>FWPV01004868.1_pt1 | contig 27571 bp, 31 predicted proteins | sample 2228371 | NCBI WGS metagenome assembly FWPV01 (sample SAMEA103939776, study PRJEB20133) | metagenome
CTCAGTTGGTAGAGCAGGGGATTGAAAATCCCCGTGTCGGGGGTTCGATTCCCTCCCTGGCCACCAATTCCCAAAGCCCGAACCCGTTTCGGGCTTTTTTACGCCCGCCCGGAACGCCAGTGTTGGCGGGCCTTCTGGGATTTGCCTCGCGAGCGGCCCCCTCCCATTCCGGTGTTTTTGGCCCTCTACGACCTCTCTGTTTTCCGTTTTTATCTGTATGCCTCGCGAGCGTGCGCGAGGCCACCCCACGTAACCGTGCGGGTTTGCGGGTAGGGAGTTGTCGCTGGCAACTGCTCTCCTCGGAAGAACCGAAATATGAACATCGCCACGCAGCCTGGGAAGGCCGACGGTCGGATTTGGCTTTTCCGAGCATCAGCGCGATGAAATAATCCTAAAAATCGCAGTTGAAGATGTAAAAATCCCTACGAAGTCAGGCGAATCAATGGGTTATCGACAAATGGAGGTGTCACTCAATGGGTGAATCGAAACTGAAGCGAATTCGAGCCGAAGAAACCCTGTTGAACTGTGCCGGTGTGCAAACGCCGGGCGGCAAGATTCAAGTCCGTTGGGAAACATCGAGTGCTGCCACCCCGATGGGTCAGCTCGCCTACTTCATCGAATTTCTCGGTCTGACCGGACTCTGGTCAAGCTGGACAAATACCTGCCCGCTGGCCTACACCAGCCCCAACGCCCCCAGCAAAGCGGACGTCCTGGGCACTTGGATGTTATCTGTCCTCTCCGGCCACAACCGCTATGCCCACGTGACCACCCTCCGTTGCGACGGCGTCAATCCGGGTCTGCTGGGCATGAACAGGGTCATCTCCGAAGATGCCCTGCGCCGCGCACTGGGCGCGATACCCGAAGCTGAAGGGGTGGCCTGGCTGGATCGCCACCTCAGCGAAAGTGTCGCCCCCTTGCTCGACGTCCCCTGGATTCTCGACATCGACACGACGGTCAAGCCGCTCTACGGCAAGCAGGAAGGTGCGGTGGCGCCCTACAACCCGAAGAAACCGGGTCGCCCCTCGCACACCTACCACACCTACCTGGTGGCCGGTCTGCGCCTGGTTCTCGGTATCGGAGTCAAAGCCGGCAACGAACACGCCGGCAGCCACAGCCTGCCTGGGCTCCTGCACCTGCTGGATGAACGACTGCAGCGTCCCAAGATCGTGCGCGGCGACTGCGGCTTTGGCGCCGAGACGCTGATGCGCGCTTTGGAAGAACGGCAACAGGGCTATCTGTTCAAACTCAAGCTGACCAGGAACGTCAAACGCCTGATCGAGCGCCTGTTTCACGAACAGGACTGGGGCGACGCCGGTCAGGGCTGGGAAGGCAAGGACAGTACATTGCGGCTCACCGGCCGGGAAGCGCCTCGGCGCGTCGTGGTTCTGCGTCGTCCCTTGCAAGGCGAGATGCTGATCAGCCAGGAAGACGACAGCGGACAACAACTTCTCGGCTTCATCGAAGCCGATCGCAAGAGCGGCAAACGACTGACCGGCTACGAATATGCAGTGCTGGTGACCAACCTGGACCATGAAGTCCTGGGGCTTGGACAACTCTATCGAGACCGCGCCGACTGCGAGAACACCTTCGACGAGTTGAAGAACCAATGGGGCTGGGGCGGCTTCACTACGCATGACCTGCACCGCTGCCAACTCGCGGCGCGTGCGGTGGCGCTGATCTACAACGGGTGGAGCCTGTTCGTGCGTCTGGCCAGCCCTGAAGCCCGGCGCGAGGTGATCACCAGCCGTCCATGGTTGATGTCCTCAGTGGGGCGCCGAACCGAACATGCAGGCCAAACCACGCTCACCTTGAGTGGATTGCATGCGCATTTCGACAAGGCAAGACAAGTACTGATGCAAGTCTCTGCGCGGCTTCAGGCTTGGGCGAAGGAGATCGCGGAGCAGTTGCGGGATACAACCGTCTGGCGCTGCGTGTGCGACCACCTCAAGATGACGATTGCTGCGATCGGCCCGCCTAAAACACTGTTGTTGGATGACAAATCAGCGGCTAACTGCGGTTATTAGGATAATATGCGCATTTGTGTATCGTTCTTTCTGTTAAATTCCGTTTTGCGCCGTCGGCAAAACGGCGCGGCTGATCTGGTCTCATGCCATGACTTCGAGAAAAGAGAAAGCCTATCATGGCGATGCGTCTCGAAACCCATCCTCTGGAAACGGCTTATGCCGTGCTGAACACGGTTTCGGCATCGGCTCGCCCGCGGGCTCACCGGCGTCAAGCTCATCGTGGCCGACGATCACGCCGGACTGAAGGCGGCGCGCCGGGCGGTATTGCCCTCGGTTCCCTGGCAGCGCTGCCAGTTCCACCTGCAGCAAAACGCCGGTCAATTCGTGACCCGGCAGGAAGCCAGAAAAACCGTTGCCGCCCAGCTGCGCACGATCTTCAACGCCCCGGACAGGGTGCAGGCCGAGCAGCTTTTGAAAACCGCCCTGGAAGCCTGGCGCAAGGAACATCCCAAACTAGCCGAATGGGCCGAAGAGGCCATTCCCGAGAGTCTGACGGTCTTCGACTTTCCCGCCGCGCACCGCATACGCCTGCGCACCACCAACGGGCTGGAACGCATCAACCGGGAACTGCGACGACGCGCGCGTGGCCAGCATCTTCCCCAATGCCGAGCCTGCCTGCGGCTGATTTCGGCCTTGCTCGCCGAACTCGACGACGAGCGAGACCCACAAGGTCTATCTCAACCTCAACCCGTAACTCCAGCGTCATGACCAGCGCCTCGGAAATTTACAGAAAAGGGGGGTGCACAATCCTGTGCTCATCATCGGTTCCTCCATCGTCATGACCGTGCCTGGCGGCCCCAGCTTGCTGGGGCTGCCCTTCTTCGGACTGATCGGCTTTCCCGGCGTGGTATTCGGCGGCGTGTGGCTGTTGCTGTCGATCTGGAAAAGCAGCAGGGCGGGGCGGATCGGGAATGAGTGCATGAACGACCAGCCATCACGCCGTCCTCGTATCGGCCTCGCCCTGGGCAGCGGATCGGCGCCAAGGTCGGCGAACTGGTGCGCGCGCACGACCATGCCGAAGTCATCGAGGCGCTGCGGCATGTGTGATATGACGGGGCCACTGCCTTCGATCAGGCTCTTCCGTGCCCTGGCCAGCCTGCTGTGGTTTGCCGCACTGCCCGCCATGGCGGCGCCGGCCTGGCTGATCGCCACGCCCGACGAGACGGCACGGGCGGGCGCAACCATCGTGCTCGATATCGTCAAACCCGCAGCGCAGGCGGATTGGCCGGGCTCGGTCAGGCTCAAGCTGAGGCGTGACGGCACCACGCTTGAGGTCGCCCTTGCCGCTGTCGAGCCGGTGTCGCCAGAGGACACACGCCGGACCTATCGCGGCGTACTGCCAGCCCATCTTGCCGGGTTGATTCGGGTGGAACTGGCTGGCGTTGAGTCGAACCGGCTGGCCCTGCTGGTCAGCGCGCCGGATGCGATCGAACAAATGCAATCTCCTGTGGACAATGCCGTGACGTCCGCCGCCAAGCCCGGGGACAGCGGTGACATCCCGTTCCCGGCAAACGAACCGGCGCTGTCGGCCAACGAGCCGATGTATTTCGTCATCGGCAGCCACACCACCGCCCGCTTCCAGTTGAGCTTCAAGTACCGGTTGTTCGACCCGGACAGCCTGCCGGTCGAGTGGTTTCCACCGCTGGCCGGCTTGCATTTTGGCTATACGCAGACTTCGCTGTGGGATCTGGGCGCCAATTCGGCGCCGTTTCACGATACCAGTTACCGCCCCAGTCTGTTCTGGCAGGGCGCAACTGCGCGTGAGGGCCTGATGCCCGACCTCGTGCGCGGCGGTTACGAGCACGAATCAAACGGCAAGGACGGCGCCAATTCGCGCAGCATCGATACCCTGTTCGCGCAGCCCGTGTGGCGCACCGAGTTCCCCGACGGACGCAGCCTGATTTTCGCGCCCAAGGTCTATGCCTATCTCGACAAATCGGACAACCCGGACATCCAGCGCTACCGGGGTTACGCGAACTGGAATTTCCGCTATGGCCGCGAGGACGGCTGGGTTCTGGCAATGCAGTTGCGCACCGGCACTTCCGGGCGTGGCAGCGGCCAGCTCGACCTGTCCTGGCCGCTACGCAAACCGCTTTTCGCGCGCACCGGGGGCTTCCTACACTTCCAGCTGTTCAAGGGATATGGAGAAAGCCTGCTCGACTACAACCTGGATCGTGGAACTCAGGCGCGAGTGGGGTTTTCGATTGTTCGCTGATGAAACGGAGGAATAAACATGCACAGTGACTTCAGCAGGCGAAGACGCGCGTCTCATTATGGATGGCTGCGGGGCATGGCGCCATGGTGCACGCTGGCGGGAGCCCTGGCAGTAACGGGTTGTTCACTGGCCCCACGTCACGAGACCCCGTCCCTGCCGGTCGCCTCGGCGTATCCTGCCGATACAGAATGGCAGCCTGGTGCAATTTCCGCGGGTCCCATCGCCCCCGAAATCGCCTGGCGCGACTATTTTTCTGATCCCCACCTCAAGACGCTGATCGCGCAGGCGCTGGAGAACAACCGCGATTTGAAGACCGCCGTGCTGCGCGTCGAGGAAGCGCGGGCGGCTTACGGTATCCAGCGCGCCGACCAGTTTCCTACCATTGTGGCCGGCGTGGACCGGAACCGGGCGCGCACGCCCGCCGACCTCAGTCCGACAGGTCGAGCGCTGATCGCTGACCAGTACCAGGTCGGGCTCGGGCTTGCGGCCTGGGAACTCGATTTCTGGGGCCGGGTGCGCAACCTCAAGGAGGCGGCGCTGGAAAGCTACCTTGCCACCGATGCGGCGCGTCGCGCGGTCACGGTGAGCCTGATCGCCCAGCTGGCGGACAGTTATCTGGCGCTGCGCGAACTCGATGAGCGCATCGCGCTGGCGCGACAGACCATCGCCAGCCGTGAGGAATCGCTGCGCATCTTTAGGCGGCGCTTCGAAGTCGGCGCGATTGCGAAAATGGATGTGGTGCAGGTGGAGACCCTGCTGCAACAGGCACGAACCCTTGCCGCGCAACTCGAACAGGCGCGCGCCGCGCAAGCTCATGCGTTGACGCTGCTGCTGGGCGCACCAATGCCCCCGCTGCCGCAGGCCGGGCGGCTGGACGATCAGGCCGTATTGCAAGAGCTGCGCGTCGGCCTGCCCTCGGAGGTGCTGCTGCAGCGTCCCGACATTGTGGCCGTCGAACATCAGTTGCGTGCGGCCGGGGCCAATATCGGGGCAGCGCGCGCCGCTTTTTTCCCGCGTATCACGCTGACCGGTTCCTTCGGCACGGCTAGCAATGAGCTGTCCGGTCTGTTCGATGCGGGCAGCCAAGCCTGGCGTTTTCTGCCCAGTCTGACCCTGCCGATTTTTGATGCCGGACGCAATCGCGCGGCACTGGAGCTCGCCGAAGTACGCCGCGACCTCGCCGTGGTGAATTACGAAAAGAGCGTGCAAACGGCCTTCCGCGAAGTCTCCGATGCCTTGTCGGCACGCCGCTGGCTCAGCGAGCAGGTGCGCATCGCCGAGGCCACGCTCGCGGCGCAGGCCGAGCGTGCCCGCTTGGTCAAATTGCGCTATGACAACGGCAGCGCGCCTTATTTTGAAGTGTTGGATGCGCAGCGCGATCTGCTCGCTGCCGAACAGCAATGGGTGCAGACGCGCCGCGCATTGCTGTCGAGTCGCGTCAGACTGTATGCCACACTGGGTGGGGGCAGCCAGGAATTCGTCGAATCGCCGGCCCCGGCGGGCCGACCTGTCAATTCAAAAAGCGGGAAATCCAAATGAATACATCCATCAAGAAAAATCTGCTTCTGGCCACCGTCGCCATCTTCATCGGCCTGGTCGGTTGGGGCGCCTGGACGCTGACGCGGTCCAGCGGCCCGGGCGAGGGCTTCGTCAGCGGCAACGGCCGCATCGAGGCGACCGAGATCGACGTCGCCACCAAATACGCGGGCCGCGTGGTCGATATCTTTGCGCAGGAAGGCGACTTCGTGAAGGCAGGCCAGGTGCTGGCGCAGATGCAGATCGATGTGCTCAAAGCCCAGCGTGACGAGGCGCGCGCCCAGCAACAGCAGGCGATCAATGCCATGGCCATCGCTGAAGCGCAGGTCAGGATGCGCGAGAGCGATCTGGCCGCTGCCCAGGCCGTGGTGGCACAGCGCGAGAGCGATCTGGACAACGCCAAACGGCGCTTGGCACGTTCGCAAACCTTGTCGCGCGAAGGGGCGGTATCCATCCAGCAGCTCGACGACGATCAGGCGGCGGTGCACAATGCCGAAACCGCGCTGGCGGCGGCGAAAGCCCAGGTGGCCGCGGCCCAGGCAGCCATTGCCGCCGCCCGGGCCCAGGTTACCGGCGCGCGTTCGGCCGTGGCGGCGTCGGCCGCCACCATTGCGCGCATCGAGGCCGATATTGCCGACAGTCAGCTCAAGGCACCGCGCGACGGCCGTGTGCAGTACCGCGTTGCCCAGCCCGGCGAGGTACTCGGCGCTGGCGGCAAAGTGCTCAACATGATCGACCTCTCCGATGTCTACATGACCTTCTTCCTGCCGGAAACCGTGGCCGGCAAGGTGGCGCTGGGCAGCGAAGTCCGCATCGTGCTCGATGCCGCGCCCAGCTATGTCATTCCCGCCCGGGTGTCTTTTGTTGCCAGCGTGGCGCAGTTCACGCCCAAGACCGTGGAAACCGCCAGCGAGCGACAAAAACTCATGTTCCGGGTGAAGGCCCGCATCGATCCGGAACTGTTGAAAAAACATCTGAAACAGGTCAAGACCGGCCTGCCCGGCGTTGCCTGGCTCAAACTGGATGCACAGGCCCAGTGGCCGCAACATCTGACGGTCAAGGTGCCTGAATGACACTTGCAGCACAGGGCGAATCGTCCATCGCCCGGCCCGTCGCCCGCCTGGCCGGCGTCAGTTTGCGCTATGGCAAGACCCTGGCGCTGGACGATGTCGCACTGGAAATTCCCGCCGGCTGCATGGTGGGTCTGATCGGCCCGGACGGCGTCGGCAAGTCCAGCCTGCTGGCGCTGATCTCGGGCGCACGCATGGTGCAGCAAGGGCAGGTGGAAGTGCTGGGTGGCGACATGCGCGTGGCGCGCCATCGCAACCGGGTCTGCCCCGCCATTGCCTACATGCCGCAGGGCCTGGGCAAGAACCTCTATCCGTCCCTGTCGGTCGAGGACAACCTGCAGTTTTTCGGCCGCCTGTTCGGCCATGACGCGGGTGAACGCAGGCGGCGCATCGATGAACTGACGCGAGCGACGGGACTTTATCCTTTCCTCGATCGTCCAGTGGGCAAACTGTCCGGCGGCATGAAGCAGAAACTGGGTTTGTGCTGCGCCCTCATTCACGACCCGGATTTGCTGATTCTCGACGAGCCGACCACCGGGGTCGATCCGCTGGCGCGCACGCAGTTCTGGTCGCTGATCGCCCGTATTCGCCTGGAGCGCCCGGGCATGAGTGTGATCGTGGCCACGGCCTACATGGAAGAGGCCGAAGGTTTCGACTGGCTGGTGGCGATGGATGCAGGCCGAATACTCGCCACGGGCTCGCCCAAGGAACTGCATGAGCGCACCGGCACTGCCACGCTGGAGGCGGCCTTCATCGCCTTGCTGCCGGATGAGAAAAAACGCGGGCACACCGCCGTCGTGGTGCCGCCGTTTGTCGACGGCGAGGAGGTGGCCATCGAAGCGCGCGACCTGACCATGCGCTTCGGCGATTTCACTGCGGTTGATCACGTCAATTTTCGCATCCACCGCGGCGAGATCTTCGGCTTCCTCGGTTCCAACGGCTGCGGCAAGACCACCACCATGAAAATGCTCACCGGCCTGCTGCCACCGTCTGCAGGCGAAGCCTGGCTGTTCGGGCAGAAGGTGGATGCACGCGACATCGCGACACGGCGGCGTGTCGGCTACATGTCGCAGGCGTTCTCGCTATATTCCGAACTGTCCGTCGAGCAAAACCTGGTGCTACATGCACGCCTGTTCGGCGTGCCCGAGTCAGCGATCCCGGCACGGGTGCGCGAGCTGATGGCCCGTTTTGGACTGGATGGCGTGCCCGATGTGCTGCCCGACAAGCTGCCGCTCGGCATGCGCCAACGCCTGTCACTGGCGGTGGCGATGGTGCATGCGCCGGAACTGCTGATCCTCGACGAACCCACCTCCGGCGTCGATCCGGTCGCACGCGACGCCTTCTGGCACTTGCTCATCGAGCTGTCGCGCAAGGACAAAGTGACGATCTTCATCTCGACGCATTTCATGAATGAAGCCGAGCGCTGCGACCGTATTTCGTTGATGCATGAAGGACGGGTTTTGGTCAGCGATGCACCACGGGAGATCATCAAAAATCGTGGTGCACAGACCCTGGAAGAGGCCTTTATCGCCTATCTGAAGGATGCCGCTGGCAGGGCAGCAGAAGTCGGCGCTGGCGAGACGGCGCCTGCGACGCTGCACAGTCCCCCGATGGACGGGAAATTGAAACTGCATGCACGTCGCAGTCCCTTCAGTTTGTCGCGCACTTTCAGTTACACCCTGCGCGAAGCGCTGGAACTGCGGCGTGACCCGGTGCGGCTGGTGATGGCGCTGTTCGGCAGTCTGCTGCTGATGCTGATCATGGGCTACGGCATCACCCTGGATGTGAACGATCTTCGCTACGCCGTGCTCGATCGCGACCAGACCGTGCTCAGCCAGAACTATGCCCTGCATCTCTCCGGCTCGCGTTATTTTGTCGAACGCCCGCCGATCACCGACTATGCCGACCTCGACCGGCGCATGCGCTCAGGCGAGCTGTCGCTGGCCATCGAAATACCGCCGGGTTTCGCGCGCGCTGTGCAACGCGGCACCCCGGTGCAGATCGGCGCCTGGATCGATGGCGCCATGCCGCAGCGGGCGGAAACAGTGCAAGGTTATGTGCAGGGCATGCACCAGGGGTGGATGGTCGAGACCGCGAAAACCCGCTTCGGCCGCGATATATCGATCGGTGCCGCCACCCTCGAGACACGTTTTCGCTACAACCCGGATGTGAAAAGCCTGCCCGCCATGGTGCCGGCGGTGATTCCCATGCTTCTCCTGATGATTCCTGCGATTCTGGCGGCCCTGTCGGTGGTGCGCGAAAAGGAACTGGGTTCGATCATCAACCTCTACGTCACTCCAGTCACCCGCGCCGAATTCATGATCGGCAAGCAACTGCCCTACATCGTACTGGCCATGATAAATTTCCTGCTGATGAGCCTGCTTGCCGTGACCCTGTTTGACGTGCCGGTCAAAGGCGGTTTTTTTGCGCTGCTGCTGGCCACGCTGCTGTATGTCACCTATGCCACCGGGTTTGGCCTGTTCGCATCCATCTTTACCCGCAGCCAGATTGCCGCGATGTTTTTTGCCGCCGTGGGCTCGATGTTGCCGACCATCCAGTTCGCGGGAATGATCAATCCCGTTTCATCGCTTGAAGGCATTGGTCGGCTGATTGGCGACATCAATCCGACGACCTACTACATCATGGTCAGTCGGGGTGTCTTCAACAAGGGCTTGGGACTGGCCGATCTTTCTGGCTATTTGCTACCGATCATCCTCGGTGCGCTGGTTTTGCTGAGCCTATCGATCGCCCTGCTGAAGAAGCAGGAGAGGTGAACATGAGCCGGGCAGCCAATATCTATCACCTGGGCGTCAAGGAACTGTGGAGTCTGTTGCGCGACCCGATCATGCTGGTGCTGATTGTCTACAGCTTCACGTTCATGATCTACGTGGCCGCAACCGCCATGCCCGAGTCGCTCAACAAAGTACCCATATCCATCGTCGACGAGGACGATTCGCCACTGTCGGCACGCATCATCTCGGCCTTCCACCCGCCGCAATTCATGCCACCACAGCGCGTGACGCTGTCCGAGGTCGATGCCGGCCTGGATGCGGGCCTTTATACCTTCTCGCTCAATATTCCACCGAATTTCCAGCGCGACGTACTGGCCGGGCGGACACCGACGATCCAGCTCAATGTGGATGCCACGCGCATGAGCCAGGCCTTTACCGGCAGCGGCCACGTGCAGCAGATCGTGCTCGGTGAGGTCAACGAGTTTGTTCAGCGCTACCGCAGCAATGCCGCCTTGCCAGTCGATCTCGCCTTGCGGGTGCGATTCAACCCGGCATTGACCCGGGCATGGTTCGGTTCGGTCATGGAGATCATTAACATGGTCACCATGCTTTCGATCATCCTTGCTGGCGCGGCCGTGATCCGCGAACGGGAGCACGGCACCATCGAACATCTGCTGGTGATGCCCGTCACCCCGGGCGAGATCATGCTAGGAAAAATCTGGTCGATGGGACTGGTGGTTTTTCTGGCGACGGCATTTTCGCTGCACTTCGTCGTACAGGGCGCCCTCAGGGTACCGATCGAGGGTTCGGTCGCACTGTTTTTGACCATTACCGCACTGCATATTTTTGTCGCCACGGCCATGGGCATTTTCATGGCGACGCTGGCGCGCAGCATGCCTCAGTTCGGCCTGCTGATGATGCTGGTATTACTGCCGATGCAGATGCTCTCCGGCGGCACGACGCCACGCGAGAGCATGCCGCTTCTCGCGCAAAACGTCATGCAGGTCGCGCCGACCACGCATTTCGTCGCCGCCGCTCAGGCCATCCTGTATCGCGGCGCCGGTTTCGATGTGGTCTGGCCGCAATTTCTTGCACTCGCCATCATTGGCTTGGTGTTTTTCGTCGGCGCCCTGACGCATTTCCGCAGGAGCATCAGCCAGCTGGCGTGAAGATGCTGCTGAATGGATTGCCAGGACGAGGAGATCAGGAAGAAGGAGAGGTTAGCGTATGAAACTACCCAAGGGCGTGATCGCCCTGGGCTTCGTCTCCCTCTTCATGGACCTCTATATATGGACGCCACCCGTTTGCCAAGATCGGTTTTGGCGTGCTGGGACAGATAGGCTGCAGTCCTATATCCGGCCTGTTTGTGCAGGCCAAATTGCCTGCTGGCCCTGATGGAATCCGCTGACCCGCGCCTCACTCTCCTCGAGGACTCGAAGTCCTGGTAACCATTCAGGTTTGGCGGGTCACGGTCTGACCTGTTTGCCATCACACCTTATCGACCTTGCGCAACCTTTACGGCGGCCACTCCTTTCTTCGGGATGCAGCGCTCGATTGTTTGCAAGAGGCTGGCTTGGTCTCGGTTAGGGATGGTGTTGTTGCAGTCGTGCGGTTAGAGCTTGATCCTGCAAATCCTGCGAATTCAGCGAAAAGCCATTACTGGGCAGGAGATCTGACTATCGCGAGGCGTTGCGAGACTTGCGAAACGGGTTGAGTATTCGCACGGATCGCTTTCTGTTGGGTTCCATGGAAAGCCTGCACGGCTTGGCGATTCGTGGCGTTCGCAAATTTCGCGGGTTACGCGCTTCGGCGCTTCGTGCCGTCAGCTTGCTGGGGTCGGGGCGGGAATTTCACCCGGCCAGCTTCGGCTTATGAGGCCGACGACCCTTCGACTGCGGTCCACCGGCCCCAGCCCGCACATGTTACTCGATCATGCGACAGCCCGGGCGCGTTCGGGCAGAATGTCAGGTGCGATCTCCGATTGGTAGTCACAGCATCTGTCGTTGTTCTGACCAACTCAACGACCATTGCCGACGCATCACCCGCTCCAGCACGATGTCCGGCTCGGCCACCAAACGCTCGATGACCTCGGGGGCTAACAGGGTCAGCCGGATGACCCGGCGCACCTGCGTTACGTCCATGCTCTCGGCCTGGGCGATTTCGGCCACCGACGTCACCCGTTCCTCGTCCAGCAGCCGCTGCCAATGGTGTGCCAGCCCAAGCGCCCGCATCAGTGCGCTGTCCTGCGCCGCAGCCCGAGCCGCCCGCTCCCGGGTGGCCTCGGACAGGAATTCCGGTGGCGCGTCCAAGGGCGTGATGACCTGCTTCTTCAGCCCCCGCCTCACCAGCGTCCAGGGCACGAAGGTTTCCAGCTGCACCCCACCCGCCGGTGCCGGGATCTCGTGGGTGATGGGGCGGCCCGTCTGCTTGCCGTAGTGTTTCCTGGACATCGCACCTCCTACCTGAACTGCTCCAGCATCTGGCGCTGTTCGGGCCAGGATGCCGGGATGTCGTTTCGCATCAGCCACAGGAGCGTCAGCCGCCTAGGCTGGCTCCCCGCCATCAGTTGCTCGACGATATCCGGGGCGAGGCGCGCCAGACGCATCATCCTGCCGACGGTGGTCGGCATCAGGCCTTCGGCCTGCGCGATGGCGCTGACGCTCTTGTATGCGCCACTGTCCAGCAGCGCGTTCCAATGTATCGCCCGGGCAACCGCCTCGATGATCGTGGCATCGTGCGCGCCTGCATGTCCGAGCAGCAGCCGTCCCTTCTTGCGCTTGAACGGCAGAGGCACGATGGTTTCGAGCGTGCTGTCCATCAGGCCTCGACCTCCAGCAGTTCCGCGCCAATGCTCTGCGGGGCGAATTCCTCAATCAAGGCATTCCAGCCCAATTCCCGCCACTTCACCTTGATGCCTTGCACCTCGCCGATGTGAACCAGATCGATGCGCTCGATCATCAGGTTGGCGATGCGGTGGCGCTCGACCGGGAACAGCTGATCCCAGATGTCATTGAGCCGGCCCATCGCCATCACGATCGCTGCCTCGTCGATCTGCGCTCCGTTGCGCTGGATGTGACGCACCACCGAGGCGATGGCTTCCGGGCTGGTCAGCACCGTCCGGATCTGGGCGACCACCGCCGCCTCGATCTCTGCGGCAGGCAGGCGCTCGTAGCTCTTGCCGGGTGCCCCGAAGCGGCTCTCCGATTTGGACACGTAGTAGTGATACTTGCGTCCCTTCTTGTTCGAGTAGGTCGGATACATCCGCTCACCCGAGGGGGCATACAGCAGCCCGCGCAGCAGGGCATCGGTGCGCGACCGGATCTTGGTTTCCACCGACCTGGCATGGCCATCGCGGGCCAATACGTCGTGAACCTTGTCCCACAGCTCCCGGTCGATGATCGGCGGGTGCGCGCCGGGGTACCAGTTCCCCTTGTGCGAGATCTCACCCAGATAGATGCGGTTCCTGAGCATCTTGTGCAGATACTTCTTGTCGATGCGGGCGCCGCTGCGGGTCTGACCCTCTTGTGTCGTCCAGGCCTTGGTGGTGATGCCCTCGGCGGTCAGCCGGGCCGCGATCTGCGTGGGCGAGCCGATGGTGAGCATCTCCTCAAAGATGCGCCGCACGATGGCCGCCTCGGCCTGATTGATGACCAATTGGCGGTTGTCGACGTCATAGCCCAGGGGCGGCACGCCGCCCATCCACATTCCCTTCTTCTTGGCGGCCGCGATCTTGTCGCGGATGCGTTCGCCGGTGACCTCGCGCTCGAACTGCGCGAAGGACAGCAGCACGTTGAGCATCAACCGACCCATCGACGTGGCCGAGTTGATCTGCTGCGTGACCGCGCTGAAGCTCACGCTGCGCTGATCGAACAATTCCACCATCTTGGCGAAGTCGGCAAGGCTGCGGGTGAGGCGGTCGATCTTGTAGACCACCACGATGTCGATTCTCCCCGCCTCGATGTCGGCCAGCAGGCGCTTGAGCGCCGGACGGTCGGTGTTGCCGCCGGAGAATCCGGGGTCGTCGTAGTCGTCCGCGACCGGAATCCAGCCCTCGGCGCGCTGGCTGGCGATGTAGGCGTGCCCCGCTTCCTTTTGCGCATCGATGGAGTTGAACTCCTGATCGAGACGTTCGTCCGTGGAGACCCGGCAATAGACGGCACAGCGCTTCCGCGCCTTCGTGCTGGCGATCCCGTTCATCGTGCCGCTCCCTTCAGGCCAAAGAACAGCGGCCCGCTCCAGTGCTGGCCGGTGATGTGTCGAGCCACCGCCGTCAGGCTCTTGAAGGTGTGGCCCTCATACTCGAAGCATCCTTCGGCATTGACCATTACCCGGTGCTCGCGCTCGCCCCACTCGCGCAGCAGCACGGTGCCCGGCGCGAAATGGAACTCACGCGGCTGGGCGCGCAGCTTGATCCTGGAGTGCTGCGCACCGATGGCCTCCAGCCGCTTGCGGGTGTCAGTAGATAAACCACCGAAGGCTTCCTCCTGAATCTTGTAGGCGATGCGCGCCTCGACGTGCGTGCGATTGGGATACTGGGGGCGGCGCGGGAAGTAGCGATCCCACAGCGGCCAGAGTTCGGCCATGGACATCTGTCTCAGGGCGGCAATCTGCTGCGCCACCGTTTGCTGCTTGGTCAGCGTGTCGTTCATCACAACGTCTCCTGTGGATAGGGGGTTGTATGAACGCGCTGGTCGGGCGGGAAGCCAAGTCCAACTGCTCTCTGTTTTTGATCGTCGCCGGCGAACGTGCGGACGATGGCGTTTGCGAGGATGGCGGCGATCTCGCCAGCGCGGGCGCCGGCGGACATTTCCGAGGGTGAGGGAAGTTCGAGGTTCTTCATGACGGCTCCGGGGAATTGCAACCGTCATGGATAATATGTCCTATCTACTCGACTGGATGGCAACGCAGGGTAATGGTGGGTAATCGACTGATTTTTTCCGGGCTGGGTCTGGCACTTCTCCTATCAGCTGGAGTTGTGCTGGCCGACACGTTGGGCGGCAAAGTGGTCGGCGTGAGCGATGGCGACACGATCACCGTGCTCGACAGCGACAAGCGGCAACACAAGATTCGGGTTGCCGGGATTGATGCCCCAGAGAAGAATCAGGCGTTCGGCCAGAGATCGAAGGAAAACCTTTCCCGGCTGGTCTTCGGCAAAGAGGTCGATGTGCTGTGGGCCAAGCATGACCGGTATCAGCGCATCGTCGGAAAGGTGATGGTTGCCGAGCCCAACTGCCAGCGTGCTGACTGCAATAAGATACTGGACGCAGGCCTTGTTCAGATTACTGCTGGGCTCGCTTGGTGGTATCGGAAGTACGCCAAGGAGCAATCGGCCGAGGATGCTCGATCCTACGAGACTGCCGAGCAGGAGGCGCGTGCACGTAGTGTCGGACTCTGGCGTGACGCCGATCCGATACCTCCCTGGGATTGGCGCAAGAAGGATCGTCAATGAACAATAAACAGTGGCCCGCAACGATTGATGAGGCAGTAGGCGTGGTCATTGCCGCGCTGCCCGAAGCCGAGGCTACCAAGATTGCGGCGATGCCTGAGTCAGACCTGATCAATCTGCATTTTGGTTTGGGAATGTGGATTCGGAACAACCTTGGGCTTTGGCAAGGCAATGACGCCTTGATGCAGGCGCTGCGTGAGTGCGAACCGGGCATACATCCGGATGACGTCTCAATGCTGATCATCGAACAGGTTTGGCGACGATTGCGTGAACGGACCCCCAAGATGCATTGAGGCCGGACTGCTTTCGAGTAATTGCGCGTTGACAAAACAGTTGACGCCGGTAGGCGAGTTCGATATTCTCGACGGTGACCAATTACCCATCGCAAACCTTCAATGGCATTCGGAGACTTCATCAGACAGAAGCGGGAGGAAGCCGGTATCCCCCTGAACGACTTCGCCCGGCGCATCGGTATCTCGCCGGCGTACTGGTCGCGCATCGAACGCAACATGGAAAAGCCGCCCAAGGATGACCTGATCACCAAGGCGGCTCAGGAACTGCACTTGGACATGGACGAGGTCTTTGTGCAGGCTAACCGGCTGCCGCCGGAACTGCAGAAGAATCTCAGCGATGTTGTCCTGGCCTATCGGAAACGCCCGAAGACTGAGGGCTGAGCATGACATCGCTCTCGGTTGCTTACCGCCACTCCGGCCTTCGGCCGCTCTTCCTCAAGAATCCTGAAATCGAGGAAACCGCGAACGCGGTGCGTGCTCAACTGGTTGCCGAGGATGCAGACCGTTTACCACTCTCCAGTCTGCGCGAGATTTCCAGCCTCAACGTCAATGGACTGCGCTTCGACCTGTGGGTCTGTCTCGATCATCCGGTCACCGACCATGAAACCGGAGAACCGGTGTGCGGCCTGTGCGAGTTCGATCCGGGGGCGGGGGAGGATGCGGTGTCGCTTCTGGTATCCCCGGTCGGCGAAGGCATGACAGAGGAGTTGGTGCTGAGCACCTTCGGCCACGAGCTCGGTCATGCCGTGTTCGATGCGCCGGGATGGATCGCGGATTCGAAAGTTTCCCCCGGGCTTTTCGATACGCCAGATCAAAGGCAGCGGCAGGCCTATCGCACCACGACGCACGATGTCAGACACCTGACTTCCTCCGGTGCTTCTCCCTCTCTAGATGAAGGATTTCTCGCCAAGATTGTCGAGGCCGAGCGGGAAAAGGAAAAGCGGATCGCCGAATTCCGCGCCAATGAATTCATGGGATCTCTGCTGGTGCCCCGTCGGCGCCTCGTCGTAGCCGTCATGGAAATGGCCCCGAAATATGATGTGACGCTGGTGGCGCGCCCAGACTTGCTGGCTGAGGATGCACCAACGACTTTCACAGTCAAGGCGGACGGGCCTTTTGGCGATTTTGACCTGGAGAATTTGCAGAAGGCCATTGGGAAGCGCTTTGGCGTTCACGGCCGCTTCATCAAGGTTCGTATGGCGCGATACGGTTTGCTGGCAGACGGTGCCAGTTGACGTAGTTGTCCGGTGATCTCCGGACGCAGGTTGCCGGCCACGAGCCGGCGTTTTTTGAGCAGCAATGTTGCGCGTTCGCGCAACGCGCAATCGTGAAGGAGAGGTGATGGAAGCGGTAAACGAACAGCAACAAGAAACGCCGGAAGAAAGCCAGAAGGCCAATTCGGGGGCGACGGCCATTACGCCAGATGGTGGCGCGAAGCAGTCCTCGGCTGACCATGGCCCCGATCTGCTGCCGGACATGGAGCATTTTGTCTGGCTGGTGCGCAAGATCAAGAACATCTCCTTGCTTCGCCGGCTGCTCAGAAACGAGGGGGTTCATATATCGGAAAAACTCGCCGAGAAAATGGAGAAGGCCAAAGGCGTCCTTCCTCCGGCAGTGAGAAAGGCCCTGTACCTGCTGGTGGGCGAAGCATCTGCGGTGACGCGGCAAAGGCTGGAGCGGATTGCCGAGCGCATCGAGATCCTGGGCGACGAGTATGGCAAGCAGGCCGTGCTGTCCCTTTTCGATGAGGGTGACGAGGCCGATGCAGCCGTGCTTGCCCGCCACTGCGACCCTCATGGCCGTTCGCTCTATCTGTATCTTGAACAGGAATACCCGGAGAAGCATCGCACGGGCGGCAAGCGCTTCGATCATGCCGAACGGGTTCAGGTGATGAACCGGCAATGGAGGAATTTGGCCTATTCCAGTCATTACCGCGGGCCGCTGGGCGCGACCCCGAAACTGGATGAGGCAATGCGGGAGCGCATCAAGGAAAGGATTCTGCTCCTCTATCCGAACGCACCACGCGACGACGTCATCATCGAGCAATTCAGCCGCCGCGACCTGGGCCATGCGCACAGACACGATGAGGGTGATGACGACGCCGCCGCGAAGGAGGTGCTGGACACCCTGACGGTGACCTTTAACGGCGCCGAAGTCCACTACCCGAAAGTCGAGCATGGCGAGGAGGTCTCCCATGACGACCTGGCTGCGCTTTCGATACGGTTTTCGCGCGAGCCGGCCAGCGGGACGCTTTCCGTATTCAGCGATGATCGGGAGATTCGGCGCGACCTGGCCACGATTTTTCGTGATGAGGTGCTTGCGGTCGATGGCGCGATCGAGGACATGCCGATACTCGACTTCAATCTTTCGGCATTCGTCTCGCCGACCGTTCTGGACAGGCTCGTAAGCGAACGCATCGAGGGCATCGAGCGCATCGATATTCAGCACCTCAAGGTGGGCTGCCCTTCGCTTCGCACGACCCGCGATGAGGCAGGGGATCGGGAGATCATCCAGGAACTCAAAAGCACGATGACCATCCAGCCCGATCGGCGCGATGATCGAAACATTTACGAGGTGGCTCGCCAGGACTATCGGAACCCCGACCTGACTGTCTACGTACCGGTGCAAGTCAAGCTGGTCATGCGCATGGCCAAGCAGCGCCATCGCAAGGCTCACAACGTGGTGGTCCAGATCACCGCGCCCAACGGATTCAATGATCGCAGCAAGACCGAGGATGATCGCAAGCTGGTCATGGCCCAGATGGAGAAGCTCGGCATGGTGGTCAAGTTCTGATGTCCTGCACGGGGTTCGCCCACATCGCATTTCTGGCCGCGCTGGAGCAGGCTGACGATCTCACAAAACCTGTCTGTGCCTTCCGGTTGGGGAAGCGCGGTGATGATTTCGTGCAGCGTCGCTGGCTACGCCCGACCGGCACCTACCTCACGCGCCAGATGGTTCCATTTCTGGACGGCGAGATCGAGGTCGACGTCGACGTCGACGAGGATGCCGGGGTATACCGTTACCGCAGTCCTCAATGGCGTTCGCGCATCCTGACGCGGCCGCTTTCGGAAATCGCGCTGCATGACTTTTGCGTCGATGCCTGGTTGCACGATCTGTGCGAATGGATCGGACTGGTAAAACCAAGCGCAAAGGCACAAGCCCGAATCCATGGGCACCTCTGGCACCTTGGTGATTTTCGTGTCTGCGAAACTGCCGCAACTGCTCCGGTGCTTGTCGCCAGACGTTTGCAGTTCATCTCGCCCGAAGTCCTATTATCGGTTCTGGCCGACCCGGCCTGGGCGCGTCGCGGCATCGTTCTGATGCACGAGCGGTCATCTCAGCCACTCCTCGGTATCCACGAGGCGCGGGCGCTATCAGAGTTCATCGGAAAGCAGGAGGGGCGCGACCAGTTCGATTCGGCAGCCTTAGCCAGGGTATTGCGCAGTCTGATGCCGCCCGGTGCATCCGAAGAACGAACGCAATACCTCGATGGCGATGACCTGAAACTTCCGCATTTCGAATCAGCATCTCGCTTGTCTCCCGCGCGGGCAAGGATCGTCAAGGCATCCTGGGGAACGGATGGCTATCCGCCGCCGGTCGTGACATGGGCAGAGATCAAGGTCAACGCCCACTCCTCTTACCAATCATTCGACGACGCGTTCCGTGATGGCAAGCTGAAGCGAGAGGAGGTTTTCGATCTAGTCGAGCATGGGAAATACCGCCTGCGGCGAAACCCATAAATCTCCCATAAGCGTCCCCGCACACTCCCCATAAATCCGTGCGGAAACTGCGATGTGCCCTTTTTGAACAGGAGGCACATCGAAATGCAAACGCAAAACCCTTCAGCAGTAACCGGGCGGTTGGGCCGCCCGGATCCCACGGCCGGCGTGAAACGTCTGGCGCTCAACGAGTACGAGCTCGCAGAGCGCTGGAGAGTCTCGGTCAAGACCTTACGTCGTTGGCGGCAGGAAGCCCTTGGATGCCCGTTCATGAAACTCGGGGCAAGGGTCTCTTATGCCTTGGCGGATATCGAAGCCTACGAACGGCGCGTCTTGCGTTGTTCGACCTCGATTCGTGCGTACCAGTAAGGGGATGGCCATGAGCAATCTGACCATTTTCCCCGTCGATATCGCCGAGATGTCGGTCAGCCAACTGGCTGCGCTCTCGCCGCTGAAAAAGCACGAGATCTCCACGAACCTCGACGCTGCCATCGACTGGCTCAAGAAGGCCCGCACCAAGTTCGATGCGGCGCTGGATCAGTGCTACGGCGAACGTGCCCGTGCAGCCCTGCGTGACTCGGGGCGCGACTTCGGCACCGTCCACATCAGTGATGGCCCGCTGCGCATCAAGTTCGAGTTGCCGAAGAAGACTTCCTTGGACCAAGGCATGGCACGCGAGATTGCAGCGCGCATCGCAGCCTCTGGCGACAAGGTCGAGCACTACTTCGACATCAAATTCTCGATTCCCGAATCCCGCTACACGAACTGGCCGCCAGCGCTGCAGCAGCAGTTCGCCGCTGCTCGCACCGTGGAGGCCGGGAAGCCGTCATTCACCCTTTCCATTGATTCGGGGGAGTGAAAATGAGCGCAATCATTCCCTTCCAGTTCGACGCGCACGCCGTGCGCGTCCAGGTCGACGATCTGGGTCTGCCGTGGTTCAACGCCAATGACGTGTGCTCGGCGCTGGAGTTCGCCAATCCGCACAAGGCTGTTGCCGACCATGTCGATGCCGATGACCTAACGAAACGTGAGGTCATCGACACGCTCGGTCGCCAGCAGCGCGCCAACTTCATCAATGAATCGGGTCTCTACGGCCTGATCCTCGGCAGCACAAAGGAGACTGCCAAGCGATTCAAGCGCTGGGTGACCAGCGAAGTGCTACCGGCGATTCGCAAGACCGGGGGCTACAACGTCCCCAACACGCAGCCTGCCTTGCCCGCGCCGACTCACGACCGTGTGAGCGCCATCCTGCTGATCGGTGAAGCGGTCGCCAAAGTGCCCGGCGTGAAAACCGGTATCGCGATGGCCGCGACGCTGACCTGCATCCAGGAGAACACCGGCCTGGCCATCGAGACACTACGTCGCACCCTTCCTGCCGCCGACGATCCGATCTGCTCGCTCAATGCCACCCAACTCGGAAAGTTGCTGGGGCGCTCCGCAAAGGGCGCCAACCGGCTCTTGGCAGACCACGGCCTGCAGTTTCGCAACGATCGCGACGAGTGGGAACTGACCGAGGCCGGCGAAGCCTGGGCTGAGGCCATGCCGTACTCCCGCAACGGTCATTCCGGCTACCAGATTCTCTGGAATCCCGCCGTCGCAGAGCAAATCCGGGAGGCCGCGTGATGGACAGTCCTCTTCGCATCATCACTGCCGACGAACGGTTTGCAGAAAAGAGCGGCGCCAAGCTGGTGCTGCTCGGCAAGAGCGGCATCGGCAAGACCAGTCAGCTACGTACCCTGCCCGAGGCTTCGACTCTGTTCGTCGACCTCGAGGCCGGCGACCTCGCCGTCAAGACCTGGCGCGGCGACTGCGTGCGGCCCGTCACCTGGCCGGAATTCCGCGACATCGTCGTGTTCCTCGCCGGCCCGAATCCGGCGTTGCCGTCCGATGCGCCATTTTCCGAAGCACATTACCGGCATATCTGCGAGAGCTACGGCGACCCGGCCCGGCTGGCGAAGTACGACACCTACTTCGTCGACTCGATCACCGTGCTCTCTCGCCTGTGTCTGACATGGGCCAAGACGCAGCCGCAGGCCTTCTCCGAGCGCACCGGCAAACCCGATACCCGGGGCGCCTACGGACTGCTCGGCACCGAGATGATCGCCGCGCTGACCCATCTGCAGCATGCCCGAGACAAGAACGTCATCTTCGTCGCCATCCTCGACGAGAAGCTCGACGACTTCAACCGGCGGGTCTATGTGCCGCAGATCGAGGGTTCCAAGACTGCACTGGAACTGCCGGGCATCGTCGATGAAGTCGTGACGTTGGCCGAGCTCAAGACCGACGAGGGAGCGCCTTACCGGGCCTTTGTCTGCCAGACGCTGAACCCTTGGGGCTATCCCGCCAAAGACCGCTCCGGCCGGCTCGACCTCGTCGAGGAGCCGAACCTTCTGAAGCTCATCCGCAAATGCGCCGGCGACAACGCCGCCATCCATCACTGAAAGGACACGCCATGAACACCTGGACCGATTTCAATAACGCCGAACAACAGCAGGGCTTCGACCTCATCCCGAAGGGCACCGTCGTCAAGGTGCGCATGACCATCAAACCGGGCGGCCATGACGACTCAGCCCAGGGATGGACCGGGGGCTATGCCACGCAGAGTTTCGACACCGGCAGCGTTTACCTTGCCTGCGAGTTCGTCGTGCTCGAAGGGCCTTACGCCAAACGCAAGATGTGGTCGAACATCGGCCTCCATTCGCCGAAGGGCCCGACCTGGAGCCAGATGGGCAGGAGCCTCATCCGGGGCATCCTCAATTCCGCCCGTAATGTCCATCCCCAGGACAACTCCCCGCAGGCCGCCGCCGCCCGGCGCATCCAGGGCTTCCATGAACTGGACGGCATCGAGTTCCTGGCCCGCGTCGATGTCGAGAAGGACGCCAAGGGCGAGGACCGCAATGTGGTGAAGCTCGCCGTCGAGCCCGACTACAAGGACTACGCATCCCTGATGGGGGTGCCCCCCAAGGCGCCAGACGGTGGCAATTCCGGCGCTCCGGCGCAGGCTGTGCCCGCATACCAGGCACCGGCTCCGCAACGCGCACCCGTGACGGGCAAGCCGGCATGGGCGCAGTGAGGGGCGCAGCCATGACCGGAAAACGCTGCGGCAACTGCCGCCATCTCGATCCGTCGAGCGCCGGCGACATCGGCGGGCTGCGCATCGCGCGCTGCCGCCGCCCGAAGGGGACGCGCATCGGCGCGACGTTCATTCGTAACCACTATGTCGAGCTCAATGCCCATTGCGCCAATCACGAAGCACGCACTTCGCGTGGCGTGATGACAGGAGGCGCGCATGTATGAGCGGCAAATGCTGGGTCTGCCAACGGCAGGCACGGGGGTTCGGCCATTTGGACAGCCGCTTCAGGATCACCGACCCCCGGCGCTATCCGCTCGACTGGGTGTTCTGCAGCCGCCGCTGCCAGGACATCTTTCACGCGCTCTACGGTCGCCGCCTGGCGGCCGAGGAGCGTGGGGAGGCGCTCATGGTTGATGCGAGCGAGATCGAAATCGCGGCGATGCGCGATTGCCTGAAGGCCTTCGGCGCGGCGGCCGAGCGAATCGGCTTCGACAAGCCGCTCGGAGCGTATTCGGAAGCGGAGGCGATGGCGGTCATCGATGCCATCGTCACGCGTTACACCGAGGCGCTGACCGAGCATCACGAACGGGCCAGCACGCTGCCGCTGCACGGCATGCCGGCCGCCGAGGTCGTTCGCGATCCGTTTGCCGATCTGAAGGACGACCTGCCTTGGGATGAGCCGAAGGGAGGGAATCCATGATCGACTTCAACGCCTCGTCGAGTCTCTCCGGTCAGGTCACTGCCTTGATCGACATCGGTATGCAGCAGGCCCGCGCCCGCCAGTCCGAACGTCAGTACCTCGGCGCCTCACGTCTCGGTGTGGCCTGCGAACGCGCGCTGCAGTTCGAGTACGCCAAGGCGCCCGTTGACCACGGGCGTGAGACTCCCGGGCGGATGCTGCGCATTTTTGAGCGCGGGCATGTCATCGAGGATTGCATGGTGACGTGGCTGTGGGATGCCGGCTTCGACCTGCGCACCCGCACGGCGGACGGCGACCAGTTCGGTTTCTCGGTAGCTGACGACCGTCTGCAGGGCCACATCGACGGTGTCATCGTCGGTGGCCCCGAGGGCTTCGCCTACCCCGCGCTCTGGGAATGCAAGTGCCTGGGCAACAAGTCCTGGCGCGAGTTGCAGAAGCACGGACTCATTGTTGCCAAACCCATCTACGCCGCGCAAGTGGCGATCTACCAAGCCTACCTCGAACTCACCGAGCACCCGGCGCTCTTCACGGCGGTGAACGCCGACACGATGGAGATCTATGCCGAGTGCGTGCCCTTTGACGCGGCGCTGGCCCAGCGCATGTCCGATCGGGCGGTGAAGGTCATCACGGCCACCGAGGCGGGAGAACTCCTGCCGCGCGCCTTCAATGACCCGACCCACTTCGAATGCCGGATGTGCGCATGGCAAGACCGCTGCTGGAGCAAAACATGAACGAACACAACCCTACCCAAGAAATCGCCATCAAGGACGAGCCGATGATCGACGCAAGACAGGCGAGTTTCGCACTGCGGCTGCCCTACTACTGGTTTGCCGATCCCAAGATGCGTGCTGCGAAACGCATTCCCCACTACCAGCTGTCGCGCCTGGTTCGCTTCCGGCTCTCGGAACTGGAGGTCTGGTACCGCCAGACAGGGAGGGCGGGCAACGCGAACGTCGGAGAAGGCCGATGATCGACTTCAACGATACCCCCATGATGGAGTCCGGCAGCCGTGAGATAGAGCGCGAATCCATCCGTGCCGAGCTGTTGGCCCGGCTGGATGCGGTGCTGGCCACGCTGTTCCCGGCCGGCAGGAAGCGGAAAGGCAAGTTTCTGATTGGCGACGTGCTGGGCAGCCCCGGCGACAGCCTCGAGGTGGTGCTCGACGGCGACAAGGCAGGCCTGTGGACCGATCGTGCCACCGGTGAGGGCGGCGACATCTTCACGCTGATTGCCGCGCACCTTGGTATCGATGCCCACACCGATTTCCCACGTGTGCTTGATGCAGCGACTGAGCTACTCGGTCGCGCGCCACGGGTTTCGGCTCGAAAGCCCCGCGGGAAAGAAGCGCCGACCGACGAGCTCGGCCCGGCCACGGCCAAGTGGGACTACGTGGATGCCAGTGGGCGCCTGGTCGCGGTGGTCTACCGTTACGACCCGCTCGGGCAAAAGAAGCAGTTCCGGCCCTGGGATGCCAAACGGCGAAAGATGGCCCCGCCCGAGCCGCGCCCGCTCTACAACCAGCCGGGGATGAAGGATGCCGCAGAGGTCGTGCTGGTCGAAGGCGAGAAGTGCGCGCAGGCGCTGATCGACGCGGGCATCGTTGCCACCACGGCGATGCACGGCGCGAACGCCCCGGTGGACAAAACCGACTGGTCGCCGCTGGCCGGTAAGCACGTATTGATCTGGCCCGACCGCGACAAGCCGGGGTGGGAGTACGCAACACAGGCGGCGCAGGCAGTTCTGTCGGCAGGGGCCAAGTCCTGCCACATCCTCTACCCGCCCGAGGAGGCGGCGGACGGCTGGGATGCGGCCGATGCCATTGCCGAAGGGTTCGATGTTGCCGCCTTTCTCGCCCACGGCCCGCGGCTACAGATGCACGACGTGACCGAGGATACGGAGCCCGTCGTCAGCAGTGACGAATCGGTGTGGGGCACGGAGGATGCGCTGGCGCTGGCTTTTACCCGGCGCTATCACCGCGACTGGCGCTACGTTGCCGCCTGGGGCCGCTGGCTGGTGTGGGACGGCAATCGCTGGCGCACCGAGGACACGCTGGCCGCCACCGATCTGATCCGCAGCGTCTGCCGCCACGCTGCCGTGCGCGCCGACAGCCCGAAGGTGGCAGCCAAGCTCGCCAGTTCGAGCACCGTCGGCGGCGTGGAACGGCTGGCCAGGGCGGATCGGCGGCACGCCGCCACGACCGAGGAGTGGGATGCCGACCCGTGGTTGCTCAACACACCCGGCGGCGTGGTCGATCTCAAGACCGGCAGGCAACGCCCCCATGACCGCGCCGACCGGATGACCAAGATCACCACGGCGACACCCGGAGGCGACTGCCCAACCTGGCGACGCTTCCTCGGTGAGGTCACGGGGGGTGACGTGGAATTGCAAACCTATCTGCAGCGGATGGTGGGCTATGCGCTCACCGGCTCGACACAGGAGCACGCACTGTTCTTCCTGTACGGCACGGGGGCGAACGGCAAGTCGGTGTTCGTCAACACGCTGGCCACCATTCTCGGGGACTACGCGACCAACGCGCCCATGGACACCTTCATGGAAACGCGCACCGACCGGCACCCGACCGACATGGCGGGCCTGCGCGGTGCACGCTTCGTCGCGTCCATCGAGACCGAGCAGGGACGACGCTGGGCGGAATCGAAGCTCAAGAACCTGACCGGGGGCGACAAGATCTCCGCGCGCTTCATGCGTCAGGACTTCTTCGAGTTCTTCCCGCAGTTCAAGCTGTTCGTGGCGGGTAACCACAAGCCGGCCATTCGCAACATCGACGAGGCGATGAAGCGCCGGCTGCACCTGATCCCGTTCACGATCACCGTGCCGCCCGAGCGTCGGGACAAGCACCTGCAGCAGAAATTGCTGGCCGAGCGTGACGGCATCCTGGCGTGGGCAGTGCAGGGCTGCCTCGACTGGCAACGCTTGGGGCGACTCGATCCGCCGCAGCGCGTGGTGGAGGCAACCGAGGAGTATTTCGAAGCCGAGGACGCTTTGGGCCGCTGGCTCGATGAGCGTTGCGTGCGCGAGCCCAACGCCAAGTCCCTCACTGCCGAACTCTTCAACGACTGGAAGCAGTGGGCCGAGGCAGCAGGGGAGTTTGTCGGCTCGCAGCGGCGTTTTTCCGATCTCTTGATCACACGCGGACTGGAGAAGTGGCGCAACGGTGGGGGCGTTCGGGGCTTTCGGGGGGTGGGCCTCAAGTACCCGCCGACGCCTGCCTACACCCCCTACGCCGATAACTGACCCCCATGAAAACGAAGTTCCTGTGAAACCAAAACCATCCTGTCTGACACATCTGACGCTCTACGTCGTAACTCCCTACACGCGCGTGCGCGTGCGCGCGTCACGGAGAGTTTCGATATACCGCGTCAGATGCGTCAGGCCAGAACCGAATGAGGACTGACACCATGACCACGACCATCCTTGCCCTTGATCTGGGCACCACCACCGGCTGGGCGCTGCTTGATGGCTCCGGCCACATCACCAGCGGCTCCGAGTGCTTCCGGCCACAGCGCTTCGAAGGCGGCGGGATGCGCTTCCTGCGCTTTCGCCGCTGGATTTCTGAAGTTCAGGAATCTGTTTCTGAAATTCAGTTTTTGTACTTCGAGGAGGTGCGACGCCACGCTGGCGTCGATGCCGCCCACGCCTACGGCGGCTTTCTGGCCACGCTCGCCGCCTGGTGCGAGCACCACGGCATCCCCTACCAGGGCGTGCCGGTGGGGACGATCAAGAAGCACGCCACAGGGCGAGGCAATGCCGGCAAGGACGAAGTCATCGCCGCAATGCGTGCCCGGGGCTTTGACCCTGCCGACGACAACGAAGCCGATGCCCTGGCGCTACTCGCCTGGGCCATCGAGACACAGGAGGTGTGAAATGAAGATTCCCGCCTACCGTTATCGCTGTCCGCTGGACCGGTTCGGCGAGCGCGCCGATCCTGAGGACATCAAGCGCCAGGGCTGGCGCGAGCAACACATTCTCGTTGTGTCCGAAGAGGACACGCGGCTGGACTTCGTCGAGCGTGAGTTCGTGCGACGACTTGGAGAACGTCTGTACGGAGGGAAGCGCCATGACTGAATGGACAGTCGACGACGTGGCGGCTCGGCTTGCCGAGGCAGCCGAGACAGGACGACGACTGCCCCGGGTCAGGGTGCAGGGCTACTTCAACGTCTGGCCGGAGTTCAAACGCGAGCCGTGGGAAGTGATTGGCTCGGCGGAGGAAGGCTACCGGCCATTGCCACCTACTCCCGAGGCCATCGACCGGATGCTCGAAGCCATGCGCTGGATGCAGTGGCTCGAAGTCGATGAGCGGCACCTGGTGTGGATGCGCGCCAAGCACTACGAGTGGAAGTTCATCTGCCGCCGCCTCGGGCGCGACCGCACGACGGCCTGGCGGCGGTGGCAAAAGGCATTGCAGCGCGTGGCCGATCATCTGAATGGCCGCCAGACCGCAGCCGCCGGCCACGCTTCCAAACTGGAGGGGCAGGTAGGGTAATGCGTGCCGTGAATGTCTGTGGTTTCGGCCTTGCGGGCATTTCGGGATGAATCCGGCATGCAACACAAAGGCCGGATTTTGATAGGATGACGGCTATGATCTGGCGAGCGGTGTGGGTGTGAAGACACATCGCTCTCAGTCAGAAAATTCGACGGGTCCTTCCTGTCCGAAAAGCCATGCGGGGGGCGCGAGCGCGGCGCTTCGATAGCGTCAGGGTGCAAACCGAGGTTTGCAGGGTTTGCGGTTTGCAGCCCTCCAGCCC
>FWPV01004330.1_pt1 | contig 27567 bp, 21 predicted proteins | sample 2228371 | NCBI WGS metagenome assembly FWPV01 (sample SAMEA103939776, study PRJEB20133) | metagenome
GTCGCGAGCTCGAGGGCGATCTCGGCCACACCGTAGTCGTCGACCGCCTCGAAAGCGATGCGCAGCACGCCGCGATGGGTGACCCGGGGCTCGTCGACGAAGCGCACCTGGGGCGGCAGATCGGGGATCACCTCGACCGCCCAGGCGGCGAGCTCCCGGCCGTCGGGGGCGAGGATCGCGAGCCGACCGGAGCGGGCCAGTACCGCCCGTGCCTCGCCGCTCCCCGGTCCCAGGGCCGTGAACGGCACCGGCTCCTCCTCGGGCAGGACGAGCCGGGCGGCGGTGGGCTCGAGGGCCCGTGGCAGATGGTGGATCTGGCCGAGGACTTCGCTGCCGGCCGGCACCACGAGCCGCTCGACCGCCGCGGTCTGCTCGGCCCCGAGCGGTGCCTTGCGCGTGTAGGCGGGCGGGGTGACCCACAACCGAGCGGCCGGGCCGGGTGTCGCCTGCGCCTCGCCGCGGGCCGGTGCGAAGGCGGCCAGAAGGCGCGCCCCGTACTCGCCGCGGGCGTCGACCAGCGCCACCACCAACAGCAGCAGCAGGGCCGCGCGCAGCGCCCAGGGATCGCGGGCCGGCAGGGCCGAGCGCGGTGGGCTCACCCGCAGCCGTCCCACGAGCCGGGCGAGGCGGGCGCGGTGCGCCTGCCAGAGCGCCCGGGTGACCGGGTCGGCCACCTCCTCGGGCAGCCGGTCGTCGAGCGAGCGCAGCGCCCGGTAGGGGATGGCGCTGTCCCGCTCGAGCCGGGCCAGCGCGGCTTCGGCCGGGGGTAGCCGCAGCGCCTCCCGGGCCCGCCAGAGGGCCGCCGCCAGGGCCGCGGCGAAGGCCGCGAGCCCGGCCCAGTGCACGGCCGCGGGCAGGGCGTGCCACAGATCGAGCAGGCTCACCGCCAGGAACAGGCCCAGGACCGCCACCGCCGGCCAGCCGGCCGCCCACCAGCGCTCGATCGCCACGATCAGGCGGGCGAGCAGCACCCGGGCACGAAACCGCCGACCGGTCCGGGGATCCTCGATCATCGCTCGCTCCCGCATCGTGCGCCGGTCTCGGCGGCAGGCCCCAACCAGGCCGGGATCCGCTCGCAGCGGAGCTGCTCGAGGGCCGTCCGGTGCGGGCGGATCACCGCCCAACGCTCACCGTCGACCAGCACCTCGGCCGGGGAGGGGCGCGAATTGTAGTCCGACGCCATCACCATGCCATAGGCCCCGGCGGTGAGGAAGGCCACCACGTCGCCGGGCCGCAACGCCGGCAGCTCGTAGTCGCGACCGAAAACGTCGCTCGATTCGCAGATCGGCCCCACGACGTCCATGGCCAGCAGCGCCTCGCCCCGCCGCGGTTCGCGCAGCGGCAGGACCGCGTGGCGCGCACCGTACATCGCCGGTCGGACCAGCGCGTTCATCCCGGCGTCGACCACCAGGAACCGACGCTCGTCCGTCTCCTTGAGATAGATCACCGAGGCCAACAGCACACCCGCCTCGGCCACCAGGAACCGGCCCGGCTCGAGGACGAGCTGGAGATCGAGGCCCGCGGTGAGCCGGCGCACGAGTGCGCCCAACCCCACGAGGTCGAACGGCGGTCCCGGGGCGTAGCGGGCGGGAAGCCCGCCGCCCAGATCGAGCCTCTCGATCGGCAAGCCGCGGCCGCGCAGCTCGCGCACGAGCGTGACGGCCTTGCTCCACGCCGCCTCGAAGGGGCCGAGTTCGGCGATCTGCGAGCCGATGTGCACGTGCACACCCACCGGCCGGATCGCCGGCAGGCTCGCGGCCCGCTCGTAGGCCGCGTGGGCCGCGTCGAGCGGGATGCCGAACTTGTCGGTGCGCCGGCCGGTGGTGATCTTGTCGTGGGTGGCCGCGGCGACGTCGGGGTTGATGCGCAGCGCCACCGGTGCTTCGCGGCCCAGTTCGCGGGCGACGGCCGAGATCCGCTCGAGCTCGGGCAGCGATTCGACGTTGAGCTGGAGGATCCCGGCCTCGAGGGCGAAGCGGATCTCGGCATCGGTCTTGGCCACGCCGGCGAAGACGATCTTGTGGGCCGGAACACCCGCATGGAGCGCGCGCTCGATCTCCCCGGCCGAGACCGTGTCGGCGCCCGCACCCTCGGCGGCGAGCGTGCGGATCACCGCCAGATTGTGATTGGCCTTGAGGGCGTAGCAGATCAGCGCCGGCGCCGGTGCCAGGGCCGCCGCCAGGGCGCGGAAGCGCTCTCGCATGGCGTTGGCCGAGTAGACGTAGACGGGGGTGCCGACCGCCCGGGCGATCGCGTCGAGCGCCACGCCCTCGCAGAACAGCCGCCCCTCGCGATAGCCGAAGCCGTCCTCCACCCGTCCCTCGCGCGTGCCACCGCTCCTTCGCGCCTAGCACGCGCCGGAGCCGCGCAGAAGCAGGAGCGGTGGCCGGCTGCCCCACGCGGTGCCCTCTTGCCAAGCTGCCTTGCCAAGCGATGCGCTGTCCGCTTGAAGAGGCGGGCGTGAGGGGGAGGCGTGACGTGGTCGACCTCGACCCGGATCTGGAGCGGGCGATCGCCGCGATCCGCGCCGACCTCGCCGACGAGTACCACGAGCCGCACGACCATCCGTGGATCGTCGGCTTCTCCGGCGGGAAGGACAGCACGCTCGTCGCCCATCTCGTCTTCGAACTCCTGCTCGAGCTGCCGCCTGCGGCGCGCCGCCGGCGGGTGCACATCGTCGCCAACGACACCCTGGTCGAGAGCCCGCTCGTGATGGCGCACATCCGCCGGGTGCAGGAGGAGATGCGCGCCGCGGTCGAGGCCTGGCGGCTGCCGGTCGAGGTGGTGACGACCCGGCCGAGCCCCGATCACACCTTCTGGGTCAATCTGATCGGGCGCGGCTATCCGACCCCCAACCGGACCTTCCGCTGGTGCACGGACCGTATGAAGATCCAGCCGACCAGCCGATACATCAAGGAACAGGTGGCTGCATCCGGCGAGGTGGTACTGCTTCTGGGCGTGCGTCGGGACGAGAGCGCCACGCGCGCCGGCTCGGTGGCCCGCTACGACAACGGTTCCCGACTCAACCGGCACAACGATTTGCCGGGTTGCATGGTGTATCGGCCGATCCTCGAGCTCTCGACCGAGGCGGTTTGGGAGTTCCTGGCCACCGTGCCGCCGCCCTGGGGCGGCAGCCACCAGGCGCTGATCCAGCTCTACCGCGACGCCGGCGGTGGCGAATGCCCGGTGGTGACGCAGAAATCGGACGTGCCGTCCTGCGGGACGACCTCCTCGCGATTCGGCTGCTGGACCTGCACCGTGGTCGAGAAGGACCGCTCGCTCGAGGGATTCGTCGAGGCGGGCTTCGTCGAGTTCGGGCCGCTGCTCGAGTTCCGGGATTGGCTCCTCGCGATCCGAAACGATCCGCACCGACGGTCGGCGCAGCGACGTGACGGCCGGTACATGGTGGCTGGCAACGGCGTGTTCGTTCCGGGACCGTTTACACTGGAGACGCGAATGAAGATCCTGGACCGACTCTTGGAATTGCAGCAAGCTGTTGGTCGTACGCTGATCTCGGAAGACGAGCTCGCGCGAATCCGGCGAATCTGGTCCGAGGACATGCTGCGGGCTGTCGAACCCGCGAGCCCGGCGAGACGACGCTCGGCGGGGGCGTGAGCCATGGCTCGGGGAGCAGTTACTCTGTTCGAACAGCCGGAGGGGCGTAAGCTCCTGGCCGAGCACTGTAGGCGTGTCGGACTGCCACTCGCCGATCTCGAACGGCTCGTCGAGGCCGTGATCGACAGGAACGCCATGCAGCGTCGTCGCGGCTTATGGGGAATCTTCGACGAGGTGCTCGATGCTCCGGTAACGGGTTCAGGCAACAACGATGCTCCTGGAAAGGATTGAGCTCAGGGACTTCAAGGCCTACGAGGCCGCGACGTTCGACTTCCCCGTACCCGAGCGGAATGGTGGAAAGAACGTCATCCTGATCGGTGGGCTGAACGGCTACGGCAAGACGTCGCTTTTCGAGGCGCTGGCGCTGGGGCTGTTCGGTCGCGACGGCATCCGGCTGATCGCTCGGGCCAAGGGGGGGCCGAAGAGAAAGAGCGCGCGAAGTCCTTCAAGGACTTCATGGAGCGGGCTCTGTTCGCTGGCGCCTTGCGCGAGGGACGCACCTCGTGCCGCGTCGCGTTGCATTTCGTCGACGAGCGCGGGCAGCGGCTCGAAATCCAACGGGTCTGGCACTTCTCCGACGACGGGCAGCTGCGACCCGATCCGGAGGAGATTCGGATCCTGCAGGGCCCGAGCCGACGGCCGGTCGGGCCGCCGCAGGACGAGGAGGACCCGGACGGCTGGTATCGCGAGTGGGTCCATCGAACCTTTCTGCCCATCAACCAAGCCTCCTTCTTCCTGTTCGACGGGGAGGCGGCATCGATCTATGCGGAACGGGACATGGGTCAGCAGGTCAAGGAGAGCATCGAGGGCCTGCTCGGCTTGAACTGGCTCCGCCGGCTTACCGAAGACCTTCGGGCCTATGCGGTGAATCGAAGGCAGGCGATTCCCCAGGGAAGTGCCAAGGAGACCGTACGGGTTCAGGGTGAGATCGCGGCGCTCGAGAAGGAGCTCGATTGGCGGAGGAGCCGAATCCAGGAGATCGACCGGCTGCTCGCGGCGAAGGAGGAGGAGCGCGACAGGCTCGTCCGGGAGCTGAGCGGGTACGGTCCGGGCACGCAGGCGCAGCTTCAGGACCTCATTCAGGAGAAGAAGGACCAGGAGAAGCGGTACGACGAAGCGTCGGCCAAGATCGAGCAGCTCACGGCGACCGACCTGCCCTTTGCGTTGGTCGGCCGCGCGCTCCGTTCCCGCCTGCTCGCCCAGCTCAAAGGCGAGGCGGCACGCGAGCGCTGGCTGGCCGCGCAGGGCGAGGGACGGGCTCGCATCGACACGGTCGTGGCGGAGGTCGAGCGTGGTCTCGGCAGCCTGTTCCCGCCCTTGCTGCCCAACCAGCGAAGGGGTGTCCGGGATGCCGTGGTCGCGGCCCTGGATCACCTCTGGCACCCGCCGCCGGACGACGTCGCCGCGGAGAGCCGGCACGTCCACGCCGGCGGAACGATGAGCGAGCGCGTGCGGGCCCGCCTGGAGCGAGCCGAGACCTTGGCCGGCGACCAGATCGACCGCAGCCTCAAGGTCATGGCGGACGCCCTCGCCCGGCTGCGCGAGCTCGGTCGCGAGATCGACGCGATCAAGCTGCTCGGCCCGGAGGTCGAGGAGAAGCGGGAGCGGGTCCGCAGGCTCAACGCCGAGATCGAGGGATTGAATCGCGAGAAGGGCGAGCTGAACGGCTTCGTCCGATCGAAGGAGCCCGAGCTCGCCCAGAAACGAAAGGAGCTCGCTCGGCTGACCGCTGCCCTGCAAGGCGCGGAGCCTGCATCGCGTCGTGCGGCACGAGCCGAGGAAATCGCCCAGATGCTCGACGAACTCGTGGCCGAGGCGTGGCCGCTGCACGCGGATGCCATAGCGCAGGCGATGACCGACGGCATTCGGAAGATGGCCCATCGAAGCGACTACCTCCACCGCGTGGCGATCACACGCGATGGTAGCCTTAAACTCTTCACCAAGGACGGCCGCGATCTCCGTGAATTCGATCTTTCAGCGGGGGAGAAGCAGATTTTCACCCAGTCCCTGTTCTCCGCGGTGGCCAAGGTCTCCGGCAAGATATTCCCGAGCGTGATCGACACGCCGATCGGTCGGCTGGACGAGGAGCATCGAAACAATGTCCTCCGCCACCTCGCAGATCGCAGCGGCCAGGTGATCATCATCTCGACCAATACGGAGGTGGTAGGACGCTATCTCGACACGATCCGTGCCAAGGTCGCCAAGGCATACCTTCTCGAAAGCCGGCCGGTCGGCGATGTGCGCGTCACGCGCCCGGTCGAGGGGTATTTTCCGGGAGAGTGGCCGTGAGGGTCGAAGCGGCCCGGGAGACCGACCAGCCGCCGGGGCTCGACCAGGTTGCGACGAGCGCGTTCCGGGCCACCGCCGAAGCCGATGAGATCGCGCAGAAAATCAAGGACCTTCTCGGTGCGGGGGCGCATTACGTGCCGGCCCGCCTCGCCCTGGCCCGATCCCTCGCGATCCCCGAGCCGCCACCTAAAGCCGAGGGCGAGCCCGGCCGGCAGATCAAAGGAGACGTCCTTTTCGGCACCGGCGAGGATCTCGCGACGTGGGTGTCGCTGTTCGTCGAGTACGATCGCGCCGCCTTACGCGACCTCGCCGACTTGCAGAGGCGCGTCCGTGACCATTGGGTACGCGGCCTGAAGTTACTCGATGAGCTCCTCGAGAAAGCGAACCGCGAAGCCTCGGCGTTCTTGCGGCACCTGGCCGAGACCTGCCTGCCGAGGTCGTCACGCTCCGAGGAGGAGGGTGAGGACAGGCCGTCCCCGATGCCGGTCGCCCGATCCATCGAGCTCGCGCTCGGGCCGGTCGGCGTCGACGCCGAGACCGGCGAGCCGATCCGCTGGCGTCCGGTGGCACCCGGCGGCAGCCCGCACGCGGCGTTCATGGGCGGTGTGGGAAGCGGCAAGACGCGCAACGCGGTCCACATGTTGAAGGCGCTGCGCGAGCAGGTCTCGGTCCCGCTCCTCGCCTTCGACTTCAAGGGCGACATGACCGAGGCCGCCAACGCCCTCGATCGGGCATTCGAGGCCACGGTGCTGGCCCCCCCGCACCAGCCGGTGCCGCTCGACGTCCTCGCCCTCCCCGATCGCACCCCGACCACGATCGCCCTGGCGGCGCAGCGGCTGCGGGACACGCTTTCGACCCTCAAGGGCTCCGGCTTCGGGGCGGTGCAGAAGGGCCTCCTGGCCACGGCCGCCGAGCAGGCGCTCCGCGACCGCCAGCCCTGCCGCCTGAGCGACGTCCGGGACGCCCTTGACGCGGCCTATGCCGCGCAAGGCCGCAATCCGGACGGCGCCAGCGCGACCATGGACGATCTCTGCCGGTTCGCGCTGTTCGAGCCGGAGCTCGCGCCCGCGGATTTCTTCGCCCGCTCCTGGATCGTCCGCCTCGCGCAGGACCTGCCGGAGCTGGTCCGGGTGGCGATCGTGACCTTGATGACCGACGGGCTCGACCGCTGGCTCAACAGCCTGCCGGATTCGCCCGTCGACGAGAGCGGCAACCGGGCGCTTCGCGTCGTGGCCCTGATCGACGAGGCCCACCGCATCCTGGGCGCGCGGCTGCCGGGGCTCTCCGGCCTCGTCCGCCTCTCCCGCTCGAAGGGCGGCATGGTCTGGCTGATCTCGCAGTCGCCGGACGATTTCGAGGGCGAGGACGACGACTTCCTGGCGGAGATGGGCCTCGTGATGGCGTTCTCGACCAACGCCCGGCCCGGCTCGACCCGCCGGATCTTCGGCGGTGCCGCGAGGCTGGCCGGCCTCGGCCCGGGCGAGGCCTGGGTCAAGCTGCGCGGCGAGCCGGCCCGGCGGGCGCGCGTCTGGACGCACTGATCGCCGGCTCCTCTGCCCGGCGGACCCGCGGGCCTCGGCCGAGATCGGGCCTCCGCCCGGCGGCGCCGCGCCTCGGTGGTCGGTGTGCGTACTAAGGGATGCCTCGGGCGAGGCGTCGGGGCCGGGCTCGAGCAGGCAGCGGCCCTCGCCCGCCTTCTGCCGCCGGAGGCTGCCGACCTCGGGCTGGAGGTGGGTCCGCTCCGCACCCTCTTCGAGACGCGCTTTTCGCTGTTCCTCGAAGAGCATCGCGACCGGCTGGCCACTTACGAGGCGCGCCGTGAGCAGGCCCGGGCCGACCGGAAGGACGAACTGGCCGCCCGGCTCGGCCGCCGCTTGCGGGACTATCTCGACCAACACCTGGTCGATCTGTTCGTGCGGGGTGGGCTCGTGCCGAGCTACAGTTTCCCGGTCGACGTGATCCGCCTGGAGGTCGTGCGTGCGGCGAACACCGGCGGTCGCCGACCCGAATACGCCCACACCGCCGCGGGCGAGGAACTGGACCTGCAACGCGAGGCGGCGCTCGCGATCTCCGAATATGCGCCGGCGAACGAGATCGTCGCCGCCGGGCGGGTGTGGACCAGTGCCGGGATCGCCGCCTACTCGCGCGAGTACGAGCCGGAACGCTTCTACCGCTCGTGTCGGACCTGCAACCATGTCGAGCTGCACGACTTCGAAGACGCGCTCCCCACCAGCTGTCCCTGCTGCGGCGGCCCGCTGGACCGGGCGGTGCGGCGCGTGCTCACGCCGCGCGGCTTCCTGACCTCCGCCGCCCGACCCGAGGGCGAGGATCCGGGAGCCCGCCGGCTGCGCGCACCGGCGGCCGACGAGGCGAGGCTGTTGAGCCGAGCGCCGGAATCGGCGTTCGTCGCGAGCGACGTTGCGGGCGTGAAGCTCGCCCACCTCGCCGCCCGTGCCGGAAGCGGGCCTCGCGGCGAGCTGTTCGTCGTCAACCGCGGCCGGCGCGGCTTCGGCTTCTGGCGTTGCCCGCGCTGCGAGTACGCCCGGCCGGCGGACACGCCGGCACCGCTCCTCGCCGGCCGATCGGCCGAGCACCACGACCCACGGACCGGTGAGCGGTGCCCGGCCGAGCGACTGGGTCGGGTCGTCGACCTGGGCCACGTGACCGTCACCGACGTGTGCCAACTCCGTTTCGAAGATCCGCTGCCGCGTCCGGCTCCGATGTGGAGCGACGTGGCCGACGACGGTTCGGCGCCGGCGGTGACCCTGGTCGAGGCGTTGCGCCTGGCGGCCGCTCGGTGTCTGGAGGTCGATCGTCGCGAGCTCCGCGGCACGTGGAAATTGTACGGCTCCGCGCCCGACATCGCTCTTTACGACAGCCTCGCCGGCGGCGCCGGCATCGTGCGGCGCATCGGCCGCGAGCTGCCCGTGAGCCGACTGCTCACGGTCGCTCGGGAGATCCTCGATTGCCCGCATTGCGAGCGGGGTTGTCGGCGCTGCCTGCACGATTACGCCAATCAGCGCCACTGGGACCGGTTCCAGCCGCGTCTCGTGCGCGACTGGCTCGATGCCCTGACCGGGCGTGCCGATCGGATGGATCCGCTCCGGATTCGCGGCGCGCGAATCCGCCCGTGGGCGGGCCTTGCGGAGCTCGCGGCACGGCTCGGCGGGACGCGGCTCGTCCGCCTCGTGGCCCAGCGGCTCGCGGACGGCGGGGCGCCACCGGAGCCCGACCGCGTCCGCAGCATGCTCGCTTTCCTGCGCACGCTCGCGGGTGGCGAAAGCCGCCTCGCCATCGGGCTCGTCGAGCCACCGCTCGCCTTCGGCGCCCAGGACGCCGTGACCGCCTCGCTGTTGGAGGCCGTGGCGAGCGAGCTGCGCCAGGGGAGGCTCGCGCTGTTCCGTGTCCCCGGTCGCTTGACGCTCGACGAGCGTCGGTCCCTGCGCATCCTGGCCGAAGGCCGTGCCTCGTGGTTCGACGACCGACCGGCGCCGCCGCTGTTCGGGGATTGGCTCGCCCCGACCCTGGCCGAGTTGCCCGACGGTCCGGGGCACCGGCCGGCCGAACTCGATCCCTGGCTCGAGGCCTGGGAAGCGGTGCTCCTGGAGTCGCTCCTTCCCGAGGGCGAGGCGCGGATCACGCGCTTCGAACCCGGTCCGGTGCGCGAGCTCGAACCGCTGTTCGCTTCCTTGCCTGCGCAGTCGGCCCGGCGCTGGATCGTGAGCGATCCCGAACTCGGCCGAGATCCGGCCGAATGCGAAGCGATCGCCACGATGTTGGCGGCGGTGGCCCGAACGACCGCATGGCCAGCGTGCATCGAGCTACGTTACCCGGATCCCGAAGTGGCCCGCATCGGCTCGGCCTCGACCCGCGGCTCGCTGGCCGCGGCGGTGCGGCGCGCGATCGAGGCACGGGGCCTGCCGGACGGCACCCGGCTCGTGTGGCACCCGGCGGACCCTCGGGTCTTCGCCGGCATCGGTGCGGCGCCGGTCGAGGCCGAGCTGCGGGTGGACCTGTCGGGCCCCGTGCCGCGGACCCACCGGTTCTCGATCGAAGGCGGGCTCGCCACGCTCGTCGACCCCGGTCGGTCCGCCACGGTGCGGCACACCTGCGGTCGCGGCCCCGAACCTGCCCACGAGCCCGCCGGGACCGCCCCGGACGACACCAACCGCGTACCACGAAGCTCGAAGGGGAGTCTCGGGGTCCCTCGACGAGGACGAGGGACGCGCGTAAGGGTTCGTTCATGACCGAAGAGTTCGAGCGCCGGGCGAGCCCACTCGCGGTCGCCGGCACCCGGAACGGCTCGTCGAGCCGTCTGCGGATCGCCCTGCCCCGCGCGCTCGAGGCCGTGCTTCCCGCCCTCGCCCTTCGGCTGCGCGCCCGGCGGCACTGGCGCACGGGCGAACCCGAGCTGCGGCTGGTGCCGTTGCTCTCGATGCCCGGACGCCTTTCGGTCGACGTCGGCGCCAACCGCGGGGTGTACGCCCTGCACATGGCCCGCTTCGCCCCGCGGGTGCTGGTGATCGAGCCCAATCCCGCACTCGCCGGCCTGCTGCGCCGGGGGCTGCCGCGCCGCTGCACCGTGCGCTGCTGCGCGCTCTCCGATCACGGCGGGACCGCCGCGCTGCGGGTGCCCGTCGAGGACGGCCGCGAGCAGACCTATCGGGCCAGCCTCGAGGAGGGGACCGATGGGCCGGTGCAGGTCTACCCTACCGAGCTCACGACCCTCGACGACTGTGCCGGCGAGCCGGTCGGCTTCGTCAAGATCGACGTCGAGGGGCACGAGACGGCGGTGCTGCGCGGCGGCGCCCGCGTGCTCCGCGAGGACGGCCCCAATCTCCTGATCGAGGCCGAGGAGCGGCATCGGCCCGGGGCCGTGGCCGAGGTCGCGGCACTGCTCGCCGGCTACGGCTATCGCGGCCTGTTCCGCGACGGGACCAGGCTGCGGCCGATCGAATCGTTCGACTCGCGGATCCACCAGGATCCCGCCCGGCTCGGTCCGGGCCCCGGCCGGATCGGTCGCTACGCCAACAATTTCGTCTTCACGAAGGACGCGCGGTTGGTGGATCGGCTCCTCGCCGTGGAGCTGCCCGGCTCGTGAGGGACCGGTCGGCCGCCCGTCGGCGATCGTGCCGACCGGTCAGGCCCGCCAGAACATCGGCGTGATCAGCACGAGCACCGTGAACAGTTCGAGCCGGCCCAACAGCATGGCCAGCGAGAGCACCCACTTGGCGGCCTCGGGCAGATCCCCGAAATGGCCCGCGGGGCCGATGATCGGCCCGAGCCCCGGGCCCACGTTGGCGAGTGCGGTCACCGAGGCCGACATCGCCGTCAGATAATCGAGCCCGAGGACCGCCAGCAGCCCGGCGACCGCGGTGAACGAGACCGCGAAGACGAAGAAGAAGGCCATCACCGAGATCGCCGCGTCCTCGCCGATCGCCCGACCGTTGTAGACCATCCGGTGGACCGCGTTGGGCTGGACCAGGCGGGTCATCTGCACGCGCGCCACCTGGTAGAGGACCACGAAGCGGAACATCTTGATTCCGCCGGTGGTCGAGCCGGTGCAGCCACCGACGCACTTGAGGAAGAAGAGCAGGATGACCGGGAAGGTGCCCCACTGGCCGTAGTCGGTCGAGGCGTAGCCCGTCCCGGTCATGATCGAGGTGGCGGTGAAGGCCGCGGCGCGCAGCGCGTCGAGCGGCTCGTGCAGCCCCCGGTAGACCAGCCACAGGGCGAGCAGCGCCGAGCAGCCGACCAGCACCGAAAGATACCAGCGGACCTGCACGTCGCCCAAGAGCTGCCCCGGTCGGCCGCGCAGCGCCTGCAGATAGAGCACGAACGGCACGCCGCCCGCGGCCATGAACAGGACGGCCGCCCACTCGATCGCCGGGCTGGCGAAATGGCCGATCGAGCCGTCCGAGGTCGAGTAGCCACCGGTCGCGACCGTGGTCATGGCGTGCACGGTGGCCTCGAAGAGCGTCATGCCCAGCCACCAATAGGTGAGCAGGCAAAGGAGCGTGAGCCCGAGATAGAGCCCGCCGATCGCCGCCGCGATCTGGGCGCTGCGCGGCAACACCTTCTCCGACCGGTCGGAGCTCTCGCTGCGGAACAGCTGCATGCCGCCCACACTCAGCACCGGCAGGATCGCCACGCCCGTGACGATGATGCCGATCCCACCGATCCACTGCAGAAGCCCGCGCCACAGCAGGATCCCGGGCGGCGCCGAATCGAGCCCGGTGATCACCGTCGAGCCGGTCGTGGTGATCCCGGAGACCGCCTCGAAGACGGCATCGGCCAGCGTGAGCTCGAGGCCGCACAAGGCCAGGGGCAACGCCGAGAAGGCCGCGAGGGTGGTCCAGGCCAGGGTGGTGAGCATGAACACCTGGCGGGTGGTCAAGGCGGCGAAGCTGGCCCCGCGGTTGGCCAGGACCAGGGCCGTGCCCACGAACAGCGTCGCCGCCGCGGAGGCCAGGAACACCCGCCAATCCTCGCTGCCGACCGCCAGATCGGCCAGCATCGGCACGAGCATGGCGATCGCCAGGCCGATCAGCAAAAGGCCGCAGACGAACAACAGCGGGCCCATCTCCAGGCCCGCCAGGCGCGGCCGCGACGCGAGCGGCCGAGCGACCACCCGCGGGCGGCGCGGCGGCCGCAGCGTCCCGGCCCTCAGGGGGTCGTCTCCCCGGCGGGGCGCGCGGCGCCCGTTACCGACTCGGGCGGCGGGCCCGGCCGATCGCGTGCCCGCAGCTCGGCCCGGCGGACCTTGCCGGTGGCGGTGGTGGGCAAGCTGTCGGTGAACGCGATCTCGCGCGGATATTCGTGGGCGGCCAGCCGCTCCTTGACGAATCGGCGGATGTCGTCGGCGAGCGCGGCATCGGCCACCACACCCGGCCGCGGCACGATCCACGCCTTGACCCGCTCGCCGCGGATCGGGTCGGGTACGCCCACGACCGCACACAGCGCCACCGCCGGATGGCGCATCAGGCAATCCTCGATCTCGGCCGGGCCGATCCGATAGCCGGCGGAATTGATGAGATCGTCCTCTCGGCCGAGATAGGTGAGATAGCCGTCCTCGTCGGCCCGGCCGAGATCGCCGGTGAGCAGCCAATCACCGCGGAACTTGGCCGCGGTCGCCTCGGGATCGCGCCAATAGCCCAGGAACATCACCGGGTCGGGGCGGCGCACGGCGATCGTTCCGGGCCGCCCGGGCGGCACCGGTCGACCGGCCTCGTCGAGCAGCGCCACCTCGTGACCCGGCACCGGCCGACCCATCGACCCCGGCCGCGGCGGGAACAGAGCGCGGCAGCAGGCGACCACGAGATTGGCCTCGGTCTGCCCGTAGAACTCGTTGACCGCACAGCCGAAGGCCTCCTCGGCCCACGACCGGGTCTCCTCGCCCAGTCGTTCGCCGCCGGTGCCGATCGAGCGCAGCGCCACCCCGGCCGCCCGCGGTGCCACTTGCGCCCGCCACATCAAGCGCAGCGCGGTCGGGGGCAGGAACAGATTGCGGACCCCGTGGCGGGCCATGAAGGCCAGCGCCGCCTCGGGGTCGAACTTGGCGGCCCGGCCGGCCACCACCGGCACGCCGAACCACAAGGAGGGCAGCAGCACGTCGAGGAGCCCGCCGATCCAGGCCCAATCGGCCGGCGTCCAGAACCGGTCGCCCGGCTGCGGGAACAGCTCCTGAGGCAATTGCACACCCGGGAGATGGCCCAACAGGACCCGATGGGCGTGGAGCGCGCCCTTGGGCTGCCCGGTGGTGCCCGAGGTGTAGATCAACAGCGCCGGATCCTCGGCCGCCGTGTCCGCGGTGCGGTCCCGCTCGCTCGCCCGCTCGAGCTCGGCCCACAGCGGCCGCGCCGGGGCCGGTGCCGGCTCGATCGTCCAGATCCGGCGCAGCTCGGGCAGGTCGGGCAGGAGCGGCGCCACCCGGTCGAACCCCGGGGCGTCGCTCACCAGCGCCCGGGCGCCGCTGTGCGCCAACCGGAACCGCAGCGCCTCGGGGCCGAAGAGGGAGAACAGCGGGACCGCGATCGCCCCCAGCCGGTAGGCCGCCAGATGGGCGAGCAGGGTCTCGACCCGCTGGCCCGCCAGGATCGCCACCCGGTCGCCGCGGCCGATGCCGGCCTCGCCCAAGAGGTTGGCGAACCGCAGCGAAGCCCGGCGCAGCTCGGCGAAGCTCCAGCGGCGCACCGTACCGTCCGCCCGTTCTTCGATCAGCGCCGGAGCGTCCGGGCGCGAAGCGGCGTGGCGGTCGATGCAGCCGCGGGCGATGTTGAAGCGCGCCGGGATCTCCCAGCGGAAGCGGGTGCGGATCTCCTCGAGCGTGCGGCCCTGGGGCAGCATGGTGGGCGGCCCTCTTTTCCCCGTCGCCGTTCACCGGCTGTTTACCACGGCCTGCCACCATGGCACCAAGCGGCGCGAACCACGGGGTGGCGGATTGGCGATGCGCAAGGCTCTCATCACCGGTGTCACCGGGCAGGACGGCGCGTATCTGGCCGAGTTCCTGCTCGCCAAGGGCTACGAGGTGCACGGCGTCAAGCGCCGCTCGAGCTCGTTCAACACCGGCCGGATCGACCATCTCTACGTCGATCCGCACACCCCCGATGCGCGCTTCAAGCTGCACTACGGCGATCTCACGGACGCCACCAACCTGATCCGCATCGTCCAGGAGGTGCAGCCCGACGAGATCTACAATCTGGCCGCCCAGAGCCACGTCAAGGTCAGCTTCGAGACTGCCGAGTACACCGCCAACGCCGACGGCCTCGGGACGCTGCGGCTGTTGGAGGCGATCCGGATCCTCGGTCTCGAGAAGCGCACCCGCTTCTACCAGGCTTCGACCAGCGAGCTGTTCGGCGCCTCACCACCGCCGCAGAACGAGGAGACTCCGTTCCGGCCGCAGAGCCCCTACGCCTCGGCCAAGCTCTACGCCTACTGGATCACCCGCAACTACCGTGAAGGCTACGGCTTGTTCGCCGCCAACGGCATCCTCTTCAACCACGAAAGCCCGCTGCGCGGCGAGACCTTCGTGACCCGCAAGGTGACCCGGGCGGTGGCGGCGATCGCGCTCGGGCTCCAGGACCGGCTGTGGATCGGCAACCTCGAATCCAAGCGCGACTGGGGCCATGCGCGCGATTACGTCGAGGGCATGTGGCGGATCCTCCAGCATCCCGAACCGGACGACTGGGTGCTCGCCACCGGCGAGGCGCACACCGTGCGCGAGTTCGTCGAACGGGCCTTCGCCGAGGTCGGCGTCGAGCTGGTCTGGCGCGGCACCGGGCTCGAGGAGAGGGGGATCGACGCGCGCACCGGCCGGGTCCTGGTCGAGGTCGACCCGCGCTATTTCCGCCCGCTCGAGGTCCACCACCTCCTGGGTGATCCGACCAAGGCCCGCACCAAGCTCGGCTGGCGGCACGAGGTGAGCTTTCCCGAACTCGTGCGCGAGATGGTGCGCGCCGATCTGGTGGCCGTCGAACGCGAGGCCAGAGCACTCGGCCGGCAGCTCGACCGGGCGGCGGAGTGAGCGGCCGTGGGTGCGCTCCCCTTCGCCCTCGAGGGGCGCACGGTGATGATCGCCGGCGCCCGGGGGATGGTCGGCCGCGCGCTCGTGCGGCGGCTCGCCCGCGAGCCCGTGCGGCTGCTGCCGGTGGGCCGCGAGGAGGTCGATCTGACCCGCCAGGCCGAGGTCGAGGCCTGGATGGCCGAGAAGCGCCCCGACGTCGTGATCCTGGCCGCCGCCAAGGTCGGGGGAATCCTCGCCAACGCCAGCTTCCCGGTCGACTTCCTCGAAGAGAACCTGTTGATCGAGGTCAACACGATCCGCGCCGCCCATCGCGCCGGCGTGGCCAAGCTGCTGTTCTTGGGCTCTTCCTGCATCTATCCCAAGCACGCCCCCCAACCGATCCCCGAAGAGGCGCTGCTCACGGGCCCCCTCGAGCCCACCAATCGGCCTTATGCCATCGCCAAGATCGCCGGCCTCGAATTGTGCGCCGCCTATCGCCGTCAATACGGTGCCGACTTCGTCGCCGCCATGCCGACCAACCTCTACGGACCCGGCGACAATTGGGACCTCGCGTCGAGCCACGTGGTCCCGGCGCTGATCCGCAAGGCCCACGAAGCCAAGCTCGCGGGTGCCGCCGAACTCGAGGTGTGGGGCACGGGCACGCCGTTGCGCGAGCTGTTGTTCGTCGACGATCTGGCCGACGCCTGTGTCCATCTGTTGCGGCACTACAGCGACGAGATCGCGATCAACGTGGGCTCGGGCGAGGAGGTGTCGATCCGCGAACTGGCCGAACTGGTCTGCGAGGTGGTGGGCTTTTCCGGGCGGCTGCGCTTCGATCCGAGCAAGCCCGACGGCACGCCCAGAAAGCGGCTCGACATCCGCAGGCTCGAGGCCCTGGGTTGGCGGGCCCGGACCCCGCTGCGCGAGGGGCTCGCGCGCGCCTACGCGGCCTTCCTCGAGGAGACCGGTGGGGCGCCGCCGGCCGGGGACCGCGACCGGCTGCCGCTGCGGCAGCGCGACGGTTGATCCTCGCCGCCGATCGAACGATCCTGGCCCATCGATCGAGGCGGGGAGGGCGGCCATGATCGACTACGAGGCACGTTTCGCGCAGGCCGTGGAGCGGGTGCGCGCGGAGGGCCGCTACCGGGTGTTCGCCGAATTGGAGCGGATCGCCGGCCGGTTCCCCACGGCGCGCCTCTATCGCGACGGCACGGTGCGCGAGATCACCGTGTGGTGCTCCAACGACTATCTGGGCATGGGCCAGCACCCGGCCGTGCTCGAAGGGGCCCGGGAGGCCATCCGCCGTTACGGCGCCGGTGCCGGTGGGACCCGGAACATCTCCGGCACCACCCATCTGCACGTCGAGCTGGAACGCGCGCTCGCCCGACTGCACGGCAAGCCGCGCGCACTTCTGTTCACCTCCGGCTACGTCGCCAACGAGGCGGCCCTCTCGACGATCGGCAAACTTCTGCCCGGCTGCCTGATCCTCTCCGACGAGAAGAACCACGCCTCGATGATCGCCGGGATCCGCGCCTCGGGCTGCGAGAAGGTGATCTTCCGGCACAACGATCTCGATCATCTGGAGAGCCTGTTGCGCGCCCAGCCGCGCGAGCGACCGAAACTGATCGCCTTCGAAGGTGTCTATTCGATGGACGGCGATTTCGGGCCGGTGGGGGCGATCTGCGATCTGGCCGAGCGCTACGGGGCCATGACCTATCTGGACGAGGTCCACGCCGTGGGCCTCTACGGACCCAACGGTGGAGGGATCGCCGATCGCGACGGGGTCGCCTCGCGCGTCACCGTGATCCAGGGCACGCTCGCCAAGGCGTTCGGCTGCATGGGCGGCTACATCGCCGCCTCCGAGGCGCTCGTGGACGCGGTGCGCTCGCACGCCGCGGGCTTCATCTTCACCACCTCCTTGGCCCCGGCGGTGGCCGGCGCGGCTCTGGCGAGCCTGGCCGTGCTCACCAGCGAGGAGGGGGAGCGGTTGCGCGCCCGCCACCAGGAGCGCGCCGCCACGCTCAAGGCCCGGTTGCGGGCGGCGGGGCTGCCGCCCATGCCCTCGCCGTCGCACATCGTGCCGGTGCTCGTGGGCGATCCGGTCGCCTGCAAGGCCGCCTCCGATCGGCTGCTCGACGAGTTCGGCCTGTACATCCAACCCATCAACTATCCGACCGTGCCGCGCGGCACCGAGCGGCTGCGGATCACCCCCACCCCGCTGCACGACGACCGCCACCTCGACGAGCTCGTGAGCGCGCTCGGCCGGGTGCTGCCGCGAACGGCGGTCGCCCGCGCCGCCTGAGCGTCACACGGCCGTCACCGAGCCCCGCCATCGCTCCCGCGCGGGTGAGACTGCGCGCGGGAGAAGGGTGATGGGCGCCTGGCAGGTGGGGCTCGCGGTGGTGGCGGTCGCGACGCTCGCGGGAACGGTCGCGGCCGGACCGGCGATCGAGATCGCCACGAGCGAGGATCCGCAGCTGCGGCTGGGGACGGTGAGCTTTGCGGGCGGGCGGACGCTGGAGCTGTCGGTGGGCATCGGCAGCGCCGCCTTCCGCCGCGCCGATGCGCCCGACGGGCTGTTCGTGACGGTCTCCGATCGCGGCCCCAACTTCCCCTGCGCCGAGGCCGAGTTGATCGCCGGGGTGCCGGGTGCCACCTTGTGCGCCGGCATCGAGCGCGGCCGGATCTATCCGCGGCCGGACTACAGCCCGACGATCTATCGGATCCGGGTCGAGGGCGGCCGCTTCGAGGTGGTCCAGGCCATCCCGATCACCGATCGCGAGGGCCGGCCGGTCACCGGGCTGCCCAACCCGCTCACCAGGGCCACCACCGAGGTGCCGGTCGACGCCACGGGCCGCAGGCTCGAGCCTTCGCCCTCGGCGATCGACGCCGAAGGGATCGTCGAGCTCGCCGACGGCACGTTCTGGATCGGCGAGGAGAACGCCCCCTCGATCCTGCACGTGGCGGCCGACGGCAAGGTGTTGCGCCGGCTCGTGCCACGGGGGAGCGAGGCCGACTTCGCCGGGGCCGGCTATCCGGTCGAGGGCAAGCTTCCGGCCATCCTGGCCAAGCGCCAGCTCAACCGCGGCATCGAGTCGATGGCCGTGAGCCCCGACGAGCGGTTCTTGTGGTTCGCGCTCCAGAACCCGCTCGCCAACCCCGACGCCAAGACTTATCAGCGGGCCCGGGCGGTCCGGCTCTTCAAATACGACCGCACCGCCGATCGGCTCGTGGCCGAGTACGTCTACGAGCTCACGCCCATGAGCGAGTTCCCGGGTGAGGAGGACAAGGCCCCGGCGACCGCGCGGGTGAGCGAGCTCCTGGCGCTGGACGATGATCGGCTCCTGATCCTCGATCGCACCGAGCGGACCAGCAAGATCTTCGTGATCGACACCCGCGGGGCCACCGACATCTTGGGCTCGCGCTGGGACGATCCGGCGACCTCGCCCTCGCTCGAGCAGGTCGCCCCGGCCGAGGTCGGCATCGTGCCGGTGGCCAAACGCCTCGTGCTGGATTCGAGCGCCCATCCCGAACTCCCGCCCAAGCTCGAAGGCGTGGCCCTGTTCGCCGACGGCAGCTTGATGCTGATCAACGACGACGATTTCGGGATCGAGGGCCGGCGCACCCTGGTCGCCCGGGTGCGCGGCCTGGAGCTGCGCTGAAGCGCCGGGTGGCCGAGGCGCCGGGTCAGCCGCCGGCGAGCTCGGGGAACAACGCGGCGAGCCCGGCCTCGGAGGCCGGGCACACGCCGCGCTCGGTGACCAGCGCCGTGACCAGCCGCGCCGGGGTGACGTCGAACGCCCAGTTGCCGCACGGGCTCGCCTCGGGTGTCACGCGGACCGTCTCCAACCGGCCGTCGGCGGTGCGCCCCGAGACCAGCGCGAGTTCCTCACCCGAGCGCTCCTCGATCGGGATGCCCGAGCCGTCGGCCAGTCGCCAGTCGACGGTGCTCGACGGCAGCGCCACGTAGAACGGGACGCCGTTGTCGAAGGCCGCGAGCGCCTTGAGATAGGTGCCGATCTTGTTGGCCACGTCGCCGTTGCGGGCCACCCGGTCGGCGCCCACCAGGCACAGATCGACCATGCCCGTGCGCATGAGATGGCCGCCGGCATTGTCGGCGATCACCGTGTGCGGCACGCCTTCCTGGCCGAGCTCGAAGGCGGTGATCGCCGCCCCCTGGTTGCGCGGCCGGGTCTCGTCGACCCACACGTGGACCGGGATGCCGCGGTGGTGCGCCAGATAGATGGGCGCCGTGGCGGTACCCCAGTCGATCGTCGCGAGCCAGCCGGCGTTGCAGTGGGTGAGCACCCGGACCGGCTCGCCCGGCCGCTTGCGCCGTGCCGCGGCCTCGATCAACGCCAGGCCGCGCTCGCCGATCGCCCGGCAGGCCTGCACGTCCTCCTCGCAGATCGCCGCCGCCTCGGCCCAGGCGCAGGCCGCCCGCTCGGCCGGGGGCAGCGGCTCCAGACGGCCCCGCATGCGCTCGAGCGCCCAGCGCAGATTGACCGCCGTGGGGCGGGTCGCGGCCAGACGCGCGCAGGCCCGCTCGAGCGCACCGTCCGAGGGATCGGCGCGCATCGCCAGTGCCACCCCGTAGGCGGCCACCGCGCCGATCAGCGGGGCGCCGCGGATCTTCATGAGGGAGATCGCCTCGGCGGCCTCCTCGAGATCGCCGATCACGAGCTCGGGTACGGCGTGCGGCAGGAAGCGCTGGTCGAAGGTGACGATCGCCCGGCCGTCGGCGGTGGGCCGGATGGTCCGTCGGGGCTCACCGAACAGGCGCAAGGGGAAGCTCCTCAGCGATCGCCGGACCGAGACCGCACGGTCCGGGCCGATTTTAGGATCATCGTCTGTTGACTGGCGTCCGTAAGCCGTTTATAGGAATACTCGCCTAATAACGGAGACGATCCCATGCGTCCGGTGCTCCGCCGCGGCTCGAGCGGCCACGAGGTCGTCCGTCTACAAGAGGCGCTGCGCGCGGTCGGCTTCCCGCCGGGGCCGATCGACGGCCGGTTCGGTGCCGCCACCGAGGCGGCGCTGATCGCCTTCCAGCGGACCCACGGGCTGTTGGCCGACGGGGTGTGCGGGCCGGTGACCTGGGCCATGCTGCTCGAAGGTCGTCCCGGCCGCCCGGCCTCGATCCTGGACCGGATCGACGTCGAGTTCGTGGCCCAGCTGTTCCCGTTCACCGCCCTCGATCCCATCGCCCGCAACCTGCCGCATGTCAAAGCCGGCCTTCTGTCCCACGGCCTGGTCGACAAGCCGATGGTGCTCGTGGCCCTCGCCACCGTGCGGGCCGAGAGCGAGGGCTTCGAGCCGGTCGAGGAGGCGATCTCGCGCTTCAACACCTCACCCGGCGGCCGGCCCTTCGACCTCTACGACCACCGCGCCGATCTCGGCAACGAGGGGCCGCCCGACGGCGAGCGGTTCAAGGGGCGCGGCTTCGTCCAGCTCACCGGGCGGGCCAATTACGAGCGGATCGGCCGCCAGTTGGGCCTGGGCGACCGGCTCGTCCGCGAGCCCGAGCGCGCCTGCGAGCCGGCGCTCGCGGGCGCGATCCTGGCCCGGTTCCTGGCCGAACGGCAGCTGTCCCTCAAAGAGGCGCTGCTCGAGGGCGACCTGCGTCGGGCCCGCCGGCTGGTCAACGGTGGCCTGCACGGCTTCGAGCGGTTCCGCGACGCCTGGCGGCGCGGTGATCGGCTGCTGGCCGATCCGGTGTGGGGCGCGCGCTTCGAGCGCTCGGCGACGGCCGCCTGAGGCGCCGATCAGCGGCGCCGGCGCGGCGGCAGGATCTCGATCCGCTCGGGCTCGATCTCGACCGTCTCGTGCCGGACCTCCACGTGCAGCGCGTCGACGGGCTCGTGCCGCTCGCGCCGCCGGCCGAGCCAGCCGGCCACGAGCCCGGCCACCGCCAGGATCGGGAAGGCCAACAGGAACACCGCCCCGATCACCACGACCAGCGCCACCACCAGGGCACCCGCCGCGGCGAGTGCCAGGATCCCGCGCCAGCCCAGCGCCGCCAGCAGGGCCGAAAGCAGGCTCGCTCGCGAGCCCCGCCGCACCTCGATCCGCTCCTCGTACACGGGTGCTGTCCTCCTCGCCGCGCCTCATCTGGCGCCGACGCGAGCGCCGGCAAGGGCCGCGGCGCCGTGCCGCTCGCGGGTGGCGGTGAAGCGGACCTTCGGGAAGTCCTCCTGGACCCGCCCGAGGTCCCAGGCGTTGCGGGCCAGATAGACGAGCGCACCGTCGCCGTCGCGGGCGAGCGAGGCGCGGCGGCTGGCCCACAGCCGCTCGAGCTCGGCCGGGTCGTCGGCCGCGCACCAGCGGGCGGTGAAGTAGGGCGCCTCTTCGAAGGCGATCGGCAGTTGGTACTCGGCCGCCAGCCGGGTGGCCAGCACGTCGAGCTGGAGCGGGCCCACCACGCCCACGATCCACTCGGCGCCGAGCTCGGGGCGGAACACCCGCACCACGCCCTCCTCGGCCATGTCCTCGAGGGCCTTCTTGAGATGTTTGGCGCGCATCGGATCGCCGAGCCGCACCCGGCGCAGGATCTCCGGCGCGAAGTCGGGCAGGCCGGTGAAGCGGATCGGCTCGCCCTCGCTCAAGCTGTCGCCGACCCGCAGCTGGCCGTGATTGGGCAGCCCCACGATGTCGCCGGCGAAGGCCTCCTCGGCCAGCGCCCGTTCGCGGGCGAAGAAGAAGATCGGGGCGGCGGTGCCGACCGGCTTGCGGTCGCGGGTCGAGATCAACCGCATCCCGCGCGTGAAGCGGCCCGAACAGATCCGCACGAAGGCCACCCGGTCGCGGTGTTTCGGGTCCATGTTGGCCTGGACCTTGAAGACGAAGCCGGTGACCGCGGGCTCGCCCGGCTCGACCGCGCGCTCGACCGCCGGCTGGGCGCGCGGGGCGGGGGCGTGGGCGGCCAGGGTGTCGAGCAGCGCCCGCACGCCGAAGCTCTTCAAGGCACTGCCGAAGAACACCGGGGTCAGGTGCCCCTCGCGATAGGCGTTCGGCTCGAAGCGCGGCAGGGCGCCGTCGACCAGCTCCAACTCCTCGTCCGCCGCCCGCAGCGCCGCCTCCGGCACCCGCGCGAGCAGTTCGGCCGAACGGCGGGGAAGCCGTCGCTCGGGCGGGGTCCCGGCGTCGGGGTCGAGCAGCACCACCTCCTCGGTGCCGCGCACCGCCACCCCGCGGAAGCTCTGGCCGGCGCCGATCGGCCAGACCACGGGTGCGGGATCGAGCGCCAGCCGGTCGTGGATCTCGTCCAGAAGCTCGATCGGATCGCGGCTCTCGCGGTCGAGCTTGTTGACGAAGGTGAGGATCGGCACGTCGCGCAGCCGGCAGACCTCGAACAGCTTCAAGGTCTGCGCCTCGATGCCCTTGGCGGCGTCGAGCACCATGATGGCCGAATCGACCGCCGTGAGCGTACGATAGGTGTCCTCCGAGAAGTCCTCGTGGCCCGGCGTGTCGAGCAGATTGAACACGCAGCCGGCATAGTCGAAGGTCATGGCCGAGGTGGTGACCGAGATGCCGCGCTGCTGCTCGATCGCCATCCAGTCCGAGCGCGCCCGCCGCCGCTCGCCCTTGGCCTTGACCTCGCCCGCCAGATGGATCGCCCCGGCGCACAGCAGCAGCTTCTCGGTGAGCGTGGTCTTACCGGCGTCGGGATGCGAGATGATGGCGAAGGTACGGCGGCGCGCGGCCTGCGCCGCGACGGCGGGATCGATCAAGGCCTGCTCCGGAAGAACGCGATCGCCCCGCACAGATGGCCCCGCCGGCCGATCGGTGCAAGCCGGGCCGCGGCCGGCCCTGCGAGGGCCGCGCCCGCACCGTGACGGCCGGTTCCCTCGCTGCGCGCGTCGGGCTAGGAAGGACCGAGGAACTCGACCGAAAGGACCGATCCCGTGCGCGCTCGTCGGACCCCGTTCGCCCTTCTGGCCGCCGCCTGCTTCGCCATCGCCGAGCCGGCCGGGGCCGCCGATCCCGAGAACATGCTGGTGATCGAGTTGTCGACCGGCGGCCGGGTGGTGATCGAGATGTTGCCCGAGGTCGCCCCGGCGCACGTGGCCCGCATCAAGGAGCTGGCCCGCGAGGGCTTCTACGACGGCATCGTGTTCCACCGGGTGATCGACGGCTTCATGGCCCAGACCGGCGATCCGACCGGCACCGGTACCGGCGGCTCGCGCAAGGGCAAGCTGCCGGCCGAGTTCTCGACCATCCCCTTCGAGCGCGGGGTGGTGGGGATGGCCCGCACGCCCGATCCGAACAGCGCCGACAGCCAGTTCTTCATCATGTTCGCCCGCGCGCCCCATCTCGACGGCCAGTACACGGTGTGGGGCCGGGTCGTGGAGGGCATGGAGTTCATGGATCGGATCGCCCGCACCGAGCCGCGCCGGCCGGCCCGGCTCGACCGGATGCTCAAAGTGCGGGTCGCAGCCGACCTGCCGTGAGACCGCTCCAGCGGGCCTTCGGGAGAGCGTGGCGATGAGCGTGCTCGTGACCGGGGCCGCGGGCTTCGTGGGCCTGCACGTCTGCCAGGCGTTGCTGGCCCGCGGCGAGCGGGTCCTGGGCGTGGACAATCTCAACACCTATTACGACCCGGCGCTCAAGCGGGCGCGCCTCGCGCTGCTCGAGCGCGAGCCCGGGTTCCGCTTCCACCGTCTGGACATCGCCGATGGCGAGGCGATGGCGGCGCTCGCCCGAGAGCACGCCGGCGAGCTGCGGGCGGTGGTGCACCTCGCCGCCCAGGCCGGCGTGCGCTACAGCCTCGAGCGGCCGTTCGAGTACGTGCGCTCCAATCTCGAGGGCCACATGGTGATCCTCGAGACCTGCCGGCACCATCTGCCGAAGCTCGAACATCTGGTCTATGCTAGCTCGAGCTCGGTGTACGGGGCCAACGAGAAGGTGCCCTTCAGCGTCGAGGATCGGGTCGATCGGCCGGTCTCGCTGTACGCCGCCACCAAGCGGGCCGACGAGATCTTGAGCCAGGCTTATGCGCACCTCTACGGGATCCCGCAGACCGGGTTGCGCTTCTTCACGGTCTACGGGCCCTGGGGTCGGCCCGACATGGCCTATTACTCCTTCACCGACGCGATCGCCGCCGGTCGGCCGATCACGCTGTTCAACGAGGGGCGGATGCGGCGCGACTTCACCTGGATCGGCGACGTGGTCGAGGGGGTGCTCGCGGCCCTCGACCGGCCGCCGCCGGCCGAGCCCGGCCGGCCGCCGCACCGGCTCTACAATCTGGGCCATCACGAGCCGGTCGAGCTGCGCCGCTTCGTGGCCGTGCTCGAGCAGGCGCTGGGGCTGTGCGCGCAGATCCGTCTGGCGCCGATGCAGCCCGGCGACGTGCCCGAGACCTGGGCCGACATCGAGGCCACCACCCGCGATCTGGGCTGGCGGCCGACCACGCCCATCGAGGAGGGCCTACCGCGCTTCGTCGCCTGGTACCGCAGCTACCACGGCACGCGCGCCACCGGCCGCGTCGGAGGCGAGCTCGAATAGCCGCTGGCGGCTCTCGATCCGCTCTTCCAGCAGGGCCATGAAGCGCCGCCGGTCGAGCCCCGGCGGGATCGGCTCCAGCATCTCGACGACCGCCCGGCCGGGCCGCTTGAGGAACGAGCGGCGCGGCCAGAACGGCCCCGTGTTCAGGGCCACCGGCACGACCGGGACACCGAGGGCGGCGTAGAGGGCCGCCACGCCCGACTTGTAATCGGGCGGGGCACCCGGCGGCTTGCGGGTACCCTCGGGGAAGATGACGATCGAACAGCCCCGCGCCACCGCCGCCTGCGCCCCGCGCACCAGCGACTTCAAGGCCGCGGCCGCCCCACCGCGATCGACGAAGATGTTGCCGGCCCGCCCGAGATAGAGCCCGAAGATCGGAATCCAGCCGAGCTCGCGTTTGAGCCCGTAGACCACGTCGGTGCGTACGAGGTGGAAGACCAGCGTATCCAGCGCCGACTGGTGTTTGGCGGCGAAGATCACCGGTCCGGGCGGGATCCGCTCGAGCCCGCGCAGCTCGACCTCGAGCCCGACCACGGAGCGCAACAGCGCGTGGGCGACCCGCATCCAGGCCCGCGCGTAGCGGCGGACCCCGTGCTCGGACAAGAACGGCAGGGCGATCAGGCCGGCGAGCGCGGCCAGGGCGGTCCACCCGTAGAAGAGAAGGTTGAAAGCCGCCGAGCGCAGCCAGGTGAGCGGCCCGTCGTGCACCGATCTCCCCCTCGCAGCCACGCCGTCCATCCAAGCCGGCCGCGGCCCGGCCGACAAGCGCACTCAGCGCAGCCGGGCGAGCCCCACCGTGGCGGCGAGCCGGGCCGAGAGTGTGACGAGAAGCGCGCACAGCACCGGGGTGATGGCGAGCACGATCCAGTCCAACGGCCGCGGGTCGACCGGCACGAGCCGGGTGCCCCACAGCGCCGGCAGATGGAGCAGCGCCACCACCAGCGCCAACGCGGTGGCGAAGCCCACGCTGCCGCCGCGCAGCGCGCTCGCCATGGCGTGCTGCTCGAACTGGCGGGCGACGTAGCGGTCGGGGGCGCCCAGCAGGCGCAACAGATCGACCGTCTCCTCGTGCAGATCGAGGCTCGTGCGGGTCACCACGACCACCGCCACGACCAGCGTGAGCAGCACGAGCAGGCCGGCTGCGCCACCCAGCCAGATCAGCCGCCGGGCGATCTGCTCGGCCGCCCCACCGCCGGGGCTGGTCTCGTCGATCGCCGCGGCGGGTGCCACCGCCCGCACTTTGTGCGCGAGCTCGGCCAGATCGGGGACCACGCCGGGCTGGAAGCGCACGTCCAGAAGGCGCGGCAGGGCGAGCTCGGCGCGCAGCTCGGGGGCGATGCTGCCGATCCACGGTTCGACCAGCTTGTCGAGTTCGTCTTTGGAGACGAGCGCGGTCCAGGCCACCCCCGGCAGCTCCTCGAGGAGCGCGCGGACCCGGGCGAGCTCGGCCTCGCCCTCGGCCGGATCGTCGACCGCCGGCAGGGCCACGGTGACGATCCGCGGCCGCTCGGCCAGCCGGTCGACGGCCCCTTGGGCGAGCACCGCCACGGCGCAGGCGAGCACCGCCAGATGGACGAGCCCGCCCACGATCCAGGCCAGGAACCGGCTGGCCGGGGTATCGTCGAGCGGCAGGTCGAGCTCGGCCGTGGCCACCGGGGTCACTCCGCGGCCGCCCGGGCGTCGGCGACCGGGCGGATCAGCCGACCGCGCTCCAGATGGAGCACGGGGAACGGCCAGCGGCGCAACAGCTCGCGCGAATGGGTGGCGAGCACGACCGCGGTGCCGAGCCGGTGCAGTTCGGTGAACAGGAACATGAGTCGCTCGACGCGCGCGGGCTCGAGGTTGCTCGTGGGCTCGTCGGCCAACAACAGCGCGGGTCGGGTGACCACCGCGCGGGCCACGGTCACGAGCTGGCGCTGACCCATCGAGAGCTGTCCGGGCTTGGCCTCCATGCGATCGGCCAGGCCCAGCCAGCTCAACATCTGCGAGACATAGGAGGAGATCTGCTCCTCGTCGGCCCCGCCGATGCGCAACGGCAAGGCCACGTTGTCGAACGCGCTCAGATGGTCGAGCAGCCGGAAGTCCTGGAACACCACGCCGATCCGCCGGCGCAGTCGGCCGAGCTCCTCCCGCTCGACCAGCGCGACGTCGCGGCCGAACAGGATCACCGTGCCGCGCGAGGCCGGCACCGACAGGCTCATGAGCCGCAACAGCGAGGTCTTGCCGGCACCGCTCGGTCCCACGAGGTAGTGGAACGACCCCGAGTTGATGGTAAGATCGATGTCGCGTAGGACCTCGTCGGCGGAGCCGTAGCGCATGGCGACCCCGTGCAGCTGGAGGACGGTCGCTCCGCCGCGCTCCGCGTCCACGGACGTGCCCGGCCCGGTCGTCATGCCCGCGACATATTGCAGATCGCGCGAAATTCGTCCACGGGGAACCAACCATATGGCGAGAGTCGGCTGCCTCCGTCGCCTACGGGTCGTCCCATGATCGTGACCTGCCCGGCCTGCGCCGCCCGCTTCCGGCTCGACCCGGCGCTGCTCGGGCCGCGGGGCCGGCGCGTGCGCTGCTCGGCCTGCGGCCACCGCTGGTCGGTGTACCCGGAAGGCCAGCCGTCGGCGCCCGACGGGTCGGCGGCGGGCGACCACGCGGCGGTC
>FWPV01004869.1_pt1 | contig 27559 bp, 19 predicted proteins | sample 2228371 | NCBI WGS metagenome assembly FWPV01 (sample SAMEA103939776, study PRJEB20133) | metagenome
GTAATTGGCTTCCATCGAGGGAAATGGAACTGCAGGCCGATTTCTCCGTGCCGATATTGGATGATGGCGTCAGTCTCTTTTCACTCGCAGCTGCCCCGGTGACAGATTTGGCTGCTTTGAACGGGCGATCGGTCGGTGTGCTGGCCGATTCTGAAGGAGAACGTGTGCTGCCCGGCCTGGCACAAGCGAATGGGATAGGTGTGGCGACAGTACGCTATGCGGATAGAGAGGCTGCGCTGGCCGGCCTGGCGCAGGGTGAAGTTGCGGCGATCTTTTCCGAACGGCGCGCTTTTCTGGAAATCCTGTTCAAAAAAGCGGGTTATTTTATGACCGACCAGCGCTATACCTACCGCCCCGTGGCGCTCATCTTGCCGCAGGGCGATTCCGGTTATCGGGACCTGGTGAACCTTACGCTTGCTGCCTTGCAAGCGGATGGCGTCTATCAAGAAGTGTACAGTTTGTGGTTCGATGATCAGGTGCCGACTTTGGCGGTCTGGCCGGGACATCCGGCTGTTCCTTTGGTCATTACCTATGGACAATGACCCCCTCTCGGCAGAGGCATCCGGTGAGCATGCGCTGAAGCGTGGGGGCGAGCGAGCGGAGATTCCAACCGCGCTTCTTCGCCCCCTTGAGGAAATTGCCCACCGCGAAAATTTGCCTATAATATTAAATAAGAGTCTATCACGGTCAGGAGAAGTTGATGATGAAGGGGAACGCCTCGGACGTGGCCACGGATCAGGACATAATGGATTCATTACTGGATCAATACATGGAAACTAACGAATGTCACCGTGGCGATGTGGTTGAAGGAGTCATTGCATCCGTCAATGCGAAAACCATACTGATTGACATCGGCGGTAAAGCGGATGCTATTGTCCATCCCCGCGAGGTAGAACGGATGATGCCCCGCGAACTGAACGCCCTTAAGCCGGGCCAGCCGGTCAGTGTGTACATCATGGAGCAAGGAGATGACGATGGCACCATGATAGTTTCGCTGGCGCGGGCGGCCCAACAAAATGACTGGGACCGTGCACGCAAATTGTTGCAAACCGAGGAGACCGTTCTCCTGCCGGTGATTGATACCAATAAAGGCGGTGTGATCGTCCGCCTGGGACGGCTAAGAGGTTTCGTCCCCGGTTCACAGTTGTTGCCAAACCGGCATTCTCAGCAGCAAAACGACGAAACAGAGAACCGCTGGGAATCCTTGTTGGGAGAAACATTGACCTTGCGCGTGATCGAAGTCACCCCCGAACGCAATCGCCTCATCCTATCCGAGCGGCGTGCGGTTGACAGTAAAGTGCTCAAGCGCAGAGCATTGGAGAAATTAAAAATCGGCTCCGTTGTGCGGGGAACCGTCAACAACGTTGTCCCCTTTGGCGCCTTTGTCAACGTCAACGGTGTGGATGGACTGTTACACATATCCGAGCTTTCATGGAAGCGCGTCGTCCGTCCCCAAGAATTTGTGCAGGTCGGGCAAGAAATTGATGTTTATGTCCTGGACGTTGACCTGGAACAAGAACGCCTGGGGTTGAGCTTGAAACGCCTGGTGCCAGATCCCTGGGAAAGCGTGCGTACTCTATATGCGGAAGGCCAATTAGTTGAGGCGGTTATCGTTAACTTGACGACATTTGGGGCCTTTGCCGCCTTAGTTGACACGCCGGAAATCGAGGGACTTATTCACATCTCCGAACTGGCCAACCATCCCATCACCCGCCCGCAAGATGTTGTGAAATTGGGTGAGAAGCACCTCTTGAAGATCATTTCTTTGCAGCCGGATGAACGTCGGATCGCCTTCAGCCTGAAACAAGCCACAACGCCGTTGCCGCCATCTGAAGACGAAAAATCCGATGAGATTCTCGACGAGACCGGGCAAGACAACGCTTGATTTTCTCCATAACCCATGCATGGCGTCCTTTGCCGGATGTATGGCAAGTAAGACGGCCAAAAAGCCCCGGTCACATTGCCGGGGCTTTTTGGGCAATTTTCTCTGAATGTCCGTGTAAGCAAGCGCAGAGGAAAAATGAATAGTCCATTGTTTCAAAAAGTGGCATGCCGCAGTTGTGGTGCGCCACTTGAGCTGCATGGACAAGAGAGCGAAGGCGGATATGTTCATTGCCCGGCCTGCGGCAGTGAGTATATTCTCCACGGCCGTATATGCCCTTATTGTGGCACTTATCATGAGCAGGAACCTGAATTCTGCCGTAAGTGTGGGGCCGGCCTTCGCCGACGTTGCCCGAAATGTCAGACCAGCAATTGGGTTGGCAATGAGTATTGTCTTCACTGTGGCGCCGCACTCGATATCCTCGAATTGATCGCCCAACGGCATACCGAGACGACGCAGCAGCGGCTGTATCAACAGATGGACGAAGGAGAGGCCCTCAAGGAGGAAGAGACGACGGCTTCGCGCATGCGGATGGAGCGCATGTTAGCCGATGAACGCGCATATCAAGCCGCCATCCGGCGTCAGCTTCTGGAACAAAAAGAACGTGAGAAGAAAATACTCACCTTTGTCTGGAAAATCTCTGCTGTCGTCATCGTCATCATCATCGTTATCGCCCTGCTGATCGAGTTGTGAGATTGCGTACCTTGTGAGCGAGATTCTTGCACACAAGGCAAGAAAATTTACGTCGGACACGCACAGATTGGAATATGCCGCGGCGTTCTCTGCGGACTCTGGGAGAAGCCTTAGGGGTTCCGGCGTGGCCGGCTTGAGTTGTGGGCTCACGGAAAGGATTTTGTATCTATGTTCAAAGAAGCCGAACTTATGCGTGCTTTGAAAGATCAAGCTGTACAATGCCGCGTGTGTGAACATTATTGCACCTTGCGCCCCGGCGAATGGGGGAAATGTGGGGTGCGCATCAACCGCGAGGGCAAAATTTATCTGGCGGTTTACAGCAGTGCCGTCGCCGTCCATGTTGATCCGATCGAAAAGAAGCCTTTGTTGCACTTCCTCCCCGGCAGTCGAGCGTTTTCCATCGGCACTTATGGTTGTAACCTGCGCTGTCAATGGTGTCAAAATTGGCAAATCTCGCAGGTTAGACAGGTTGACGAAGAGCACAGCCCTTTTCGTGAAGCGCTGCCGCCGGAAGCTGTCGTCGACATTGCCCGCCGCCGGCACTGCGAATCAATTGCCTATACTTATAACGAACCAACGGTTTTCTTCGAATACACCTACGACACCGCCAAACTGGCCCATGCGCAGGGCATCAAGAATGTTTACGTTTCCAACGGCTTTATGTCATCCGAAACCCTGGAACATCTTGTGCCCTATTTGGATGCGATCAACGTGGATCTCAAAGGTTTCACCAACGAGCTTTATGAGACGTACTGCGGCGCGCGTCTTGAACCGGTCAAGCGTAACATTGCAACCATCGCCCAACAGACCAATATCTGGATCGAGGTCACGACGTTAGTGATCCCCGGCCTCAACGACTCCAATGAAGAGCTGCAAGCTGCAGCGACGTGGCTGGCCTCGGTGAACCCCGCTATTCCCTGGCATCTCAGCGCCTTCCATCCCGATTACCAGATGTTGGATCGTCCGCGCACCGGGCCGGCGATCCTGGAACGGGCTTATGCCATCGGCAAATCGGCCGGCCTCAAGTTCATTTATCTCGGCAACGTGCTCGACCCTGAGCGGGAGAGCACCTTCTGTCCTACGTGTGGTGAACTTTTGATCCAACGCTATGGCTACAATGTCCGTTCCCATTGGACGAAACCCGGCCTGTGTCCGAAATGTGGCACGCAGATTCCCGGTGTCTGGGGTTGAAATTTTCCACTTCTATGGAGGAATACTATGGTAAAAATGATACGTCCCCCTGCCGTGGCCGGGATGTTCTATCCCGAAGCGCCCCATGTTTTACGTAAAACGATCGCCGATTATCTGGAGGCCGCCACGCCTCCGGCTTTACTCAAGGTGCGGGCCATGATTGCGCCCCATGCGGGTTATGTCTATTCCGGGCCGGTGGCGGCTTACGCTTACAAGCTGCTGGCTAACCAACCCGCGCCTCCACAGCGGATTTACCTGATGGGCCCGTCACATCGCGTGTGGTTTTCAGGTGTTGCGCTGGCGGACTATAGTGCGTTCAATACGCCTCTGGGCAACCATCCCCTGGATGGCGCAAAAGCGGCGATGCTGGCGGCATCCGGTGATCCCTTTGTCCTGCGCAATGCTCCGCACGCACCGGAGCATTGCCTCGAAGTCCACATCCCATTCCTGCAAATTGTCTGTCCGAGCGTCCCCGTTGTCCCCATGCTCTTTGGTGAGGTGGACGCGCTGCTCGTCGGACAACGTCTCCATGAAGCCCTGGAAGCCGAGGACCTGATTATCGTCAGCTCGGATCTGAGTCACTATCATGATAACCGGACGGCCCATCTCCTCGACCGGCAATTCGTGAACGCGGTGCTCGAAGGCAATCTGCACGAGGCAGCCCGTGGCGAGGCATGCGGACAAGCGCCGGCCCTGGCGTTGATGACGATTGCCGCCAAGCGCGGCTGGCAGGCGCATTTACTCGATTATCGCACTTCAGGGGATGTCGTTGGTGATACAGCTCAGGTGGTAGGATACGCAGCTATTGCTTATGTGGAGGCCGCAGCATGACTTCAGAACCTTTGACCGACGAAGAACGCTCTTACCTGTTGGCTTTAGCGCGCGAGACGATTACGGAGGCGGCCGGCGGCAAGCTCCCTCCACGCCTCCCTGTACCGCCGCCGGCGCGTTTGAATGCGCCCGGCGCGGCGTTCGTCACCTTGCACACCCGGGCCGGCGAGTTACGTGGCTGCATCGGTTCGTTGGTGGCCCACCGTCCCCTGATCGAAGATGTACGTGAGAATGCCTTTGCTGCGGCATTCCGTGATCCCCGCTTTCCGCCGGTGACGGCGGCCGAATTATCCGATATCGTCATCGAAATCTCGGTGTTGACCGAACCCCAGCCCCTTGCCTTCGACGGGCCGGAGGACCTCATCCGCAAGCTGCGGCCTCATGTCGACGGCGTCATTATCGAGCGAGGCTGGCGTCGGGCAACGTTCCTGCCGCAGGTATGGGAGCAGCTACCGTCACCGGAAGAGTTCCTGGCCCACCTGTGTTACAAGGCCGGCCTGCCCGTCAATGCCTGGCGATGGCCGGATTTGAAAGTCTCTATCTATCAGGTCACCGAATTTGCCGAGCAGACGGCGTGAGGTGGACTAACCGCACAATGGCTGTTTTCATCAACAGGCATCCTGAACGATACTTGGGCCAGCATATTACTATCCGTTGCCGGAACTATTCTTGCAGTTCTCACAATATTCTGTACTCGTCGTCTATTCCTTTCACAGTGAGATGGCGCCGTTAGGCCGGGGCGCGGATTGGGGGCGCAAAGGTTCACCAACGGAGGCGGGCTCGCTGCGTAGGTAGCGTCCTAAAGTAGCATCCGACGGGCAGCCACACAACATCACGGGCTTACCGGTGATATCCCCTGGGCGGCAACGGCTGGCCCTCACGCTCCACGTCCCACGGGTGTTCCCGTCCTACTTACAGACCGGCATAGCACATTTTGCGTCCCGGCGCCATGACATTATACTAAACATCGCTTCAAGGCCGACGCGGCTACGCCGCCGGCCGGCGGCGGGGAAATGCGCACGAACAGGTCTGCTCTCAAAGACCCATTGCTGTAGCCGCCGCGCAGCTTGAGCCGGTCGTTGGGCGTATCGTATCAGGAGGTAGTTTATGATGCCATTAAGGAGGATGCCTACCCCCCTAAGATCAGCATCATCTCTGTACTTGTCGTCATGACTGCCATCCTGGCGACAGGCGCGAATCATGGCGCACCCGCCGGAGTGCAGCGAGTTGCAGCAAATCTATGGACTGTCACCAGTGCTGCCGATTCAGGGCCTGGCAGCTTTCGCCAGGTTCTGCTCAATGCCTCCAACGGTGATACGATCCTCTTTTCTCCGTCGGTGTTTCCTCCATCAAGCCCGGTCACCATCACGCTAACCGGTGCGTTGCCGCCAGTGACTCAGGATAATCTGACTATTGATGCCAGCAATGCCGGGGTGATCCTGGATGGAAGCATAGTCAACGGTGAAATAACCTCTGGCCTGGATATCTACGCCAATGGCGTGACCGTGCGCGGTCTGCACATCGTCAATTTCACCGGCTGCGGCATCGGACTGCATGGGCAGAACAACACAATCGGTGGCGATCGACAGACGGGCAATGGTCCGATCGGTCAGGGCAATCTCATCAGCGGCAACGGCGTGTGCGGCATCGGCATGTGGGATGTCTCGACGGCTTATAACACTATTCAAGGGAACCTGATCGGTGTTGACCGGAGCGGCCTAGCGGCCTGGGGCAATATGCACGATGGCATACACATCAATAGCGCCCATCACAACACCATTACAGCCAATGTGATCGGTGGCAACGAGAACGCAATTCAAGGTTGCTGTAACAGCGACACCAGTTACAACCTGATTTCCCAGAACTTGATAGGCGTTGGCAGCGACGGCTCGCAACCCATCCCTAATCGGCAGAACGGTATTTGGTTCCACGACGGGGCGAGCCACAATGTCGTTGGACCGGCGAACATCATCGCTCACAATGTAGGGGCTGCGGTTTCAATTCAGAGCCCGGCGAGTCAGGGGAATACAGTCACAGGCAACAGCATCTACGGAAACGGCGATGGCATCTTCCTCTATCAAGGCGGAAATGCCGATATCGCCCCCCCGATTGTGCTGGCGTTCGACATAGCTGGGGGTGTCATCCAGGGCTTCACCTGCCCAGGCTGCCGGGTTGAAGTGTTTTCGGACGATAACGATCAAGGACGCCGGTTCGAGGGGGCGACATTTGCTGATGCCAGAGGGTTCTTTGCCCTTGACCGACCGGCTGCCTTCATCGGCCCTCGTCTGACGGCTACTACGACCGATCGCTCGGGTAACACCAGCGACTTCTCCCTGCCCACCAGCGGTATACGAGGCTCGGCTGAACTCCAGATCGGAAACACCCACATCGTAGAGCGAATCAAGACCAAACGGTCGGCCGAACTGGCCGACAACGGCTTTGGCGTCGTGGTGAGCGGCATGTGGAACCTGCCATCTTTTGAGGCCCCGATTGACTGCGCGGCCGAGTTAGGCATCAAAGTGATGCGAGCGACCATCAGCGAGGGGGATGCCACCTACATTTACTGGGACATACCTGAATTGCCCATCAACCCTACCTATGACCGGTTCTTCACCATGACCATTGAAGCGGGAATGATCCCGGTCTACAACCTTATTTTCTGGGACAAGGCCTGGCACAATGCCGGTAATAACGTGCCGATCCCCCGCTTTCAGACTCAGGAAGAGATTGATCGTTATCTTGCCTACGTGGACGCCATCATTGACCATTTTGGAGATCGTATAGATGTCTATGAACTTTGGAACGAACCGACGAACGAGAATACGATCCAGACAATTCTGGTCGAGGATTACATTAAGTTGGCCACCCAGGCCATTCCGCGGATCAAGGCTCGTGATCCGGGGGCCAGGGTCATCGTCGGCAGTGTATCGGGAATGAACGCGCCTCACCTGCGTGCCTTTCTGCTAACACTGATTGAGAACGATGAAGTGATGCAGATGGCCGATGTTGTTACCTGGCATCCGTTCTTTGGCGATTCACCGGAGATGGGCAGCCCGGCGGCCGAGTACTACGCCGGCTACCCGGCCCTCGTCCGGTCCATCCAACAAACGGCCCGCGCCCACGGCTTTGCCGGCACTTTCAGGGCGCATGAGATTGTCTACAACAGTCCAGATGAGTGCCCTCCCGGCGCCCCATCCTGTGGCCCGGTTTACTTCATGTACTCCGACTCTCGGGCTGCAAAGTATTATGCCCGGGCGATCATGCTAAACGCAGGGATGAATGTCGCCCCAGGTCCGCTGGTGGGGTGTCATCGTCAGGCTGCTACACCCACAAAAGTTCTGGCCACACTACTGGCGGGCGCCCACGCCGAAACGTTTCCCTTCAGCCTGACCGCAGCCATTACCAACGTTGTCAGCTACACTTTAGCACTTGACGGTGGCGATCGCCTGGTAGCCTTCTGGGATCACGGCGTGGCCAGCGACGATTACCTGCCCACCGAGGCCACACTGCGTCTTCCGGGTCTGGCGGGGCACATCGCTTATGGCATGGATCCGGTGTACGGCATCCAACAGCGTCTGGTGGTTTCGGAGGAAGGCAATGACCTGCTCATTCGGAGCTTGCTACTGAAAGATTATCCGACCTTGATACGTTTGTCAGTGGAACGGAGGGTGTACTTACCTCTGATCTGTAGGAAATGAGTAACTATTCAGCCGTCGTCCCAAACTGCCGAACGGGATCTGCGCATGTTCAAGCTCACGTAAAAGGTCTCCGGCTGTTTCTGCACCGACCCCGGGACCAAGACTTTCTGCGCTATCCCCAGCTATATCTCGACCGCGCGCAAAAAAGGTCAGAACATTCGGGAGGCTGTATGGCTGCTTTAGTTGGCACGCCATTTCAACCGATCTGCCTGCCGCCTCTTACAGCACCACATCATGCGTCTATTCCGAAAATGTCAACGGATGAAACGGATTGAAAAGAAAAAAATCCGTTCAGTCCGTTGACGAAAATAGCCCTCCTACCGGGAAATTTTCATCACGGATGGAGAACGTAGTTCATGTCGTCTCTTGACGAAATCAAGGTTATGCGTATAATGGAAACTGTTAATCCTCGGTAGCTCAATCGGCAGAGCGGCCGGCTGTTAACCGGTTGGTTGTAGGTTCGAGTCCTACCCGAGGAGCTCATCACCCCAAGAAGCTCCCCGTCAGATCGAATTTGGGCAACCCCTCGTCGGCAACACCGGCAGCAGTGTGTGCCCATGCATGGAAGCGGTGTGAAGAGCAGATGGCTCTCGATCCAACCCGCGCGCTCCGGCTGCTCGAACATCTACAGGCGCATGAAGTTATGCTTATGCGCCTGCATGAAATCCGGGTATTCCTCGTAGGGGAAAGGTGGAGCGCCGGCCAGACCGATGCCCTGCAAGTCGGCGCGGGTGTATGAGCCGGTCAAGTAGATAGCCTTGCCGCTGTTATCGGTAAAATAACGGCCATGATTCGGGTGCGCCCGCAAGGGGCCGTGAAGAAACGGCATTCCTTCCGGCAACACCTCCGTTCTCCACCCAGGCCGGCCTCACCCGCTCAGGGCCTAATCGAAGAAATCCTTATCGTCCTCGGTCAGATATTGCCGCGCGATCTCTACTTTGAAATCCACTCCCAGGCCGGGACGATCCCATACTTCAATCAGGCTATCCTTGACGATGGGCTTTGGCAGACCTTCAACAATCTCGTACCACCATGCCGGGCGGGCGACGGGGTACTCAAAGGCGATGAAATTCTGCGGCATAGTTGCCGAGACGTGGACCAGCGCCGCCAGACCGATCAGACCGTCGAAAATACCGTGTGGCGCCATCAGAATGCCGTGCAGGTCGGCGTATTCGGCAATCCATTTCAGCTCTGCGATGCCCCCCACGTCCGCCGGATCCGGCCCGATGATGTTGACGGCCTGCCGTTCGATCAACTCTTTGAAGTTGTGGCGCAGGTAAATTTGTTCGCCCGTGTGGATGGGGGTGGAGGTACTCATCGTGATATCGCGGTAGACATCGGCCAGCACGTAGGGGTTGTAATCGCCGTTGATCGTGTCTTCGAGCCACATAATATGAAGTGGCTCCAAGGCCCGTGCCAGGCGGATGACATCGGTGGGCATCCAGCCGGGGCCGCAATCCAGGGCAAGGCCCACTTCATCACCGAGGACGTCCTTCATCGCTTCGACGCAGGCGATCACGTGCTTCAGGCCACGCTCGGTGAGCAAGCCGCGATTGGGATGCGGCGCGCCCGTTTGGATTTCGCCGTAGAAGAAATCGGGGACGTGGCCCACCATAGAACCGTGGAAGCCGATACCTTGTTTGATGATGCTGAACTTTTCCGGCGCGGCTTTCATTTTCGCCATGTTCTCGGCGTAATCTTGTGGTGTGTAGTTGTTCATGGGGAAGCGCACCCCACCGTTGTAAACACGGACGTGATCGCGCACCTTGCCACCCAGCAATTTATAGACCGGCAGGCCGGCCGCTTTACCGGCAATATCCCACAGCGCCATCTCGATCGCGCTGACGGCGCTGCCCCACGGCTTGAAGCTCGCCATCCGCCGAATGCGCAACATCACGCGTTCAACATTGGTCGGATCTTCGCCGATGAGCCATTGCTTGTAGAAAAGCACGTGCGGTTTGAGATAAGGCTTGGCGGATTCGGCCTCGCCATAACCGCTGATGCCCTCGTCGGTAACAATGCGCACCACGGGGTTCTGTCCAATAATGGCACATTTCACATCGGTAATTTTCATCTGTTTCCTCCTCTAAAAATAGGCGCCGAGGACCCAGAGCATGCAGGGTTTGCCGAATCTTTATGCTCTTCCTCTGCGTTCTCGGCGATCTCTGGGTGAAAAAAAACGCCAAGCGCGTACTTCCTCTATTCTACTCCTGGACATCATTTTGACCATTTACACTTTTCATGATACACTTGCTTCTATAGACCGGGCACACGGCAACACTTCTCTGCTCTTGTCAGCAGACGCCATGAGCAATGCTCTCTACCAAAGATGAAAATAGTTCAAAAGCTGCTGGACGCCGATTTTCGTAGATTCACGCAGATCATTTTTTGAGCCATCTCCAAAAATCTGCTCAATCTGCTTAATCTGCTGACAGAAACAAATTTTTTCATCAAAGGAGTATTTTCAAAATAGATCGAGCAGATAATGAAAATTCTTCAACAGATTCTAACGAATTTCCTAACTTTCAACCGGTAACTGTTTTCAGAGGAGGTCACGAATGAATCTAGATGGTAAGCTTATTACAGAAACCCCTATTTATCGCGGGAATGCCCGCAAGACATTGTTCACACGAGATGGAGATGGAACGCAGCGGTTAGTGTCGCTGGCCGGCGAAGTTTCAGGCACGGCCTCCGCCTTGATGGATGCCTTCATCGGCGTAGACAACAGCGGGCGTAACTTCGGCCTGTTGGAACGCTTGTGGCGGCGTCTGTATGGGACGGGAATGCCACACAGCCTCATCACGCGCGTCACCTGTGAATTGCAGGAGGGGAGCTACCTGCGCGACCATTTCTTCGACCTGCGCATGGGGTTGCGCCTGGATGAGGACCGCTGGTCTTCTGAAGCCAACGCCAACTACAAGATGGAAACCATCTTCCGCAATGCCGTCTTCGATTTTGAGATGCGCGTGGATGACAACGTGCTCAAAGAGGGTGACAACGCGGCGCGCCTCTACTATCTGCTCGAAGAACTGGCAGCAGGCCGCTTCTGGTTTGGCGCCGGAAAGAGCAAGGGGCTGGGGCGACTGCGCCTGCAGTTGAACAAGCCGTTGCCCACGCCGGAAAAGACACCGCGGGTCTCTGCACAGGCCAATCACCTCAAAATTGCCCTGACTTTCGACGCCCTTAACCCTCTGCTGGTGGGGTGGAACTGGGGCAAGCTGGACAGCGGTCTGCCTTCCTTCACCGCCATTGAGGGCCAGGTGTTGGTGGCGGCGATGCGTGACCTCCCTACGCCGATCCGTCAACGCCTGGAAATGGTCATCGGTGGACCGATTCTGAACACCGCAGATTGGAAGCGCAAACTGGCGAGCTATCTACCGCGCGTCACGGCAGTCTGGCTGCACGAGCAGTCCAGCGGCGAAGCGCAGACCTGGGTACTGACCGAGGCAGCCCTGAAGAAATTGAGCAAGGGCAAGTACGCCCTCGCCAAGAAGGTGGTGGAGGCTGCCGAACCACTATGCAACACACCCTTCCCCAGTGAAGCGGCTGCGAAAAAAGCTTTTGAAGAGGCGCTGGCAGATAAGGCGAACATGGCCGGTCGGTTGGTCAAAGCGATGGAAATCCGTACCGAGACGCGCACGGAACTGCCACCGGAGCTCTGGGCGACCGTCGCCGGGGCATTCGGGTGGGATGATACGATCAAGGCAGAAGTGATGCAGCGCCTCCATAACGAAGACGACCTCACCGCCTACCTGACCGCCGCCTACCAGCCCGTGTTGCCCCGTCTCTACGAACAGGTAGATCAGCAAATCAACCTGCTGCAAAGCGATGCCTGGGTTGATGCCGAAATCAGCAACCGTGAAGCGCACCTGCAGATCAAGACGCTGCTCCTCGAAGGCAAGATCAGCGAGGCGCAGTGGAACAGCCGCACGCCACCGGAGGGCGTGAGTATGACCGCGTGGAAGACGTTCCAGGATGAACATCAACGCGTGCGCTACCGGCACATCCTGCATCCCGGCAATCTGCGCAAGAGCATCACCAACGACCGCAACTTCATCGCCTTCCTCGACGGTTACCGCAACCGCGCCCGGCAGGAGCTGGCGCAACCCTACAACGTGGATTTCCGCGCCGGGGGCCCGGCCAACCGCGAGGTGGCGCGCAAATACGGCAAGCCCTATGACAACGTCTTTATGCGGATGCTCACCTGGTCGCCGTCGGCGCAGACGACAGGCGCGTGGGAGATCTACATCCCCGGCAGCACAATCAAGGGCGCTTTCCGCCGTCGCGCTTCCCAGGTGCTCAAGACGCTATGGGGCGAATCTACCCAGACCGACAAAATGCTTAACCGCCTCTTTGGCGAACAGGGCCGCATAGGAATGGTGTTTTTCTCGGATGCCTATCTCGCCGACCCGATCGCCCCCCAGCGCGCCTGGTGTTCGATGGACGGCGTGCGGATGGATCCCGCAACCGGACAGCCGCTGGAGAGCGCAAAGACCGACTACCTCTTCGCCTACGGGCACCAACTGGTATTCCAGATGCAACTGGACATCCAGGACCTGACGGAAGACGATCTGCCGGCCCTGGCATTGCTCTGTCATCTGCTGGACGATTTCCAGCGGGGTGACATCCCGCTGGGTGGCGAGAAGACCAGCGGTTTCGGATGGGTGCAGGCCGACATCGCCGCCCTCGATTGGTACACCGGCAATCCGCAGGACGTCTTCACCACGCAATTCCTCAAAGCGCCGTCCCTCATCCAGGACGGGCTGTGGTATCATCTCACACTGACCGGCGACGACGCGGCGGCAGCCCTGCAAGGAACGCAGCCACTCACCCTGCAAAAATCCATTCAAGTTCCACCGACGGCGCAGGCGGGCTTCATCTCCCATCGCGCCTTCGGCGGCAACTGCGGGATGCTATTCCTCGAAGCGGAAGTGCTGACCCCCTTGCATATCCAGGAAAGCGGCGCACCTTCGTTCCGGACGGACCTGGAGGGCTTGCCGGTCAACGGGTGGGATTTCTTCTCGATGTCCCCGCCGGACGCAGCACAACGGGCCGAGGTGCGCGCCTACGCCCTGCCGAGCCGCAGCCTCAAGGGGATGCTGCGGCACCTTTACGCCATCGCCAGCGATGCCCGCACGCCAAGCAGTGATCTCGCCCACCTGAATCCTGTTGATAGCCTCTTCGGCTGGGTAGGGACAGGAACGAATCAGGCCATTATGGGGCGACTTTCGATCGGCTTCGGGATGTTCGACCAACCTGAACTGGCGTGGTTCAAGGTGCCGTATCCGTATTCCGGTTGGCTCTACATCCCGGCGGCGCGGAGTTGGACGCACACTGCCGAGAAGAGTGTGCCTAAACACCGCATCGCGCAGACCTGGCGATTGTTCCCTCACGCGCCCCTTGCGCCAATAGTGCAGCGACTGGAAACGTTTGCGCCGGATACCGCGCAGGCGAGTTATTTCCGCGCCATCCTACCCGGCGCACGCGCACGGTTCAGTATACGCTACTGGAATCTCGAAGACGAGGAGCTGCAACGCCTGCTCTGGTGTCTCATACTTGAGCCGAATCTGGCCCATAAGTTGGGACATCACCGCTATCTCGGCTTTGGCAGCCTGCGTCTGCATCTGCTGCCCGAAAGCTACTTGATCGACTGGTCGCGCCGTTATAACAGCGCCCATGAGGCGGACTGGCAACGACCACTCGAGGTCGAAAAATGGCGTAACCTGCACGTGATTGCCCACTATCCTAATCTGTGCCAATTGCTCAATGCTGACACCCTATGATTGGCTACGCCAGAGTCGCACGGGCAGCGAACTTCTGGCGACATTGCACCTATTGGCGGCGCATCCCGACATGCTGGCCACCACCGATTATGTCGGGACGCCGCCCTCGGCGTTGCATAGTTTGTGTGACCGCTGTGGTCTTTATCCGCGCAGCTCGCTGCATAGCCCCTATTGCCAGGTATGCGGGACCATCATCAACGCAGCACGAAAACTGGGGCAGATTTCACGCCATGCGACCGTGATTTGGGGCTACGTGAACAAGCTGCCGCGACAGTTCCACGCAGGACAGGGCTTCAAGGATGCGCACGTCCTCGGTGCGTATGCCTACGACGCTAACCATTTCCTGACAATCGTACCGCGCCGCGAGTTGAAGGTCTGGCTACAAGAATTGCTCCTCTATCACGGCCCGGACCTCAAAGGATTGCTACAAGTCTTCCCCACCGTCAGCGGCAAATTCGTTACGATGCACGATCTGCTATGCCGTATCCACTACCTCGAAACGCGCTTCCCCATGGATTGCCTGCGCGTGCGCTTTATCTCGGCGCCGCATCAGATCTACCACCTGGAGAAGTACGACCGCGCCGGCGTGTTGACGTTCGAGGTGAGCGAGTTTGTCAATTTCCTCGAAATGGCCGCCGTTTTCCGCACGCTGCTCCGTCCCGAAGAGCAAAATGCGTTGCGCGAATTGTTGGAAATCGAGGACGATCAGGAGGCGCAGTTCTTTTGGGGGCGTTTTGTGGGGCAACTCAGTGCCGAGGCGAAGGATATGCTTAACGCATGGAAGATTCGCCACTGGACGCAAGCGCAAGTGCAACTGCTCTACACCTTAACCGATTATGTCACCCATTATTGAATCACTCAACTTGCTGCGCTATCTGATTGTGTGGCGCATCAATCAGCCGTTGGTACAGCCACCCGATAACCTGGCAACGGCACTTTCCGGCGTGTTGGGCGCGCTCATCACCGAGCGGCTGCCTTCGGCGGAAGCGCGCGAATGGCAGAGAACGCGCGCCGCTTGGGATAAGGCTTATGGCGCAACCGATACCATACCGGAGGATGCCTTTACCTTGACTGCTGTGCCCTCCTCTCCCTGGCCATTGGAGGTCGTGCTGCGTCCTTACCCCGGCAAGTCACTCTACGGCATAGGGGAGAAGCTGGTCTGGGAACTCAAATTGTGCGGCCCAAGCGCGGAACACGGCCTGTTCTTGGAATATCTTTTACCGGCCTTCGAGGCGGCAGCGCTGACCACCGATGCGCGCTGGAAGACACAACACGGACTATGGGGCCGCTTCAGCATCCAGGCCATCTATGCCGCGCGCGGTCTGCAGTGGGAGCCGGTGGTGACAGATGGTAAGTTGCGCCTCAACTACCGGCCTACCCCCTCACAATGGGCGGAGGGTCTCCCCTTCGAGTCACCCGGCGAACAGCTCCAGCGTCTTACCTGGCTGACGCCGTTCGACTTCGACGTGCCGGCCACGGCACTGCATCTGCAGCGCCAACAGCACAAGCAACGGCGGCGGAAAAAGGAAAATGCCATCCCTGAAAGTGATATTCCCACCCTCGAGGGCCTCGTCCACGCGCTGATGGCGCGCCTGGCGCCACTTCTGCTCGGCAAAAACGCCACAGCAGAGCAGATGTGGGCCTTGTTGCCGCCCGAAACGCAAGCGCCGCTCTGGGAGGCCTTCAACGCATTGCAAAAAGCCGGACAACATAAACGGCATTATTTGTTGCCCGCACCCAAAGACCAATGGGGGCATTGGATCGGCTGGCAGAAATTCGCAACGCCGATTCCAAAGGTGCTGATCCCGTACCTGGAATTGGCCTCCATCCTCCACGTGGGGAATTATACACACTTCGGCTGCGGGACGTTCATGATCACATAGATTTCACGCACACGGCGTATATACCAGCTTCTCGAACGGAATCACCCCCGCTTTCACCTCCACAAACGGCTCTCCATCGCTCACGCCGACCGTGCCGTAGCCGGTGGCCGTGCAGAGGAAAGCCCGGAAGTCGCCGGGGATGGAGGGACGCATATACAGCACCCGTTCCACCGCATCGTAGCGAACGCCGGTCAATCCATAGAGCAGGCTGTAGGATGCCATGGCGCGGGCGTACCAGTGACCGCATTCGTACTCGTTGAAGGGATTGCGCACGCGGCCATCGTAGCGGTCGCGCGCCGTGCGCACGATGTCCAATCCGGCGCCGACTTCACCCAGCAACATCAAGTGCGACGCCACCTGATATTCGATGCCGGTCCACACCTCGTTGGCGTAGGGGAAGGGCAAAGTGAGCACATCCCCGTGAGGCCAGGTACAAAGCAGCAAGCCCCCCTCGTCCCCTATGGCAAAGGCCGGACGTTGCGGATTGGCATGCGCCGCTAAAGTGTGGCGCATGTTGTAGCGATAAACCGCCAGTAGATGCGCGTGGACCTGCTCACGCTCAAGAAACTCGTCTATCCCACAGACGGCGGCCAGCCACGCCCCGAGAACACCATCTGCCAGACAGCCATTGCCGTACTGGTATTTGGGCCCCTCTTTTTGCAACAGGGCAATCGCCTCCGGTGAATAATTCACATTCCAGGCCTGGGTCTGGGTAGGGTCGCCGGCGCGTAATCCCGTCCAGCGGATTTTCTGGATGAAGTACTCGCCGTTCCACAACACCGTCGCCATCGCAGCGCGGCCCTTCGCCAACAATTCCGCATACAAGGGGACCTCTTCACCGAGTGCTTCGGCCATTCGCAGAGCCGCTTGCAGGGCGCCCAGATAGAAAGAGGTACACATCCCATTCGAGCCGAAAAATTCAATGTCATAAGTATTATGTTGGGGTTCTACCAGAGTCCCTGTGTGGTCGGGATCCCAGGTCTCGATGCAGTAATGAAGGCTCTCCTTGACCTTGGGCCAGAACTGGCGCAACCATAGCTCATCCCCGCCGATGCGCCATTCGCGGTAAACCTTCATAATGCCGCCCAGTTGCCCATCGGCGGCTGCATGGAAGTCGTGGTCAGGTGGCCGGATCGGCAGGCTGGCGCGAAAGTTCTGATGCCCCCGCTCGTCCTGGTTGACGAAGAATTCGGTATGGCGCAACGAACGTTCCAGCGCGGGAAAGAGATGGGGAATGGCTTGCGCATAGTTCCAGACGTGGGTGCAGGAACCGTGACAACAGCCACTTTTATCGCTGCAGCCTTCCCAACACCACAGTTTCCCATCGGTCTGGCGCTGCACGGTGGGGGATTTAAGGATGGTGAGATTGGCGGCCACCGCTTCGATCACCTCCGGCGGAAGCGTGGTATCGTAGAAGCAGTTGGTAAAGTCCGCCGTGCGGGCACGCAGTTCGTCGTAGTGCGCGTGCCAGTAGGCATTGACTGCCTCAATATCGGGGAAGACGCCGGCATACCAGGGGACGTGGGTGCCGCCCCCGCAGTTGCAAGCCGGGCCACTGGAACAGGTTTGATCTTTCCCTACGCGCAGGTCGGTCTGCGGGGCATACCATGCCAGGTACAGACGGATAATGCGCGTTTCGCCCGCTTCCAGGTACAGGGGGACGTAAAGGCTGCCACCAGGACTGGGGCTGCCGTCGGTGATGGGGCCGGCTTCCGGCAAGGTACCCTCTTCGATCGTCTTCCAGACGATGGTGAGCGCGTCGAACCAACCACCGCGGAACCAGGCACAGTTGATGACAACATCGTCGGCTTCCACGGTGGCGCTGAATGCTGCCCGCTCCTCCGGATAGGTGAGGATGAAGCCGCCCGGCGCCGCCAGGACTGCGCCGCTGTAGACATTGGGGGCCATGAAATTGTGCGCGTGGAATGAGAACACGGCCTCGCGCGGTGTTGCCGTAGGATTGGTGAAGCGATATTCCAGGGCGGCAACAGGCAGACTGGAAAGGTCGGCCTCGTTCGGTATGAATGGACTCCAGCCGGTTATGCTCACATCCACGGGGATGTGAGCATCGCGCAGGGTGACCCGACCAAAAGGGAACCGCGCCTCGAAGGTGGCCTCGGCAAAACGGGGAAGGCCATAGCTCGTCCCGCCCAAACCGTTGCCGGCGCCCGGCCGGCCGAAGATTTTCCGCTTCGGCAGGGGGCCTTCAAGAACGCGGGCTATGCGGTGGCGGGATGGTATCTTCTCCGGATCGGCAAGCGAGAGCGCCGCGAACATCAAAGGCTCGCCGAAAATATCGGCATGCCCACGCAGCGAGACGTGCGAGAGCGTGCCCGTGCCTTCCAGACAGAGCATCCCCGCGCCTATGCCTCCCATCGGAAACGCGACGTGGTTGAGATATTCCCCGTAGTAGGGACCGTTATAAGCTCGCTTGGCCATGGTTAACTCCTCTAAAGTCATCGAATAGATGTTTTGTGGCACGGATTTCTTTGTTTTGTGGTGGAAAAACGGCCGGCCTGCAATCCCTGACGGCGCAGATTCTTAACGAACAGAGCACCATTCTACCGCGGCGCGCGCCGAGAACGCAAAGGGCGCAGAGATTTTACAATTTCTCAGCGTCCTGCGGTAAAAAAACAGCCGCCTCTGCGTAAGTCCTGTGCTTTTTGCTGCCGGCCTGTGCGGTTCAGGTTTTACGCTTTAGCAACCTCAGAACCGTTCCGGCACAAACGTCTGGTATTCCATCGGCGGGCGGGTGTAGGCGATGTCGCTCTGGCGCGGCGGCAGTTCGATAGGGCCGGGGGTCAAATCCTCATAAGGGATCATGCTGAGAAGATGGCTGATGCAATTGAGATGGGCGCGACGTTTATCGTCAGCATTGACCACATACCACGGCGATTGCTTGGTGTCGGTGTGGGCGAACATCTCGTCCTTGGCCTTCGAGTATTCGATCCATCTGCGGCGCGATTAGAGGTCCATCGGGCTGAGTTTCCAGCGTTTGGTAGGATCTTCGAGACGCGCGCGGAAACGCCGTTCCTGTTCTTCGTCACTCACCGAGAACCAATATTTGATCAGGATGATGCCCGAACGGATAAGCATGCGCTCGAATTCAGGACACGACCGCAGGAACTCACGGTATTCCTCCTCCGTACAGAAGCCCATCACGCGCTCGACACCGGCGCGGTTATACCAACTGCGGTCGAAGAGCACCATCTCGCCGGCCGCCGGCAGACGATCCACGTAGCGTTGGAAGTACCATTGCGTCTTCTCGCGATCGGAGGGAGTACCGAGGGCCTCCACACGGCAAATGCGGGGATTCAGGCGTTCGGTAATGCGCTTGATGACGCCGCCTTTTCCTGCCGCATCCCGTCCTTCGAAAATGACGACAACTTTCAGCCCTTTCTCCTTAATCCAATATTGCAACTTGACCAATTCGATCTGGAGCTTGCGCAATTCCCTTTCGTAAACCTTCCGACTCAGCTTTTTGGGCTTGTCCTTCGCCTTCTTCGATTCCGCTTCCCCGCCTTCATCCGGTGAGACCGCTGCCCCTTCCTTCTTCTTAGGTTTAGAGGTTGACAAGGGATCTACTTTCAGCGACGCCTCCTTGGGTGAACCTTCTGCCGGGGTGGCCGGCGGATTGGCAGCTTCTTTCGTGGCGGCGTCTGCGTTTGGATTCTCACCGTCATGATCCTTCTTCTTCTTTGACATAGTGGCCTCCTTCGCATGCGGATGGTTTTGAACTTGTATAGATAGATTGTAGCATGTTCGGGCAAATAGGTCAAAATTGCGCTGCCTATTCGCTCCTCCTCTCCTCTTTTCAACCCGGAAGAAAAGCGTATACTCTGGCTATCCGTTTGAGTGAGGTCGGTTATGCATACAATAGCTTACCCTGTGACGCGCACCGTTACCCAAGTTGATGATTACCACGGCACCCTGGTTGCCGATCCCTACCGCTGGCTGGAGGACCTCAATGCGCCGGAGACGCAAGCGTGGATCGAGGCGCAGAATGCGTTGACCTTCTCGTATCTGGAGCAAATTCCCGTCCGTGACGCCATCCGCCGACGTCTGACCGAACTGTGGAACTTTCCCAGGGTCGGCGCACCGTTCAGACACGGGGAACACTACTTCCAGTTCCGCAACAGCGGCCTGCAAAACCAGGATGTGCTCTACGTAATGAAGACTCCCACCGACACCGGGCGGGTGTTGCTCGATCCCAATAGCTTCTCCCCCGACGGCACGGTCGCCCTGACCGGTTGCAATGTCAGTTGGGATGGCCAATGGCTGGCCTATGCCGTCAGCGCCGCCGGCTCGGATTGGAAAACATGGCGCGTGCGCCGGGTGGAAACCGGGGTTGATTTACCGGAGATCATCGAGTGGAGCAAGTTTTGTGAGGCGTCCTGGTTGCCCGATAACAGCGGCTTCTTCTACGGACGTTACGCCGCGCCGGAAGCAGGCATGGAGTACGCCGAGACGAATTACCACCACAAGGTCTACCTGCACCGCCTCAACACATCGCAGGCAGAAGATGTGCTCATCTACGAGCGCCCCGATCACAAGGAATGGGGCTTCTACACGCAGGTCACCGATGATGGGCGTTATCTGGTGATGCATGTCTCATCAGGGACCGACCGCCGCAATCGGGTGTTCTACAAAACGCTGCCGGATGGTGAGTTCGTAGAGCTAATTGATGAACTCGAAGCCGACTATCAGTTTATCGGAAACAGCGGCCCCCTGTTCTACTTTCTGACCGACCTGGACGCACCACGGCGGCGCGTCATGGTGATTGATGTGGATAATCCGGCGCAGGAACACCGCCAAACGTTGATCCCCGAAGCCGCCGATACCCTCGAAGACGTGATTCTGGCCCATGGTGAGTTCGTGGCCCGCTATCTGCACGATGCGCATCATCGCTTGTGGCGCTTCGCGCCGGACGGTACGCCGCTCACCGAGATCACGTTGCCGACCTTAGGCTCGCTCCTCGAAGTTCACGGTCGCCGCGAGGACGCCGAGTTGTTCTACACCTTTCACTCGTTTCTCTACCCGCCGACAGTCTACCGCTATGATTTCGCGCGCGGCATGAGCGAGGTGCTGGCGGCGCCGGACCTTGATTTCGACGCCACGGCTTACGAGACAGAACAGGTTTTCGTCACCGGCAAAGATGGGACGCAGGTCCCCATGTTTCTCGTGCATCGCCGCGACTGGCGTAAGGACGGCCAAAATCCTACGCTCCTTTACGGTTATGGCGGGTTCAACATCGCACAGCCGCCCGTCTTTATGGTATGGCGTCTGGTATGGTTGGAGATGGGAGGGGTCCTGGCCGTCGGCAACCTACGCGGCGGCGGTGAATACGGCGAAGACTGGCATGCTGCCGGCACGATCCACAATAAGCAGAACGTGTTCGACGATTTCATTGCCTGTGCAGAATATTTGATGGCTACGGGCATCACCTCGCCGGCCAGGTTAGTGATCGAAGGCCGTTCCAACGGCGGTTTACTGGTGGGGGCCTGTCTCACCCAGCGTCCCGATCTCTTCGGCGCAGCATTGCCGACGGTGGGAGTGTTGGACATGTTGCGCTTCCACAAGTTCACCATCGGTTGGGCCTGGGTGAGCGAGTACGGATGCGCCGATGATCCTGAGCAGTTCCGCACCCTCTATGCCTATTCGCCGCTCCACAACGTCAAACCGGCGTGCTATCCGGCCACCCTCATTCTCACCGGCGATCATGATGACCGGGTGATGCCCGCGCACTCCTACAAATTCGCAGCGGCTTTGCAGGCCGCCCAACAAGCGGACGCGCCGATCCTTATCCGCATCCAGACACAAGCCGGCCACGGGCCGGGCAAGCCTACCGCCGTCCTCATTGCCGAACGCGCCGATATATGGGCATTTGTGGTGCATGCCCTCAACATGCCCGTTTGAGGGTTTGGCGGTTGGCATGTGGCGGTGCGTGACCATGCCGAGGGAGGAATAGAGGATGAAAAAACGGGTCTACCTCATCTATACCGGTGGAACGATCGGCATGCGCCCGACGGCAGAGGGGTATGTGCCTGCTCCGGGGTACCTCCAGGCGCAACTTGCCGCCATGCCGGAACTGCATGCGGCGACCATGCCGGCCTACGACATCCACGAATACGACCCGCTGCTGGATTCCGCCGACATGACGCCTGCCGATTGGCTCAAGATTGCCCAGGACATTGCCGCCCATTACGAGAATTACGACGGCTTTATCGTGCTCCATGGGACGGATACGATGGCCTATACCGCCTCGGCGCTGCCGTTCATGCTGCACGGCCTGGCGAAACCGGTGATCCTCACCGGCTCGCAATTGCCGCTGTGGGAAGTGCGCAACGACGCCCGCGAGAATCTCATCACCGTGATGCAGATCGCGGCCACTTACGCCATTCCCGAAGTGTGTCTCTACTTCGGGGACAAGCTGCTGCGGGGTTGTCGCGCCGTCAAGGTCAACGCGGTGGGCTTCGACGCCTTTGATTCCCCCAACTATCCGCCTCTGGGAACCGTAGGGATTCACCTCGACGTGCATTGGCAGCGCATTCTGCCGCCTCCTGCGCCCGGCCCGCTCACCGTACAGGCGATCAAGGCGGCCCACGTAGGGACGCTGCGCCTCTTTCCGGGCCTCACGCCGGACTTCCTCGCCAATGTTTTGCGTCCGCCACTCCAAGGATTGGTGCTGGAGACCTATGGCGTGGGGAACGGGCCCGTCAGCAACCGCGCCTTTATGGCCGTGCTAGAAGAAGCCATCGCGCGCGGCGTAGTGATTGTGGATTGCACCCAATGCCTCAAAGGGATGGTGGACCTGGAAGGATACGTGACGGGGTCGGCCCTGGCGAAAATCGGCGTGATCAGCGGCTTCGACATGACGGTGGAAGCGGCACTGGCCAAGCTGTTCTACTTGTTCAGCCGCGAATGCGAGGTTGCCGTCATCAAGCAACAGATGCAGACGAATCTGCGCGGTGAGTTGACGCGCGGATGAGTATAATTCCGCCAGGCCGGGGACTAACGGCATGCGTCCTGTTCAGAGTTCCGGCCCGGCCTCTGCCGCTCGATCCAGCGGACAAACGCGATCCAGCGTCAACCGCTCGGTTCCATAACCATACCATTCAAAGAAAGTTGCCTCGCTGACGCGCCCGGCGATCAGCTCTTCTGCCGCTACACACGCCGCCAGCGCATCGCCGGAAGCGTCGTAAATTTCCAGCATCCGGCGGGCCGCCTCGAGATAGGGATTGTCGGACAGGGTGTGAGGACGCGCGAGCAGGGCAGCATAAACCTGCTGCATTGCCGCCACATCGTCTTGTTGGGCGTAAACGAACAGTGCCACAAGCGTCGCGTAGCCGACAATGCGCTCCCCAGCGGCAGGGGTGAGCCAATTCATCTCGTCCTTATAGACGCCGGGGTAATTCACCACCGCCAGGGCATGGGTCAATGCCGTGTCCAGGTCGCCCTTCGCCAGCGCCGTGTTGGCGTCAAGCATCTGATAGTAGGGATGGGCATCGGGATCCGCTATGTCCTCGACCAGGCGATAGGCCCCATCGCGCCAATCGAAAATCAAGGTGTGCTCGCGCTGCAAGCCTGCTCCCACCGAGCCGTACATCCCCCCATGGAGGCGCACCTCCAAAATGCCATCCCCATCGTGATCCGCCAGCGAGTAATCGGTATAAGCCTGAGTGATCGGATCGGCCACCAGGTCATACCAGCGCTTGCCGTCCCATTGGCCGATGAGCAATGAGGTAAAGCAGGTGTGCGCGCCACATTGATTTTGCTCGATCACCACTTCAAGGCGTGCATCGGCGTTTATATCCTCGACAAGTAGTAATTTTGGATTGGAGAGTTCCCATGTCCTCTCATCCGCGATGATGATGGCGGCCGGCACAAACAGGTCGGCGCGCTTGTAGAAGATGAGCAGGTAGCCGGGACAATAGGTGAGCCAACATCCCAAATCGCGCGCCGGAACGCTGAGCAGCCATTCGTCTTCACCGTCGGCGTTCAGATCACGGACGGTGAACCAGGCATTGGCGGGACGGGGGCCTTCATAGGTGCTGTCTGCCGGCATCCAGGCGATCAATTGCTCCAACACCGCATCCACATCACCGGAGGCATTGAGCATGGCGGTGACGAGTTGGATGTATGCCTGCACCCAGGTTTCTTGCGTATCTTTCGCCACATCGAAAGCCGGCAGACGTGCGGGTGTCCAGTCTGCCGGCGGCGGGGTCACCCCAGGCGGCAGAAGCGGCGCAACGACGGCATCCCGCGGCGTCGGCGTGGAAGTAGGGATGGGGGTGAAAGTCGGTATGGGCGTCGAGGTGGCCATTGCGGTCGGCGTGGCCATTGCCGTCGGTGAAGCGGTCGGCGCGACCGTCGCCGTTGAAGAAGCGGCCGGCGTGGCCGTTCTCACCGTCTGCGATTCGGCCGGTGAGAACGGCGCGTTCTTGAGCCGGACACAGGCGCTCATGGTGGTCATGAGGCATACTAAGACCACGCAGCGCAAAACTTTGCCGATCATGGTTTTTTCCACATCAAGCGCACATTGGCCGCGCCGGTGCGTTCAAAATATTCCAGCCGAATGACGGTATTGCCGCCGGGCAAATCCACTGTGGCCGTGCGGGTTCCGCGCATCGCGTACCAACTGTTAATGACCGGCTTATCATTGACATACAGCCGCACCCCATCATCGGAGGTGACGGTAGAAGTATAGCGTCCTTTGGGCAGGTCGGCAATTGTCCGCTGCCAGGTGGCCGAGAAGTTGTCCACAGGCACATTTTCGCCCGGCGCACCCAGACCCCAGTTGAAATCCAGCGGGACATCCAGGGTGGTCTGCACAACCGGCGTGCCGGCCAGATCGGCGTTGGCATAATAGCGGGTCTCCCACGGTCCGGGGATCACTTCGGCGGCGGTGGTAACCGGGGTGGCCGGCACATTGCCGATGCGTTCCCAGGTGACCCGCGCTTTGGCAGCCTGCGTTCCCTCGAAATACTCAACCCGCACGCTATGTTGGCCGGCCGTGAGGTCGGCGGTAACCGAGCGTGTACCGCGCATCGAACGCCAGCTATCCAGGATCAAGCGATCGTCAACGTAAAGGCGCACCCCGTCATCCGTCGTGGCGGTGAAACGATAGCGCGCCGTCTCAAAGGTGAAGATGCCCGTCCAACGCACGGCGAACTGATCCGCCGGAATTTCCGCCGCCGGCGATTTCAATCCCCAATCAAAGTCAATGGCGGCATCGCTGCGCACCAAAAGCGGCTTTTGGGTCAAATCGCGTCCGCCGAAGTACTCCCCCTGCCAGGGGCCGGGGAGCGGTAGTGTGGGTTGGGATGGCGCTACCGTAGGTGGGACGCCGCCGGTCGGTGTCGGGGCTTTGGTAAAACCATAGTTCGGTGAAGGTGGCATAGCCTGGGCGGCTTCGACCGTCGCCGCGTAATCCCACCAGAACTGCATGCGGGCATTGCCGGTACCTTCGTAATATTCCACGCGGAGGGTGTGCGGGCCCTGCAGGTAGTGCCAATCCTGGTAACGCCAGACGTTGTCTTGCGGCTGCCAATAGTCCATGTGTAGCGCAGTATCGTCGATCCACAAACGCATACCATCATCGGAGCGCACGTTAAAACGATAGAGGCCGGGCGTGAAGTTGAGCTGACGAACCCACTGCACGGAGAAATTATCGCTGGGGATCCAGTTAGCAGGCGCACCCTGCCCCCAATCGAAATTGATCTCGGCATCGTCGCGGATCATGGCCGGCCCGCCACGCAGCTCACGGTTATCGAAGTAGCGCCCCTCCCATCCCTTGAAGGTTTCCAGGCGCTTCCACCAGACGTGGGCCGCGGCCTCACCGCCTTCTTCGTAGTATTCCACGGTGACGGTGTGCTGACCGGCAGTGAGTGCGCTATCACCGAAGCGGGTGTTCGGCAGTTTTTGATTTTGCCAGACATCCACGATTTTGCGCCCGTCCACATAGATGCGGACGCCGTCATCGCAACTGGCATAAAAGCGATAGGTGCCGGCCTCGAAACCCAGGGTGCGCGTCCAACGCACGGAGAAATTGTCCGCCGGCACTTTAGCATCCGGGCTACCGTTCCCCCAATCGAAGTCAATGGCGGCATCATAGCGGGTGAGCACCGGCGCGCCGCTGAGGGTACGGTTGTTGTAGTAATCGGCGCGCCAGGTTGCGCCACCGCTGAGCATCTCCCAGCCTATTTGCAAGGCCGCGGAACCGCTGCGCTCATAGTATTCCACCCGCACGCGATGTGTTCCTGCGGCAACGAATCGCTCGACAACGCTCCAACTCGCTTCGCGGTCGCGCCAATCGTCAATGATGAGCCCATCGTCAATCCACAGACGCAGGCCATCATCCGAGCGATAGGAAAAGCGATAGGTGCCGCCGGCGAACCATTCCTGACGGGTAAAGCGGGCAGAGAAATTATCGGCGGGGATGTTGCCGCCCGGGCTGCCGTTTCCCCACTCAAAGGAGAGGCCGCTTTCGTAGCGGGTAAGGGTTGGGCTGCCGGACAAAGTCGCATTGGCGTAATACTCGGCGTACCATTCTCCGGCACTTAACACCGGCAGCACGCCGCCTACGCCGGCCAGGATCATCAATAGCAAAAAAACGGTTGTCCACAGGGATCTTTTCATCGGTACACCTCCTCTTAAAATAGCCACGGAGGACACAGAGTTCACAGAGAAAAAAACTCTGAGTGCTCTGTGCTCTCTGTGGCTCAGATTTTCGTCATCGTTGGTGTGGTAGATCGGTAATCTGATAGTCATTTTCAGCCGAGCGCCGTTTGATGAATCATGCCTTCTTCGAGACAAGGCAGGCATAGCCGAGCCGGCCGATACCATCGGCTTATTTTTTATAAGACGATGGGACAGGATGTTTTGTTCCCTCCGCGACATGAGGGTCATCACCAGATTACGAACCGATGATTACCCCCTATTGTACTATGTGTGCGCCCCCCTTCATCACGGTCAACATGCCCCCCACAGGCAGCATAAAGCATGAAAATTACGTTTTTTATATCTCTCTGCGGCCTCGGCGTGCTCTGCGGTAAGATATGGGGAATCACCAGATTACAAAATATTGCTCTTTTCGCTTCAATGTGATATACTTAATCCGCTTGGTTAAAAGAACCCGGCCGATAAGCATAGGAAAAAGGTGAACCCATTGAACGACAATAATGAGCTCCTAGCAAAAAATTTTTCGGAAGACATTTGTATAGATAATCTTAATAGCCCAAATCCACGCCAACGCTCACAAGCCGTCCAAGAGTTAGGTAAACTGAAGTCAAACCATGCCGTACCGTATCTGATCACCCTTCTCAAAGAGGATGTGAATACGTATGTGCGGAGCGCGTGTGCGGAGGCTTTGGGCCACATCGGGAATAGCCAGGCCATCTTCCCGTTAATGGATGCGCTACACGATCCATGCTCGTTTGTGCGGCGGGCTGCCGCCATCTCGTTAGGGCAGATGCAGGCCAAAGAGGCGCAGGGTGCGCTTCTCCAGGCCCTGAACGATAGCAATTTCTACGTCCGGCGCGCAGCCATCAATGCCATTGGCAAACTCAACATCCCCGATATGGGGACGCTGCTCCTCCC
>FWPV01004870.1_pt1 | contig 27558 bp, 19 predicted proteins | sample 2228371 | NCBI WGS metagenome assembly FWPV01 (sample SAMEA103939776, study PRJEB20133) | metagenome
GGAATCCATCTTGCGGAAGGTACATGCCATGGGAGAGCCTGTTTTCGTGTGCAAGAAGTCCGAATTGCCCGACCCGGGCAAGGCGGCCTTCGAGGTCAACGGTCGGTTCATCGCCTTGTTTCACGTCTCGGGGACGTTCTGGGCCATCGACGACGTATGCACGCACGACGGCGGACCCTTGGCGGACGGGGAGCTGCGGGGTCATACGATCATTTGCCCCCGCCACGGAGCACAATTCGACGTTCGCACGGGACACGCCAAGACGATGCCCGCGGTCAAATCCACGCCCGCCCATGAAGTCATCGTCCGCGGGGACGAAGTTTGGATCCGACTCAATGAGGAGTCCTGACGCGACCGCTCGATGAGGCGACCCCGCCGTCACCCGGCAAGAAAGGAACACCGATCGTGGCGATTTGCGAGCAGACGGTATTCGAGGCGCTCAAGCAGGTGACCGATCCCGAGCTGTTCATCAACGTCGTGGACTTGGGCCTGATTTATGAGGTACAGGTCACGCCGCGAGACGCGAAGACCGACATCCACGTGAAGATGACCATGACGAGTCCCGCCTGCCCCTCCGGGCCGCAAATGGTCCGCGATGTCAAGGACGTTCTGCGGCAGTTGGGTGAGGAAGTCGGGGAGGTTTCGGTGGAGGTGGTGCTCTCGCCGCCGTGGACGCCGGACCGCATGTCGGACGATGCCCGCGACGCCTTGGGGATGTTCTGATCCTTCCCCGAGGCGGCGGAACGTGCGGCTGTGCTTCGAGGGTCGCGGTTCCGGATCCGGCTTGACGCGAGGGTCGGTTCTCGCGCCGGCAGCGAGCTGTGCCCCGGCGCGAAAAAAGAGCCGCCGTGTACCACGGCGGCATATTCTCTTCTTTGTCGGCTGCCCGATCAATCAAGGCGACGGGCAGACGCCGAGCATGGGTTCAGTCAGCCCACCAGGTGTTCCCCTCGGGATAAGCGATCTCCGTCCGGGCGTTCGCCAGCGAGCCGTCGGTCTGGGACCGGGCCGCGATTTCCCAAGGATCGATCATCACGCCGCCGGTCACGAACATCCAGCCCTGTCCGACGCGGGCGAAGACGGCCTCGGCCGGGACGGCCTTGGGAGCGGGAAGTTGGGCCGTGGGGACTTCCTGGCCGATCAGGCCGGGCAATTGCAACCCGGCTTTGCCGAGCAGGTTTTCGTTGCGGATCAGCGCCGCCGCGACCGCCAGATCCATGCAGTTTCGCACTTGGCCGAACACCGGTTCCGCCACGGCCAGCTTCTCGTAGTGGGCGGTCATCATCTCGGCCCAGCGACGATGGACCGGCGCCGCCTCGACGCTCTTTTCCCTGACCCCTTCAGCGGAGTAGATGTCGGCCTCGACCATCGTCTTGACGGCGGCCTTTTGCAACTTCCATGCCATGCCCGCTTCATCCTTCAGCAACGGTTCGTAGTCCGGAGCCAGCCACCAGCGCGGCATGGGACCGCCGGGCGCCCGGGAAGCCCCCTTCACCAACGATACGAAACTGGTCAGACCGGGAACCGGCGAGGGATCCACCCCCATCGAAATCCGCTTCATGCGGTAATCGGCGGCGACCAAAACCCGGGCAAAATGGCTGTCGGCCGGGATGCCGCTGAGCGTGACCTGTTGCGGGCCGGCGGCCTGGGCGCTCATCTTCGCCACGGCGGCGGGGTTGACGGGGCCGCGGAGTCCCCGAGTCACCGCATTCACCGCCCGAACCCCTTCCGGAGTCGGGTCGATGGAGCAACTGATTACGGAAGGTTGCGGGGCGAAGACGGCGCGGAGCACCGTCATGAGGTCATCCAAAAGCAGGATCGGCCGACCCGATTCGCTTCCCACGATCACGCCGCGCTCATTGTACTTCCAGCCTTCGGCAGGCCCCACCAGCACGATATCGTTCCGTTCCGGGTAGACCAGCACGTACTCGATTCGTGTCAGTCCGCCCAGCAGGGCGATTTCGTTCGGAATCGGTCGGCCGGCTTGCAAGCACGCAGAAAGCTCGGCATCGAGTTTACGGAGCGAAACGCTGCGGCGGGTCGCGGACTGCGCCAATGCCTGCGGACGCTGAGCCAGGTTTTCCTCCCAAACCCTCTTCGCCTCCCGCAGAACGTCCGGCGACGCGCTCTGCACCAAGCCGTTGGCATCGATCAGCACACCGCCGACCGCTCGGCCGTTATCCAACGTGACCTGAGCCGGGGCCGTGTTCGACCGCCCCAGCGCCGTGCATGCGGCCAAGAAAGCGACCGCCGCTATCCAACCCTTGGGAATACGTACCGCGCGCAACATGGACATTCTCCTCGCAGGACAAGATCGCGATCTTGAAGCCGGCTTTTTCACTATTGGCGAACGGAGCATCGAATGCCGACTGCCCGCCGGCGGAAAAGCGACGATCGGGTGGAGCTTCGTCGTGTTTCCGGCGCCGTGACGGGCCGCAAAATACATTGCGTATCCTCATTAAACGTCCGATCTCTCGCCAATTCTCTAAGCTAATTCCCCATCCGCTCCTTTGCAACCAAGAAAACCCCGTCGGGGATCGGAATCCGGGCGAGCCGCCGTGTAATTGTCGCTTTGAAGGCGGCGAGAGTTCCCGCTCGGAACGCAGTTTCCGTCCCCATGGCCGGGAAAGCCCTTTAGCACTTCTCAACGATTGCGAATCGTGTGCATCCACGGGTGGGGCTGGGGATGGTCTGATCGAGCTGGCAAAAACGGCTGGGTGGGTGAACTCCAAAAGCAGGGCGCGCATCCGTTCAGCTTGTGAAGCGAAATAATCCGACTAGACTGTGAGGTTTTCGCAGGCTTTGTGGAAGCGGTGGCCCATGACGGGCAATCCCCCCTATGTTGCCTTGCGATGTTGTGGAACGGAATCCGCGAGGTCGCAACGGCTCCTGCACGCTGCGGAGGTTAAGACATGGTTTCGGGAATTGTTACGAGTCTCGTGGTGACCATGGGCATGGCTTTGGCTGCCGATTCGGCCGCATCGCCCGAATCGAACCAACTTGCGGTGTCGTTCGTCTCTTACAAGGACGCCTATCGCCGCGCTCAAGAGGAGCGATTGCCGCTGGTCGTGTTCGTGGGAGCAGAGTGGTGTCCGGCATGCCGCAAGATGGACGAGGCGGTGTTCCCTAATCTTCCCCAAAGCCCCATTCTCAAGAACGGCGTCTTTGCCCGCGTCGATTACGATCAAGATACGAAATTGGCTCAAGCGATTACGGGCGGCGGGGCCTTGCCGCAAGTGATCATTTTTCCGCCTCAAGGTTCCGGTCAGAAGCTCCGCCGGGTGGTCGGCGCTCAACCGGTGGAAAAGCTTTTCCAATTTCTGCGGGAGGGGCTGAGCCTGAAGCGCGATCCCGCCGGATCGACGGCCATGACCGGCACTCCGATTCGAGGCGATTGACGGGCGCTGAGCGAAATCGGGCCGCTCGGCGAAGTTCCGGCTACAACCGAACGAGAGACACCGCCGCTTGCAGCAGTCGATGCTCCAAGAGAAGGACGTCGGCATTGTGGTGCTCGAAGGTGACCGCCAAGTATTGGATGCCTTTGGCGTAGGCAATCTGATAGTTGTGGCCGATGATGACGGAGGGGACCGTGACGGAGTTGAAGGCCCACTCCGTCGTGCTCAAACGCTTTTTGACGCCTCCGGCAATCAGGTTAGCGATCTCACCCACGCAGTCGATGACTTGCCCGTTGAGTTTCTCCATGGGTTCCTGGAGAAAGCCCGCGGCGAGATTCAGTGCCACCTGTTCGCAGGTGTTGAACGTGAGAAAGCCGGAAACCTTTCCATGGAGGCCGACGACGGCGGTTACGCTGCCCGGCTCATAGACCGGCACGGCGCTGAGACCGACCAGCCGTGTCTCGGCCTGGCACATGGTCAGGGATTCTTTCACGGCGTGGGCAATCGCGTGGGCTAGAACCGGATCACTGGGTAGCGGCACCACGGAGTCGGGCAAAGTCAGCGTACTCATGCGGAGATTTCCTGAAGCGAGGCCAAAAGCGGTCACGGATTCGATCCACGGTGGAACCTTCTCCGGCTTTTCCCTTCGGAATCTTCTCAATTGTGGGTTATGGTTCTCCGGCCCGATTCGCCGGGAGCGCGAAATGCGGTCGCGCCGGTCGGTCGGCCGCCCATCCAATCATCCTGATCGTCACAAACCGCATCTTCCCATCCGGTACGTGTCGAACCTTTGGTGAAGTCGCCGTCGAATATCGACCGGTTGCCGGACACCGCACGCTTGGATTCTCCCTGCGATCGGTTAGTCGTCGGGTCACGATCGGGTTACAATTGGGAAAGCGTCCGAAGTATCCGGCCGGCTTCACCGTGCAAGCGGAACTCGTACCGCGGGGTAGGGTTGGTTATTTCGCCGGAACTTCGCCCCAATAACAGCGATGTAGGGGGCGCAGCTACAATGATCCGGCGACAAGAGCGTTGCCGGCTTCGACGGGGGCGGGGCGCTGATGGTCGGTGAACGGTTCCGTGTCGGATTGGGTCCAGGCTATGCCACGACATTCACGATCTCGGTTTCTCCTGCGGTTTCCAGCGATCGCGGCGGCTTCGCTTTGCCTCGTGTTCCTTGTCGGTGTGTCCGCGGCTTGGGCGCAGTCGGCGGGCGGTCGGGCGGCCGTACCCACAGCCCTGGAGAAATACGGCCCCGTGAGCGAGGAGACTCGGGCTGCGTTGATCCGCGAACTGTCGGAGAAGGCGGCCGTCCTGGAGGCCCAATCGGCCGTCGTCCGCCTGGTCGCGAAGATCGTGGGGCCGGCCGTGGTGCATATCGAAGCCCAGGTGCCCGGACGCCGGGCCTTGCAATCGGGGTCGGCAAGACCCGTCGAAGAAGCCGGTTCGGGGATCCTCGTCAAGCTCGGCGACCGGTTGTGCGTCTTGACCAATCGCCATGTGGTGCGAGATGCCGAGCCGCAAAAGGTGCGGATTCATCTGGCGGACGGGCGATTGATCCAACCCGCCGAGATCCGCAGCGATCCGGCCACGGACGTGGCCGTGCTTACGGTGTCCGCACCCAATCTCGTGACGGCCGAGATCGGCGACAGCGACCAACTGGATATCGGCGATTTCGTATTGGCGTTCGGCAGTCCCTTCGGGCTGAGCCATTCGGTGACGTTCGGGATCGTCAGCTCCAAAGGACGACGGGATTTGGACCTGGGCGATTCCAATGTGCGGCTCCAGGATTTCGTCCAGACGGACGCCGCCATCAATCCGGGCAACAGCGGCGGCCCGCTGGTCGATTTGCGAGGTCGCGTCGTCGGCATCAATACGGCGATTGCCAGCAATTCCGGCGGCAATGAGGGAATCGGCTTCGCCATTCCGATCAACACGTTCCTTTGGGTTGCGCGGCAGTTGATGGAGACCGGGACGGTACGGCGGGCCTTTCTCGGGGTTTCGCTGGATGCGCGATTCGACGCCGCGGCGGCGCAAGCGGCCGGTCTCGATGCCCGCGTGGGAGCCCGCGTCGTCACCGTCACGCCGGACTCGCCCGCCTCCGCCGTGGGACTTCAGCCCGGCGATATCATCTTACGCTTCGGCGAGCGCGTCGTCGAAGACGACGCCCATCTTGTCTACATGGTCAATACCTCGGAGATCGGCAAGGAGGTGGAGCTTCAGGTGTTCCGGGCGGGGCAAATCTTTACGGTGAAGACGAAGCTTGTTTCGCGGCCGGATTCGGCCGGTTTGTGAAGCCGCATCGCGCGACGCAAAGGGTGCTTTCCGGCGATCCCGGCGAGGGCGGGGCCGCGGGTTCCCGGCACGCTCTTGCGACGCCGGCCGCGACGGCGACGTATCGCTTGGAGAATCCACGGCCGTGACGGAACGCAGCGCCCGATCCTTGCCTGTGCCGGAGTCGTTTCGCTGTCTTTGGGTCGAGCGAACGGAGGACGGCACGGTCCGCCGCTCCCTCGTCTCCCGGCCCTTGCAGGAGTTGCCGCCGGGGGAGGTTCTGATTCGCACGGCCTATTCTTCGCTGAATTACAAGGATGCCCTTGCCGCGAACGGGCATCCCGGCGTGGTGCGACGCTTTCCCCACATACCCGGCGTCGATGTTGCGGGCACGGTCGTGCGGTGCGAGACGCCCGATTACGCGCCGGGAGATGCGGTCGTGGTTACCGGCTTCGACTTGGGGGCGGGACGTTGGGGCGGCTATGCCGAATATGTGCGTGTGCCGCGAGCATGGGTGCTGCCTTTGCCCGACGCTCTCTCCTTCTTGGATGCCATGACCTACGGTACCGCCGGACTGACGGCCGCGATGTGCGTCCGTGCGCTCCTGGATCACGGCGTCACCCCGGAGAAGGGCGAGGTGATCGTCACGGGCGCCTCGGGCGGAGTGGGTAGCATCGCCTCGGCCGTCTTGGCCAAGCTCGGTTTTCGCGTGACGGCCGTGACGGGAAAACCCCAGGCCGTCCCGCTCTTGAGAAGCCTGGGCGCCGCCGAGTTCCTCTCTCGCGACGACATGCAGGATGCCGGCGAAAAACCGCTGCTCTCCGGCCGTTGGGCCGGTGCCGTGGACACGGTCGGCGGCCGCGTTCTGACGACCGTATTGCGATCGTTGAAGCACGGCGGTTGTGCCGCAGCCTGCGGATTGGCGGGCGGCAATCGGCTCGACATGACCGTCTATCCCTTCATCTTGCGGGGAGTCACCTTGGCCGGCATCGATGCCGCGTATGCCGAGCCGGAATTCAAGCGGTGGATGTGGTCGATGCTGGCCGGGCCATGGCGCGTGGATCGACTCGCCGAATTGCGGCGTGTCGTAACGCTCGCATCGCTGGAGCCGTATTTCGCCCGAATCTTGGCGGGCCATGTGATCGGACGCGTGGTGATCGAAATCGGTGGTGACGTAGTGCCGGGGCACGGCGAAAACGCCTCGGGCGGGGACGACCGCGAGTAATCCCGCTCGTGTGCAAGCGGTGACGCAGTCTCGGCGCGGAACGTTCGCGCGGCCGTTTGTCAAGCGATTCGCAGGCCCTTAAGCCCCTGTTGCGGGTCACGAAAAAAGTCGTGAAATCCGCTATTGCTCCCATATCGTTCCGGCTATTACTATGAACTTGTTGGGGTTAGGGCTCGTGGCGAGACCGGATTAACCGGGCTGGAAGGGAGAGCGACCGATGATTCGCTACCTGTGCGATTTGTGCAAGCGGGAAATCGATCCCGTCGGCGAGACTCGCTACCAAGTCAAGATCGAGATTGCGGCGGCCTTTGATCCGATGGAAGAGGACGAACCGGACGACCGCGATCATCTGGAAGAGATTCACGATCTCCTGGAACGATTCGACATTCACGACGACGAGGCGTTCGAGCCGGCCCATGTGGTTTTGACGTTCGATTTGTGCTCCAAGTGCCGCAAGCGCTTCTTGCGCAATCCTCTGGGACGCGGTGCGGCTCGCGCACTCGGCATGAGTGACAATTGAGCCTGTGCTCGAGGTCGGTCGGTCTTGCGGATCGGGCGTCGCCGGTGTGAGGCGGGGTCCGTTGATAGTTGATTCCTCTTCGCGGAAGGCCGTTGATGGCGTCTCGTCGCCGTACCGTTCGCCGATCGCCCGCCGCGTTCTTTCCTAGATCGCGCCGTCGTTGGTCGCCCGGGGCGCTCATTCTGTTCGCTCTGTTGCTGCTCTTGTTGCGGCTGCTCTATCGCGGCGAGAATCCGTTCTCGAGCAGCCCCTCCGCACCGCTGTCCGGCGGCGAGTACGCGGTGGAGCGCGTCGTGGACGGGGACACGCTGCTGTTGATAGGCGGCGAGCGCGTTCGCCTGTTGGGAATCGACGCCCCGGAATCCGTCAAGCCGAACAGTCCCGTCGAGCCCTTCGGTCCCGAGGCATCGCAGGCGGTGCGGGATTATGTCCGCGCGGCGGGCGATCGGATTCGGCTGGAGACGGAGAACAAGCGGGACAAGTACGGAAGGCTGTTGGGAGTAGCCTGGGCGGGCGACATCTGCATCAACGAGGCTTTGGTGGAAGCCGGGCTGGCTCGGGTGGAACGGCAGTATTCCTACCCCCAAAGCCTCGAAGCGAGGCTCCTCGCGGCGGAATCGCGAGCGAGGGCGGCAGGCCGCGGGATCTGGAGGCGCGAAGGCGCTGCCGAACCTTGAGCGCGATGCATTCGAATCTCTCTTCAACGTTCGTATCTCTCGCAACGGCGTGCTCGGCCTATACGTCGCAGCTCGCGCGACGCGGCCCGCGCGGCCGGTAAACCCGGTCGAATCGCCATTCTCGGCGGAACTCCCTCGATCGCGTCTTCTACCCCGGCTGGTGGAGCAGGGCCGAATGATTGAAAATTACGATCTATGTTTTCTTGAGCTTGGCGGCACGGGAGTCAGCCGCCCGCCTCGGAACGGCCGCGGGATGCTGCGTTGCCCGGAGTGAGGGGCGGTCGGTGAACGTTGGGAGATTCTACGAGTCGGCCGCCTTCCGTTGCATCGGGGTGCGGCGGGGACCGCCGACCTTCCTTCCGGCAGACAAAGGAACCGGTATGTCGCACGAACATGTGACGTCTCCCCAGGCGCAAAGGCGATTGGTGTACGCCCTGGGCGTGTTGTTTGTGATTTATGCCGCAGCTTTGGCAGCCGGCTGGCCGCAAGCGGCCACGCGCTTGATCGTGGATGCCGAAAGTCACGCCCATCAGGCCGCGACGACGAGCGAGGGGCATCACGGCGAAGCGACCTCGGATGTCCGGGAAGAATCCTCTCACAGTGAGGCGACCGCTGGATCGCATGGGGGGAGCGAGGCGAACGCCGAATCGCCGCACGCGGGACAAGAAACCGCGGCCGATGAGGCACCGGCGCATGCCGAGAAGCAGGCCGAGCACGGAACGGCGAAGGAACATCCGCCCTACTGGATGGTGGCCCCGTTTGCGGCCTTGCTCCTGGTGATCGCCGTCTTCCCGCTCTTGCCGTGGACCGAGCATTGGTGGGAAAGCAATCTCCACCGCTTCTATGTGGCCTTGGCGCTGGCGGCGGTGACCTTGGCCTATTACCTGTTCATCTACCCGCATCCGGTCGAGGGGCACTGGCCCGCCCACTATCTGAGCGAACCCTCATCCTCCGGACTACATTGGGGCAACACCTGGGCGGTCTTCGCCAACGCCATCCTGGGCGAGTATGTGCCGTTCATCGTGCTGCTTTTCAGTTTGTACACCATCAGCGGCGGCATCCGCATCGAGGGCGACCTGCGTGCCAAGCCCATCGTCAATACCGCCATCATCGCAGTCGGCGGCGTCTTGGCGAGTTTCATCGGCACCACCGGCGCGGCGATGCTGTTGATCCGACTTCTCTTGGACACCAATTCCGAACGCAAGCACGTCGTACACACGGTGGTGTTCTTCATCTTCGTCGTCTGCAATTGCGGCGGGTGCTTGCTGCCGATCGGCGATCCGCCCCTGTTCTTGGGCTATCTCCGCGGCGTGCCTTTCTTGTGGACCCTCCAATTGTGGAAGGAATGGCTCTTCGTGAACGGGTGTTTGCTGGCCTTCTATTTCCTGTGGGACACGCTCTATTTCTACCCGCACGAAACCAAGCGTGATCTGGCGGCCGATGCGCGGCAGGTCCGCGGGATGCGCATCAGCGGTGTGTGGCCGAATTTGCCGCTTTTGGTCGGCGTGGTCCTGGCGGTCGCCCTGCTGGATCCGACCAAGGCGATCCCGGGCACGGACTTCCATCCGCCGCTGTATCTCCGCGAGATCGTCCAATTGGGGTTGGTTGCCCTATCGCTGATCTTGGGGGACGAGGCCTCCCGCCGGGCCAATCAGTTCAACTATGCAGCGATCATCGAGGTGGCGGCCTTGTTCTTCGGCATCTTCATCACCATGCAGCCGCCCTTGCAGATTTTGCACGTGGTGGGGCCGCAATTGGGGCTGCATTCGCCCACCCAGTTCTTTTGGGCGACCGGTATATTGTCGTCGTTCCTGGACAACGCCCCGACGTACGTGGTTTTCTTCGAGACCGCGCGAACGCTCGGCGGGACCGAGCTGGTTCCTCCCGGCAATGGCGTCGACCACGCTTTGCTGGTCGCGGTGAGCCTGGGGGCCGTGTTCATGGGCGCGAACACGTACATCGGGAACGGGCCGAATTTCATGGTCCGTGCCATCGCCGAAAAGCGCGGCATCAAGATGCCCAGTTTCTTCGGCTACATGGTTTACAGTGTTTGCATCCTGATCCCGCTATTTGTCCTGACCACGTTCCTGTTCCTTTGATCGGGGGAGCGAAAAGTCGCGGCCGGCCATCGTCGGCGGTGCGTAGGCGGTAGTAGCGATCAGGCTAGGCTTTGGGATGGGACAATGCCACTCTCGCGGGCGGTGCTCCTAGACGGAGACCGCCCGCTTTTTCCGTTGATAAGGGGGGCAACTGGCGTTCTGCGTTCCGCTTCGTTACGCTACAATATCCATCTTACCACTGCGGATAACGCGGTGGCGGGTTGGGCGACGTGGCGCGCGGCGACGGAACCGTACTCCCCTTGGAGGAGTCGCCGCGCCGGCGCTGCCGACCCGCGCGACCTGCCGGTACGGATTATTGCCGATAAGTAATCCCCTTTGCCGCGGCAGGTTCGATGCCCCACGTTTCCGATCCGGCAGGCTCCCTTGCATTGTGGAGAGCGGATAGTGCCTTACGACATTATTGTTTGCGTGAAACAAGTTCCGGACACGGCCAACGTGACGGCCGAGGCGATGAAAGAGGACGGTACCGTGAATCGTGCCGCCCTCCCCACGATTTTCAATCCCGAAGACCTGAACGCCTTGGAAGCGGCCCTGGACGCGAGGGATCGGTTCGGCGGAACGGTGACGGCCGTCAGCATGGGACCGCCCAAGGCCGCCGACGTCCTCCGCGATTGCTTGTTTCGCGGGGCGGATCGGGCGATTCTGCTCACGGACCGTCGGGCCGCCGCAAGCGACACCTTGGCCACCAGCTACATTTTGGCTCGGGCGATCGAGACGATCGGGCGCTACGACATCGTGATGTGCGGCAGGCAGGCGATCGACGGCGACACCGCCCAGGTCGGCCCGCAAATCGCGGAGAAGCTCGGCATTCCCCAGGTGACTTACCTGGAGGAGTTGGTGCTCTTGGAGGGCGACCGCGCACGCATCCGCCGCAACGTGGGCAACGGTTGGGAGCTCGTGGAGGTCCGTTTGCCCGCTTTGATCACCGTGATCGCCACCGCCAACCAACCGCGACCTCCGGCCGCCCGGCGCGTCATGCGTTATAAGCGGGCACGAGTGCCCGCCGAGATCGAGGCCGAGGTCAAGAAGACGCTGGGCGCCGTTTCCGACGAGGAAATCCAGGATGAGATCGGACGGCGCATCGAGGACTTGCGCCGGCAGGGCCTGCTCATCGAGCAATGGAATCTGGACGACATCCACGCCGAACTGGACCGTTGCGGTCTGCCCGGCTCGCCGACCAAGGTTTTTCGCGTGCAGGCCATCGTTCTTTCCAAGAAGGGGTTCACTGAGATTCCGCCGACCGAGGAAGGCGTCGGGCGACTGATTCACGAGCTGATCGTCGAACGTACCTTGGGTTGACCCGGCGTCACGCTTCGGCCGCCGGGGACCGGCGAGTACGGCTCGGAATACGTCAGATCATCGTTCCTGGCAACCAGCAGTCCTTTCCACGAACACGGCAAACGCCATGATTGATATCAACCGGCAAGGCGAGGTTTGGGTCTATGCGGAGCAGGAAGACGGCTCGCTGCACGACGTCGTCTTGGAGCTTTGCGGCAAGGCTCGGCAATTGGCCGACACCTTGAAGGTTCCGGTGGGAGCGGTCCTGCCGGGGCATCGGGTGCGGGACCTGGCAAAGAAACTCATCGCGCACGGCGCCGACCGGGTGTATGTGGTGGACGACGCCAAGCTGGCCCATTTTCAGACGCTGCCGTATGCTCGCGTCGTGACGACGCTCGTCGAGCGCCGCCGGCCGCAAATCGTCATGTACGGTGCCACGCCGCTGGGCCGAGACCTGGCGCCCCGGGTGGCTTCGGCGTTGCGGGCGGGGATGACGGCCGATTGCACCGACCTCCAGATCGGCGACGTGACCGATCCCAAGACCAAGGAGACGCACCGCAATCTGTTGCTGCAAATCCGGCCCGCCTTCGGCGGCAATATCATCGCGACCATCGTCAACTATGATCGCTGGCCGCAGATGGCGACCGTCCGCGAGGGCGTCATGCCCATGCTTCCCCCGAATCCCGACCGCAACGGCGAGATTGTGGAGGAAACCGTGGAGTTGGACGAAGCGCTGCTGGCCTTGCGCCTGCTGGAGAGGCACGTCGAACCGCGGAAGGTGAATCTCAAGGGCGCGCGGGTGATCGTGGCGGGCGGCGGCGGCGTCGGCAGCAAGGAGAATTTCCGCCTCATTCACGAGTTGGCGGGCGCGATCGGGGGTGCGGTCGGGGCCAGCCGCGCGGCCGTGGACGGCGGGTACATCGGCAAGGAGCATCAGATCGGCCAGACGGGCACCACCGTTCGGCCGGCGCTGTACATCGCGGCGGGAATCTCCGGAGCGGTGCAGCACCGGGCAGGCATGGAGGAGTCCGCCAAAATCATCGCCATCAATACCGATCCCAACGCTCCCATTTTCTCCGTCGCCCATTACGGGATCGTGGGGGATTTGAAGAAGGTCATTCCCATGATGATCAAGGCCTTGCGGGAAAGACGTCGCTGAGACGACGGCAAGCCGGCGGGCGATGCGACGAAGCTGGAGCCTTCGCGAGTCGCCCTCCAGTCGGCTTCGCCGGCCCTGGCGAAAGGTGATCGAAGTTCAGCCCCATCATAACGGGACCCGCTTGAGGGAGAGCCAACGTGGGTAATTTTTTCCTGGATAACGAAGATATCCGATTCCTGTTCGATCATATCGACCTGCGGGAAGTGGCTGCCGCGCAGGAGGCGTATGCCCTGAACGGCAACGCGGATTACGTGCCCACGGACGCGGAAGACGCCGTGGACAACTACCGTCGCGTTTTGGAGATCGTGGGCCAGGTCGCCGCCGACGTCATCGCGCCCCATGCCGAGGCCGTGGATCGGGAGGGCAATACGCTCAACGAGGACGGGACCGTCACCCTGCATCCCCTGGTCCGCGAGAATCTGCGGCGGATGGCTCAGGCCGATTTGATGGGTTTCACGCTGCCGCGAAAATACGGCGGGCTGAACTGTCCCAACATCATTTACACGATGGCTACGGAAATCGTCAGCCGGGCGGATGCCTCCTTCATGAATCTCTTCGGCCTCCAGGGCATCGCCGAGACGATCAACGCCTTCGCCGACGACACGATCAAGGACGAAGTCCTGCCCCGCTTCGCGTGCGGTGAGGTGACCGGCGCCATGGTGCTGACGGAACCGGATGCCGGGAGCGACTTGCAGGCGGTGCGTCTCCGCGCGTATCAGGACGAGCAAGGCGTTTGGCGGTTGAACGGGGTCAAGCGATTCATCACCAACGGTTGCGGCGAAATCCTGCTGGTGCTGGCGAGGAGCGAACCGGAGATTCTCGACGGCCGAGGCTTGAGCCTGTTTATCACGGAACGCTGCGAGAGCGTCCGCGTCCGGCACCTGGAGGAGAAATTGGGTATTCACGGTTCGCCGACGTGCGAGTTGGTCTTTGAGGATACGCCCGCCCGGTTGATCGGCGAGCGCCAACGGGGCTTGATTACGTACGTGATGGCGCTCATGAACGGCGCCCGGGTCGGAATCGCCGCACAATCGCTGGGCATTGCGGAGGCGGCCTTCCGCCTGGCTCGGGTTTATGCCCATACGCGGCAGCAATTCGGTGTGCCGATCGAGCGTCTTCCGGCCGTGGCGGAATTGGTGACGGAGATGAAAATCGCGGTCGAGGCGGCCCGCGCCTTGACCTACGAAACCAGCCGCATCTGCGACTTCGAGAATAACAACCTGCGCATCTTGGAGACCGTCGACAACCTTCCCGCCGACGAGCAAAAGCAGCGGAAGCAGCTCAGCCGTACGCTCAAGCGCATCAACGGTATGTTGACGCCCATGAGCAAATACTACGCGTCCGAGATGTGCGTCCAGGTTTCGAACGATGCCATCCAAGTTCTCGGCGGGTCGGGGTACATGAAGGATTACGCGGCGGAGCGTTATCTCCGCGACGCCCGAATCACGACCATCTACGAGGGGACCAGCCAATTGCAGATCGTGGCCGCGGTCCGCGGCGTGGCCTCGGGATCCTTCGAGAGCTATACGGCCGAGCACGAAGGCAAGTCCTACGAGGATCCGCAGCTCGAAGAGTTGAAGCAACGGCTGATCGAAGGTCGCAAGCGGATTCAAGAGGCGATTCAGTTCGCCAAATCGCAGGCGACGGCGTTCTTGGATCTCGCCGGGCGACGCCTGGTCGATTCCGCGATCATCGTCATCGTGGGGCATTTGCTGTTGGGACAAGCCGCGGCCAATGACCGCAAGCGTCGGGTCGCTCGGCGATTCATCGATACCCGCTTGCCGATGCTGGAAATGAATTGCCGCCGGATCCTGAGCGGCGACACGTCTCCTTTGGACGAGTACGACGTCTTGGCGGGACCGGTGCCGTCTCTTGCTTGAGGGACGGCGGAAGGGATGGCGACCGGGGCGGGGACGGCGCGCTGCTTCCCGGTGAGAAGCTCGGTCTCGGCAGGATTCGCCGCGTATAATTGCCAACCCGAGCGACGGGTAGTACGTGCGCGGCTGTTTCGAGGGTTTACCGAACGATGGCTCTGATGAAAGACAAAGTCGGCTTGATCATGGGCGTGGCGAACGATCGCAGCATCGCTTGGGCGATCGCCGAGCGTTTGCACGCCGAGGGTGCGGAGTTGGTCTATACCCATTTGCCCGGCCCGTCCAGCGAGCGGCGCGTCAAACGCTTGGTGGAGTCCCACGCACCCAAGCTGGTGCTCCCGTGCGACGTCCAATCGGACGACAATATCGCGGAGGTTTTCACGGCCATCGACGACGCCTACGGCCGGCTCGATTTCGTCTTGCACGCCATCGCCTTCGCGCCGCCGTCCGAGCTTCGTAATCCCTATGTCGAAACGACTCGGGAGGGGTGGCATTTGGCGATGGATATTTCGGCCTACAGCCTGGTGGCCGTCAGCCGCGCCGCCAAGCCGCTCATGGAGGACGGCGGTTCCATCGTCACCATCAGCTACTTCGGCGGGGAGAAGGTGATGCCGGGCTACAACCTGATGGGCGTGTGCAAGGCCGCCTTGGAGCACAGCGTCCGTTATCTGGCTTGGGACTTGGGGCCGAGCAAGATTCGCGTCAATGCCGTCAGCGCCGGCCCGGTGCGGACGCTCAGCTCGGCCGGCATCTCAGGTTTCGACGAAATGCAGCGGCATTCCGCGGAAAAAAGTCCCCTCCGCAGGAACGTCGAGTTCGAGGAACTGGCCTCCGTCGGCCTGTTCTTGCTGGGATCCGAATCTTCCGGGATCACCGGCGAGGTCGTCCACGTCGATTGCGGTTACAACATCGTGGGCTTGTGACGGGCGGAAACGGCCCGAGTCTCCTTCCGCCATGATGCTCGTTCACATCGAAGGTCTCCGCAAGCGTTACGGCCCGCAACCGGTCTTGGACGGTGTGAACCTCGACGTCTTCGCCGGTCGAAGGATCGGCCTGGTAGGCCCCAACGGCGCTGGGAAGACGACGCTGCTGCGGATCATCGCCGGGCAAGAGGAAGCCGACGGCGGGGTGTGCGAGACGGTGGGATCACCGCGTATCGGCTACTTGGAGCAACACCCGCGGTTCGAGCCGGGGCGCACCGTGCGGCAGGAGGCGGCCGCCGCGCTGGAACCGCTGTATCGTTTGCAGCGCGAGGCGGAAGAGACCGCGGCGCGGCTCTCCCACGCAATGCCGGACGACGAACATCGCCGTTTGGCCGCGCGATTCGATTATCTTCAGCAAGAACTCCACCGCCTGGACGCCTACCATCTGGAACACAAGATCGAGCGGGTGCTGGAAGGCTTGGGTTTTACGCCGGCGATGCTGGAGCAGGAGGCGGCCCGGCTCAGCGGCGGCGAGCAGAATCGCCTGGTTTTGGCCCGGCTCCTGCTGGCCGAACCGGATTTGATGTTGCTGGACGAGCCTTCCAATCACCTCGATATCGACGCCGCGCGTTGGCTGGAAGGATTTCTGTCCGAGCATCGGGCGGCCATGATCATCGTCAGTCACGATCGCTTTTTCCTGGACCGCGTCACGAATTACACGGCCGAGCTGTTTCGCGGGACCGTGGAGTGCTATACGGGCAACTTTTCGGCGTACCTCCGGCAAAAGGAGGAACGCTTGCTGGTGGCCAAGCGGACGTATGCCAAGCAGCAAGAGGAGATCGCCAAGGCGGAGGAGTTCATCCGGCGCCACCACTACGGGCAAAAGGCGGCTCAAGCCCAAGACAGGCGAAAAAAGCTGGAGCGGATCGAGCCGGTGCCTCCGCCGCGGGAGATACAGGCTCCGCCCATCGCCTTCACGTCCGCCGAACGCAGCGGCGACGTCGTCCTCCGCGTGGAGAACCTCGGGAAATCGTTCGAGAGGCCGCTCTTTCGCGGATTGGATTTCGAGATCGCCCGGGGCGAACACTGGGGGATTCTGGGGCCGAACGGCTGCGGCAAGACCACGCTCCTCAAGTGCCTGCTGGGACGCGTCGCGCCCGACGAGGGGCGGGTCATTCGCGGTCACAACGTCGAGATCGGCTACTTCGATCAGCACTTGGAGGATTGGGACGAGGACTTGCCCGCCGTGGACGCCGTGTTGACCACCGATACCGTGAACCCGGACCTGGTGGAACAGCGGCGTCGCGACCTGCTGGCCAAGTTCGGCATCACGCAAGATCGGGCCGTGCGGCCGCTGCGTCAACTCAGCGGCGGAGAACGTTGCCGCGTCGCCCTGGCGCGGCTGACGGCCGCCAAAGCCAACTTCCTGGTCCTCGACGAGCCGACCAACCATTTGGACCTGTGGGCCAGGGCGGCGCTCGAAAAGGCCCTCGGGCGCTTCGACGGGACGGTACTCTTCGTCAGCCACGACCGATATTTCATCGATCAGGTGGCCGATCACCTGCTGGTCTTCGAGGGCGATCGCGTCCGGGTAGTGTACGGCAATTATTCCTCATACACCGCGGCGGCGGGAAGCTCGCTGAGCACTCGGCCGCAAGCCGCTTCCGCTTCCGACCGCGACGCGCGCCGGACGGGCGCGGGAGGCCGCGATGCCTTTTCCACCAACCTAGATCAGGCCAAACGGAAACGACGTTTTCCCTATCGCAAGGTGGAGGATATCGAACGGGATATCCTGGAACACGAGAATCGGGTGGCGGCCATCCATCGAGAGCTTGCTTTGCCGGAGACCCATCGCAGCGGGGATCGCGTGAAGCAACTCAAATCGGAATTGGACGAACTGGCCGAGAAGCTGCAACGGCTCTACGCCCATTGGGAAGAGGCGGTCGAACTCAACACGTGAGAATCACCTGATCCGGCGCACGGCGGTCGCCTGCCCCGCGGCGAGACCGGGACCGGCATCGACCGAAGCGGTCGGCGCGGCGGGCCGGCCTATTGCGGCGCGGCAGGGTTCGTCGCTAGTTTGGCCAACTCTTGGCCGTCCTCCGTGTGCCAGAGGATGAAATCACCGGCGAAGTCACCGGCCGCCAGGCGGGCACTGTCGTGCGAGACGGTGACGACCATGGCCAGATCGGGCAGGGGGCCGAACTGCCGAATCTGCCGTCCCGCGGCGTCCCAGGTCTTGCAGAGGCGATCCCGGCCGCACGTGGCGAGCCTGCCGTCGCGGAAAAACTCGACTGCGGTGACGCCGCCGGCGTGGGCATTGATGCTGCGAACCTGGCTGCCGCGTTCCATCTCCCAGAGTCGCACGGTGCCGTCTTGTCCGGCGGTGGCCAGCAGATTGGAGTCGGCACGCCAGCTCAGATCGTTGACCATGGCGGGATGGCCGGCCAGCGTCTGATATTCACGTCCCGTGTCGGCCTCCCAAACCGATACGCCGCCGCTGCGATCCGCCGTGGCCAGCAGAACGCCGTCCGGGCTGAACTCCAGGGCGGTCACCCAATCGGTGTGCTTCTTGATCGCGTACACTTCCTCGCCGTCGGCGGTCTGATAGACTCGGACGATCTTTTGAGGACCCCCGAGCGCGACGAGCTTGTTGTCGGGCGAGATGTCCGCGGCCAGCACCACGTCCAACTCATCCCCCAGCTCCGCCAGCCGATTGCCGGTCTTGACGTCGAAGAGGACGACCACGCCGCGCAGGGCGGACTTGCCTCCGCCTACCAGCAGGATGGAACCGGCCCGATTGAACTTGATGACATGCGGCGTGCCCTCGGGAAAGGGCAGGATCCCGAGCAGCTCGCCGGATTCGTTGTTGTAGAGCACGACTTGCTGCTGCCCTGCCACGGCTGTAAGGGGAGCCCAGGGGGCGGAAGCCGCGGCCGTGACGGCTCCGGGCCGGGCTACGGTCGTTACCGGAGTCTTCGGCAGGTTTTCCGGCATGATCGGCGTGCCTTCCGGTTGATCGGCCGCGGTCGGGGACAAATCCATTTGGTTTTTAGGCTTGGCGGCCGTGGATCCTGCGTCCTTCAAAGCCCCGCCTTCGATCCAGCGCTTGATGAGCGAGAGTTTTTCATCCGGCAAGCGGTCCGCGTTGGGCGGCATGAACGGCTGCTCGCTGTGACTGACGAGCATGAACAGGTAGGAGTTCTCGGCGTCGCCGGGTTCCACCGCAGGGCCGGAGGCCCCGCCCGCCATCAGATTCTCGTAGTTGTCCAACTTGAGATCGTTTTGGGCGCGATTTTGATTGTGGCAGAGGAAGCAGTGCTCGCGCAGGATCGGTCGGACATGGTCCGCATACGTGATCTTTTCCGCCGCCGCATCCTCGCCTTCGGCTGCGGCCGTCCAGCGGTCGGGCAGCGCCGCCCAGGTAACGGCGAGCACGCCCAAGGTCGCGAGCGGCTTGGTAATCCTCCGAAGAAGGCCTCCTCGGCAAGAGGACGAAGCATGCATGGGTACGCTCCTCGATGTCTCCGCGGCGGGATCGCCTGCGTTTTGCGGCGGCAAGAGTCTCCGGTCCAATCGCCCGGCCTCAGTGGTTGAACACGAATTCCCGGGAATTGAGTACGGCCCAGAAGATGTCTTCCAAGCCTACCTGCGGATTCGGCGCCGAGGCGAGAATCTCGGACAGCCGAGCCTGTTCTTCCGCGGTGGGTTCGCGGCTGAAGGCCCGAACGTAAAGCGACGACACAATCTCCTCCGGCGTTTTTCCCGACTGCAACAGCCGTGCGATCAAGCCGCCTTGCCGGATCTTCGTCTCGACGGTCTGGCCGTTGATGAGGTGGAGGGCCTGCGACAAGGTGGGCGAAGTCTTCACATCGCACGCGCACACCGACTCGCGCGAGGATCGCCCGAACGTGGTCAAGAAGTAATTCGACGTGGCCCCGTCCGCGATTTGCACGGCACGCGCCCCGGCGGGCAGGCCGCGGAACTTCTCCTGCGTCTCGGTCACTTGATTGATGCAGTCGAGGAGGATTTCGGCCTGGATTCGGCGGGGAATGGCGCGGGCGAAGTTGCGCGCGTCCTCGGCATTGGTGGGATTGCTTTCCAACGAGCGTTGATAGGTGTTGGAGTTGCAGATGTCGCGAACCAACCGCTTGAAGTCGAAGTCGTACTCGACCAGCTTTCGGCCGAGGGCTTCGTACAGCTCGGGGTTGGAGGGAGGGTTGCTCACGCGGACGTCGTCCACCGGCTCCACGATGCCGATGCCGAAGAAGTGCGCCCAGATGCGATTACCGAGGTTCACGGCGAAGAAGGGGTTTTCGGGCGACGTGAGCCAATCGGCCAGCAATTCCCGGCGGTCCTTGCCGGTCGTGTCCGGTTCCGCCCCGCCCAGGTACTTGGGTTTCATCACGCGATTGTCCACGGGATGGCGGACTTCCCCGCTGCCGCGATTGAAGATGATGGTTTCGCGGTAGTCCTCGCCGGTTTTGCGGCCGATTTGGGCGAAGAACGCGGCGAACCCGTAGTAGTCGTCCATCGTCCAACGGTCGAAGGGATGGTTGTGACATTGGGCGCACTGGATGCGGACGCCCATGAAGAGCTGCGCGACGTTTTCCGTCGTCTTCAGAGTGTCGGTTTCCACCTGGTAGAAGTTCGTGGCGGGGTTGCGGAACGTTCCGCCGCCGGCCGCGAGCATTTCGCGGAAAAGCACGTTGACGGGGATGTTTTTGGCGATGCCTTCCGTCAGCCATTGGTTGTAGAGGAAGGCCGACTTGACGCTGACCGTGTTGCTGGAGCGAATCATCAGCAGCTCCGCCCACTTCATCCCCCAGATCTCCGCGAACTCCTTTTGCTCCAACAGGCGGTCGATGACCGCGGCCCTTTTTTCGGGCGAACCGTCGGCCATGAATGCTCGCCACTCGTTTTCGGTCGGGAGGCGGCCCACGATATCCAGCGTGACGCGGCGGAGAAACGTGGCGTCGTCGCAGATCGGGCTGGGGGTAATTCGGAGCTTGGCGAGCTTGGCCAGGACGAGTTCGTCGATGTAGTTGGCGGGCATCTCTTGGGGCGGCGCGTACTGCGCATCGGCGGGCAGCACGAGCACTTGCGAAGCGACGGTCTTGCCCTCGAAACGAGCCAGAATGAAGGCTTCGCCGCGCTTGCCCGCGGTTACGCGACCGTCCGGCGTAACCGCCGCCGAGTTGTCGTTATTGGAGATGAAAGTCACCCAATCGGTGACGTCCCGGTCCGTGCCGTCCGAGTACTTGGCCCTTGCGACCAAACGTTGCGAGGTGTCGGTTCCTTCCAAGACGGAGGACTTGGGAAAGACCTCCAGGTCCGCTACCTTGGGTGCCTGATCGCCGTCGTAGGGCGCCCCGGCGCGGAGCCACTCGACTAGCACGCGATACGATCGGCTGTCGGGTTCGAATCGTTTGCCGCCCGTGTGCGGCACCGCTCCCACCGCCTTTTGGACGAGGAGCGATTCCTCCGGGACGGCCAGGTTGACGCGGCGGAAAGGAAGTTCGCGCGTGATGCGGAAGTGGTCGCCGGCAGGGTCGTAGCCGAAGAGGGAAAGGCGGAACCCGTCCTTGCCGCGGGCTGCGCCGTGGCAGCCTCCCGTGTTGCAACCGGCGCGGGAAAGGACCGGCATCACATCCAGTGTGAAGCTGACGGGAGGCTTGGCGGCCGCATTTTGCACGGATACCGGGATCTGCACCTCTTGACCGGCATAGCGAACCGTCAACGCGGTTTGCCCGTCGCCGGCGGGGAGCACGCGATTGCCTTCGATGGAGGCCACGGCCGGGTCGGCGATTTCCTTCGCGGCGGCATCGGTGACGTCTTGCGTGACGCCGTCCGGACGAACCGCCGTTACGATGAACGTCTGGTAATCGAGGCCGTCGTCGAGGCGGATGTCCGGGGGAAAAGCCTGGAGTCGCAAGTCCGCGGCCGCGTTCGGCTCATCTTGCGCCCGTCCCTGCGGCGCCCCCGCCATCGTCGCCGACAACATCACGAGCGCCGCGACGTAGTGCCGGAACGTCCCGTTTCGACGCTGCAAGCGATGGCGACCGACGCCGTCGATTCGCCCGGAGCGAGCCGGGAATCCGGCGGACCTGTCGCGGCCTGAAGCCGCGCGTCGAGATGGCAGGCAACCCGGTAACGAGATCATGACAACGGCCTCATACGGTATCGTGGGAGCTTGGGTAGCGGGGCATCAACACGGGGGTTGGTTGGGATGAAAACCTGGATCAAGGGGCTGCCGCAGCCTGCCGTTTTTGCCGCAGTTGTTCCAGACGGCTGAGGGCCGGGGCGGCGGGCGGCGGCGCTTGCGCGACCGGCGGGGCATCGGCCTTGGGAGGAGCAGGCTTTTGGATGACCAACTCCCCCGGACCGAAGAGGTGCTCGACCGGTTCACCGTCCACGGTTACGACCGCCACGCAGCGGAGCGATTTGTGTTGCCCCGGCGGGCTGTCGGCCGACGTCTGTAGCGGGAATTTCAGTTCGGTGGTGTCTTTCGTCAGTTTCTGCGCTTCGGCGGTCACTCCCGGGGGCAAGCCGACCAACTCTGCCGCGGCTTCGCCCGGAAAATCCCGCGCAACCTGAACGCGGACGACGTAGGGACCGCCTTGCCCCTGCTCCAACGCCATGCTGGGGAACTCGCAGGCGAAGAAGGGAGCGGCTACCTCCAAGTCGGCCAACTGCGTGGAAACGGTGACCGCGCCGTTGCCCACGTCCGCCGTACCCAAAACGGCGATCTTGTAGTGTCCCAAGGCGGCCTGGGCAGTCGCGGTGATCGGTACCACGACCTCCTGGGCGTCGCCGGGCAGCGTTACGGTAGTCGGCGTGGAAAGCCCCGGCGGATTGTAGAGCATTTGCAGTTGGATCGGTGCCTGGAAGCCTTCGTCCCGTTTTGCGGCGACCTTCAACCGCATGGTGCCGCCCTGGACGATGGGAACCTTGGGCTGGATGATTTCCAGTGAAAACGGTGCCGGCGCCGTCACCGCGGCGGCGAGCCGATCTGAAAGATAATTCCAAATCTCGCGGTCGTTTTGACCGCGGATCAAGGACGTGCGTTGTCGCAACCGCCCTTCCACGACTCGGTCTCCCACCGTGGACCTCCCTATCAGATCCACCAGCCGACCGTTCGTCTCAGCCGACGCATCCGCCGAAATCAATACCGGCACGGCGCCCACTCCCGCCGGGATGGTTTCCGCTTGCACGGACATCCCGCCGGGCAGCTCGCCGAATTGCAGCACGGTTTCGGCGTCGAAATCGGTCCGCTGGGCGGCGACCATCATTGCCAGCCGGTTGCCGCGGGGGACGGCCGCCGTGATATCGCTGAAGACAGTACGTTCGGGCAGGGTAATGAGTACCTGTGGTTGAATCGGCGCCACTTCCACGCAGTAAACGTAGTCCGGTCCGCCGGCCAGGAGCTGATCCTGAATCGACAGGACGTATTCCCCGTCATCGGGCGCGGTGAAGCGGAGTTGGCTGTCCGGCCCGACGGCGTCATCATTGCCCGCCACGCCTTGCCCCGTCGCTCGGGCGATCGCCAGGACCGAATCCAGGGGGCTGCGCAGCTCGCGGGCATAAACGCGAACGTCCCAGGCCTCGCCTTTCTTGGCGGAAAATCGAAAACAGTCGCGATCTCCCGGCGCGCCGATCCTGCCGCAAAGAACGGCCGGCGCGGTGAACGTCGCGGCCTGATCGAAGGCATCATTCGGCTCGACTTCGAGGACTCGCTCCCAGCTCGTAACCCGCACCCAGTTGGGGGACGGCGCCGGCAGAGACTCGCGCTCCGCAAAGAGGGGCGTGGTGCCCGACGCATCGGCCGGCAGCGCCGTCTCGTGTTCCCACGTGTTGCCGGTTCCGTCCCGCCACTCGAACTTGAGGCTTTCGCCGGGCTTGGCCGCGGTCGGGAATACGGCCGTGGGACGCGGGAAATGTCCGACGTGCAAGCGATAGCGGCAGGACTCCGACCCGCCGAAGGCACTTTCGCGCAGTTCGATGAAATAGGTTCCTTCGGCAGGCAGTCGGACGGACAAGCAGGCGTCCTGTCTCGCCACGGGGCTGTCGTCCGCCGCCGCCAGCACGAAGCGGCGTTCGTCGGTCACGGCCAAGTAGGGATCGAAGAACGACTCGCCCAGACGCAGCCCTTCCACCTCGACGTTCAGCACGTCGCCTGCTTTCCCGTCAATGCGGAAGTAGTCCACGTCCTCGTTCAACACCACTCCGTGAACCGTCACGTTCCAGGGGATGCTTTGCGCCTCCTCCGGTTTTCCGTTCGGCTCTGTTTCGTCCACGATGGGTAGCGAACCCACGGAAAGCGTGATGAGGTTGCTAATGCCGGTCGCCGTCCGCAAACGCAACCCGACATCTCCCAGTGCGCAATCCGGAGCGATGGCAAGTCGCAGCTTCACGCGGTTCGCGGCCTCGGCCGTCAAACTTTGCACCGTGATACCGGGTTTGTAGAAGAAGACCTCCTGGGCGTCATCCAACCGCTCACCCTCGAGGACGAGGTCCGCTTCGCCGCCGCGAGTGACACCTTGAGGCACGGTGCGCCGCAGGACGGGATCGGCGGCCCGCAGCTCGGTCCCGGCCGTCAACGCAACCAATACGGCCAGCCCCAGCAGGGCGCCGAGCCGCGGCGAACGCCTCTGCGGCAAGCTCGTCCGGGTCAACGGGCCGACTGTAGCGTCCCGAGAGCACGGGAAGGTAAGGGAATCGGCTGCCTGCGTCGCGGGATGTCGTTGTCGGGGAGTCACGGCGGGTCCTCTCAGTGGTCATGCGAGGGAAGACCGGCGACACCGCGGAGGCCGGGGATCGCCGTTTCCTCGCGGAGGCGGGATTCAGGCCAAAATGGAACGTCGCACGTCACCTTCGGCGGGTGCGATGGCCTGCGGGCGGCCGCCAGGCGCCATGAGCAATTTGCGGGGATCAACGCCCAACAGGTGGTATATCGTGGCAAAGAGGTCGGCCGGGTTCATGGCGTCCGAATCCGGCTCCGCCGCGGTGGCGTCCGAAGCCCCGTGAATGCAGCCGCGCTGAATGCCGCCGCCGGCCAGAACGATGCTGAAGACGCGCGGCCAATGGTCGCGGCCGGCGTCGCCGTTGACCTTCGGCGTGCGACCGAATTCCGTGGAAAGCATGACGATCACTTCGTCCAACAAGCCGCGGGAATCGAGATCCTGAATCAGGGCCGCGAAGGCCTGATCGAGGGCAGGCATCAACCGTCGGGTGCCGTCCACGATTCCGCGGTGGAAGTCCCAGCCGCCGTAGGACACGGTAACGACGCGCACACCGGCCTCGACCAGCCGCCGCGCCATGAGGAGGCGTTGCCCCGCCTGGTGACGGCCGTATCGGTCCCGCAATTCGGCCGGTTCGGCTTCCAAATTGAACGCCTCCCGGGCGGATTGCGAGCTGAGCAGTTCGTACGCGGCTTGGTAGAAGCTGTCCATGGCCTGCACGGCGTCGGCCTTCTCCAGGGACGCGAAATGGGCGTTCACGGCATCGAGTGCAGTGCGGCGTCGAGCGAATCGCGATTCGTCCACGCCCGCCGGAAGCCCCAGGTCGCGGACCCGAAAGCCCTGCTGTGCGGGATCGCTGCCAAGGCTGAACGGGCCGAAGGCGCTCCCCAAGTAGCCCGTCCCGGCGAACGGGTCGGGTTGGTTGGGAATGCACACGTAGGGAGGCAATCCGGCCTGCGAGCCAAGCTCGTGACTGACCACGCTACCCAGCGAGGGATAGACCAAGGCCGGGCTGGGCCGGTACCCCGTGAACATGTTGTGCGTCCCGCGCTCGTGGGCCGCCTCGCCGTGCGACATGGAGCGCACGACCGTGATTTTGTCGGCAATGTCGGCGATCCGCGGCAAGGTCTCGCTGAAGACCACGCCGGGAAGCTTCGTCTTGACGACGCCGAAAGAGCCGCGGTATTCCAACGGCGCATAGGGCTTGGGGTCGAACGACTCCTGCTGGGCCATGCCGCCCGGCAAAAAGATGTGAATGATCCCCTTGGCCTTGCCGAAGGTTTCGGGGACGTTTTCCTCTGCTGCGGCACCCCTCGCCCGGAGCAAGTCCCCCAGGGTGATGCCGAGCATTCCCATGGCGCCCACCGTCAAAAATTCACGGCGGCTCGAACCGAAAAAGGGATTTCCCTTGCAAGGTGACCGTTCCATAAAAGCCTCCCAAACGAGGAACGAGAGTGCGGTGAAACCGATGCGGGACGATACGGCAGGACGGCTGAAGCGTGGCTGAGTTTCCCGACCGAGAGAATGGACACGCCGGCGAGCGGCCGGCCTGAACGCGACTCCAATCCAGCGACCCTGGGTGCGGACGATGCAACATGGCTGCGACCGGGTGGGAAAGCTTGGTTCGCGCGGGGGTTGAAGGATGGCAACCGGGGCAGCAATTCCTCAGTCGCTAATTATGTCACGCATTGTAGACGAAAATCAAACCGGAGCAATATCCCCACGATGAGGCGACCGCGCGCCGGGCAGCGGTTTCACCGTGCGGTGACCAGATGGCAATGAGGATTGTCGTTGGGGGAATGAGTATACGGATCGCGGGCTGACCACGGGTTCCGGGCAACTTTTTTTCGGTCGCCGATTGCGGCCCGATGGACACTTTGGCAACCGGTTTCCCCGTCGATGCCTATTCGGAATCCGGCCCGTTGACTTGTTCGTGATGGGAAGAGATTGGTGCGGCAGCGGAACGACTTTGCCCGGGATCATCCGCCGGTCGCAAGTTGAGATTGGACTTGGACGAAGCCCAATCGCAGTTCGTGCAAGATTTGCTCCAAAGCCGCCGTTTCCTCGGGCAAGACATTGCCTTGGGTCGTGCGACGCAGCAATTCGATGGTGTCGATGAGGTGCCGAGCGCGATTGAGTCGAACGTGAACCTTGCCCGAGATGGGGTCCGGTAATGAACCGAGGCAGCTCATGGCTTCCAAAGCCAGCACGCCCGCCAAAGAGGTGATACTGGGAGGCGGAAGGGGCGGGTCATCCGAGGTTGGAGAAGCGGTTCCGGAGGCCTGCTTCGCGCGAAGTTCCTCCCGTTCTCGCTCGACCTGGGCCTTCCAGTCCTCGTCTACGATGATTTTCTTTTCCGCGGCCGGGTCTGCCGAGCGGCCGGCCGAATGCAAGGACGACGTGTTTCCAGGCTCGTCGGCCATGCTGATGCCTCCTTGGTGTTCGCAAGGGCGAGAAAAGGGCCAAGTATCTCGTCGGAGTCGTCTTCCTGATGTTACCGGAGCGTGGGCCTTTCGCGGCCGGACGGCGCGGTTCCGCCGGCCCCTTTACTCCATTATTCGAACCGGTCCACGCGGCCTGTCAAGAAGCCTTGCAACGGCAGGTAAAGCGTCGGCGACCCACCGAATAGTGGTAAACGGTCGCAGTATGTAGTAAAATGCGCAAGTCTAAACGTGAAACTGGGCGAGATTCATGAGCCTGTCCGTACACAAATAGGCCGTGGATTGCCTGGTGGTATTGGGGGTAGTTCTCATGGGACATGATGGTTTGCGTTCTGGGGGCTTGGCCGGCCGGAGCGTCCGCACCCGTGCCGGGAAAGCCTACGCGGCGGTTTGCGGCGTAGTCGCCGTACTGGCGGTGGCGTTTGCCTCTCCGGCTGAGGCGGCCTGGATTACCAAACAGGGCGTCTCCTGGGACACGGACTGGCTGCCGACCGAAGGAAGCCTGGTTCACTCGCCGGTAGTCGATCCAAAGGCAGCCGGTTCACCCGTGTTCATCTTCGGTTCTGCGTGGAATCCGGACGATTGGGACGGCGTTCAGCACAAGACAGTCGGAGAGTTATTCGCGGGGCAGGTGAAAACCAATTCGGGTAAAAAGCGCTCTATCAATCTTGGGCCGGGTGTAGTAACCGGTGATTACGACGCCCTTTACAGCGAGATCCAGTTGTCGTGGGGCAACGTCTCGGGGACCCCCTTGGGGTTCAAGAATCGCCCCGGCAACGATCTGGCGATATACGAGAACGGCTATCCCCCATTGCAGGATAACGGAGGCAACTGGCGCGGCGGGAGTGACGTCTTCTTGGTGTCGCTGGGCTATGTTGAGAACGGATCGCTGAAATGGACCGGCTATCGTTACACTGTGCCTGATGGCTAC
>FWPV01004560.1_pt1 | contig 27557 bp, 24 predicted proteins | sample 2228371 | NCBI WGS metagenome assembly FWPV01 (sample SAMEA103939776, study PRJEB20133) | metagenome
CAACCGGTACGCCGCTGTGTTCGACCACCATTCGGAGTAGAGGTCTTGCCCCAAAAGCATCGCCGCCAGGTACCAGAATTTCAGCATGTACTCGACGCCGTAAGTCCAATAAGCCACGCCTTCGTGGCTTGCGCCGTCCGGTCCCAAAGCCGCTTCCGTGCGGCGCATCTTCTCGAGCGCCAGCGTGATCCACTCCGCCGTTTCCCCGCCCACCTCCGGGTCGTCGAACAATGCCAGGCCCGCCGCGGCGAGACCGGTGACGTTGACCCACAGGTGGTTCTGAAGAAACGAGTTGCGCCAGTACATCTTCGACGCGGCTGCCGTGTGCATCAGCCGCCCGCGCGAGATGAGGGTGTTGCGAATGGCGGCGCGCTCTTCCGCTTCGAGTTCACCGTGGAGCCAGTCGTATACTAATGCCAGCCCAAAAAGCTGGTGCCCCGCCGCCAAGTCGCTGTTCGCGTAGGAACCCATGCCCCAGGTGGGATAGGAGCAGGAAGCCAGCGCCCACCGCGCCGCCGCATCACGGTAAGTTTTGTCGCCGGTGAGAAGGAACGCTATCGCCAGAAAGGGCAGCTTGTTGCCCACCTCGCGCTGCCATAGCTGTTCCGTGTCGGAGTTTTCCTTGTACGCCGGCGGACCCTGCTTCACAAAGCTGTCCGCCCAGCGTTTCACGGATTGCCATTGCACGAAATGGGTGGTTTGGATCGCATCGCGCAGCATCGCCAGCCGCTCGGCGGTCAAATACAAACGCGGGCGAATCCCTGCCCAGGAATCCAGCCGTTGCCCGGAGGCGGAGCGAGACGCACCAGCCGCGGCCAGAAACGTCCCGATGAAATCCCTTCGCCGCACACACCCAAGCTACCACGCGGCGCGAGCCGTCAGGATTCAGACCCTCCCGCCCGGTTCAGGTCCTCAGCCAGGATAATCGCCTCCGCCAGCTCTTTCATCGGACGCCGCATCCGCCGGCTTTCATTCCGCAATCGAAGGTAGGCTTCCTCTTCGGTCAGGTTATAACGCCGTTGAATGATGCCCTTGGCGCGCTCGATGAGCTTCCGCGCCTCGAGCTGGCGCTTCATTTCCAGCGTCTCTTCCTGAAGCCGCAGGTTCTCGTCCCGCAGGCGGGCTTTCACAATCGCTCCGCCCATCTGCTCACCGACAAAGGTCGCCAAAGCGACTTCCTCGGGCGAATGCTCGTGCGGTTCCCGGTGGTGCACGTTAATTACTCCAATCACCCGCCCTGAATCGACGAGCGGCACCGAAAGGAAGGCTTCGAAAGTGTCCTCGATGAGCGCGGCGAAGCGCTTGAAGCGCGGGTCGGACGAAGCCTGCGACGGCAAGGCGACCACCGATTTGTGTTCCGCCACCCACCCCGTCACGCCTTCCCCAATTTCGATGCGCAGAGTGCCGAGTTCCCCCGCATGCGGCAATTGCGAAGCGCGCAGCACGAGCTGCCCCGACTCTTCCTCGAAGAGATAAACGAGGCAGGCGTCACAGCCGGTGACTTGCGCTGTAATGCCGACAATCTCGCCCAGCATTTCGTCAAGTGAAAGATCCGAACTCACAATGCCGCTGATACGGTGCAGCAGAGCGACCTGCGAGGATGGCAACTCCATACCGGACACCGCCATAAGTCAACGGTATCCGGCCCAGGCGGCTCCGGTCCAATCGAATCTTTCTATCGGGCCTATAGCCGCAGATCTGCCTTGTTTTGAGTGGATTACGAAGGAGACGCGGCTTTACTCCGCGGTGAAATACAGCAGCTTTTGGCGCAGAGCTTCGGCGGTTTTGTTGTCCGGAGCTACTACCAGAATCGTATCGTCGCCGGCGATGGTCCCGACCACTTCCGGCCATTCGGCTTTGTCGAGAGCCACGGCGAGCGAACTAGCGTGCGCCGGCGCCGTCTTGAGCACCACCAGGTTCTGAGCTACGCGGATGTCGATCAGGAACTCCGCCGCCATCTCCGCAATGCCGGGTCCTTGAGGCTCCGGGAGGATCTGCCGGTATCCATAAGGCGTTTTGACCAAACCGAGCTCGCGGATGTCCCGGGACAGCGTGACCTGCTTGGCGTCAATCCCCAGTTTCCTCAACTCCCCGACCAGCTCATCCTGAGTGCGGATTTTCTTCGTGCGAATGAGCTTTAGAATCTGCCCTTGACGATAGCTCTTATTCATAACTTCCAGGCGGCAAGCCGCGCTTCCGCCTCCTCCAATGCTGCCATAACCGTTTCCGGCGCCGTGCCGCCAGGGACGCCTCGGCTCTTCATCCCTTCCCGCGGCTGAAGGAGCGCCGCCATCTCCGGTTTGAAAGCCGGATCGAATGCCGCCAGCGCCTCCGGCGTCCAATCGGCGGGTTTCTTGCCCGCCCGCACGCTCTCGAGCACCAGACGTCCGACCAGCTTGTGCGCCTGATGGAACGCCACGCCGGAGCGGGAGAGCGCCTCCGCCAGATCCGTCGCCACCACCCAGCTTTCTTCTGCCGCCGCCGCAGGGCGCCCGGGATTCAATTTCGCTGAACGCACCACCGCCGCCGCCATCTCCAGGCTGCCGGCGAGCTGATCCGCCGCTTCAAACAGCGGCTCCTTGTCCTCCTGCATGTCGCGGTTGTAGGTCATCGGCAAGCCTTTCATCGTCACGAACAGCGACGTCAAGGCGCCGAAAACCCGCCCGCACTTGCCGCGGATGAGCTCGAGCGAATCGGGATTTTTCTTCTGCGGCATGAGGCTTGAACCGCTAGTGACCTCGTCGCCAAGCTCCAGCCACCCGAACTCCTCGCTCGAATACAGGATCCAGTCTTCCGCCAGCCGGCTCAGGTGCAACATACAGACGCTCGCGGCATACAGGAAATCGAGCACGAAATCCCGGTCGGCGGAAACGTCCATGCTATTGCGCGTGATGGCTGAGAAACCGAGATCCTGCGCAATCGCCTCTCGGTCGAACGGGAAGCCGCTGCCCGCCAGAGCGCCGGAGCCGAGCGGCATCACGTCCGTTCGGGCGCGGGCTTCGAGCAGCCTCTCCCGGTCCCGCGCGAACATTTCGAAGTACGCCAGAAGGTAATGCGGCCAAAGCACCGCTTGAGCGCGGCGCAGGTGCGTGTAACCGGGGATGACGGCGTCCGGATCACGGCGCGCCGCCGCCAGCAACTCCCGCATCAGGGCGCCCAGCGCCTTGAGGATGGCGTCAATCTCTTCCCGCAGCCATAGCCGCGTGTCGAGCGATACCTGCTCATTCCGGCTGCGCCCGGTGTGGATCTTGTCCGCCAGAGCGCCGGTCTTTTCCTTAAGCTTCCGGATGACCAGCGTATGCACGTCTTCGTCGGTTGCGCCATCGAAAAAGGCGGGATCCGCAGCTTCGGCGCGCAGCTCTTCGAGCGCCGACGCGATCCGCTCCCGCTCCCCCGGTGTCAGGATGCCGGCTCGTTCCAGCGCTCTTGTCAGGATGCCGGCTCGTTCCAGCGCTCTCGCGAACGCCTGCGACCCGCGTATGTCCGCATCCACCAGACGGCGGTCGAAATGCAGCGACCCCGAAAAACGCTCGAAGATCTCCGACGGACCGGCTTCGAACCGTCCTCCCCAAAGTTTCATTTCTCTTTCAGCATCGCCCGGACTTTGATGGGCAGCCCGATGAGGTTGATGAACCCCAGCGCGTCCTTCTGATCGTAATCGGCGCCCATCGTGAAGCTGGCGATATTCAGCGAATAGAGCGAATTCGGCGATTTGCGCGACACCGGCTCCAGGTTGCCCTTAAACAGCCGCAGCGTCACCTCGCCCGTCGAAGGCTCGGCTACCTTTTCGAAGAAGGCGTCCAGAGCCTCGCGCAGCGGCGTAAACCAGAAGCCGTTGTAGACCAGCTCGGCGTAGTCCAGCGCCAGCTTTTGCTTGTAGTGCAGGAGGTTCTTGTCGAGCGTCAGAGCCTCCAATTCCCGGAACGCCGCCATGATCAGCGTCCCGCCCGGAGTCTCGTAGCACCCCCGGGATTTCATGCCCACGAAGCGGTTTTCGACCAAGTCGATTCGCCCGATGCCGTGTTCGCCGCCGATGCGGTTCAGCGTCTCGAGCAGGCTTACGCCCGACATATGGTGCTGCCCGTTCACCGAAACCGGGCGCCCCTTCTCGAAGCCGATGGTCACTTCCGCGGGTTGATCCGGCGCGTCCTTGGGGCACTTGGTGAGCATCCAAACGTCCTCCGGCGCGGGGTTGGCGGGATCCTCCAGCGCGCCGCCTTCATGGGAAATGTGCCAGATATTGCGGTCGCGGCTGTAAATCTTGGCTGCCGTCTGCGAAACCGGAACATTGTGCGCCGCGGCGTACTCGAGGGCGTCTTCGCGCGACTTGATCGACCACTCGCGCCACGGCGCAATCACCGTCAGGTGCGGCGCCAGGGCTTTGTACGTCAGCTCGAAACGCACTTGATCGTTGCCTTTGCCGGTGCAGCCGTGCGCCAAGCCGTCGCAGCCCGTCTTCAGCGCCACTTCCACCTGCTTCTTCGCCAGGAGCGGGCGGGCGATGGAGGTTCCCAACAGGTACTTGTGCTCGTACACTCCGCCGGAGCGCACCAGCCGCCACAAGTATTCCGTTACAAACTCCTCGCGCATGTCCTCGATATAAACTTCCGAAGCGCCCGTCTTGAGCGCCTTTTGCTCGAGTCCCGCGAGCTCATCCGCTCCTTGCCCGATGTCGCCGCAAACAGCGACGACTTCGCAGCCGTAGTTCTCCTTGAGCCACGGGATAATGACCGAGGTATCGAGCCCGCCCGAATAGGCGAGCGCCACTTTCTTTGGTTTTGCCATGATGATTTCCTAAACTCCTACGATAGCAACATCAACAACAGCGCCTTCTGCGCGTGAAGCCGGTTTTCCGCCTGATCGAAAACCGCCGAACGGTCCTGGTCGATCATATCGTCCGTGGTTTCCTGATTGCGCTTGGCGGGCAGGCAGTGCATGAAGATGGCGTCCTCCCGCGCTTGGCTGAACAGTTTGCGGTTGACCTGATAAGGCTGGAAATCGCGCTGCCGGCGGTCGGCTTCCCCTTCCTGCCCCATGCTCGCCCATACATCCGTATAAACGGCGTGCGCGCCGCGAACCGCCTCCACCGGGTCATTCGTGATCAGCAGCCGGGCGCCGCTTTCCCGGCTCAGCTCCTGCGCCTTCGCCACGATGTCCGCCTTCGGTTCGTAACCCTTGGGGTGAGCCAGAGCGAAATGCGTCCCCAACCGCGATGCGGTGAGCATCAGCGAGTGCGCCACGTTGTTGCCGTCGCCCACAAACGCCAGCTTCAAGCCTTTCAGCTTGCCGAAATGCTCCTTCAGCGTCAGGAAATCCGCCAGAGCCTGACAAGGATGATAGAGATCCGTCAGCGCGTTGATCACCGGCACGCTCGACCACTTGGCAAGGTCGTCCACCGTCTGTTGAGAATACGTCCGCGCCACGATGCCATTGGTCCAGCGGTCGAGATTGCGCGCCACATCCTTGATGGGCTCCCGCTCGGCGACCATGCCGACATTCAGGATGGAATCCCCACCCAACTGTTTGATCGCCAGCTCGAACGTGAGGCGGGTGCGCAGCGAGGGCTTTTCGAACAGCAGGCTCAGGTAGCGTCCGGCGAGCAAACTGGCGTAGCGCCCCGGGTTGCGCTTGACCTCTCCCGCCAGCTCCAGCAGGTAGACCACCTCTTCCACGCTCAAATCCAGATCGTTGCGCAAGTCCTTGCCCTGCGCCTTCATGATGGAAGCTGCGACCGCCATAGTCAGGTTGAATGTTTATTCAACTAAATGAATAATTACACATCCGGACGCGGCGCGTCAAGCGGCTCCGGAACGCCCGCGCCGCTCACTCGATGACGATTAGCAGATCCTTGGGCTCCACCTTGTCGCCGGGGTGAACGAGCTTCTGGGTGACCCGCCCGGACACGGGAGCGTAAACCGTGGTCTGCATCTTCATGGCTTCCATGACCAGAAGCTTGTCGCCTTTCGACACAGGCTGGTTGAGCTCCACGGCGATGCTCGAAACCGCGCCCGGAATGGGAGCGCCGACGTGCCCGGGGATGTTCGGGTCGGCTTTCGGGCGGGGTTCCTCCTGCGCCTGCAAGCTACGGTCGCGGATGGTGATCTCCCTCGGCTGCCCGTTCAACTCGAAGTACACCGTGCGGGTGCCGTCCGGGTGCGGCTCGCCGACGGTGAGGAACTTCACAATGAGAGTCTTTCCAGGCTCAATGTCCACCGTCACTTCTTCGCCCTTTTCCATGCCGAAAAAAAACTGCGGCGTTGGAAGGACGTCCAAGTCGCCGTAGTGTTGTTTCGTCTTGGCGAACTTTAGGTAGACGTCCGGGTACATCAGGTAGCTCATCAAGTCCGTGCGGGAAACCTTATGGCCCAGTTTCTTCTCGAGAGCCGCCCGGGTTTGCTCCAAGTCCACCGGCGGCAAGTGCTCGCCCGGGCGGCCTTCGATCGGCTTTCGCCCCTGAAGGATAATCGCCTGCAACTCTTTGGGCCACCCGCCTTCCGGCACGCCGAGGGCGCCTTGGAACATTTCGATGACCGAATTCGGCAGCGTTAAGTTGTGGTCCGGACCGAGGCGGCAGAACTCGCGCATGGTCATGCCGTGTCCGACCAGGAACAGCGCCATGTCGCCCACCACCTTGCTCGACGGAGTCACTTTCACGATGTCGCCAAACGCCATATTGACGTCGGCGTACGCCTGCGCGATCTCCTTCCACCGCGCACCCAGCCCCATCGACTGCGCCTGCTCCTTCAGGTTCGTGTATTGACCGCCCGGCATTTCATGCAGATAGACCTCGGCAGTGCCCGCCTTGGGAGCGCTATCGAAAGGCAGGTACCAGGTTCGCACCGTTTCCCAATAATCCGCGCAGCGGTCGAGAGCTTCCAAATCCAAGCCGGTATCGCGGGGCGTATTGCGCAGCGCGGCGACGATGGAATTCAGGTTCGGCTGGCTTGTAACGCCGCTCATCGAGGCGAGCGCGGCGTCGGCGACGTCCACGCCGGCGTCGGCGGCTTTCAGGATCGAAGCGGCGTTGATGCCGCTGGTGTCATGGGTGTGGAAATGGATGGGCAAGCCGGTCTCCTCGCGCAGCGCCCTCACCAGCTTCTCTGCGGCGTAGGGCTTGCAAAGCCCTGCCATGTCCTTGATGGCCAGGATATGCGCCCCCATCCGCTCCAGTTCTTTGGCCATCCGCACGTAGTAAGTGAGCGGGTACTTGTCCCGCTTCGGATCGAGGATGTCGCCGGTATAACATATGGCCGCCTCGCACACCCGCCCGGTTTTGCGTACGGCCTCCATGGCGACTTTCATGTTGGGCAGCCAGTTCAGGGAGTCGAAAATGCGGAAAATGTCGATGCCTTGCGCGGCTGCTTCACGGACGAACTCTTCCACCACGTTGTCCGGGTAAGCCGTATACCCGACGGCGTTCGACGCGCGCAGCAGCATCTGAAAACAGATATTCGGAATGGCTTCCCGCAGCAGCGCCAGACGGTGCCAGGGGTCTTCGTGCAGGAACCGCAGCGCGACGTCGAACGTCGCTCCGCCCCACATTTCCAAACTGTAGAGGTTCGAAAGGCTCCGCGCCTTGTACCGGGCGATGGCCAGCATATCGAACGTACGCACGCGGGTGGCCATCAGCGATTGATGGGCGTCGCGGAAGGTCGTGTCGGTGATCAGAAGCTGCTTCTGATCGCGCGTCCATTGCGCGAATTTCTCCGGACCCATCTCATCGAGAAGCTGTCTGGTCCCCCGCGGCGGCTCGCCGGCGGGAGTCTCCGGTATGGGCGCGCGGTCAAACCGCTCCGGACGCGGCTTGCCCTTCACCTCGGGATTGCCGTTTACGATCACCTCGGCAAGATAGTTCAACAGCTTGGTGGCGCGGTCGCGGCGCGGTGCAAACTTGAAAAGCGAGGGCGTCTCGTCGATAAATCTAGTGGTCACCCGCCCGGCCTGAAAATCCGGATGGTTGACGACATTTTCGAGAAATGGAATGTTCGTCTTGACCCCCCGGATGCGGAACTCCCGCAGCGCCCGGTCCATCCGCTGGCAGGCATGAACAAACTCCCTGCCCCACGCGGTGACTTTCACGAGCAGCGAGTCGTAATAGGGGGTGATGACCGCCCCTGTGTAGGCGCTCGCTCCGTCGAGCCGGATGCCGAAGCCCGCCGGCGAACGGTAGGTCTGAATCCTGCCGTAGTCGGGAATGAAGTGATTGCCCGGATCCTCGGTCGTGATCCGGCATTGGAGCGCGAAGCCGTGCAGGGGAATCTCGTCTTGCCGCGGAAGGTTCATCTCCGGGGAGTGCAACGCCAGCCCTTGCGCGATCTGAATCTGGCTCCGCACGATGTCGACGCCGGTGACCACCTCCGTCACCGTGTGCTCCACTTGCACTCGCGGGTTGACCTCGATGAAAAACCAGTCGCCGCTGTCCACATCCACCAGGAACTCGAAGGTTCCGGCATTGCGGTACTCCACCATACGGGCAAGCGCCACGGCTGCCTCGGCGAGCGCTTTACGGATGGAGCCGCTCAGTCCCACCGCCGGCGCCACTTCCACCACTTTTTGGTGCCTGCGCTGCACGCTACAATCGCGGTCATACAGGTGCAAAATGTTGCCGTGGTGGTCGGCCAAAATCTGCACCTCAACGTGCCGGGCGCGCCGGATGTACCGCTCCAGGAACACCGCGTCGTTGCCAAATGCCGCGCCGGCTTCCTGTCTCGCTTCCGCCACGCGCGCCGCCAGATCCTCCGGGCGTTCCACGACTCGCATGCCGCGTCCGCCGCCGCCGAAAGCCGCCTTGACGATCAGCGGGTAGCCGATACGGGCGGCGGCTTCGGTGATCGCAGCGTCGTCCCTCAGCGGTTTCTCCACGCCTTGAGCCACCGGGATGCCGGCTTTTTGCGCCAGCCGCCGCGCAGCCGTCTTGTCGCCCAACGTCTCCAACAGCTCCGCGCTTGGTCCGACAAATGTAATTCCCGCCCGGCGGCAGGCGCGCGCCAGCTCAGGGTTCTCCGACAAGAACCCATAGCCCGGATGGATGGCGTCCACCCGGTGACGCTTCGCCAGTTCGATCGCCGATTCAATATCCAAGTAGGCTTGCACCGGACCCTTCCCGGCTCCGATTTGGTAAGCCTCGTCGGCTTTGAAGCGGTGCAACGCCAGCCGGTCCTCTTGCGAGTACACAGCCACAGTCCGCAAGCCTAATTCATTGGCGGCTCGGAGTATGCGTATAGCAATCTCGCCGCGGTTGAGAGCCAAGAGTTTCTTCATTACGTCGCAACCACTGAGGGGCTTTGAAGTCAGAATAACACGGAACAAATCGCGCTCCGGTTCGTCTACCCATCCGTAGGCAAGGAGCGTCATGCAAAACATGGTCCGTTGGGGCGCCGCGTTTGCCGCCGCGCTGCTCACGTCGGGCTGCGACCTCGAGGGGTTCAGTCCGGCTGAGCACCGCCGGGAGAACTTCCAGTACGTTTTCGACATGAAGCCCAGCGAAAGGCTCGCGGTCGATAATGCCAATGGTTCCGTCGAGATCCGCGGCTGGGACCTGAACAAAATCGAGGTAAGCGGGTACAAATACGCGCCCACGGAGGATGCACTGAAAGCCCTACGGGTGGAAGTGAGCGTGTCCGGCGGCGTGGCGCAAGTGCGCACCCACCGCCCGTCTTCATTGCGGGGCAACTACGGAGCGCACTATGTCATCCGTGCGCCGCGGAAGGCAAATCTGGATAAGATCGCCTCCACGAACGGGGCGATCCGCGTGGAGGACATCGAAGGAATGGCGAAGCTGAGCACCACCAATAGTTCGCTCAAGATCAGCCGCGTACGCGGACTGGTGGACGCCTCTACCACCAACGGCTCCGTGGAACTCTACTCTGTCGAGGGGGGCGTCACCGTGCGCACCAGCAACGGATCCGTGCGTGGAGACAACATCCGCGGGTCGCTGGAGGCGTCCACCTCGAACGGCGTGATCGAAGCGCGCGTCGCCGAAGCCGGAGAGCCCCGCGCCATGCGCTTTTCCACCACCAACGGCGCCATCAAGCTGACGGTGGAAGCGCTGAAGTCGGCTAGCATACGGGCAACCACCACCAACGGCGCCATCACGCTCCGGTTGCCTCCGGCCACAAGCGCCCGCGTGGACGCGCGAGCATCCAACGCCGCGGTTTCGACCGACTTCCCGATCGAGACAAAAGGAGAGGTTTCGAAGAAGAGGCTCCAGGGGGTCATAGGCGCCGGCGGTCCCACTCTGGACCTCAGCACCACAAACGGCCCGATCAAGATCCTGAAGATGTAACGGGCGGCTCTTCCAAAGTCTCAATCTGGCCGTGGCCCCACACTGTTTGCCTTCCAACGCCGGTCCAGAAACCGGCGTGCAAGAAAGGCGTGAATTCGGCCAAATCGCCTTCATAGACCGCTTCGCCCGTGAAACCCGCCAGCGGGTAGGTCTGGCCGGTGTGGGAGGAATGGCGCACCGCAAACTCCTGCCGGACCTTGCAATCCACCATGCGAACGCGCGCAGCCCGCTCGCCCATCCCTGCAAAATCCAGTTCCAGCGGTCCCGCGCCATAGACCGCGCGAAGCGTGCTCACGCGGTCCCGCAGCCGGGCGAAGAGAATCCCGAAATCCGGCTGCGGCGCCAAGCTGCCATCGATTTTTAGCTCTGTCGGCGTGAGGAAACGCACTCTGACGCGCGATATCTCACGGCCAGGATGCGCCAGCGAGATCTCGAGGGGCGTCGAGGAATGCCGCATGAGGCTCGCCTTTCCCCGGCTGGCGCCCCAGCCCTCCAAGCCCGCCTTTTCGACAGCGCGGACCAGAAAATCACACGCCTCAGGCCAAAAAACGTTCAGGCACACGCTGAAAAGCCGGCCCGGCTTGATGCGCGCTCCATCCAAGTGAGAGACCCGTAGAGTGAAGGGCCGCGGGGGATCCTTTAAGCCGCTCGGGCCTTCCGCCCTCCGCGGCGCAAAAAAGCGCTCGTACTCGCTCGATCCGTGAAGCGCTTTTCCCAGGGTCCCGCGCAGAATGTTCGCGGCGCGTCCGGGCGGAAACTCGATCAAGTCTTCCGCCCGGAAACGCAAATCCAAAACGACTAACTCGAGCCTCAAAAATGCAGTTTAGCGCCAAGCTGCATTTTGCGCGAAGCGGTCGCCACGGAGTTGTAAATGCGGCCGAAAGTCGCCGACGTGATGGTCGCCGTCGGGAAGCCAAACGTTGGAGTATTCAAAATATTGGTCGCGTCGCAACGCAACTCCAGGTTGAACCGCTCGTTGATGCGCGTGCGCTTGATGAACGCCGCATCCAAGCCCAGAGTGCGGTCCCGCCGGAAGTAGTTCCGTGTCGTGTCGCCCAACTGTCCTGCGGCCGGGACGCTGAACACGGCGCGCTCCGTGTCGTTGAAGTACCACTTCAGCCCCGTCTTGGCGTCGTCGAATACTTGCCCCAAGCTGCGCGGACATCCGCCGCAGTTCGCCGGGGTCTGCACTACGCTGGAATAGGTATTCGATCCGGCGAACACCGTGAACGGGCGTCCGGTGAAGTAGCTGAAGATCCCGTTGAGAGACCATCCGCCCACCAACCGCTCGAGCACAGGGTTCGACGTGTTGACGAACTTCTTGCCTTTTCCCATGGGAAGCTCATAAGCCCAGTTAGCCTGCACGGCATTGGGACGGTCGAAGTCCGAGGTAGCGTAGTTCAACTTCCGGTCGTACATGTTCCAGGGCGATGAGGTGGCTTGCTGGTTGTTGGCTGTCGAAACCACGGTGAACGTCGGGTCGAACGAGCGCGTGTCGAGCGAACGCGATCGCGTATAGCTGATCTGCGCCGACATGCCCCGGCTGAACTGCCGCTGCACCTGAATGACCAGCCCGTGGTAGGTCGAAAAGTCGTTCGAGTCGATCACGTTCAGTCCACCGCCAAACTGAGGATACTTGAGGATCAGGTAAGGCCCGGCGCCGGAGAGATCCGTCACCGAGCGTCCGCCCTGAAGGCGCGTGCCCATGCTCGACGCAATCGCCGCCACCGAGTTCAGTTCGATGCTCGAGGCGTATTGCTGGCGCAGCATGTCGGACGCCGTGCGCCCCGCCTGGATACGGCTGTCGGCGGCGAAGACGCGATTGAATAGGTCTGACTGTCCACCCGCCTTGACGATATTGAACGCTTGCACGAAACCGTTGGCGAAGATCTCGGCTTGGTTTACGTTGTACGCGCCGATCAGGTGATAAGCGCGCCGCCCGATATAGTTGACCTCCAACACCGTCTTGGGTGCGATCTGACGCTGAACGCCGACCGCCCATTGATGGGTAGTGGGAGTCTTGAACGTCGGATCCATCACCGTGATGTTGTTGTTTGAAAACGCCGCGGGCTGCGTCAAATCGGCCGGCTTTTGCGTGGGCGGCTGAAGCTTCGGCAATCCGGCGAGCCGCCCGCCCCTCTGCCCGTATTCGTCGTTCGTCACTCCGAACGTGCTGCCGGGCAGGTTCTGAAGAATGGACGAAGAAACGACGAAGGTGTTCAAGCGGTCAAAGGCGATGCGGTAGTTCGAGCGGATCGACGTCTTGCCGCTGCCGAACGGGTCCCAAGCGAACCCGATGGACGGACCAAAGTTCCTCCACGCGTCATGGAACAAGCTGCCCTTCACCCACTTCAGAGTCGAAGAGGGAGGCGCCGCCGCGGACACCACCTGATCGGGGCGGGCGATGCGCCCGTCGGGCGTCGTGGGCGCCATCTTGACCTCCCACCGCAGCCCCAAATCGACGGTGAAGTTCTTCTTCACCTTCCAAGTGTCCTGAATGTAGAAGTCGTACTCGTTCCAATGCGCCGTCACGTTGTAAAGCGCCGAGACGAACTGATTTCCGTCGGAGACGAACGCTTTGGTCGTGCGCCCCACTCTTCCCAAGAGGTAGTTGATGTGGCTCTGGAAGTTCGGACGGTCGTTTGAAATGTTGATGTCCGGCGGAAGCCCGAAAGTCGCCGGGTCAACCGTGTTGATCGCGGTCGAAAAGTTGACGTTCTGATTAACGTTCAAGCCCGCCACCGACCCGCGCAAGTCCTTATGGCGTTGCAAACGAAAGTTGATCCCGAACTTGAAGGCGTGAGCGCCGCGGAAATACGCGGCATTGTCCACGATCTGCCAAGTGGTGATGCCGCGGGCATTGCCGAAAGACCACTGCTCCAAGTTGGCCACCGGAGTTCCGGAGAAAGTGACTCGATCAAAACTCGAAGGGGAAGCGAAGTTGTACTGGAAGTAATTCTTCCCAAATACGAACTCGTTGGTGATGCGCGGCGTGGGATTGAAACGCCAGTTGAACGCCAGATTATGCGGATCCCGCTGCGTGTTCACCAGACAGGGCGTGCCAGGGAATACCGGGTAGCCGCCGTTGACGTTGTCGCAATTGGTGTCCTGTTTGCCGAAGTAGATCCGGGCATAGAAGTAGTTCTTCGAGTTCAGCGTGTGATCAATCTTAATCGTCGTGTCGCGCTGCTCTTCTTTCTGCGCCGCGGTGAATTGGAAGCCCGCCGTGTTCAAGCCGTCACCCGTAGTGAACGTGTTGGGCAGGGGCGCCTTGGCGATGTCCGCCTGCACGGTGGGATCCAGTCCCAGCCGCTGCGGATCGCTCGTCACAACGTTATAGGTGCCGATATTGATGCCCGGCAGCACGTTGCCCTGAGCGTCCACCGATGCGTTCGCCGTGCCGGCGGGGAAGTTGCGCCCTCCCCGCACGTAACGCAAGATGCCGCGCCGGGCTTCCGCCGTATATACCGTGCGGGTCACAAGACCGGTTTCGAGCGTCCGCAACCCCTGACCGTTGACGAAGAAGAAGGTCTTGTTGCGGATGATCGGTCCGCCCAAGCTGCCCCCAAACGTATGCTGGACGAACTGCCGCTTGCCGACGCCGGTGACGTTATTCTCCCACTCGTTGGCGTTCAACCGCGGCGTCCGGTACAACTCGAACAGCGTGCCGCGCAGTTCATTGGTGCCGGAGCGGGTGACCATCGCCACCTGCCCGCCGCTATTGCGCCCGGCGTCAGCCGTGAAGTTGGACGTCAGCACCCGGAACTCGGCTAAGGAGTCCGGATTCATTCTGGTAGGCGTCGTCTCCGATCCGCCGGCGCTTGACTCGTTCACGTCCACGCCGTCAAGCGTGTAGTTCCACGCCCGGTCGCGGGCGCCGAAAACGTAGCTCCCGCCTCCGGTGAATGCGCCTGAGACCACACCCGGTTGCAGCAAAGCCAAGTTCACCGGGTTGCGCCCGCGGATTCCCACGATCGGCAGGTCGCGAATCTGCGTTCCCGACATCAAATTGCCGAAGTTGCCGGAGGTGCTCGTCTGCACCAATTCCGCTGTGGCGCTGACCTCGACCGATTGGGCCAACTCGCCCACCTGAAGCGTCACGTTGACCGTCGCCGGCTGCCCGATGGTCACGCGGTTCTCACGGGACACGAATCGCTTGAAGCCTTTGGCTTCGACAGTAATCGTATAGCTCCCCACCTGAACCGCTTCGAAAACGTATGCGCCGGCTTCCGAACTGGTAGTGGAAAACTCCACCCCCGTGCCTTCGTTACGGAGCGTGACCTTGGCGCCCGCCACGGACGCCCCCGAAGGATCTTGGATCACCCCCAACACGCGCGAAGTGGTACCTTGCGCGAAGACCAGCGTGCAGAAGCAAAGAGCGAGAATCGCCCGCACCACCCATGTAGTCATGGGAGCAATAGTAGCAGATGCGAATTCTGGTAGCAATTCAAATCGCAACTGATAAGCATAAGAGGATCTTATAGTTGCGAATCCCGGGAGGGTCAGGAATGGATCAGTTCGGGCTCGTGGGCGCCGCCGGCCGCCTCCGCCCGCTGAGCCGCCTTTTCTTGGCAGGCAACACAGTATCTAGCCCACGGTATCGCCCGCAATCGCTTTTCCGGAATCGGACTTTCGCATTCCAAGCAGAATCCATAATCCCCGGCATCGAGCCGCTCCAGCGCTTCGTCCACGAGCCGCAGTTTCTCATAGCCGATGCTGTTGACCTGAAGCGAGATGAACTCGTCGTGCGAAATCTGAGCCTGATCGTCCTCCGCCACCCGCCCCATCCGGGCGACGGTGTCAAAGCGCATTCCGAGAGTCTTGAGGATTTCGGTCCTCTTTTCGAGAAGAGCTTGGCGTAACGCCGCCGTTCGTTTCATCACCCTGCCTCCTTTCTCCGGCTTGGATCTCACCGGTCCGGGCTGTCCGCATCCATCGGCAGAAGACAGCCCCAGGATTATGGGTTGGATGAATTTACCACAATTTTTGGCGGAAGGGAATCGAAAAATGCGCTCTACTGCGCGTTTGCACCCGCCGGAGCGGCTGCGACGACGTCAGCCATGTCGGCGAGGAGACGGCGCTCTTGAGGGCTGAAGCGGGCACGGAACTCTTTGCTGTCGAGCCGGGCTTTGCGCTGCGCTTCGCTCAGCCGGCGCAAGAGGTAGAACTCGCGCTGTAGCGCCGTCTTGCGGTCTTCGGGAATGGCGTTGAAGCGGCGGTAAAGCCTCCGCATCTCCTCCTGCCGTTCCGGCGGAAGCTGCCGGAAAAGCTGATACTGCTCGTTGAGCCAGCGCCGCTGCTCCGGCGTCAGGCTTTCGTAAAACTCGAGGCGTTTGCGCATCGCCTCCTGCCGGTCGGCGGGCAGCTTGGACAAAGCCTTCTCCCGCTGCTCCGGAGTCATCTTCCGGAGTTTCTCGAGCGGCGCGGTGTTCAGCATGCTTGGCATCGGCTGCGCCTTAACGGCGGGCGCGGGCGCCTTCTGCGCGTCCTTCGCCGCCGCGTCAGCGTACAGGCTTACAGCCAGCGCCGCCGCCACCACCGCCGATTGAACCATCACCCGGATCATCGCTTTGCCCGCCTTACAGCGTCTTCGGAGCCTCAGTCTCCACCGCCGGCAACACGAGCTGCCGCAGCATATCCATATCTTCGAGCACGCGCTCCGCCTGTTCGATATCCACCATCTCCACCCGCGTCCGGTTGCGAACTTCCGGCGCTCTTGGAGAATTCATCAAAAACACCGCCACTACCGTTAAACACGCCGCGGCGAAAGAAAGCGCGGGACGCCAGGAAAGAGTAAACGGGCTGCGAGCCAGTTGCCTCCACCACGGCGTCCGCTCTTCCGCGCGGATCCGCGCATACAACCGGGCGTCGAAATCCTCGGACACCGGAGCCGGGGTCCAGGAATCCAAAGCGGACCAAACCGCCTGCTGCTGCTCGGCGAACCGCCGGCATTCGATACAACCCTCCATGTGCCGCTCCAGCCATTCCTGCGCCGCCGGATCCAAAGTACGGGCACAATATGCAAGGAGGATCTCAGCATTCGCCCTGTCTTGCACCGGGCATTGCATGGTTTCTTCCCTCCACATTCCTTAAGCCAGATGCGCCAGGCGCGCCCGCAAAGTCTCGTAAGCGCGGAACAGCAACGACTTCACCGCCGACTCCGAGCACGAGAGCACTTTCGCGATCTGGGAATACTCCATTTCTTGATACTTATGCATCAGCACCGCCGCCCGCTGCTTTTCCGGCAGCATGGCGATGGCTCTGCGCACCTCTTCCAACCGGGCTTCGCGCAACATCATCTGCTCGATATTCAGTTGGCGATCCGGCACCTGCCGCAAAGCGCCTCCGTCGTTCAGCTCCTGGTCCAGGCTCTCTTGACCTTTCTCATTCTTTCGGTCCCGGATCCAGTTCAACGCCAAATGCGTGGCGATGCGGAAAAGCCAGGTTGTAAATTTCGCCGTGGGTTCGTACGTCGCCCTTGAACGGTAGACCCGGAGGAAGACTTCCTGAGCCAGTTCCTCGGCCACCGCCTGATTCTGGACCATGCGGTAGAGGAAGTGAATCACCGGACCGCGATGCCGCTCCAGCAAGAGGGCGAAACTCGTCGCGTCCCCCTCCCGCACCCGGAGCATTAATTCGGCATCCCGCTCCAAGGCCACGGCGCCCGTCATACCTTTCTCAACCCGACCCGGGGTCGAAGGTTGCGGGTTCAGGAACGCCATACCGGACTATTCCTCCTTCAGCGTGCGTTCCATCAGGTCGCGCACCGCATCCGCGGGCGGTCTCCCGTCCCGCAGAATGGCATACATTTGCGCGGTGATGGGCATTTCCACCCCGTGGCGGCGCGCCAAGTCCATGGCCGCGAACGTCGTCTGAATCCCTTCCGCCACCATGCGCATGGAAGCGGTGATGTCCGCGAGAGTTCTGCCCCTCGCTAACTCTAATCCTACCATACGGTTACGACTTAAGGAACCGTGGCAGGTCAACACCAGGTCCCCCAATCCCGCAAGACCCGCCAGCGTCTTTGGCTGCCCTCCGCAAGCCACCGCCAGCCGGGTGATCTCCGCCAGCCCGCGCGTAATCAAGGCCGCCAACGTATTGTTGCCCAGTCCCAGCCCCGTGGTGATCCCGGCGCCGATGGCGATCACGTTCTTTAACGCCGCCGCCAGTTCGACTCCCACGATATCGGGGTTCCGGTACAGGCGAAGCGAGGGTCCGGAGAAAGCCGCCTGCACGGCTGCCGCAAGTTCCGGGTCCTTCGACGCCACCACCACCGCCGCGGGATCGCCGCGCGCGATCTCCCGCGCGAACGTCGGACCCGAAAGCGCAGCCACGCGGGGCGCGAATCGCTCGCCCAAGACCTGCTCGATCACTTCGCTCATCCGCAGCAGCGTGCCGTTTTCGATTCCTTTCGTGGCGCTGACAAAAACCATCCCGGGATTCACATAGGGCAGCATCGCCCGGTAGAGTCCCCGCGCGTGCTGGGAAGGCATCACGCCTAAGACGACCGAAGCGCCGTCGAGAGCAGCCGCCAGGTCATTTGTCACCTCCACCGGCGGCGGCAAACGGAAACCCGGCAGGAAGACGTCGTTCTCCCGCGTTTCGGCCATGCGCGCGGCCAAGTCCGGCTCAAACACCCACAAGCGGACGCGCTCAAACCGCGGCGCCAGCACGATCGCGAGCGCGGCGCCCCAACTGCCGCCGCCGATAATAGCCAGATTCTTCATGACTTGGCGCCGCGGAAGGAGAAGACGTTTTCGGTTCCAGCCCGCAGCCGGGCGATGTTGGATTTATGCCGCCAGATGATGAAAAGCCCGCAGAAAAGCGCCGCCAACGTCACCGGCGCCGGCGGGTGCGCGATCATCCACACCGCCAGCGGCAGCGAACCGGCGCCCACCATTGAACCCAGGGAGATATAGCGGCTGAAGGCTACAGTGACGACAAAGATCACCACCACCGCCGCCAGAGCCAGCGGCGCAAGATGCAGAAACGCCCCCACACAGCTCGCAACCGCCTTCCCTCCCTTGAACCGGAGATACACCGGGAAGGCGTGCCCTAACACTACGGCGATCGCCGCCGCGCTCACCCACCGGGGGTCCGAGGCGGTGAGCCGCGCAGCGAACCAGACGGCTGCGTACCCTTTCAGAACATCCAAGATAAGGGTCAACACGCCCAATCCACGCCCCGCCGTCCGAAGCACATTCGTCGCCCCGATGTTGCCGCTCCCCATCGAGCGAACGTCCTTCCCGGTGGTCATCCGAACGAGCACATAACCGAATGGGACTCCTCCCAATAGATATGCAATGAGAAGGGCAATGACGGGTTTCATGCCGCCTCCAACGCAAAGCTAGCCAGCTTCGTGTATATCGAACCGCCCGGCGCCAACCGGCTCTCATACAAGTGAAACTGAAAGGCTGTGAAGTTCCCAAATTCTACTCCCGGCAGCGCCGCTACAGCCTGTTGCAGCTTAAACACCGGCGTGCCCGGATTCACCCGCGCCAGAGTCAGGTGCGGCGAAAACTTGCGGTTTTCCTTCTCAATGCCGAAAGCCGCCACCGCTTCCTCGGTCAGCTTCGCGAGCTGCGCCAGTTCGGGCGGCGCGTCCACGCCGCACCAGAACACCCGGGGGGAGTGCGGATTCGGGAACCACCCCAGCCCGCGGATGCCGATCGCTAGGCGCCCCACCTTAGGCAGCACCCCAAGGGTCTCAATAATCCGGTCCACCGAAGAGTCCGGCACTTCTCCCATGAACTTGGTGGTGATGTGAAGGTTCTCCGGTCGGCTCCAGCGCAGAGACGGCGCGGTGGGACGCAGTTCGTTGATCAGACGGTGGAGGTTCTTTTGCACCTCGGGGGGGATGGCGATGCCGGCGAAAAGGCGCATGGGATCTGGTAACTTAGCCATTGTCGGATGAAAGCTCATTCGGATTCAACGCAGTGGCGTGACCGCTTGTCATGGGAGGAAATCCAGGCCCGGTCGGAAATACTACCCGAATCGTTTTATGCCCGTCCCACAGTGGAGGTGGCGCGGGACCTGCTCGGCAAGATCCTCGTGCACGGGCGCCTTGCCGGGCGCATCGTGGAGGTGGAGGCGTATCTCGGCGCGGATGACCACGCCGCGCACGCCTCCCGCGGCGTCACACCCCGCACGAAGGTGATCTTCGGACCCCCGGGGCGCGCCTATGTGTTCTTCATTTACGGGATGTACGATTGCCTCAACCTGATCGCCGAACCTGAGGGCACTCCCGGCTGCGTGCTCATCCGCGCCGCGGAACCGTTATGCGGCATCGCTGAAATGCGCCGCCGCCGGCCCACTGCGCGCCGTCTTGAAGAGTTAGCCTCCGGTCCGGGGCGCCTTACCATGGCGTTCGGAATTACCCGCCGGGATACGGGGCGCGCCGTCACCGCCGGAGATCTCACCGTCCGGAGCTTCCCCTTGAGCGCGCCCATTGACGTGCAGACCACCACTCGGATCGGAATCCGGCGCTCAGCCGACCGCCCGCTTCGCTTCTTGATCGCCGGCAACCGGTTCGTGAGCCGCGCCCGCTAGCGGATCAGGGTGATCTTGCGGAGCCTCATCGACTCCGACTTGTCGTCCATCAACCGGAATTGAATGGCGGTAGTCTGTGGACGCACGGTAAGCCGTCCTAGCTTCCGGGTGACGAATTTGCCTCCGGTCCCTTCGATGACTCCCACCAGGCGTTCCTCGGCGCCCGCTCCGCGCCGCTCCGAAGACAGCATGAACTTGCTGCCCGCAGCGGCGTCCGGGCAAGCATACGTCATCTCGATTTCATAGCTGCCGTCCAAGGCGCCGTACGGATACCATAGCAGCACGTTGTTCTCCTGCTGGAACACCTTGAAATGCGAAGCGCTCTGCGTTTCGAAGTCATAGCGGATCTCTTCCCCGCGCAGGCGCGCCACCCATGCGTAAAGGTCCAACCGGTTGGGCAACTGCCCGGCGCGGAAGCCGTCCGCCACGCGGACGTCCGAACCTTCGAGGTCCAGCGCAATCACCGTGTTGTAAGGATCCACAGGCTTGGCGGGCAGCTTGAATTGCAGCACCGTGCCCTTTTGAGTAAACGGAACCGCAGCCTTATTGGCGAGGAATTGCGCCTTCAGGACCTTGTTCTGAAGCCCTTCGATCTTGAGGCTCGTTCCCGGCCAGTTCAGCACGTGCAGGTACAACTTGCCCGGCTTGACCGTGGCGCGCCAAGTGATGTCCTGAATGTAGAACGGGCTTGGCGAAGTCCCATAAATCGACTCGCCGTTCACCTTCAGCCACTTGCCCATCACGCGCAGAATGTCCTGGCTCGGCTTCGGGATGATGCCCTCAGCGGTGGGACCGACGTTGAGCAGGTAGTTGCCCCCCTTGCTGACGATGTCCGCCAGCTTGCCGATGAGGTCGCGGGGGTCTTTCCAGTTGTTGTCGTTCTTCTTGTAGCCCCAGGTGTCGTTGAGCGTCGCCGGCACTTCCCACTTGCCGTCCTTGGTATAGACCTGAATGGGAATGGCGTTGTCGCCGGTTTGCGTGTAGTCTCCCCGCCCGTGTCCAATGCGGCTGTTGATCAGGCAGGAGGGTTGCAGCGTCTTCACCATCCTCCGGAGATCGGTCACCTGCTGTTCGGAGAGCAAGCCGGGGGTATCGAACCAGATCAAGGAAAGCTTCCCGTAGCCGGTCAGAATCTCCTTCACCTGCGGCAGCGCCTTCTCCCGCAGATAAATTTGGGCGTCGCGCTGCTCCGGGAAGTCCCAGTTGTTGCCGCGCGCATGGGGCTCATGCCAGTCTTGGTCCTGCGAATAGTAGAAGCCAAATTGAATGCCGCGGCGGGCGCAAGCGGCGGACAAGGGAACCATCGGGTCTTTCTTGTACGGCGTAGCGTCGACGATGTTGAATTTGGAAGCGTTCGATTTGAACATCGCGAAGCCGTCGTGGTGCTTGGAGGTGATCACCAGATAGCGCATGCCTGCGTCTTGCGCCAGCCCCGCCCACTCGTCGGCGTTGAATTTGACCGGATTGAACTGCTTGGCGAGCTGCTCATATTCCTTCACCGGGATCTTTTCGCGGAACATGATCCACTCGCCTATACCCCGGACGTACTTGCCCTTCCATTCGCCTGCGGGAATGGCGTATAAGCCCCAGTGGATAAACATCCCGAACTTTCTTTCGTCGAAGTCCCGCAAAGCCTTTTCCGTGGCGGCGCGGACTTCGGGAGGGTCGTCTGCCGCCGCGCGCCCAACCACCGCGGCGCCGGCGACCATCGCCAGAATCAGAGAGACGCGTCTTGTGTTCGGCATCACATAACTGTTATACCCGAACCGCTGCGCCCGGCTCACCGCCAGGAAAGCGCCAGTTCCACCAAAGTGCGGAGGGCGACGCCCGTCGGACCTTTGGGCATGTACGGCTTGGCGTCTTCGAGCCATGCCGTGCCAGCGATGTCCAAGTGCGCCCACGGCGTCTCCTCGGCGAACTCTTGGAGGAACGCCGCCGCGGTGATCGCCCCGCCCCAGCGGTTGCCGATGTTGGGAATATCGGCGAACGGGCTCTTCAGCAATTCCCGGTACTCTTCGTCAAGCGGCATTCGCCACATCTTCTCTCCCGCCGTCCGCGCGGCATCGAGCACCTTTTCCGCCAGAGCTTCATCGTTGGCGAATACGCCCACGTTGATGTGCCCGAGCGCCACCACGATCGCGCCCGTAAGCGTGGCGGCGTCGACAAGGTGGGTGCAGCCCTGCCTGCGGGCGTAAGTGATAGCGTCAGCCAGGATCAACCGCCCTTCGGCGTCGGTGTTCAAGACTTCAATGGTCTTGCCCGAGAGCGACGTCACAATGTCCCCGGGACGCTGCGCGCGCGAACCCGGCATGTTCTCAACCGCCGGCACGAACGCGGTGACGGGCATAGGCGGTTTGAGAATCGAAAGAGCCCGGATAGCGCCCAGCACGGCGGCGCCGCCCGCCATGTCGTACTTCATCTTGTCCATGCCATCGGAGGGCTTGATCGAAATGCCGCCGGAGTCGAACGTGACGGCTTTGCCAATCAAAGCCAGATGCGGCGCTCCGTCCGCCACGGCTGCCGGACGGTACCGGACAATGATCAGCGCCGGCGGCTCCGCGCTTCCCTGCGCCACCCCGAGCAACGCGCCCATGCCGAGCTGCTGCATGCGGTCACGATCCAGCACTTCGCACTCCAACCCGCACTCCGCCGCCATCTCCCGGGCGCGCGCGGCGAGAACGGAAGGAGAAAGACGGTTGGAGGGTTCATTTACAAGGCTTCGAGTGTAGTTCTGGCACTCCGCCACAATCCGCCCCCGCTCGACGGCGTCCGCCAGGCTCGCGGGTCCCAGGACAGCGAACTGCTCCACCGGTTTCGCGTTTTCTTTCTTTGTCTTATAAGCGTCCGGCTCGAAGTCGCCCAGGACCGCGCCCTCCACCGCCGCCGCGGCAAACTCCGGCGCCGCATAACCCTCGTCGAGAAGCATGGCGATGGTTCCGGCGCCCTTTGGCTTTAGCGTCCGCAGCGCTGCTCCCGCCGCGCGCCGCATCACGAACGGCGTGAACGAGGCGCGCTTCCCTCCGCCCACCGCCAGAAGCCGCTTCGCCTTGCATCCTTCCGGGCGGTAGGCAAGCGCCGTTTCCAAAGCCTTGCCAGTGAACTCACCCGAGGACATCAACTCGGCGAGCCACGCTCCGCCGGCGGCAGGCGCCGGCTCTCCCTCAAAAGCCACCACCACTAGAGCTCCCGCTTCGACTTCCGCAAACGGGCGTTGTTCGAGTGTCACCTTCATCGCTTCTGATTCCTCCTTACCGCCGCGCGCGCTTCCTGCTTTTGTTCCCGCTCGCGCTCGGCGTCTCGCTTGTCATGCAATTTCTTGCCTTTGGCCAGCGCAATCTCGCACTTGACCAGCCCCTTCTTCAAGTAGACCTTGGTCGGCACGAGCGTCAGCCCCCGCTCCCGAGTCTTCACCGCGAGCTTATGGATTTCCTCGCGGTGCAGCAACAGCTTCCGCCGCCGCAGCGGGTCGTGATTGTAAATGTTGCCGTGAGAGTACGGGCTGATGTGGGCATTGACCAGCCACGCCTCCCCGCCTTCGATTTCGCCGTAGGCGTCCTTTAATTGGATCTTCCCGGAGCGCGCGGCTTTGACCTCAGTGCCGGTCAGAGCCAAGCCCGCTTCGAACCTTTCGAGCAGGTGATAGAGGTGTCCCGCTTGCCGGTTGTCTGTCAGGATCTTGATGGGCGCGTCCACGGCAGCTTGCGATTGGTCTCCACGCGGGAAGGGCCCGCATCGTCAATTGGTTGAGTGGAGATGCCGGAATTCTGGCTTACCCGATTGTAGCACAGTGGGTTAGGAATCAATAAGATGCAGCTTTTCAACCACTTGCGGCAGATTTTGGCCGTCGCTTTGGTGTTGCTCTTGGCCGCGCCGGACCTCGGCGCGCGCACCCGGAAGGGCGACCGGCTGTTCAAGGAAGGACAGGCGCAAGAAGCCAAGAAGGATCTCGAAAAGGCGCTCGAATTTTACGAAAGAGCCGCAGCCGAAGACCCCGAGGATGCGCAATACATGATGGCGCTGCGCCGCGTCCGGTTCCTCGCCGGACAGGCGCGCGTGGATCAAGGCCAGAAATTGCGCGATCAAGGCAAGCTCGAAGAGGCGCTAGCCGAATTCCAGAAAGCGTTCGCCATCGACCCGAGTTCGATGATCGCCGAGCAGGAACTCCGCCGGACTTTCCAAATGATCGAGCGGGAGAAGCAGCGCGCTGCGCCCGCCAGCCCTCAAGAGCGAGCCCTGACGCCAGAGCAGGCGGTGCGTAAAGAGGTGGAAGAGCGCATCGCTACGTATCAGAACATTCCGGAACTCAAACCTGTCGTGCGGCAAATTACCTCGCTCAAGATGAACAATCAGCCGCCGCGAGTGCTTTACGAAACCCTCGCCAAGCTTGCCGGGCTGAATGTGGTCTTTGACCCGGACTACTTGCAGCAAGCCGGCGGAAGGAATTTCAGCCTCGATATTTCCAATTCGACGGTGGAAGACGCGCTTGACTACCTTGCCGTCCTCACCAAGTCGTCCGGGTAGCCGCTTTCGGCGAACGCCATTTTCGTCACCCAGGACAACATTCAGAAGCGGCGCGACTACGAGGACCACGTTCTCAAGGTTTTCTACCTGCAAAACGTCACTACGGTCCAGGAGCTGCAAGAGATTTCGGTGGCTATCCGCAGCGTGGTGGAAGCGAGGCGGCTCTTCACCTACAATGCTCAGAACGCGATTATCGTCCGCGGCACGGCGGACCAGGTGGCGGTGGTCGAGAAGCTGATCTATGACCTCGACAAGCCCAAGTCCGAGGTTGTGGTGGACGTTTATGTCATGGAGGCTAACCGCGCCAGGACGCGCGACCTTGCAGCCGCTCTCGCTTCCGGCAGCACCATTGGCGGGCTCCGCTCGCCCGTTCAGTTCACGCCGCGCAACCCGGTGCTGTTCGGTAACCAGACAAGCTCTTCCACAAGCACCACGGACACGAACGTTAATACGTCCACCGGCTCCGCGACTTCAGGTTCAGGTTACTACGGCTACCAGGGCGTGAGTTCCAGCGCCGCAGCGACACAGGCGGCTATCTCGCTGGCTCAGCTTTCGCGCGTTTCGACGAATGATTTTTCCGTGACTCTCCCCGGGATGCTGTTTCAAGCCATTCTTTCCGACCGCACCACGCGCGTATTGCAGCATCCGCAGGTGCGCACGGTCGAAGGGCAGAAGGGCGACCTCAAGATCGGCGACCGCTATCCTTACGCTACCGGCAGCTTCCAGCCCGGCATCGGCGGCGTCGGAGTCAGCCCGCTCGTGAGCACGCAGTTCCAGTTCGCCGATGTGGGCGTGAATGTCAACATTCTGCCCAAAGTGCATCCCAACAACGAAGTGTCGATGCACATCGAGCTTGACATGTCGAGCGTGAAAGACCGCATCGACGTCGGCGGACTGTCCCAACCGGTCATCGGACAGCGCAAGATGGTCCACGACGTCCGCGTGAAGGAAGGCGAAGTGACCCTCATCGGCGGGCTTTCGGTCCTGCAAGACACCAAGTCCATGTCCGGATTGCCGGGTTTGAGCAGTATCCCCGGCTTGCGCAGCATCTTCGGCTCGAACAGCACTGAAAAGAACCAGGGCGAACTGATGATCGCCTTGATCCCGCGCATTGTGCGGGGACCGGAGTACAAGGAGAGCAATCTGCGGGCGATCGCCGCCGGAACGGATCAACAAATCAAGATCTCGATGCGGCGTCCCGTGGATACGGCGCCCGAACCGCGAGAGCAGGCGGCTCCCGCTGCGCCCACGCCTGCGCCCGCGCCCTCCCCGGCTGCGCCGGCTGAGGCGAAACCCGCGCCCCCGCCTGCGCCCGCCGAACCCGCCGGTCCGCCGAGACTCGCGTTTACGGTTTCCGACCCGCAGCCGCGGCTTGGCGCCACGGTGACCGTCACCGTCCGCGCGGAAAATATCACCGACCTGTTCAGCGCGCCGCTGCGGCTGAAGTTCGATCCCAAGGTTTTGAGGCTCAACGAAGTCACCCGCGGAGACATGTTCTCCCGCGACGGTCAAAATGTGATCTTCACCCGCAACATCCAAAACGATGTGGGCGAAGTGGCTGTCAACTTGAACCGGATGCCGGGCACAAGCGGCGTGAGCGGTTCCGGAACGCTGATCACGCTGATCTTCCAAGCCACCGCTCCGGGGTCCTCCACCATCAATATCTTGGAGGCGCCGCTCAAGAATTCCAAGCTTGAGCCGCTGATGCTCGCGGCGCCCGAAACCACGATTGTTGTGAAGTAGCTATGCGAGGCAGATTACGGCGCAATTCAGGCTTGACGCTTATCGAGCTCATCGTCGCTTTCACCATCCTGTCCATGCTCACCGCCATGGCTGTTCCCCTGGCCAAACACAAGGTGCGCCGGGAGAAGGAACGCGAGCTGCGGTGGGCATTGCGTGAGATCCGCACCGCCATCGACAAGTACAAGGACGCCAAGGACGCCAACAAGCTCGGACCCGTGGAGTTGGGCACCGACGGTTGGCCAAAGACCCTCGAAGTGCTCGTCGAGGGGGAGAAAGCCTCCGGTCAGATCGAAGGCAAAGTCCGCTTCTTGCGGCGCATCCCGAAAGACCCGTTCACGAACTCAACCGATTGGGGCAAGCGGTCGAGCTTCGACGACCCCAAATCGACGGTGTGGGGCGGACAGAACGTGTTTGACGTATACACAAAAACCACGGAGAAAGCCGCCGATGGCACGCCATATTCGGAGTGGTGACCGCGGGTTCACCTTGATCGAGCTGATGATCGTCATGACGGTCGTCTCGATCCTGGTGTCGATCGCCATTCCGATTTATCAGAAGTCCGTGCTCCGCGCGAAAGAAGCCGTTCTCAAGAACAACCTGTTCACGCTCCGCACGGTGATCGACGAATACACCTACGACAAAGGTAAGGCGCCCCAAACCCTTCAGGACTTGGTCGCAGAGGGTTACTTGCGCAAGATCCCCGATGATCCCATCACCGGATCCGACCAGACTTGGAAGATCATCATGGAAGACGCCCTGACGAGCGTCAATCAGATGGAGCCGGGCATCTTCGACGTCCGCAGCGGTTCGGACAAGATCAGCCTGGAAGGCACGCCCTACTCCGAGTGGTGAAGCCGCAGACGGGCGTCAGGCAAGGCGCTTGATCGTCTTTTCGAGACACCACTGTAGATACTCGCGCTGATCGGCCGGCTCGCTCGGCGCTTTTAACGCCCGCTGCATGGCCTCTCGAGCAGGAGCGGCTTTCGGACCGAGATACCAGAGCACGATGGCGGCTTGCAGCGCCACCCGCGAGTCGCTGTTCTGTAAATCCTCGCCCAGAGTCTTGAGGGCTTCCTTTTCGCCCCCGTTTTGGGCGACTGCTTCAGCGGCGGCGATGCGCACCGAGGGCGCGGGATCGCTCAACGCCTTCCGCAGTTCCGGCAGGGCAGGTTTCGCCTGAGTCCCCAACGCCGTCAGTCCCACGGCGGCCCAATACCGCACCGCCGGTTCTTGATCACTCAACAGGCGGCGTAATTCAGCCAGATGCGACGGACCCCTCCCTACGAGTTCCGCCGCGTTCAAAATGCGTTCGATCGGGAACTTTTCCCGAGGCATGTCGTAGGGATTGCCGGGCGCTGACCGCCGCGCCATCTCATCCTCCGGCAGAAAACCCGTATCGCGGGTCCGGAGGATCCATTGCCGCAGCTCTTTCCGCAGCCGCTCGAGCGTCTGCCGGTGA
>FWPV01004871.1_pt1 | contig 27557 bp, 27 predicted proteins | sample 2228371 | NCBI WGS metagenome assembly FWPV01 (sample SAMEA103939776, study PRJEB20133) | metagenome
CCGCCGGCCGCCGGCCGCCGGCCGCGCCAAAATCCCCTCGGCCTGCGCGCGCCGCAGCGCGATCAGGGTGCCGCGCAGACGGTAGGTGCGCGGCCCGTTGAGGGGGGCGCTGAAGTCCGGCACCACCCGCGTGCCGGGCACCAGGCCGAGGTCCAGCAGCCGGTGCCGGGCCGGCCCGGTGAGGGCCGGGTGCAATTCCACGATTTCCGCCGCCTCGCCCGCCGCGAACTCGGCAAGGGTGCGGCAGTCTTCCGCGCCCTGCTCCCCGGGCGCCAAAGGCTCAACGGCCACCCGCGCGCCGAGGCGCGCCGGGATGGCGAGCTCCTTGCCCTGCAGCCACAGCCGCTCGCGGTCGCCGTCGGGTCCAAGGCGCCGCACGCGCGCCCCGCGCACCAGACCGGCCGCCAGCAGGGCGGCGCAGTCCTCCGGCGGCTCGTCCTCGAGGTGGGCGATCCGGCCCTCCTTGCCCACCGGCCAATCCGGCAACGGCACCCGGCCGATGGCCGGCAGCGCCCCGGCCCGCGTCGGGATCGGGTCCCCGTGCGGGTCGAAGCGCGGATGGTTCAATTGCCGCGCGATCCGCTCCACCTCGAGCGGCGAAAGCACATGCTCGAGCCGGTCGGCCTCCGCGTGCACGGCCTCGAGCGGCAGACCGTCCCGCTCGCGCAGGTACGATTCGATGAGCCGGTGGACCCGGGTCAGCGCAAGGGTCCGCCGCCGCCCGCTATCGGTCAGCGCCACTGTCCCCGCGGACCGGGTCACCAGGCCCGAGCGTTCCAATTCCGCGAGCGCCCCGTTGACCGCCTCCGGCGAGCGTCCCAGCCGTTGCGCCAACGCCTCGCCGCCGGCGGCTTCACCGGTTTCGGCGGCTTGTCCGACCGCCTTCAGCACGTCCACCTGCAGGTCCGAGTTCATCCCCGTCATCGAGCCCGATCCCATGCCAAGCGCGGGCCCTTGAAAAGCCGAAACAGCCATCCATGCCGGCGCGCCCCGCCGCCCCGCATGCTCAGGTCATGCCCGCAAAAAAGCCTCATGCCCTTTCCGATCCGGTTTGCCAAATGGCCTTTGCGGCAAAGCGATGGGGGATGGCATCATGGGCGCTGCGCGCCTGTTTGCAGCGGCGTCACTCCCGGATGCGGTTGCGCTCGTCGACATGGACAAGGCGCGGCTGATGGGCGCGGGCCTCGGCGTCGTCATATTCGGCGTAGCTGGCGATGATGATGATGTCGCCGGGCTGGGCAAGGCGGGCGGCGGCGCCGTTCAGGCAGGCCTCGCCGGGCTGGCCGCGGATCACGTAGGTGTGGAAACGCGCGCCGTTGTTGCAGTTGTAGATGTCGACCTGCTCGAACTCGAGGAGGTCGGCGGCCTGGATCAGCTCCGGACACAGGGAAATGGAGCCGGTGTAATGGAGGTTGGCGTCGGTCACCGTGGCCCGGTGAATCTTGGACTTGAGCATGGTGCGTTTCATGGCCGGCGGAAATTTGCGGTTCAGGCGGGCGGGTTCAGCTCGATGGCGCGGCACAGGCCGCGCAGGACAAGGTCGGGGACATGGGCGGTCAGCAGCGGCTCCTCCTTGAAGAAGCGCGAATGGCCGCCGGTGGCGATGACGACGGGCGGGCGTCCCTCGAACGCCTCCCGGGTGAGGCGGGACACGACTTCCCGCAGCAGGCCGAGGTGGCCGTAGAACAGGCCGCTCTGGATGCTCTCGATGGTGGACCTCCCCAGGCAGTCCTGCGGGAACTCCAGGTCGACGTGCGGCAGCTTGGCGGTCCCGCGGGCGAGGGCGCGCATCGACAGGCCGATGCCGGCGGCGATGACCCCGCCGAGGTACGCGTCGTCGCGGTTGATGGCGCAAAAGGTGGTGGCGGTCCCCATGTCCACCACGATGCGGTCGGCGCGCGGGTACAGCTCGACGGCGGCCATGGCGTTGGCGATGCGGTCGGCGCCGACCTCGCCGGGGTTGCGGGTGCGGATTTTCAGGCCGGTGCGCACCCCCGCCTGCAGGAACAGCGGCCGCAGGCCGAGGTAGCGCTGGCAGGCCTCCTGCACCATCCGGTTGCAGTCCGGCACCACGGAGGCGACCGCCACCGCGCGTATCGAATCGGCCGCGACACCACGGTGCTCGAGTATCCGCGTCAGGAAGATGCCGAACTCGTCGCCGCTGGTGCGGCTGCCGTTGGCGCAGCGGAACTCGGCCACCGGCTCGCGCCCGCGGCAGACGCCGCCGTAGAGGTCCGTGTTGCCGATGTCGAGGCAGAGGAACATTGCGGTGGCGGCTGGCGGTTGAGGGTTGCCGGTTGCCGGTCGGGGCGGGGACGCCGGCCAGGGGTCAGGGGTTGGGGACGGGAACATTGTCGATGAGGCGGACGCCGCCGAGCTGCACGGCGCCGAGGCGGCGGCCGTCGCGCTGGTCGACGTATTCGACGAAGAAGCCGAGGGCCTCGAGCTCGTTGCGGGCCATGGCGCAGTCGACGGCGGTGCTGAGCACGCGGTAGAATTCGGGCGCGAGGATGCGGGCCTCGCGGGACAGGCGGACGTTGCGGCTGCTGCAGGCCAGGCCGTCCGGCTCGCGCACCGTGGGAACCGGCACGATCTCGGTCTCCAGCAGGAAGGCGCGGGCCAGCCCGCGCACCAGCTGCAGCTGCTGCCAGTCCTTCTCGCCGAAATAGGCGCGGTCGGCGCGGGCCAGTATCAACAGCTTCAGCACAATGGTGAGGACGCCGGGGAAGTGGCCGGGCCGGCGCGCCCCCTCCAGCACGGTGCTCCGCTCGATCTCGGTGACGCGGTAGGTGTAGCCGTCCGGATAGAGGTCCGCGTAGCGGGGCAGGAACACCGCCGCCACGCCCGCCTCGGCGCACAGGCGCAGGTCGTCCTGCAGCGGCTGCGGGTAGCCGGTGTAGTCCTGCGGGTCGTTGAACTGCACGGGGTTGACGAAGATCGTCACCAGCGTGTGGGCGTTGTCGGCGCGGGACCGTTCGATCAGGCGCCGGTGGCCGGCATGCAGCGCGCCCATGGTCGGGACAAGGCCGAGGGTGGCCTCGCCCACGCCCTTGCGCCAGGCGCGCAGCGCCTCAATGGTGGTCAGCTGTCTCATGCGAAAAGCTCTCCTCCGGGGCCGGGTAGCGGCCGGCCTTGACGTCCCCGTCGAAGCGGCGCAGGGCGTCCGCGACCGAGCCGGCGCCATCCAGGTAGGTGCGGAGGAACTTCGGCTGGAACCCCTTGTTGAAGCCCAGCAGGTCCTGCAGCACCAGTATCTGGCCGCTGCAATGCGGCCCCGAGCCGATGCCGATGGTGGGGATGGACAGGGCGCCCGTGACGCGCCGGGCAAGGCCGGCGGGCACGCACTCGAGCACCAGCGCGAAGACGCCCGCCGCCTGCAGCGCGAGGGCGTCCGCCTCGATCTGGCGGGCGGTCGCCTCGTCGCGCCCCTGCACGCGGTAGCCGCCCAGTTGGTGCACCGACTGGGGCGTCAGGCCGAGGTGGCCCATGACCGGAACCCCGCTCTGCACGATGTGGGCGATCACGTCGAGGTGCCCGCGGGCCCCCTCGATCTTGACGGCGTTGGCGCCGGCCTTCATCAGCCGGTCCACCGCCCGCATCGCGGCGGGAATGCCCTTGCGGTGCTCGGGAAACGGCAGGTCGGTGACCACCACGCGCTCGCCGATGCCGCGGCGCACGGCGGCGGTGTGGCCGGCCATCATCTCCGTCGTGGCATGCACCGTGTCGGGATGGCCATGCACGACCATGGCCACGCTGTCGCCGACCAGCACGGCGTCGATGGGCGATTCGGCGATCAGCCGCGCGCTCCACGCGTCATAGCACGTGACCATGGAAATGGGATGGCCCTCGGCGCGGAAGCGGGCGAAGTCGGTCACGCGCTTCATGGGGCGCGGCCTCCCTTGCCGGGATGCGGGCACACGGCCCGCCCTGTCGGTACCTGTCTCACGGATCAAGTCCTTTCGGGTGTCGTTGGAATCGGTTTGACTGTCGGTTGTCGCATCCGGTCCACACCGGTGTGCGCAAGGCGTAAGGGAGGCGGTTCCGGCCCGGAATGCAAGCCAACAGTGCGGATTTACGCTCAGAAGGGGAATCCGACGGCCACATGCAGGGTGGCGCGGGGGTCATGGGGCCGCGGCGCCGGGTTATAGCCGTACTCGACGCGGACCGGCCCGACCACGGTCTGGTAGCGCAGGCCGAGCCCGACCGAATACAGTCGTTCCCGCCCGGTGGCGAACCCCTCGCGGGCGAGACCGACCGCGTCGGCGAACAGGACCATGCTCAAGTTGGGCAGCAGCCGCTGCTCCAGTTCGAGATTGGCGAGCGCATAGGCCTCGGCCCCGATCTCGTCCCCGTTGGCGTCGAGCGGCGCGGCGCGCCGCGGACCAGCCGCACCTCGCCCACCGCGATCCCCGCCCGGCCCGTGTCGACAAGCAAACGCCTGCGCTTCGGGATATCCATGGGCAATCCGGCTTCACCGGTTCATCCATGGCGCCCACGCCCGGCTTCCGCCCCACGACGCGGACCCCCAACAAGCGCGCAGCGCCGCGGCGCTCTGCGCCTGTGCCGCGCGCCACACCGGTTATCCATTCGGAATAGCGATGAACCCGTAATAGGCCCGCAGCGGGGCCAGCAGCTCGGGGTCGCTCGGCTCGACCCCCGCCGGAACCCGGACCAGCTGGTGGTAATGATTGCTCATCACCGCGTGGGCGAGCACCCCGATGCCGAGGAAGTCCGCGACCCGCCACATCAGGCGCACGAAAACCTCCTTCTCCCTCCGCCCCAACAGGAAAGCGCCGCCCACCACCCGCGCCATGCAGTGGTACAGGCCCGCCTGGCACTTGCCCGCCTTGATGCGCGGGGTCCGCATGCCCGCCACCTTCGATCCCCGCGACGCCGGCGGCAAGGCGCGCAGCTCGTCATTTTTGACTACGACAGATTGCCTGTCCCCATGGTCTCCATGGTCTCATGGTCTCCATGGTCTCCCTCCTCAACGAACTCCAGCTCCACGCTGCCGAACAGCGAGGCGATCCACAGCCCGGGTGCGACCAGCAGCCACAGCAGGCCGGCGCCCACCAGCGTGAACACCGGCCACAGCAGCAGTGCCGCCAGCAGTCCGGCGAGGCCGGTGACCTGCTCGTCGTTCCATTTCACCGTCTCCGCGCCGAACAGCGCGGCCAGACCGCACACCAGGAAGAAGATGCCGAGCGGCGCGGCCAAGCCGCGCAGCATCAGCTTGAACAGCGCCCCGCTTCTCAGCCGCCTTGCCCGGATTTTCATGGCGCCCGCAACGGCTGTGCGCCGCGCCCGTCGCCGGCCTGAAATAGCGGAGCACGATTCCGATCCGACAACATTGCGTCACTGTCCCCTAAAACCCCATGACTCCCTGGTAGACGCCCAGCATCAGGGTGGCCGCGGTGAGCAGGCCCATGAGGATGCGGGCGGGGAGCGCCGGTGCGGTGGGGGGCGGCGGGTCCTCGGTGATGAAAGGGTTGCGGGCGGCGGCGGCGCGCATCCAGCCGAAGTAGTAGTAGATGGAGATGACGACGCCGGCGAGGGAGACGGCGAGGACGGCGTACAGTCCGGCCTTGAATGCGGCGATGAAGAGCAGGAGCTTGGCGATGAAGCCGGCCAGCGGGGGGATGCCGGCGAGCGAGCCGAGGCCGGTCAGCAGGACCCCGCCAAGGAACGGATCACGGCGCAAGAGGTCGTCGTAATGGTCGAGCTCCTGTTCGGCGTCGGCGGTCTGGGCGACGTGGGCCATGACCTCGAACACGCCGAGCGAGGCGAGCGCGTAGGCGAGCAGGTAGAAGAACACGGCGGGGACGGCCCAATCGACCCGCAGCGAGGCGAGCAGGCCCATCAGGAGGATGCCGGCGTGGGCGACGCCGGACATGCCCATGACGCGCTTGACGTTGCGCTGGCCGAGCGCGGCGATGTTGCCGAACAGCAGGGTGAGGATCGCCACCAGGGTGAGCAGCGGCACGGTGAGGTGCTCGAGCGCGCCGAACGGCCCGTGCAGCAGCAGGTACAGGAGGTAGACCCCGACCGCCTTCGAGGAGACGGCGAGGAACGCCGTGACGGGGGTGGGCGCTCCCTGGTAAACGTCGGGAATCCAGATTTGGAACGGCACCAGCCCGATCTTGAAGGCGATGCCGGCCAGCACGAGGACGGCGCCGAACAGCACCAGGAAATGGGTGCTGTTGTTGTAGAAGGCGTCCGAGGCGCCGATGAACACGGCCAGCTCGGTGAAGTTGAGCGGATTGGCGGCGTGCAGCGGCAGCAGCGGGTTGCTGGCCGCGCCGTACAGCAGGACGATGCCAAACAGCAGGATGGCGGAGCTGAACGCGCCCATGACCAGGTATTTGAGGCCGGCCTCGAGCGACGGGGTGCTGTCGCGCTTGTAGCCGACCAGCACAAAAAAGCCGATGGTCACGGTCTCGAGGGCGACAAACAGCAGCAGGAAGTGGTGGCTCTGGACCAGCACCATGAAGGCCGCGGTGACCACCAGCACCAGGTGGTGGAGCTCGACGCGCGCCAGCCGCTGCTTGCCAAGGAACACCGCGCCGAGGTGGATCACACACACGGAACAGCCCAGCAGGAACAGGCGCATCCAGTGGACCAACGGCTCCTGCGCGAGCAGCCCCCCGAACAGCACCTCGGCGCCGTCGCGCCCGCCCCCGCCCAGCAGGGCCGGCAGCAGCGCCAGCGCGGCCAGCGCGAGCGCGCCCGTTGCCATGCCCGCCAGCCATGCGCGGGCCCGCGGCACCAGCAGGTCGATGAACAGGAGCAGGACGGCGGAACAGCCGAGGATGATCTCCGGGAGGAGGGCGGCCCACCGGTTGCTGGCCGCGATCTGCTGAAGCATCTCGGTTTCCATCTTATTCCCCGGGGGAAGGCGGTTCGACCGGCGCCCGCATGGCATGGCTGTCGAACAGCGTGCGCGCCACGCCGGTGTTGACGGTGTCGGAAATCAGGCGCGGCCACAGGCCGGCCAGGAGCAGAAAGCCAAGCAACAGCAGGGCGGGCCACTTTTCGCCGGGACGGATGTCGCCGCCGGAAATCTCGCCCTTGGGTTCGCCGAAAAAGACCGCGGCCACCGCGCGCAGCCCGTAGACCGCCGAAATCAGGATGCCGGCCAGCGCCGGGTACAGCACCCATGGGGTGGCGCTGGCGCGCAGCGCGACAAACACGCCCAGCTCGCCCCAAAAATTGGCGAACCCCGGCAGGCCGATGCTCGCCAGCATGGCGGCCGTGAACAGCCCCATCAGCACCGGCGCGCTCTGCCCGAGTCCGCCGACCCGGTCCATCTCGGCGGTGCCGCCGCGCTTTTCGACCACGTCGGCCAGCAGGAACAGCAGCGCCACCGACAGCCCGTGCGCGACCAGCATCATCACCGCCGCGCTCATCCCGAGCCACGAAAAGGCGTACAGCCCGAGAAACGCGTAGCCCATGTGCATGACCGAGGCGTTCCCGAGCATCAGCTTGAGGTCGCGCTGGGCGATGGTCACCAGTCCGATCAGGATGAGGTTGCCGAGCGCCAGCCACAGCAGCAGCGGCGCCCACTGGGAGAAGCCCCCCGGCAGCAACGGCCATGCCAGCTGCAGCAGCCCGTACAGGCCGAATTTCTTGAGCACGCCGGCGTGCAGCATCGCCACCGGCGCGGGCGCCGTGGCGTAGGCGCGCGGCGCCCAGCTGTGGAACGGGAACAGCGAGACGAGCACGCCGAAGCCGGCCAGCAGCAGCCCGAAAAGGACGCGCTGCGCGGGCGCGTCGACCACCGCCTCGCGCAGCGCGATCAGGTTGAAGTCGCCGGCGCCGCTGGCCAGATACAGCGCGATCAGCCCGGCCAGCGTGATCATGGCCCCGAAGGTCAGGTAGATGGTCACCTCAAGCGCCACCGTGCGTCGCCCGGCCCGCCCGAACAGGGCGATCAGGATGAAGGTCGGGATCAGCGCGAACTCATGGAAGAAAAAGAGGAACAGCACATCGATGGAGCTGAACACGCCCATCAGCCCGCCCTGCATGACCAGCAGCAGGATCAGAAACAACCGCAGCCGCTCCTTCTGGGTGTTGACCGCGTACAGCCCGGCGGCCATGCCGACGATGCCGGCCAGCGCGTAGAAGGGCAGCGCCAGCGCGTTGAGGCCGAGGTGCAGGCGGATGCCGAAGCGCTCGAGCCCAAGGTCGGCCATCACGATGAAGGCGTAGCCGCCGTCCGGCACCGCCGCGAGATAGACGGCCGACAGCCACAGGCTGATGAGCCCGGGAGCGATGCATCCCGCCAGCCCGCAGGCACGCACCGCCGCGTCGGGCAGCTTGCCGGAGACCGCGAGCGCCACCGCAAGGATCAGCGGCAGGGCGATCGAGAAGAGCAGGAGGTAGACATTCAGCACCGGCAGGCCGGCCTCCGCGTCGCGCAGGCCGGCGGCCACGGTTTCGAGGAGCGCGCTGAGTGTGTGCAAGGTCATTGGAACAGCCCGTCAAGGAAGCCGCCGGCGTAGGCGCCGAACAGCAGCAATCCGGCAAAGAACCACCAGACATAGGTCGAGACGCTGCCCGTGTGCAGACGGCGCGCGGCGATGCCGAGGAGGCCGGCCAACCCCGCCGAGCCGCGCACCAGCAGGCCGGAAATCAGCAAGGTGTCGAGAAAGCCCACCACGTCGGCAAGGCGGTCCAGCACCTTGCGCACGCAGGCGTCGTACAGGGCGTCGAACCCGAAGCGCGAGCGCGCCAGCGCGTGCACCGGCGGGGCGAGCGTCTCCAGCCGGTCGGCGGGGGCGCCCGCCCCGTAGAACAGCCGCGCCGCGGCGAGGCCGCCCAGCGAGGCGACCGCCGAGATCGCGACCAGCAGCCGCAGGTCGGCGCCCTCCGCGTGCGGCACCCAGTCGCTGATCACCGCGCGCAGCGACGCGGGATAGGCCGCGGCCCAGCCGCCCGCCACCGAGCAGGCCGCCAGCACCACCAGCGGCAGCGTCATCGTCCAGGACGACTCCCGCGCATGGCCGGCCGCCTCGCTGTTCGGCCGGCCGAGGAAGGCCGTGACGAACAGCCGCCCCATGTACAGCGCCGTCAGCAGGGCGGTCGCGGCCAGCAGCCAGAAGGCCGGCGGGCTGGCCTGCTTCGCCACGTGCAGGATGGCGTCCTTGCTGTGGAACCCGGCCGCGACAAAGGGCACGCCGGCGATGGCGACCACGCCGAGGGCGAAGGTCAGGGCGGTCACGGGCATGCGCCGCCACAATCCGCCCATGCGGAAGATGTCCTGCTCATGGTGGCAGGCGTGGATGACCGAACCGGCCCCGAGAAACAGCAGCGCCTTGAAGAAGGCGTGGGTGGTCAGATGGAACATCGAGGCGCCCACCCCGTACAGGAGCGCGTCGCCCCCCTTGCCGGAATGCAGCCCGTACAGCGTGCCGAGCGCAAACCCGGCCACCATGTAGCCGAGCTGCGACAGGGTCGAATAGGCGAGGATTCTCTTGATGTCGCGCTGGCCGAACGCCCAGAAGGCCGCGCACACGGCGGTGGCCACCCCCGTCCAGGCGATGACCTGCAGGGCCTCCGCGGTGAACAGGGCCGCCGCGCGGCCAAGGAAATAGACGCCCGCGGCCACCATCGTGGCGGCATGGATCAGCGCCGAGATCGGCGTCGGCCCGGCCATCGCGTCCGGCAGCCACACGTGCAGCGGCATCTGCGCGGATTTGCCCAGCACGCCGCAAAACAGCAGCAGGCCGACCATGGTGCTGAGCGCCTCGGGCCGCAGCCGCGCGGCCTCGGCCAAGCCGGTCAGCGAGGTGGTGCCGAACAGGTGCCAGGCAAGGATGATGCCGGCGAGGAACCCGAAATCGCCCACCCGGTTGACGATGAACGCCTTCTTCGCGGCGGCGGCCGCCTCCGGCCGCTTCAGGTAGTGGCCGATCAGCATGTACGAGCTGAAGCCGACCAGCTCCCAGAAGACGAACAGCATGAACAGGTTGTCGGCCAGCACGATGCCCAGCATCGAGAACATGAAAATGGACAGGCCGCCGAAGAAGCGCCCGCGCCCCTCCTCGTGCCGCATGTAGCCGATGCTGAATACATGAATCCAGAAGCCCACGAACGCGACCACGAACAGCATGAGCGCGCTGAGACCGTTGAGCAGGTAGCCGACCCGCAGGCTGAAGTCGCCGAGCGTCAGCCACACGGCCCCGGCCGCGTGCGCCTGCCCGTCCCAGCCGCCGAGCAGCAGCCGCAGGGTCAGCGCGAGGATGACGCCGGCGGCCCCCAGCGACAGGGCCATGGCCAGGCCGGCGCGCCGCCGCGCGAACATCCAGATCAGCCCGGCCGCGGCCAGCGGGGCCAGCAGGATCGCCGAAAGGGTGCCGGTCAGGTCCATCAGTGTCTCAGGGCGTTGAGTTCATCCAGTTCCACGGTCTGGCGGCGGCGCCACAGCGCCACGATGAGGGCCAGGCCGACGGCCACCTCGCAGGCGGCGATGGCGATGATGAAGAGCGCGAGCACGTTGCCCTCCATGAGCGGCCGGCCGGGGGTGCTGTGGTGGCGCGAGAAGGCGGCCAGCGCGAGGATCGAGGCGCTCAGCATCAGCTCGAGGCACATGAACACCACCAGCGTGTTCTTGCGCAGCAGCACGCCGAAGCAGCCGAGCGCGAACAGCAGCACGGCGACGAACAGGTAATGCTCCAGCCCGATGCTCATCGCCCGCCCTCCCCGGCCGGCGGCTCGTGCCGGCGGCTGATCACGATCACGCCGATCATGGCCGCCAGCAGCATGAAGCCGGTGATCTGGAACGGCAGCAGGTAGCGCGTGAACAGCGCCACGCCGAAGGCCCGCGCCATGCGGCCGGGCGGCTCCGCGGCCGGCTCCGCGTAGGGCCCGGCGTCCGGCCCGAACACAAGGAAGTAGCCGCCCGCGGCCAGCAGGGCGAAGGCCGCCAGGGCCGCGAGGTGGCGCAGCAGCCGCGGCGGCGGCGCGTGGCGCGCGTCGATCAGCATGATGATGAACAGGAACAGCACCACGATCGCCCCGGCGTAGACCAGCACCTGCAGCACCGCCAAGAAGTAGGTCTCCAGCAGCACCAGCAGCGCCGCCATGCCGGCGAAGCTCAGCAGCATGTTCATCGCCGCGTTGACCGGGTTGCGGCTGGTGGCGACGAAAAAGGCGGGCACCAGCGTCAGGGCGGCGAACACATGGAACAGCAGGTCTCTCATGGCTCTGGGCGACTGTGGACGGCGCCGCGGGTCGTTGGAAGGAGAAAACGCATGCGGCCTCAGTGCTGCGGGTTGCCGGCCAGCTCGGCCCGCTTTTTGACATCCCACTTGTAGTGGCGGTCCGGCAGGGTGCCGCCCAGTTCGTACAGCTTCTTCTTCTTGAAGACCAGCTCCTCGCGCGACAGGCCGTTGAGCGAGTAAATGTCCTGCAGGAAGATGGCCTCCTCGGGGCAGACCTCCTGGCAGTAGCCGCAATAGATGCAGCGCAGCATGTCGATTTCGAACTCCTGGGGGGCCTTTTCGACATGGGCGTACTCGCTGTCCGGGGGGATTTCCGCCGGCGTGATGCGGATCGCCTTGGGCGGGCAGACGAACTCGCACAACTGGCAGCTGACGCACTTCTCGCGCCCGTTGGGGTCCTTCACCAGGGTTGGCACGCCGCGATAGCCCGGCGGAATCGGCGGCCGCTCGTCCGGATACTCGAGGGTCACCGGCGGCTTCAGCAGGTTGCGCATCGTGATCTTCAGGCCGGACACGATCTGCGGCAGATAGGTCCGCTCGGCAAGGCTCAGGGGTTTGCGCTCGACGACTTTGATGGCCATGGCGGGTTCAGAATTGCTCGATGAGGGCGATGGCGACGGCGTAAAACACCAGGTTGGCGATGGCCAGCGGCAGCAGCTTGCGCCAGCCCAGGCTCATCACCTGGTCGTAGCGGAAGCGCGGCAGGGTCCAGCGAATCCACATGAACAGGAACACCAGGCAGAACACCTTGGCGGCGAACACGGCGACGGAGAGGACCGCGCCGGGCAGGCCCGCCGGCAGGGTGACGTAAGGGATGCCCCAGCCACCGAGGAACAGCACGGTGAACACCCCCGAGCCGATGATCACATGGGTGTACTCGCCGATGAAGAACAAGCCGAACTTGAAGGCGCCGTACTCGGTGTTGTAGCCGGCCACCAGGTCGGTCTCCGACTCCGGCATGTCGAACGGCAGGCGGTTGGTCTCGGCGAACAGGGCGACCAGAAAGATCAGCGCGGAGACGGGCTGGTAGAAGAGGGTCCAGCCGGGCAGAAAGCCGAACAGCAGCTCCTGCTGGCCCTGCACGATGGCGAACAGGTTGAGCGAGCCGCCGAACCACATGAACACCGGCAGCAGCGACAGGCCCAGCGCCAGCTCGTAGGAGATCATCTGCGCGGAGGCGCGGATGCCGCCAAGGAACGGGTACTTGGAGTTGGAGGCCCAGCCGCCAAGGATGATCCCGTAGACGCCCAGCGAGGAAACCGCGAGGATGAACAGGATGCCGATGTCGAGGTTGGCCAGGACCAGCGGGACCGTCGAGCCATCCGGCCCGGTGTAGGCGCCGAACGGCAGCACCGTCATGGTGGTCATCGCCGGCATGAAAGCCAGCAGCGGCGCCAAAATGTAGTAGAAGCGGTTGACGTGGCCGGGCAGCGGGTCCTCCTTGAACAGGAACTTGAGGCCGTCGGCAAGCGGCTGGATCAGCCCGATGCGCGTGATGAACCGGCCGATGACCGGGATGCCGCTGATGACCGGGATGGCGGTGCGGTTGGGGCCGGGCCGGCCTTGGATGGCCGCCGCCACCTTGCGCTCCAGCAGCACCGCGTAGGCGGCGCAGCCCATCACCACCGCGATCAGGATCGCCCCCTTGGCGGCCAGCCACAACAGGTTCGTCAGGTCCATCGCTACCTGGCCTCCTTTCCGGCCGTCGCGGGATCAAAGTGCAGCCCCGGCCCCTCGGGGAAGCGCAACCCGGCAAAGCGCGCCCCGCTGACCAAGCGGCCCTCGGGCGGGATGTCGGCGAACCGCAGGCCGGCGAATTCCGGCACCTCGCGCGCCATCGCGTCCCACACGGCGGCCGGGGACGGCTCCAGCGCGGCGGCCGGATCGAGCGCCTGCAGCAGGCGCGTGAAAACCTGCAGCCCGGGCAGCGTGCCGGCCGGGCCCGGCACCGCCTGGGCGAATTTCTGCACCCGGAACTGCTGGTTGACGAAGGTGCCGGCCTTCTCGAACACCGTCAGCAGGGGCAGCTCCACCGCGGCGTGCTGCGTGCATTCGGCGTGGTGGCTGCCCAGAAAAATCAGCTTCACCCGCCGGAGCAGCTCGCACGGAATGCCGGCCGCCGCCGGGTCCTCGCCGGCGGCCAGCAGCGTGTCCACCGCGCCGGACTCGATGGCGGCGCGCAGGTCCGCCAGCTCCGCGGCCGGGAGCGCGTCGATCAGGCCGGTCAGCAGCGCCCCGCGGGTGTTGGGATTGCGGTCGGCCGACAGCAGCAGCCCGTCGCCCTCCCCGATCCGGGCCACCAGCCGGGCCGGCACGTCCGGCCCAAGGGCGCGCCGCATGCGCTGCAACAGGTACTGCTCCTCGACGCTGAGCCGGCCGCTGCCGATCACCGCCGCCTTGCCGGCACGCAGCAGGCGCGCCGCCGCGGCGATGGCCGCGTCCGGCCCGGCCGGCCGGCCCTCGATCGCAAAGGCCGTGAGCCGGTTGTCCGCGTCGACCATCTTGTACAGGAAGCGCCCGCTGTCGGGCATCCAGGTGTCGTTGACCGCGTCGTTGCGCCGGGGCGTGATGCGGTAGATGCGCCCTTCGCGGCTGCCCACGAGGGTGTTGCAGCCGGTGCTCGACTCGGTGTCGATCGAGGGCGTCTCCTTCAGGAACCAGACGCGCATCCGAAACCGGAAATCGGTCGAGGTGAGCGCGCCGACCGGGCAGATGTCGACGGTGTTGAGGGAGTAATTGTTGTCCAGCTCGCGGCCCGGGAAGGCCGTCAGGGTGGTGTAGGAGCCGCGATCGATGAACCCCAGCACGGGGTCCTTGACGATCTCCTCGCAGAACCGCACGCAGCGCGAGCACAGGATGCAGCGCTCGTCGTCGAGGATCACCCGCGGCCCGAGGCGCGTGCGCTTGGGCTTGACGTTCTTGCGCTCGATGAAGCGGCTGTAGCCGCGCCCGTAGTCGGTGGCGTACTCCTGGAGCCGGCACTCGCCCGCCTGGTCGCAGATCGGGCAGTCCAGCGGGTGGTTGATGAGCAGGAACTCCATCACGCCCTCGCGGCAGGAGCGCACCGCCTCGGAGTCGGTGCACACGTGCATGCCCTCCGCGACGGTGGTGGCGCAGGCGATCACCGGCTTGGGCATCCACAGAATGCGCGGCTTGCCCTCCTCGTCGCGGACCGGCTCGCCGGTGGCGCGGTCGCGCGCCGGGGTGCCGACCTCGACCAGGCACATGCGGCAGTTGCCCGCCACCGACAGCTTCGGGTGGTAGCAGTAGTGCGGAATCTCGCGGCCGGCCAGCCGGGCCGCCTCGATCACATTGCAGCCGGCGGGCACCGCCGCCGGCCGGCCGTCGATGAACACCGTGACCGTGTTGTTGGGCAATGGGTCGCTCATGGCATGCGTGCGGCTTACACCAGCCGGAACGAGCGGGCGCGCGCCCGCTCCGGGTCCTCCTTGGCCTTCTCGATGAATTTGTCGCGGAACTTGGCCACAAAACTCTGGGTCGGCCAGGAGCAGGCCTCGCCGTGGGCGCAGATGGTGCGGCCGGCGATCTGGTCGGCGATGGAGGCGAGCAGGTCGGCGTCCTCCGGCCGGGCCCCGCCCTCGACCATGCGCGCGGTGATCTTGCGCATCCACAGGGACCCCTCGCGGCAGGGCGTGCACTGGCCGCAGCTCTCGTGCGCGTAGAACGCGTTGATGTTGGCCAGCACCTCGACGATGTCCACGCTGTCGTCGATGACGATGACCGCGCCGGAGCCGGACATCGAGCCGGCGGCCGCGGGCCCGTCGAAATCCAGCGGCACATCCTCGATGCTCCAATTGAACGGCTCGCCGTTGCGCAGTTTGCCGGTGAAGCGCTCGCCGGCGCGCCACACCTTGGCGGAGGTGCCGCCGGGGATGACGGCCTGCAGCGCGCGCCCCTCGCGCAGGCCGCCGCCCATCTTGTAGATCAGGTCGCCGTAGGTGTGGCGGCCGCTCTCGAGCTCGAAATAGCCCGGATTGCGCACCTGGCCGCTCAGGCACCAGATGCGCGTCCCGGTGTTGCCCGGCTTGCCGATCTTGGCGTATTCCTTGCCGCCCAGCGCCACGATGTGCTTCACGTGGCACAGGGTCTCGACGTTGTTGACGATGGTCGGGCACTGGTACAGCCCGATGGCGGCGGGAAAGTACGGGGGCTTGATGCGCGGGTAGGCGCGCTTGCCCTCGAGCGACTCGATCAGCCCCGTCTCCTCGCCGCAAATGTAGGCCGCGGCCCCGCGGTGCACGATGATGTCGCACGAATACCCGCTGCCGAGAATATTGTCGCCGACCAGGTTGTGGCGGCGCGCCTCCTCGATGGCCGCCTCGAGGATGCGGGCCCCGAGGGGCATCTCCTCGCGGATGTAGATGAACGCCAACTTGGCCCGGATGGCGAAGGCGGTGATCATCATCCCCTCGATGAGCTGGTGCGGGTCCTTGTGGATGATCTGGCGGTCCTTGAAGGTGCCGGGCTCGGACTCGTCGGCGTTGCAGATCAGGTAGACCGGCTTGCCGCTCCTGCGGTCGAGGAACCGCCACTTCATGCCGGTCGGGAAGCCGGCGCCGCCCCGCCCGCGCAGCTCCGAATCGACCACCTCCTGGATGATCTGGTCGGGCTGCAGGGCGACGGCCTTGCGCAGCTCGGCGTAGCCGCCGTGGCGCAGGTAGCAGTCGATGGACACGTCGTACTGCGGGTCGTCGGCGTGCTTGAGCAGGATGCGGCGCTCGAGCGGATGGACGGCGGTGCGTTTGGCGACGGCAAACATCGTGCGGGCTCCTCAGGCGGTGGGCGGGGCCGGGCGGGCCGGCGTCTCGCGTTTGATCTGCTCGCAGATTTCCGCGACCCGCTCCTCGGTGAGGTTTTCGTGCAGGACATCGTCGACCAGCGCCACCGGGGCGGTGCCGCAGCTGGCCAGGCACTCGGCAAACTCGACCGTGACGCGCCCGTCCGGCGACACCTCGCCCAGGCCGGTGTCGAAGGCGCGCCGGAAGGCGTCGCAGATGCGGTAGCCGCCGTTGAGGGCGCAGGACAGGGTGCGGCACACCCGGATGTGGCGCGCGCCGATCGGGTGCTCGCGGTAGAACGGATAAAAGGTCACCACCTCGCGCACCTGGATCGGGGTCAGGCCGAGCTTGGCGGCCACCCATTCCTGCATCGCGAGGGAGATGCACCCCTGCTCCTTCTGGATCGCGTGCAGGATCGGCATGATGGCGCTGCGCGGCTGCGGGTAGCGCGCGATCAGGCCGTCTATGGCCTGCAGGGTTTCGGGCTTGAGGTCGGCGGCCATGGTATTCGCGATTCGCTCCCTCAGCGGTCGCACTCCCCGAGCACGAAGTCGAGGCTGCCGAGGAGCACGGGCAGGTCCGGCACGATGTGGCCGGGCACCAGTTTGGGAAGGATGGACAGGTTGCAGAAGCTCGGGGAGCGGATTTTGAGCCGGTAGGGCACGCCGCCCCCCTTCGAGTGGATGAAGAAGCCGAGCGCGCCCTTCGGGTTCTCCGCCTCGAAATAGGCCTCGCCGGGCGGCACCTGCGGCCCCTGGGTGACGATCATGAAATTCTGGATCAGCTCCTCCATGCGGGTGAGAATCTTGTCCTTGGGGGGCGGGAAGATTTTGCGGGCGTCCTCGGCGTACCACGGCCCGTCCGGCATGCGGTCGACCGCCTGGCGGATGATGCGGACGCTCTGGCGCATCTCCTCCATGCGCACCAGCCAGCGGTCGTAGCAGTCGCCGTTGCTGCCGATCGGCACGTCGAATTCATACTGGTCGTAGCCAAGGTAGGGCCGGTCCTTGCGCAGGTCCAGGGGCACGCCCGAGGCGCGCAGGTTCGGGCCGGTCAGCCCGTAGCCGATGGCGTCGGCCCGGCTGATGACGCCGACGCCGACGGTGCGGTCCCAGAAGATGCGGTTGCGCGACAGGAGCTGGTCGACCTCCTCGATGACCGGCTCGAGGTCGTCCATGACCTTGAGGACATTGCCGAGCCAGCCCTCCGGGATGTCACGGGCAAGGCCGCCGATGCGCGTGTAACTGGTGGTGAACCGGGCGCCGGTGAGCTGCTCCAACAACGTGTAGAGCTTCTCGCGGGCGGTGAAGGTGTACATGAACACCGTCAGCGCGCCGCAGTCCATGCCGTAGACGCCGCAACCGAGCAGGTGGCTCTGCAGCCGGGCCAGCTCGCAACAGATCACACGGATGGCCTGGCAGCGGGGCGGCACCTCGACCCCGGCCAGCTTCTCGACGGCCAGGGCGAAGGTCACGTTGTTGTGGATCGGGCCGATGTAGTCGAGGCGGTCGGTGTAGGGGATGAACTGGTTGTAGGTCATGTTCTCGGCGATCTTCTCATCGCCGCGGTGCAGGTAGCCGATCACCGGGTCGCAGCGGGTGACGACCTCGCCGTCGAGCTCGAGGCGCAGCCGCAGCACCCCGTGGGTGGCGGGGTGGGACGGGCCCATGTTGATCAGCATCCGGCCGCCCGAAAACTCGGCGTCGGCGCTCGCGCCCCGCGCCCCGATATCCCCGATGTTCACCTCCCGGATAGCCATTGGAAAAACCTTTCTAAGCGGTGGCGTGCGGCTCACCCTCCGCATCGGCCGGGCGCGGCCGGGTCTCCGTCCACGACTCATCGCCGGCGCGCGGCTCGCGGGCGGACATGGGGCCGCCGTGGCCGGCATGGAACGGGCCGCCCATCATGGGCGCGGGCAGCACACCGGCCCCGGTGGCCTCGGTCAGGTCCTCCGAGGGAAACGGTGTCTCCAGCCCGGCCAGCGGAAATTCCTTGCGCAGGGGAAAGTAGGGGTAGCCGTCCCACATCAGGATGCGGCGCAAGTCGGGATGGCCGGCGAAGCGGATGCCGAACATGTCGTAGGCCTCGCGCTCGTGCCAGTCGGCGGTCGGCCACAGGCAAGTGACGCTGGGGCAGACCGGTTCCGCATCGCCCGTGCAGGGGGTGGCCACCCGCACATATTCATGCCGCTCGGTGCTGTACAAATGGTAGAGCACCTCAAAGCGCGGTTCGGCCTCCACGTGATCGATGGCGGTGACATCGCACAGAAAATCGTAGCCTTGCTCGTCGCGGAGGTAGCCCAGCAGGCCGACAAGGCGCTCCGGGGGACAATTGAAGGCCGGGCAGTCGGCGCTGGGGCGGCTGGCAAGGTAGGGGTGGGCCGCGACAATGGCGTTCAGGCGCTCTTTCATCGGACGGCCCTATTTTTGGGAAAAGGACAAGGGACGCACCGGGCGGTCGCGCAGCAACTGCCGGGCGGAGGCTTCTTTCCGGATTTTCTCCTGCAGCCGCATCATGCCGTCGAGCAGGGCCTCGGGGCGCGGCGGGCAGCCGGAGATGTAGACGTCCACCGGCACGATCCGGTCGACCCCCTGCAGGACCGCGTAGGAGCGGTACATGCCGCCGCTGGAGGCGCAGGCGCCCATGGCCACCACCCATTTGGGCTCGGCCATCTGGTCATAAATGCGGCGCACCACCTGGGCCATCTTGTACGTCACCGTTCCGGCCACGATCATGCAGTCGCTCTGGCGCGGGGAAAACCGCATGACCTCCATGCCGAAGCGCGAGATGTCGAAGCGCGAACCGCCGGCGGCCATCAGCTCGATGGCGCAGCAGGCGAGCCCCATCGGCATCGGCCAGACCGAATGGCGCCGCACCCAGTTGATGACCGCGTCGGCGCGCGACACGACCACTTCTCCTTCGATCTTGCTGTTGTACGCGTAGTCGCTGGTGAGGGTGCTCATGGATGGCCGCAGAGAGGCGTTTTAACCGCAGGACCGTGCAAGGGTGCCCGAATGATGGCAAGCCTGTTAGCGGCGGGCGGTCAATTTCAGCGGTGAATGAAAAACCGGGGCGGGCGGCGCGCCTTAAAACAGCTGCGGCACATCCCAGTCGCGGGGGGCGACGACCTCGAACCGGGTGGTGAAAACGGCCTCGGCGCCGGCCGCGAGCTCGCGCTGCCAACTGAACCGGCCGGTCTCGGCATCCACCTGCTGGTCGGTGGGGGCGAGGCGCCGCACCTCGATTTGCCCGTCGCGGGAGACCGGGAAGCGGCTGTTGACCCGCACCATGTGGGGCACCGGCATGCGGTTGCGGACGGTGGCCTCGTAATGGCGGGCGTAGCGCCGTACGCGGTCGATCAACCCGGTGTCCCGCGCCTGCACGGCCAGCACCTTGAACGCGACTTCGATGGCGGGGTTTTCGCCGAACCCCAGCTCGACGGTTTCGCCCGGGTTGGTGAACGGCAGGGTGGTGCTGCCGGTCACCGCCCCGTCCACCAGCAGCGTGGCCGGCCCCGGCAGCAGCGGCCAGTCCAGCTCAAGCGTCGCCTCGCCATGCAGGTAGGCGGTCTCCTCGAGGGCCGGGGTGGTGGCCGACCAGAAGGTGGCCGGCACGGTCCGCTCGGCGAGGGTCACCACCTGCCCGTCGGCGAACGCCCCGACCCGAACGGTGCCGGGCACCATAAGGACGAATTGGGTGGTCAGGCGCTCCGCCTCGACAGGCGGGGCCGCCGCCAGCATATCGGCCTTGGACTCCATCAACACGCCGCGCTCGACGGGATAGGCTGCCGGCGGGCGCGGCTTTTCCAGATAGACCGGCGGCAACTCGGGGGCCTGCGTGCGCCAGGACGGCCGCCCCGTCAGGAGGGTCAGCCGCACTGCCTCCCATGCCTCGCCGGTATGGTTGCGCACGCGCGCCTGATAAACCAGCCCCCATTGCGCCGCGACCGGGCGGGCGTCGATGCGATACTGCGGCTGCCAGCCGGCCCCGGCAAAGCGGCCGCGCAACTCCAGCTCCACCGGTCCGGCCGCGGCGCCGGCCGTCTCGATGGTCAAACGCCCGTTGAGGGCCGCTTCGATGCGGCGCGCCTCCTGCAGCGCCCGTTCGGCCTTGGCCTTGGCCTCGCGCAGTTCCGCGATTTGCAGGGCGGCGGCCCGCTCCAGCGCCTGCTTCTCCTCGAGGGCGGCCTGTTCGCCGGCAAGGGCCTCCCACAGCCGGGCGTCGAGCTCGCCGCCCGGCGCCTGCTCCATGGCCTTGAGCAGGGCGGCGCGCAGGTCCGCGTGCAGCTTGGCGCGGCGGCCGGCGCGGGCGGCCGGCGCGGCCGCATCCTCAAGGGCCTGCTCGATGCGCCGCAGCTCGGCCTCGGCGCCGGCGCGAGCCGGACTCTTGGGCAGCTCGGCCGGGTTGAGGCGTTCGAACTGCACGGCCCCGAGGCGCAGGCCGTCACCGCTGCGCACCCGCGCCTGCATGCCCTCCGGCTCGAGGCTGCCGGGCAAACCCGTCACCACAATCGCCTCGCCCGGCCCGAGCCCCTCGACGCGCACCACCCGGATCGCCTCGCCGCCCTCGCGGTAGAGCCGCACTTCCTGCAAAACGGCCTCCGCCGTCGCCGCCGGCAGCGCCGCGGTCGCCATGAACATTCCCAGCCCGATCGCCCAGCATGTCGCCTTCATGAACCGATACTGAGCCGGCCCCGCCGCCCCTTGCAATCCTGCAGCGGCCCCCACCCGAAAGGTTGTTCGTCACATCGCGAAATTTTTCACGAGGCCGGGGTCCCGATCGGGGACGTCGCGTGCCCGAAGAACGCCCGCACCTTGGCGGCGATCTGCGGGTCGGTGAGCTTGTCGGTGGTTTCAATGGCGGCGATGCGCCCGCGCAAATCCGGGTCGCGGATGTGGTCCTTGAATTCCAGCTTGGCCATGCCGGGACCGAACAGATACAACGCTTCGGGCTGGCCGATGTGCTCCAACACCCGGTCGTAGTAGTGCGCGAGGCGGGCCTTGATTTTGCGCTGCCAGCCGTCCTCCTTCATGACGTCTTGCGGCCCGTAGGGCGTCTTGGAGCGCGATCCGCCAACCGGGCGCGGCAGCCGCTTCAGGTCCGATTCGACGATCTCCACGCGCTCCCGGCCGCCATCCTCAAGGCTGACGATGACCGCCCTCCGGTGATCGATCCACATGCCAACCTGTCTGTTCATCTTTCCTCCTTTCCCGGCGGCGCCCCATTGCGCGCCGGCAAAACGGGTTTGTCGCATAACAAGATAGCGGGTCCCGGCCGTCCGTGCAACCGAATTGGAACAAGACTTGCCATGCGCGCCCGCGCCGCCAAGGTGCGTGCCATTGCGCATGAGCTTCACCGCGAAACTGAACGCCGCATGGCGGGCGACGAATTCGCTGCTGTGCGTCGGCCTCGACCCCCGGCTCGACCGGCTGCCGGCGGCCCTGCGCGGGGAGCGCCGGCCCCTGTTCGCGTTCAACCGCTGCGTCATCGAGGCCACCCTGCCCTATGCCTGCGCCTACAAGCCGCAATTTGCCTATTACGCGGCGGAGGACCGGCTCGCTGAACTGCGCGACACCATCGCCTTCCTGCGCGCCGCCGCCCCGGACCGGGTGGTGATCCTCGACGCCAAGCGGGGGGACATCGGCAGCACCGCGGAACAGTACGCCCGCGAGGCCTTTGCAGTCTACGGGGCCGATGCCGTCACCGTGAACCCCTACATGGGCGGCGACACCTTGGAGCCCTTTACCCGCCACGCCGACAAGGGCGTGTTTGTCCTGTGCAAGACCTCCAACCCGGGGTCGGCGGACCTCCAAGACTTGGAGCTGGCGACGGGCGGGCCCCTGTACCTTGAGGTGGCCCGGCGGGCCAGCCGCGACTGGAATGCCCGCGGCAACCTCGGCTTGGTGGTCGGCGCCACCTTCCCCGCCGAGCTGGCCCGCATCCGCGCCGCCGTCGGTGACCTGCCCCTGCTGGTTCCCGGCATCGGCGCCCAAGGGGGTGACCTTGAGGCCACCCTGCGCGCCGGATTGGACCGCACCGGCTGGGGGCTCCTGCTCAACAGCTCACGCGCCATCCTGTACGCCTCTTCCGGACCGGATTTTGCCGCCGCCGCCGGCCATGCCGCCCGCGCCCTGCACCAGACCGCCGCCGCCCTGCGCGCCGCCATCCTGACGGAACGATCCGCATGACCTGCTCCTTGTCATGGGCCCGCCGCGACGCCTCCGGCAAGCGCTGCCAGATCGCGTTCAAGCTGGTGCGCGAGAAGGCCTTTTGGACCATCCAACGCGAGCGCTTCGAGCCCCGCGAACCCTACCAGCCCGACGCCGCCGATTGGGAGGCCCTCCTCGACCGCATGGACCGCAACCTCCGCCGCGGCACCATCCAGCCGCGCGACATCGAGATCGTGCGCCGCCTCAGCAAGGCCCCTTGAACCGCCCCGTTGTGCCCCAAAGCGATCCCCCGCGTTGACTTTGCGCATCCGTGCCATCCCAATTCCCGCCGTGAAACCATCATCCAGATTCCACCGGTCCATACCGTCCATACTGTCCATTTTGTCCATTTCCCTGCCCCTCTCCGCCGCTCCGGTGATCGAACTGGACCTCGCCGGCGCGCTGACCCGCGCCCCGCAGGCCAATTTCCAAATCCTGCTCGGCCAGGAGGGGGTGGCCGCCCAGCAGCAGGCCGCGCGCATCGCCCGCTCGGCATTGCTGCCCACCGTGCGGCTCGAGGCCAGCCAAGCGCGCGCCATGAGCCCCATCGTCGACCCCTTCATGCGCTCCATTCCGGGGGTCCCCGAACGCACGTTCGGCGACCGCTTCGACGCCGTGTTGCGCGCCCGCCTCGCCCTGCTTGACACCCGGGCCATCGACAACAACCGGCTGGCCCGGCTCGATCTGGCCGCCACCGAGCTGCAGGTCGACAACCTCGTCCAGGAGGTCCTGCAGCAGATCGCCATCGCCTGGTTCACCCATTGGCGCAACCAGCAGCGCCTGGCGGTGGTGGACGCCGCCCTCGAGCGCGACCGCCTGCTGCTCAAGGTGGCCACCGACCAGCAGCAGGCCGGTGTCGCCACCGCGCTCGACGTGACCCGCGCCGAGGTCCGCATGGCGGGCTCCGAGCTGGCCCGCCTGCAACAGGAGACCGCCGTGCTCGAGAGCGCCCTCGCCCTCAAGCGCATCCTCAACTTCCCGCTCGACGCCGAGCTGCGCCTGGTCGGCGACGGCTTGCCCCCCGCTGGCGGCCCGGAGCGCTTCGCCCCCGCCGACTTCCAGCGCATCCTCGACCGCCGCGCCGATTACCGGCAGCTGGAGACCGAGCTCGACCGCGCCGCCCTCGCCTACCGCGCCAGCCGCCGCGACCGGCTCCCCAGCCTCCAGGTCGGCGGCGAATGGGGCTACGCAGCCGAATCCTGGTCCGACGACATGCACGAGCAATGGGCCGTCTCCATCGGCCTGTCCCTGCCCGTCTTCGAGGGCTTCCGCCTCGACGCCCAACAGCGCCTCGCCGCCGTCGAACAGCGCCGCAAGGAGCTGGAGCTGGAGGACCTGCGCCAGCGCATCGAGAGCGATTACCGCCTGCTCCTGCAAACCCTCGAGTCCAGCCGCCGCCAGCTCGAGGTGGCCCGCCGCGCCCGCGAGCTCAACCTCAAGGAGTTCGAACTCGCCCGCATCCGCTTCGAGGAGGGGGTCGCCGACAACAGCGACGTGGTTTCCGCTCAGGCCGCCCTCGCCCAGGCCGAGGACGCCGTCGTCGAGGCCGAGTACTTCCACGCCCGCACCCGCATCCTGCTCGCCCGCGTCAGCGGCGAGGTGCGCGAGCTGGTGCAATGATGGTCTCTCACGGAGACACGAAGACTCGGGGCGGTTTATTTCTCTAAAAAATGGTTCGTCGCTATTCTGCGTGGGTCACTGGCGCGGTGCGCTGTACAGGCGCGTAGCGCCGCCTGCAAGGCCATACCCACTCAGAATAGCGACGAACCCAAAAAATATCCCCGTGCCTCCATGCCCCCGTGCGGTCCCCATTAGGCCCGCTTTTCGCGTTGCGCTTTGCGATAAGGAATCTTTATAAAGGCCGGCCGATGAGAATCGGCCTCGCCCAGATCAACACGATAGTCGGCGACCTTGCGGGCAACCGGCGCAAAATTCTCGCCGCCTATGAGCGGCTGGTGGCGGACGGGGCCGAGCTGGTGGTGTTTCCGGAGCTGGTGGTGACCGGCTACCCACCGCGCGACCTGCTGTTCAAGAGCCGTTTTGTGCCGGACAACCTCGCGTCGCTGCAGGAGATCGCGGCCGGGACCGGCAAGGCGCCGGCGCTGGTGGGGTTCGTCGAGCCCAACCCGGCCGAGCGCGGGCGGCGGTTTTTCAACGCGGCCGCCTGGTGTGAGCGGGGCAAGGTGCGCCACGTGGCGCGCAAGTGCCTGCTGCCGACCTACGACGTGTTCGACGAGGACCGCTACTTTGAGGCCGCGGCGGAGCCGGTGGTCGTGCCGTGGAAGGGCTGGCGCTTCGGCCTGACCATCTGCGAGGACATCTGGACCGGCCCGGTGGTGGACACCAGCCGCCACTACGCCACCGATCCGCTCGGGTTTTTCGAGCGCGGCGACATCGACATGCTGCTGAACCTCTCGGCCAGCCCGTGGCATTGCGGCAAGGACTCGACCCGCCAGGCGATTGTGCGCAGCGCGGCGCTGCGCACCGGCAAGCCGGTGGTCTATGTCAACGCCGTCGGCGGCAACGACGAGCTGGTGTTTGACGGCCACTCGATGGTGATGAGCGGGCGCGGCGAGCTGCTGGCCGGCCTCAAGCCGTTCCGGGAGGCGCTCAAGGTGGTGGACATCGAGGCGGCCGAGCGTTCCGCCCCCGACATCGATCCGGACTTCCAGCGGGACGCGCTGGCGGACATCTATGACGCCCTGGTGCTGGGGTTGCGCGACTACGCGCACAAGAGCGGTTTCACCCGCTGCCTGATCGGGCTGAGCGGGGGCATCGACTCGGCGCTGACGGCGGTGCTGGCGGCCGAGGCGCTCGGGCCGGAGAACGTCATCGGCATCAGCCTGCCCTCGGCCATTTCCAGCCAGCACAGCAAGGACGACGCCCGCCAGCTGGCCGAAACCCTCGGCATCGCCTTCCACACCCTGCCGATCAACGGGGTGGTGGACGCGGCGCTCGCCGCCCTCGCGCCGCTGTTCGCCGGCACGCAGCCCGACATCACCGAGGAAAACATCCAGGCGCGCGCCCGCGGCCTGCTGCTGATGGCCGTCTCCAACAAGTTCGGCGCGCTGCTGCTGACCACCGGCAACAAGAGCGAGCTGGCGGTCGGCTACTGCACCCTCTACGGGGACATGGCCGGCGGCCTCGCGGTCATTTCCGACCTGCCCAAGACGCGCGTCATCGCCCTGGCGCACTGGGTCAACCGCGCGCGCGAGATCATTCCATGGAACACCATCCGCAAGCCGCCCTCGGCCGAGCTGCGCCCCGGCCAGAAGGACGAGGATTCGCTCCCGCCCTACCCGGTGCTCGACGCCATCCTCAAGCGCTACATCGAGGAGGGCCAGTCCTCTGCCGACATCATCGCCGCCGGCTACCCCGAGGCGGTCGTCCGCGACGTCATCCGCAAGGTCGACCTCAACGAGTACAAGCGCAAGCAGGCCGCCCCCGGGCTCAAGATCACCCCGCTCGCCTTCGGCGTCGGCCGCCGCATCCCCATCGTCCAGAAGTACGTCAGCTGACGTTTTCCGGGTCCTTTTTCGGGGTGGACCCTTCACCGGCAACCGCGGGCGTTGGCGCGCTCAGGTGCCGTAGAGGCGGTCGCCGAAGTCGCCGAGCCCGGGGCGGATGAACTTGCGGGCGTCGAGCCCGCGGTCGAGCGCGCCGGCGAAGATGCGCAGCCCGGGGAAGCGGGCCTCGAGGCGCTGCACGCCCTCCGGGGCGGCGACGATGCACAGGAAATCGACCTGCCGGGCGCCGTGCTCGTGGGCGGCCGCGATGGCCTGCTCGGCGGAGCCGCCGGTGGCGAGCATGGGATCGACCACCAGGACGCGTTGGCCGGCCAGCGGGGGCAGCTTGCAGTAGTAGCGGCGCGCCTCGGCGGTGCGCTCGTCGCGCTCCAGGCCGATGTAGCCGACCGACACCTCGGGCAGCAGGCGCACCACGCAGTCGACCATGCCGGCGCCGGCGCGCAGGACGGCGATCACAACCACGGGCTCGTCGAGCAGGAGCGCCTCGGTGCGCTCGAGCGGCGTCTCGATGTCGGTTGAGCGCAGGCGCAGGTCGCTGGTGGCGGCCAGCGCGAGGAAGGTGGTGACCTGGTCGCAGTAGCGGCGGAATTCCTGCGGCGGGGTCTCGCGGCGCCGCAACTGGTTGATGCAGTGGATCGCGACCGGGTGCTGGATGATCTCAAGCGGCATGGGTTCGGAAGGGTTGAAAGGAAAGGAGCAGCGGGCTTTGTTGTCTCCGTGCCTCAGTGAGAGATTTCGTGCAGGCGCGGCAGGGCGGCGCGGAGCAGCCGGGTGACGGCGTTCAAGGCGGCGCGGGCGGTGGCGCCGACCTCCTCGTGGGTGAGCGGCGCCCCGCCATGGTGGGCGGCAAGGTTGGTGATGCAACTGAGCCCGGCCACCCGCAGGCCGCAGTGGCGCGCGACGATGCACTCGGGCACGGTGGACATGCCGACGGCGTCGGCCCCCAGCCGGCCGAGCGCGCGGATTTCGGCGGGAGTCTCGAAGCTCGGCCCGCTCACCGCGGCATACACGCCCTCGGCCAGCGGGACGCCGGCCTCCGCCGCGGCGGCGCGCAGCGCGGCGCGCAGGTCCGGGTCCCATGCGGCGGTCAGGTCGGGAAAGCGCGGCCCGAAACGGTCAAGGTTGGGACCGCGCAGCGGGTTGTCTCCCATCAGGTTGAGGTGGTCGGCGATCAGCATCAAGTGGCCGGGCCGCAACCCATGGGCGATGCCGCCCGCGGCGTTGGTCAGCAGCAGGCCGCGCACGCCCAGCCGCGCGAAGACGCGCACCGGGAAGGTGACCGCCGCCATGGAATGGCCCTCGTAGTAGTGGAAGCGCCCCTGCATGCACCAGACCGGGACGCCTGCCATGCGCCCCCATAACAGGCGGCCGGCGTGGCCCTCGACCGTGCTGAGCGGGAATCCGGGGATGCTTGAATAGGCCGCCGCGCCCTCGCTCTCCATCAGGGCGTCGGCGACCGGCCCCCAGCCGGAGCCCAGCACCAACGCCAGCCGGCGCGGCGACGCCGCGGGCGCCCGCTGCTCCAGCCAGCGCACGGCGGCGTCAAGGACGTTCGGGTTGCAGCTCATCATTAGATCTCACAAAGGCGCAGGGGCGCGGAGCTCCGCTCTCTCCACATCCCCGTGAAAGAAATTTTTGCTCCTTTGCGACTTCGAGTGGGTATAGCCTCGTCGGCGCGGCTCACAGGCGCGTAGCGCCGCCGCGAAGGTAGCAACTGTGTCCAAATCAAGTCGCGAATGCATGTTTTTTGAGCAGGGCTTGGATGTGGAGCAGGAGCTTGCGCATGGCGGCGACGATGGC
>FWPV01004872.1_pt1 | contig 27555 bp, 25 predicted proteins | sample 2228371 | NCBI WGS metagenome assembly FWPV01 (sample SAMEA103939776, study PRJEB20133) | metagenome
TGAAAAGGAAGAAAACCTTACAAAATATTAATCGCCCGGCAACCGGGAAAAAACGCTGATGAGTTTTTTGGGTTAAATTGAATATCATAATGTTGAATTTAAACCTATTCTCTTGAAAAGGCCAAAGGCATACAGTAAAAAAAAGATTTGCTGTGTTTTCAATTATGCTCCTCATTACAGGGAAGCCATTTTTAAAAAAATGGACGAAACATTTGATGTTGACTTTTATTTTGGCAATGATATATTCAGCCCTTTAAAAAAAATTGATTATAACATACTTAAAGGTTTTAGAAAAGAATTAAAAACAATACGGCTTAACAGAACCTATAAATGGCAGTCAGGAATAATTTCGGTTTTAAAGAAGAAATATGATTATTATATTATAACAGGTGATTTGACATATATCTCCAACTGGTTACTAATTCTTTACTGTAATCTTTTCCATAAAAAAATTTTTTTATGGTGTCATGGACTAAAAAGCAAACCAGACAGTTTTTTTCAAAGGAAAATATCAGAATTGTATTATGGAAATAAAATGACTGAATTGTTATTATATGGAAATTATTCGCGGGGAATAATGATTAAAGAAGGTTTTGATGAAGAAAAAATGCACATAATATATAACTCACTTGATTATGAAAAACAAACCCGTATAAGAAATAATATAATAAGCTCGGATAATAACCCTTTAGCGAATTATTTCAGCAACCATGATCCGGTATTAATATACATTGGCCGGTTGCAGAAAGAAAAAAAACTTGAAATGATTCTGCAGGCACAGATAGAATAAAAAAAACAAAAAAAATATGTTAATTCTGTTTTTATAGGTGAAGGAGAAGTGCTAAACGAGTTAGTTCAACTCGCAAAAAAACATCAGATTGAGGAAAGAGTATGGTTTTACGGGGCATGTTACGAGGATGAAACATTAGCTCCTTTAATTTTTAATGCTTCGATAACAATATCTCCGGGAAATGTTGGACTTACCGCTATTCATAGTCTCTCATTTGGGACACCGATTATTACGCATAATAACTTTGCCACACAAATGCCTGAATTTGAATCAATCATTGAAGGCAGAACAGGCTCTTTTTTTGAAGAAAATAATGTAAATGACCTTACAGAGAAAATAAAAGCATGGCTGCCTGTATTGGATAAAAACAGAGAAACAATCAGAGCCAACTGTTTTCAAATTGTTGATAGGTATTATAACACCAATTATCAGATTAACCTGTTAAAAAAAATATTAAAGTAATGAAGATATTATGGATTACAAATGTTCCGGTTGGAGAGCATTGTAAGATAACAGGAGAGAAACCTGTTGTTGGTGGCTGGTTGAAGTCGGCATTGGAAGAGCTTAGAGAGGTTGATTCAATTAAACTATGCGTGGCAACAACATGGAAAGTAAATACCATGGAAATAGTAAAGGATGCAAATATAGAATATGCAATCATACCCGGTGGGCTGGCATTTCAATATAATCATAAGAACAAGAAAAATATAGAATGGTGGAAAAAATTAATACAGTATTTTCAACCTGATATCATTCATATTCACGGAACCGAATTTTCTCTGGGTCGGGCTATAATGCAGGCATGCCCCGATAATAAATTCGTAATATCAATACAAGGCCTTTGTTTAGGAATCACAAGGTATTATTTTGCCGGTTTAAAAATAAAGGATATTTTTCAAAACATTACCCTGCGCGATATAATAAAACGCGATACCATGTTTCATGCAAAAAGAAAATTTCAGAAAAGGGCAATACTCGAGAAACAATATTTGCAGAAAATTAATAATGTTATTGGACGAACAACATGGGATTATGTACATTGCAAACTAATCAATCCTGAAATTAACTACTATTTTTGTAATGAATCTCTCCGACATGAATTCTATGATAAAAACTGGGATATAAAAAAAATTATCCGGCACACAATCTTCGTAGTCCAAGCTTGTTACCCGATTAAAGGCATGCATATTCTTCTTAAAGCCATATTTATCCTGAAGAGAAACTATCCCGATGTTAAACTATACATAGCAGGAAAAGATTTAGTAACAGCCAAAAGCTTTATAAAAAAAATTAAAAGTCTGGGTTATGCCAATTATTTGCGAAAACTCATAATAAAATATAATCTGCAGGATAACCTGATATTTACTGGTGAACTAGATGCAGAACAAATGGTAACGTATTATCAGAAATCACATGTTTTTGTTTGTCCATCGAGCATTGAAAACAGTCCTAATTCTTTGGGCGAAGCTCAGCTGATTGGCACACCTTGTGTTGCATCTTTTGCAGGTGGCATACCCGATATGGTTAATCATTATAATACAGGATTACTCTACCGTTTTGAAGAATACGAAATGCTTGCCTATTACATCCGGTGTATTTTTGACAACGATAACCTGGCCATTAAATTATCGCAAAATGAAAAGGAAGTTGCTAAGAAAAGACATAACAGGCAGGAAAACACATCTCAGTTGCTTACAATATACAGAAAGATAGCAGATCAGTCAGCCTGAATCTTAAAGTGTATCAACATTTATGCTGCAAATCATCTTTGAGAATATCAGTGAATAAATAATAGAAAATGAAAGTCTGTATTTTGTCTGCATATTTTCTTGAAACAACCCTTCCTCTTGCAAAACATCTGTCAGAACTTAATCTTGATATGACAGTTTATTGCTTGTTTCATATTGAAAACAGGAACAGTTATGTGGTTGATTTTTCACCGTTTAAAGTAAACTTTGGGATAGATAATCGTTATTGTCATGATGCTTACAACGATAAAATAAAGGAATATCTAAGCCATATAAAAATATACAACTTTTTTATCTCAAGCATTACCAGAAACCCTATACGAAATCTTTATCATATTTTTAAATTATTGCTACATATCAGAAAACAAAAATTTGACATTATTCATTTCATTGGAAATAACTCGTTCGAATACCTGATTTGGTTTTTCTTAAGAAGGAAAATCAAGGTTCACACCTTACATGAAGTCAATGGCCACGAGAACAATACATCTCTTAATTTTATTCAGCGTTTTACTATGAACTTCCTTTGCAGAAACAAAACGAATATTATTACACACTCTGTGGCAACAGGAAAAAGATTTTCAGAATATTATTCAGCTTTAGCCGGTAAAAAACAAGCACTCGAAAACCGATTACACATAATTCCTTTCGGATTATTTGAAACATATGGTTGTTTTTCAGAAGACATACATATAGAAGAAGATGCGAAAACGTTGGTTTTTTTCGGCAGAATATTACCCTATAAAGGAATTGAATACCTGTTTGATGCATTTCAGAATGTACAGAAAAAAATACCAGAAATAAAGCTTATCGTTGCCGGCGAAGGAGAAATAGACTTTGATATAAAGTCGCTTAAAAACATAGAAATAATCAATCAGTTTGTAAACAATTATGAACTGGTAAAAATTATTAAAAAAGCATCCGTTATTGTATGCCCTTATATAAGCGCTTCTCAAAGTGGGGTGCCGATGGTAGCCTTCTATTTTGGCAAACCGGTTATTACTACTAATGTCGGAGGGCTACCTGAAGTAGTTGAAAACATGGTAACAGGCTTGATTGTCACACCCCGCGATTCTGAAGCCCTTGCCCAGGCGATTGAAAAAGTCATGTCTGATTCGGCTTTGCTGACAACTCTAAAAAACAATATCAAACAGAAATATGCAGCGTCACAACAATACGGATGGCATGATATTGCTGCTAAAACTAAAAAAGTGTATTTCACAGACAACAATTAATCATTAAAAATCAGAAATTGTGAACAACGCTATTCTTTATTGCAGCTCTCTTTGTTCTGATCGTGTATTGAACCATATTCATACTACTTCAAAAATTAAACCTCTTTATTCCATTCAGAAATTCCATCGTTTGGTCACTACCGGATTGCAGGCAAACGGCCTCAGGATTACTTCACTCACGGCAATACCGATTAGCAGCGATCATCATAAAAAGAAAATATGGTGCATCAGAAAAGAAACAGAAAATAATATTCGTTTTATTTATCTTCCTTTTATCAATATCACTTATTTCAGACAAGTATGCATTGCTGTTGCTTCGTTCTTCTATACAGCTTTTTGGATAATCAGAAACCGAAAAAACACACCGGTAATTATTGTTGATGTTTTAAATGTTGCCCTTTCTGTTGCGAGCCTTATCGCCGCAAAAATACTTCGGGTAAAAACATGTGCAATTATTACAGACATCCCTGTTATGCTCATGCACATGAGTAATAAGAAAGCCTATAATTTTCTGGGGAAACTTGCCGTATGGTTAAGTACTAAATTGATTTCATCATACGATTATTATGTCATGCTCACTGAACAGATGAACCATCTGGCCAATCCAAAAAACAAACCATATTGCATCATTGAGGGCCTGGTTGACTCCTCCTTAAAAGATATTTTCATTTTAAACCAAAAAAAACCAGAAGAGAGAATAATCCTTTATGCCGGAAGTTTATACGAAAAATACGGAATAAAAAAGCTTCTTGATGCATTCATTAAACTTCAGTTATCAGACATACGCCTGCATATATACGGCGATGGAGAAATGGCAGAAACAATTTCTGAATATACAGGAAAGGATAACCGCATGGCGTTTTTTGGTGTGGTTCCTAACCATACGGTAGTAGAAAAATTGAGGGAAGCCACTCTACTTGTCAATCCCAGACCCAGTAATGAGGAATTTACAAAATATTCATTTCCTTCAAAAAACATGGAATACATGGCATCAGGCACGCCGCTGGTTACAACCCCCTTGCCCGGCATGCCTCAGGAATATTATCAATATGTTTTTATTTTTGATGACGAAAGTGTCGAAGGTATTTTCATGAAACTGAAATCCATTCTGTCTCTTTCACAAAATGAGTTATCTGAATTCGGAATGAAAGCCCGTGAATTTGTCCTTAACCAGAAAAACAACATAATACAGGCCCGTAAGTTGATTCAAATGTTATATTCCTGAACGGATTTCGTTCAAATAGTACTTAGCCACATTATCCAAATCAATAATATGAAAATCGCTCTGGTTCTTTCAGGGAATAAAGAAAATGCCCCTTATTACTTGTATTACACAAGAATTCTTAATCAGCTTCAAACCGAATATGATATTATTTCATGGGACCGTCTTTCGCTCGGAACAGAAGATAATTATTGTTTCCGGTATCCGAGTCCGGACTCTTTGCCGTTTTACAAAAAAATGATTGATTTTTATAAATATTCCCGCTATGTAAAAAAAATACTCCTTACCGAAGGCTATGATCTCGTAATTGCATACACTTTAGTCAATATCACTTTTCTGGGGAATTTCCTGATAAAGCGTTACCCAAAGAGATTTCTGGTTGATATCAGAGATTACTCTCCTATTCTTCCTTATGTAAAAACAAAACTCAGAAAAATATTTAACCATGCTTTATTAACCACGGTTTCTTCACCGGGTTTTTTAAAGTGGTTACCCGGGGGTATCAAGTATACTCTGTGCCATAATGTAAAATTTGAGTATCTGATAACTACCCGAAACAATATTACTGATTTAAGAAAACCTTTATTGAATATTACTTCTTTTGGCCTGATCAGGGACCATGAGGTTTATAAAAAGCTTTTTATCGATTTGTCAGGTTCGCAGAATTTTAAAATTATTCTGCGTGGAATTGGTACCGAAAAATTGCACGAATTTGTAAAAGAAACAAATATAGACAATGTGAGTATTGCCGGCAGATATAACAAAGCCTACGAAGAAAAAATCATTTCATCGGCTGATATTATCTTCATTGTTTTTCCGCGGTCGGTAGCCCATGATGGCATTATGTCAAACCGTTTTTATCACGCAGTGGTAAACCGAAAACCAATGATTGTGAATGAAGGAAATATTCAGGCTGACTATGTTAAAAAATTTAATTTGGGTATAACTATTAACGAACAGGATAATTATTTGCAAAAAATCAATTCCTATATAGATGTTTTCGATCCTGAAATATTCAATAAAGGTTGCGAAAATATGATTGAACTAATAAAAGAAGATATGCAAACATTTGAGAATAAACTAAATGAAATAATATTTTACTTAAAACACAACCAAGCCGAAGCCTAAATCGTAGAATATATTGTTAGCAATGCATACGATTATATAAAATTGACTTTATTTCTTAATCTTTGCATCATAATACCTCACATAACCTCCATGGGCTAAAACCAATTGATGTAGTTTTATTTTGTTCAACCATTTATTATTAATTTCAATTAAATATGAAATTAACGGAGCTTATTGAAGCTTTTATAAAAGCCGGGGTGAAAATCGATTCTTACCATGGATGTTATTTCTTTACTTCAAATGGTATCTATTATTCTTTCCCGCCGGTATATCAGATTCCTGAGCGGAGTCTATCTGTAAACAGTTTAAGATGGAAGCATCTCATTACGGTTATTTACACTGATTTACAAATAAAAAACACATATGAGTTTATTCTCAGAACCAATCAATACAACCTGGAAGATTTTGATAAGAAAGTGCGCAACCGTATCAGGAAAAGTCTTCAAAACTGCACTTTCAAAAGACCCGGGTTGTCAGAATTAATAAATGACGGGCTGAATATAAACAGAGCCACCTGCCAACGACAGCACAGAAATGATAATATTCTGACAGAACCTGCCAAATGGAATCATTACATATCTACTTTGTATAATCGCGATAAGTTTATTATTCAGGGAGCCTTTTATAACAACAGAATGGTTGGATATATAGTGGCTTACTGGCTTGAGGATAAATGCAACATCCTTCATGCATATATCGACCGGAAAGATGCTGAAGTGACCTCTCCCATGAACGGCCTGATTTACAATCTGGTGAACCAGTTGATTACTGAGCACGGATCGGTTCATCTTTCATACGGAATAGAATCATTTTCACCCTTGCCTGAGTTAAACCGTTTTAAATGCAACATGCTTTTTGAAAAGATACCGGTGACAAGATTATTTTTACTGCACCCCTTGTTAATTCCCTTTATCAGGTTTTATCTGTTTTGTACCATCCATATAATGAATAAAAAAATTGTTCATCATAATTTTACACGGAAACTAATTAAATTATATCAGGGGCATCGTTTGTTTTTTAAAGTAATGAAAAGAAAAAAAGCAGTTGCCGTATCCTTGCATTCATAAAATGGAATTAAACATAAATTAAAATTCTGTTTACAATAACCATTTCGAAATTGAGTTATAATTGTGTTTTTTATTAAGAAAATAATAGCATTTAATTACTGAAAAGTAATATGTTTAATTAAACCACCCGTAACCCGAAATGATATTGATTATTTCATCTGTTTTTCCGCCAGAACCTGTTGTTTCGGCCAACATTGCGTTTGACCTGGCAACAGTATTGTCAGAAAAACACGAAGTAAAAGTATTAACACCAAGTCCAACGCGTCCATACGGTTTTGCTTTTCCTGAATTACCGGCAAAAAATCATTACCGTTTTGAACAGATTATATTAAATTCTTATACATTCCCGAAATCGAAAATCTTTGGCAGAATGCGTGAAAGCTATAGTTTTGGCAGGCATGCTGCCCGATATATCAAAAAGAATCATACCCGCATAAAATGTGCTTACCTGAACACCTTTCCCTTATTAGCACAGTACTTAATCATACGGCGGTTAAAAAAATATTCAATACCTTCAGTCATACACATGCAGGATATTTATCCTGAATCACTGACTAACAAACTTCCCTTTTTCAGGAAACTAATCTGGAAGCTTTTGTTACCCATTGACAGGTACACCCTTAAAAATGCCACCCGGGTAGTTGTCGTTTCCGAAATTATGGCCAAAGTATATAGTAATACCCGTGGTATTGACAAAAGCAAAATGGATATTATCTATAATTGGCAAAACGAAAATGAATTTATCAAATTTGCTCATTCCGAAGCGAAAAAAAACAATAATCTTTCAAAGTATCATCAATTCACTTTTATGTATCTCGGTAACATAGGACCGGTAGCAAAAGTTGAATTTATTATTGAAAGCTTCCACAAGGCAGGCCTCCGCGATGCTTTGCTGGTGATTGCCGGCAGCGGTTCAAGAAAGGATGAATGTGTCAGACTGGCAAACAATCTTCAGATTCCTAACGTAAGTTTTCAGGAGGTACCTCCCGGTAAGGTGCCTGAAGTTCAGGATAATGCTGATGTAATGATTCTTCCTTTAATAAAGGGCGCTTCATTAAGTTCTATTCCATCTAAGCTGCCTGCCTATATGTTTTCTGCAAAACCCGTTATTGCATGTGTTGACATGACCAGTGATACCGCCGGAGTGATTAATAATGCCAGCTGCGGATGGGTTATACCACCCGAAGATGTTGATAAACTCGCTGAAATGATGAAGGTTGTATCAGAATTAGATGATAAATCCTTAAAGGAACTGGGTAAAAACGGCTATAACTATGCCATGCAGTTCTTTTCGAGAAAAAGCAATTTAAACCGATTAATTAATATTATAGAATCAAGTACATTGCGACAATAAAACCATTAACCTCTGAACAAAACTACTTATTATTTATGTTAGGCAGTAAATATACGATTAGGAAGGCAACGCTAAAGGACCTTGATAAGATTATTGATCTGCATCTTGCCTCTTTTTCATCCGAAGAACATATCCCTGTTCTGATAGGAAAAAGGTATGTAAGAGCAACATATCAATGGATATTGACCCATGAAAACGGCTTCGTCCTGATTGCTCAGGACGGTGATAATATCATAGGACTGCAATCGGTTTGCATTGGTTCATATGAATTGCCGATGTTTTTATCATGCCTGCCAGATCTGATTATCAGTTTAATTACAAATTACCGGTTATTTTTATCAAAAAGGTTATGGAAAAGGCTGCTGAGAGTTTTTTCCAAGCTGAAAATAAAGAGGAATGGAACCATGGAGAAATATGCCAATTTTATTATCGGCATTATCGATTCGCAATATCGCGGCAAGGGAATATTTTCAGTAATAGTAAACAGTGCCGTCCAGATATGCAAGGAAAATGGCTGTAAAAAGATTTATACGGGAATATACAAGCAAAACATAACCACGCAGCAAATTTTTACCCGATACGGATGGATAATTTGTCCGGAACTGGAAACACGGGAAACCTGTTTTTATCAGATTGATCTGTAATTCATTCATGAACAGACCAAAACAATTTTATTAGGGATGGATGTATGAAATTTCGCTTGGCTAATCAAACCGATGCATCTGCATTGGCCATGTTACATTATAAATGCAGTAAAAAACAGACAGGAAGTTTTTTGCACGAGCTGGGATTCGCTTTTTTAAGAGCATACTATAAAGTGCATCTTCGGCACAAAAACAGTGTGATTCTTATTGCCGGAAATGAAAATGAAATGCATGGTTTTGTATCAGGGACATTGGAAACACAGGATTTGCTGAAGGCAATGAGAAAAAACAGAATTGTGCTCATGCTTGCCTGCTTGCCTGCGCTGTTGAAATCACCGCTGATATTATCAAAACTTATTGAACGATATCGGTTCATCCATCAGAAGGCAAATGCAAAACAGTATGGTGTTACGCATGGACCAAAAATTGATTACTGGGCATGGGATCCGGATAAGAAGGAAAACTATTCAGTTATTCTGTTCAAAAGATTCCTGAATATAGTTTTTGATATGGGTTTTATCAGTATTCACGGCGAAATAGATGAAGACAATGAAAATATTGTGGCATTGCATGAGCGTATGGGTGCCAAAGTGGTACATGAAATAGTCATTGAAGGGAACAGGAAAAGAATCATTATTGAATACACCAGTAAAAAAAACTGAAGCATTGCAAAAGCATATGATTATAATCGTAAGTTGTTATGAAAAGAATGCTTGATATTATTTTTTCCATGCTTGGACTGATGGTTTTTTTCCCGTTGATGGTTATTGTGTCTGTTATGATCGTACTGAATGACTGTGGGCCGGTATTTTTCTGTCAAAAAAGAATCGGAAAAGGCGGAAAACCCTTCGTTTTATACAAATTCCGATCAATGAAGGTTTTGGACTCTGCTAAAAACGGAACATTTGAACCGGGGGACCATTCAAGAATAACATCTATAGGTAAATTCATCAGAAAAACGAAAATTGACGAATTGCCTCAACTCATCAATGTTTTAATCGGTGACATGTCAGTTGTTGGCCCCCGTCCTGAAGTTGAAAAATGGGTAAAAGAATATCCGGAAAGATGGAAAAAAATACATACAGTCAGACCCGGCATTACTGACAACGCATCTATTCTTTTCAGGGATGAAGAAATGTTATTATCAGCCTCAGAAAACCCCGAACTGATGTATAAAGAAACGATTCTTCCCAGGAAGCTTAAACTTTATGAAGAATATATCGATAATCATACTATTCAGAACGACATAAGGATTATATTCAGAACCATCATGGCAGTAATTAACCCCAAATAAAAGACAAGGCATGCAGATACCATTTTCCAAAGTACCAATAGCCGGTAATGAGTTTGACTATGTGAGCGAAGTATTAAAAAGCGGCTGGTTAACAACCTCAGCAAAAGCACTTGAATTTGAAAAGAAATTTGCCGAATATGTTGGAGCGCATTATGCCTGTGCGGTAAATTCGTGTACATCGGCGCTTCATCTGGCGGTTGAAGCAACCGGTATTCAGCCCGGAGATATAGTCCTTGTCCCCTCGCTTACATTCACCGCTTCGGCAGAGATACTAAGGTATATTGGAGCCCACCCTGTTTTTACTGATGTGGAATATGAAACAGGGCTTTTATCGCCCGAAATATTGGAAAATGCTATTAACAAACACCCCGAGATAAAAGCGCTTATTCTTGTGCATTATGCAGGACAGGCAGCAGAAATGACCAATCAGAACAACGGTGGCATTCTTGAAATCTGCAGAAACAAAAAAATAAAACTAATTGAAGATGCAGCTCATGCCTTTCCAACAAAATTCGGAAATCAATATATAGGTTCGTATGGTGATGTCACCTGTTTCAGCTTCTATGCCAACAAAACCATCACTACCGGCGAAGGCGGCATGCTTGTTACTAATGATGATAAAATCTACAAAAGAGTGAAAATTATGCGATTACACGGAATAAACCGGGATATATGGACAAGATTTACCGACAATAAAGCCTCGTGGGAATATGATGTGGTGGCTCCGGGTTTTAAATATAATATGCCCGATATTAATGCGGCTGTTGGTTTGGCCCAGCTTGAAAAAGCAGAATACTTCAGAACACAGCGCCAGAAATGTGCTGAAATTTATCTGCATCAATTGGCAAATATCAATACCATCGATCTCCCTCAATGCAAAGGACCCTTTGAAAATCATTCCTGGCATATTTTCCCAATTAAAATTAAACCTGATGCAAAAGTATCAAGAAATAATTTTATTCAAATGATGGCAGAAAAAGGGATTGGAACGTCCGTTCATTATAAGCCACTGCATCGGATGACTTACTATCAACAAACATACAGTCTGAAACCTGAAGATTTTCCAAACACGGAAAAAATCTGGAACAGTACCGTTTCTTTACCCATTTATCCGGAGCTAACTGAAAAACAAATATTATATATTTGCAGCGCAATTGAAACAATTTTAAACTAATTTAAATAAAGTAAGAAAAAATAATTGGTAATAAAGGAGTTAAGCAAATTATTTTTTATCCTTTAAAAAAAGCATCAACTAAGATTAAACTCTAAAACCAACAAAATGTTAAGCATGCAACTCAGGATTCCTGAAATATGGCAGAAAAAAGCCATGGAGTTTATGCGAAAGCACTATTTCCCAAGATGGATGGTTTTTTCATTTGACAGCATTGCCATAATACTTACTTTTTATTTAGCTTATCTTCTGCGTTTTAATTTCGATACCCATGAATTTGGCCATCTTTTTGCTTTTCGTCAGAGCATATTGGTTGCCGGAACCTACATGTTATTTGCACTTATTTTACGCCCGCATACAGGCCTTATCCGTCACACAACCGTTATCGATATCTTTAATGTGATTTTGTTCACCAGCTTTTCAATGCTTACTCTTCTCGTATTATCGCTTGTTGGCAGAAAATATCAACTGAATGATCACCTGATTGTCCCTTTATCCATAATACTTATCCACTATTTTTTGGTCACAATGCTGCTTTTAATGGTAAGAATTATCATTAAAATACTTTACCAGCTAATAACAAGCTCATACATTGAAAAAAAGAAACTGTTAATATATGGAGCAGGAGCCATGGGAGTTATTGTCAAACGGGTAATTCAAAGCGATATTAAAGGTGGTTACCATATTGCAGGTTTCATTGACCAGAATAAAAATTTACAAGGCAAAAAACTTAATGGTATTCATGTTTTCAGTCCCAAGGTACTGACTCCAGAATTCCTGAAAAAACATAATATAGATCGCCTTCAGAGAAAAGTGAGATCATCAGGTCGGCTCTTGATGTTGGACTTGAAGTACTTGATACGCCTCCGGTTGAAAGCTGGCTCAACGGACAGCTTCAGATGCGGCAGATACAGAAGGTTCAGCTTAAGGATTTGTTGGGCAGAGAGCCTATTGAATTAAACATTAAGCGCATTGGTATTGGCCTCAGTGGAAAAACAATACTCGTAACCGGTGCCGCCGGATCAATCGGCTCAGAAATAGTACGTCAGCTTATGATTTTTCCTGTTAAGCAACTGATTCTTGTGGATGTTGCCGAAACGCCAATGTATCATCTCGAAAACGAACTGCGTGACATTCCCCATACGTTTTCAACCCATTGTATTCTGGCTGATATTACCAATTCAGACAAAATGCAGGCTATTTTTGAAGAATATCATCCGGAAATCATTTTTCATGCGGCTGCATACAAGCACGTACCTCTTATGGAAGAAAACCCCCACGAGGCTATCAGGGTAAATGTAGGAGGAACCATGAAGCTGCTTGAATTCTCTATTACGTCCGACATTAAAAAGTTTGTAATGATTTCAACGGACAAAGCTGTTAATCCAACCAATGTAATGGGTGCTTCAAAGAGGCTATGTGAAATGATTTTACAAATAAGATCGAGACAGGCAGAAAATAAGATTCAGTATGTTATTACCAGATTTGGTAATGTATTGGGCTCTAACGGTTCGGTAATACCGCTTTTTACAAAGCAGATTGAGGAAGGCGGCCCTGTAACAGTTACCGACCCCGAAGTTACACGCTTTTTTATGACCATACCTGAAGCCTGTCAGCTTGTTCTCGAAGCAGGATTTATGGGAAAAGGCGGAGAAATATTTGTTTTTGATATGGGCCGGCCTATAAAAATAGTTGACCTGGCTCACCAAATGATAAGGTTATCAGGGCTGGTTCCTGAGAAAGATATTAAGATAGTATTCACAGGATTGAGACCGGGAGAAAAACTATATGAAGAATTGCTGACAAATAATGAGAATACCCTGCCGACGCATCATCCTAAAATAAAAATAGCCCGGATTGAAGACTTTAACGATAATGAAATATGCCGGAAAATTGAAATGCTTTTAATGAATTTGTATTCAATGTCTAAAACAGAGATTTTCAGATGTCTGGAAGATATGGTACCCGAGTTCCGGAGTAATAATCGTAATTATATTCAGTCTAAGACTGCATCGGCTGAATCATCATTAACTCAACCTGCAGAAAACAAAGAAACCCCTGTCAGGTTTGAGGAAAATAAGCATTATGGTTCAATAAAAGGAATAAAAAAATAAGATTGTTAACTGTGTAGAATGCAATCATTTTATCTGATTGATAATTTGTATTTTAATAATAAATATAGAAATAAAATTTGACCGGAAGGTAAATTAGTAATTTTCATACATAATATTCAGCAAACAATATACAAAACACTATGGAAAGTTTCAATGGCAAAGTATTACTAATAACCGGCGGAACAGGTTCTTTTGGCAATGCTGTTTTGCGAAAATTTCTGAACACTGATATTGCAGAAATCAGAATATTCAGCCGCGATGAGAAGAAACAGGATGATATGAGGCAGTTTTATAAAAATCCGAAAATCAAATACTTTATAGGGGATGTCCGTAACCGGCAAAGCATTGACAATGCCATGCAAGGCGTAGATTATGTATTCCATGCTGCGGCATTAAAACAGGTGCCGTCATGTGAATTTTTCCCGGCTGAAGCTGTAAGAACCAATGTGTTGGGCTGTGAATATGTACTTGACTCAGCTATACAATATAAGGTAAAAAGGGTAATTGTGCTGAGTACAGATAAAGCGGTTTACCCGATAAATGCCATGGGTATGTCAAAGGCATTAAGCGAAAAGGTTATGGTAGCCAAGTCACGTTCACTGAATGGCACTGGTTCGGTATTCTGCGGTACAAGATATGGAAATGTAATGGCATCAAGGGGTTCGGTAATACCTTTGTTTGTCAATCAGATTAAAAACTTACAACCCATCACCATCACCGACCCCAATATGACCCGTTTTATGATGACCCTTGAAGACGCCGTTGAGCTGGTTTTATTTGCCTTCCTTAACGGAAATAACGGAGATATTTTTGTTCAGAAGTCGCCGGCAACCACAATAGCTACACTGGCACAAGCCCTGAAAGAATTATATCAGTCAGACAGTGATATTAAAATCATTGGCACCCGGCATGGAGAAAAATTATATGAAACACTTGTCAATAGAGAAGAGATGGTAAAGGCAACTGACGAAGGTAATTATTTCCGTATTCCGGCTGACACACGCGACCTGAATTACAACAAATTTTTCACAGAAGGTGAATCAAGGGTTAATCTGGCTGAAGAATACAATTCACACAACACAGTAAGACTTGATGTGGAAGAAACCAAAAAACTTTTGCTGAAACTCAGGTTTATACGTGAAGATGTTTTAAAAGAAAAATCAGAACCAGTCTTTGAACCATAATTAACTGCTTAAATTATCAGTTTCACTCTCATATAACAAATACATCATGTTTTTCATTTTCTATGTTGTTTCATTTTTGATTTACCTGACTCTATCGGCATATATTTTTATTCGTGGTTGGCAGGCTTTACCCGGTTTAATCAGTTTTCGCATAATTTATTTTGGCTTATATCTGTTTTTCTTTTCCTCTATTTTAATAGGATTTTATTTTAAACAGTGGTTCCCGGTTTCTGTTGTCAATTTCTTTAAGATCATTGAAGGCTTCTGGGCTTTTTTCATCCCTTACCTTTTTTTTGCCGCTCTTCTGGCCGATTTTATAAGAATACTGCATCATTACTTTCATATAATTCCTGACCGTATTTTTGCGAAATGGACTGCTGTAAAATATATCTATTTTACATTAACTATCTTAATTTTAGCACTGATAACAATATCTGGCTATATTAAATTCAAGACACCGCAATTAACAGAACTGAATATTAAGTTCACAAAGAAAACAGAAAAAATTCAGGATATCTATTTGGTAATGGCAGGGGATCTTCATATAGGTAACATTGCCGGCCATAAGAGGCTCGGCAAATGGATAGAAATTATAAATAAACTGAAGCCCGACCTGGTGCTAATTACCGGTGATCTGTTTGATCAGAATTTTGACACGGCAAAATCAGAAACAATTATAAAAGAATTGTCGGAATTATATGCACCTTATGGCGTTTATGCCATTCTGGGCAATCATGAGTATTATACCAACACAGAAAAAGCCATAGAGTGTATGCAGAAGTCAGGTATAAAACTATTGCGCGACCAGACGGTGACTCTCGATAACCAGATAGTTATAATTGGCAGAGACGATGCAACCAACATACAACGCAAAAGTTTGTGCAAACTGATTGCTGAGGTTGATACCACTCTGCCCATGGTTCTGCTTGATCATCAACCTTTTGAGCTCAATCATGCTGTAAAACATAACATTGATCTGCAACTCTCAGGGCATCTGCATAGCGGACAGATTTTTCCATACAACCTCTTGCTTTCAAAAAAATGGGAAATACTTTACGGATACAGTAAAAAAGGAAACACCCAATTCTTTGTCACTTCGGGCTTAGGAGCCAGCTTTGTTCCAATAAGATTAGGAACACGTCCGGAAATTGTAAGGATAAGATTTTTGTCATCTCAGAATAAGAACAACCAAAACACACTGGAATCTGCATGCAATTAATGCACTCAATTCATAGCAACGAAAGTGTTATTATAATGCAACATTAAATCTATGCTTGTGAAAAAAATAGGTATTACAGGTCAGTCAGGTTTTATCGGAACACACCTGTTTAATTTTTTTGGATTAAAAAAAGAGGAAATTGTTCGCATCCCCTTTCAGGACAATTATTTTGAAAAACCTGAAAAACTTGAACAATTTGTGAGTCAGTGTGATGTAGTTATTCATCTGGCAGCTCTCAACCGGCATAATGACCATCAGAGCATTTATGAAACCAACATTTTGCTTGTAAAAAAACTAATTTCGGCACTTGAAAATACCGGTTCAAGGCCGCATATTTTATTTGCATCTTCTATACAGGAAGAACGGGATAATCTTTTTGGCAAATCAAAGCGCGAAGGCAGGGAATTATTTGCCCGATGGGCTGACAGGAACAATGCAGTATTTACCGGACTTATCATACCTAATGTATTTGGTCCTTTTGGCCGTCCTTATTATAATTCAGTGATTGCAACGTTTTGCCATCAGCTGACACATAATGAAAAACCTCAGATTGAAATTGATGCAAGCTTAAGGTTAATTTATATCGGCGATCTGGTGAATATCATCTGGCAATTGATAAGTGAGGGGTATTCAAACCATGAGTATAAAATTGAACACACAATTGAAAAAAAGGTATCTGAATTGCTTGAAATGACGCATTGTTATAAAACCAGCTATTATGATCAGGGAATTATTCCGATATTAGCCGGCAGGTTTGAAATTAACCTGTTTAACACCTTCCGCTGTTATATGGATATAGCAAATCATTATCCGGTAAAACTGACGAAGAAAACAGATGACAGGGGTGACTTTGTTGAAACCCTAAGGACGAATACCGGTGGCCAGGTTTCTTTTTCAGTCACCAGGCCGGGCATAACACGAGGTAATCATTTTCATACACGAAAAATTGAACGTTTTGCTGTTATAAGCGGAAAAGCCCGTATTCAGCTCAGGCAAATAGGTACAGACAGGATTATCAGTTTTGACATTGACGGAAGTGAGCCATGCTATGTGGATATGCCAATCTGGTATACACATAATATTACTAATACAGGTAAAGAAGACTTATATACTTTATTCTGGATAAATGAGTTTTTTGATCCATCTGATCCCGATACATTTTTTGAAGAAGTATAGTGAATTATTCTTATATTGCAGTAAATAAATATTAAAACCGAAAACCAGCAAATATGGGCAGGTTAAAAGTTATGACTATAGTGGGTACGCGGCCTGAAATAATTCGCCTTTCACGCGTTATTGCCCGGCTGGATGAACACCTTAATCATATTATTGTTCATACCGGCCAGAACTATGACTACGAACTTAATGAAATCTTTTTTAATGATTTGCAGCTCCGTAAACCCGATTATTTCCTGAATATTGATACTTCATCGCTTGGTGCATCAGTAGGCGACATCATCCGAAAGTCGGAAGAGGTGCTCTTAAAGGAAAAACCAGATGCCCTGCTTGTACTTGGGGATACAAATTCATGCCTTTCAGCCTATATGGCAAAACGAATGCATATTACTGTATTTCACATGGAAGCAGGTAACCGTTGCTTTGATGAAAACGTTCCTGAAGAAACCAATCGCCGGATTATCGACCATATTGCAGACTTTAATCTGGTTTATACTGAACATGCGCGCAGACATTTAATAAGCGAGGGTCTTCCCCATCGAAGGATTTACCTCACCGGATCACCAATGAAAGAAGTTATTGAATATTACATGCCTAAAATAAAGGCTTCTAAAATAATAAATGAATTAAAGCTTAAGCCGAAACAATACTTTACGGTAAGCGTACACCGCGAAGAAAATGTTGATTACCCCGAAAATCTGGAAAAGATAATTCATGTTTTAGAAAGGCTGTATTTAGAATACGGACAGCCGGTAATTGTTTCAACACATCCCCGGACCCGAAAAAAACTTGAAGGTAGAAAAGGCAAATCTCTGAATAAGAACATACGGTTTCTTAAGCCGTTTGGTTTTTCGGATTATGTAAATCTTCAAATGAATGCTTTATGTACCATATCAGACAGTGGCACCATCAGTGAAGAATCGGCCATTTTATCATTTCCTGCCGTGTCAATAAGGCAAGCCATGGAGCGACCTGAAGCTCAGGATGCGGGTACTATCATTCTCACTGGCCTTGACCCCGACATCGTGCTCGATTCGGTTAAACTTACCATAGAGGAACATAAACAAGGCAAATATAGTCGGATTGCGCCTGATTATATGATTGAAAACACATCCTGGAGAGTATTAAAACTGATCTCAGGCAATACGTTACTAAGCAACAAATGGAATGGAATTCAACCCCGGAAGTGAAAACAAACAATTTCTATTTTAGTGAGGCAGCCTGAATACGATTTGTCAGCATATTGTATAAAGCTTTAAATAAATATTTCAAATCGGTCATAAACGGATTTTTCAGATATTCATTTATATATATTTTTTCGGCTTCTATGTTGCCCTTCTCATCGGGCATACACAATGCAACATAAGGAGCAACCAGCCCGGTTTTATATTTAATTCTTTCCTTCTGCCATTCTTTTGGCATTTCCTCAAACCTTACCCAGGAAACGGGCCTGATACCTACCAGTTTCATCTCTCCCTTTATAACATTAATCAATTGAGGAAGTTCATCAAGCCAAAACTTCCTTAATAGCTTTCCCCAGCGGGTTATCCTCCAGTCATGTGCAGGCTTGCCTAAATTGTCATATCCATTATATTTCAGCAATAAATGCTGGATATATTCAGAATATGGATGCATGGTGCGGAACTTATACACCCCAATCATTTTCCCGTCTTTGCCAACGCGCTGTAATTTAATAATCGGATAATAGGAAGGATCAGGAATACCACAAGGCCTTCCGGTTTTTTTTACGATAAAATAAGTAAACCTGTCAATTGTCTTATAATCAATAATTTCAAAACCACAATAAACAAAACGGCCAAGCATCTCAGGAATGGAAATAGCGTGAAACTTTCCCCGTGTTAACAAATTGTAAATTTTATCAAGTAACGGAACTCTGGGAATTATGCGGTTTATTAAAAAATCAATGTACCATAATGCCTGACCTAAAACAGAGCCAAAATCAATGAAAAATCTGTTTTTTCTGTCGGTATATGATTCAATTCTCCCGATAAAAATACCGCCACATGGTAAAAGATTATTCACGGCTTCCAGCAAGCCATTAATATCCATAACAGAATTGATTTTCCTAAAGCCAATAACTGCCCTGATATCATTAAAGTCAACATTATCTGTAAATGATGCAGATTCTGAAGAAAAAAGAACTTTCCGGTAATCATTTCTGATATCTATATATTGCGTAATAAAAGACAATACATCAGCACTTGATTCATTTATTAATAATTCCTCAAGATTATCAAGGTTGATAAATGAATCCCTGTAAAAACTATATATGGCATTTTTAATGCCGGCAGAAAATCTGGTAAATTTTGAACTGCCGGAAAGATTATACGTATAATTAAGATAGGTCTCCATTAGTTTAAGGGTTCAATCAGACCGAACGGATTCTGGTAATCAAATTAACAATAATATTCACTGCAAATCAAGAAAATATTTATAAGCATAGCTATTTAATTGACGAAAGTATAAAAACAAACATTGAATAACGGGAACTTTATAAAAGTCAGAACCTGAAAAATATATTTTTGACTGTTGTTAAAATATAATAAGTTAATTGACGGCATTAAAGGAAAATGAGTAATTTTCATCCTAAGTATTATTACAGGCTGTTGTATATGACATGGGATGAAATTATTCCTGAATATGAAACATTTCTTAAGCTTGAAAAGTCATTGTCGGCCAACACTGTTGAAGCATATCTTGACGACATAGGAAAGCTGCAGGAATATCTTATTTTAAAAAATTCGGGCGTTACGCCTAAAGAGATTAGTTATGAACTGCTTAAGGAATTTATTTCATGGATAAATGACCTTGGGTTAAATGCTCGATCGCAGGCGAGGATAATATCGGGGTTAAAATCATTCTTCAGGTTTCTAATGATAACCGACAGAATAACCGTTGACCCTACCGAACTACTCGAAGCGCCAAGGCTCGGACGAAAGATACCTGATGTGCTCAGCATTTATGAAATAGATCAGATAATTAATGCCATTGATCTGAGCATGCCTGAAGGCCATCGTAATAAAGCAATTATTGAAACATTATATAGTTGTGGCCTTCGTGTTTCAGAACTCATTGATCTGCGCATTACCAATCTGTTTTTTGATGAGGAATATATCAAAGTGCAAGGTAAAGGAAGCAAACAAAGGCTTATACCTATAAGTGCCAAAGCTATAAAAGAGATACAGTTTTATATAAAACATTACCGGAGCCAGATTCAACCGAAAAAAGGATCAGAAAATATTGTATTTCTTAACCGGAGGGGAAATAAATTAACCAGAGTAATGATTTTCACTATTGTACGCGAGCTTGCACGTAAGGCAGGAATCGCAAAAAAAATAAGTCCGCATACTTTCAGGCATTCGTTTGCCACGCATCTGGTGGACGGTGGTGCTGATTTACGAGCAGTGCAGGAAATGCTGGGCCATGAGTCAATTATAACAACCGAAATCTATACACATTTAGACCGCGAATATCTCAGAGATACTATTATGCGTTACCATCCACGGTCGGGGTACAGCAAATAAAATTTAAGACAATCAGGTTAGCTCAAACCGCACTGAAATTCTCATGGTACAAGCAACCGGAAAACCGTTTTGAACTGCGGGTCTGAATTTCATTGTCCTGATTGCACATGCAGCAGCCATCCCGCAGCATCCTCCAATATCTTTAATGGTTTTAATCTGGCTTACATTCCCGTTTTCATCCACAGTAAATTCAATAATCACCGTACCTTCAATTTTCTGAGCTATTGCTTTTTCGGGGTAAGTGATTCTGTTTTTAATACACGTCATAATGTTTTCGCCTTCAACCGGACAGGGTAACGTTTCGCATACTCTGAAATCAGGATAGTCAGATTGACCCGTATTTTCAAGGCTTCCTGGAGGCTCTACTGCAACTGACGGCAGTAACGAAAAAATTAAAATACCCAAAAGCAGTAATAAAATTAACCTGCTCTTTAATAACATATTCATTTTCATTTGTTTATTTTTTTGTATTTAATCAGGTCATATCCCTTCGGTCAGGAAACCCGACCAATAATCATAGTTGTGTATGTTTAACTGATGATCATGGCTTGTTTTATTGTTTATAACCCAAAAAACTCATCAGAGTTTTTCCCGGTAGCCGGGCGATTAATATTTTGTTAGGTTTTCTTACTTTTCACGAAAGTAAGAAAACCTAACAAAATCTAAGTCGCTAAAAGTTTGAAGACTTTTTTGGGTTTAAAAAAGAAAAACCGCCTCAATTTATATTTGAGACGGCTTTTTTTGTTAGTATTTTGTCAGACGATTAATATTCCCAGAGGTCGTGTTCGATATTGAAAAGCCATTCCTTAATTCTTTCGGCTTCAAGCAATGCATCAACACCTAATGCATAAGAATTAATCCAGCGGTTTTCATAAACATTCGATTCGGCAAAGATATAGCTGTTAAATCTTCTCTGCATGAAGAAATCGTCGAATGAAATGCGCTGTGCATCATTGTTGCGGTTATACATTTCATGATTAGCAAGCAATGGCCTTATTTCATCGAAATAAACCCAGAATGTCTGCTGTTTAAGCAAGATATCGGTAGGCTGACCTTCGTCATCGAGTTTATAATAAAGTCGTATTGGGCACAAGCCAATAATTCTGACGCTCATAACCGAATGATTCCGGTCAAAGAACCATTTCTCTTTTACAAGTATTTGCTTAACCTCATCTGTTTTTCTGGGCCGGGGTAATACCTGTGTAATTAGCTGATTGGTATTGACATCGAGTGCTTTAATGGTATCAACACCAGCATCAAAAACTTTGTCAACCTGATCTTTAGTTAATGGTACTGTAAATTCATTAAGCCGGTCGTCAGTAGAAAAAGCCCTTATTCCTTCGTCGTCAATACCTTTCAGCAAAAGGTCGACAAGATTATACCGGTCTCCGATGGGTTTTGTAGGATAATACAAAGCTAGATTCTGCTTTTGCTTAAGATCAATAATCCTGTAAATATCTTTTGCCCACAGGACATCGGCTTCACGAATATAGGCGTATGGAACGGGAGCTTTATTGGCAATATGTTCACGAGCATAAACCTCTGTCACCTGGGCTTTTAATGCAGCTGAATGTAAAATAACCAGTGACAATCCGATAATAATAACAGCTCTTTTCATACGATAAATATTTAATGTTTCTAATTTAATTTAAAGTTTATGGTTGACAGGTTTCTGATAGTACCGTCAGGGCCTACTGCTTTAATATCCTGAATATATATAGGTGAACCTTTTGAAAGTGTATTAATCAGGTTTTTTTGTTCTGGGGTGAAGCGGTTACTATTTGAAGAATATTGTTTGACAAATCCCTGTACTACTGAAAGCAAAGTAAATTCAGTGACTGTATAATTGAGTTCGAAATCAAAATCGGGAGGCATGGTAGCTGCAACTCCGGTTTGTGCAAGCAGTACATTTTTGTCGATAACGCCGCCTTTCTTGCCGGCAACTGTTGCAATAGGGTCAGGTACCTGTTTTACCCTGAACTCTTTTGAGCCGACGACGCGTCTTTTACCGTCTAACTCAGCATATACGTTAACAAGGCAATTGCCCGGTCTTTTAGGCCGCATAATAAAGTTGCCCCTTGATGGAATAATAGAACCGTTTGTTGCGTCGGCAGAAACCTTATCAGCCGGCACACCGGCAACAGAAATTTCAACCGGGTTATCAACGCCGAGATAAAATACATTCATTTTGGTTGGAGATACGACCACACTTCCTTCTGCAACCTGATATTCGGCTGTAAACGGACGTCGTATGGCTGAGCCACTCGGGCCGGTTATTTCAATGATTCCACCCCATTGTTTGAATCCTGTTGTTGAGCCGGATCTTCTAAACACACCTTTTCCGCTGCCTTTTGCTACTTCAAGTTTGGTGTAATTAACGCCATCTTTTTTATCAATGTAGGGGTTACCGTTTTCATCAATTTTTGTTACCCATGGTTCTTTAACGCCTTCAGCAATCCATATTACAGGGTCCTGAGTTGTATCCCGTGCAGCGAGATATATATCTGCTTCATATTCATTACCTCTGATAATATAATTGGAATTAGGGATCACCACTGCTTCAAGTTCGTTAAATTTTACTTCTCCGGCGCTTATGGCTGTATACAAGAAATTGATAATTTCTGATTCAGCATTTCTCACATTTAATTGTTGTGACGACATGATAGCCAGAAAACCCATCAGAGGGGAATGGCCAAATTTGTGGTATTCCCATGTACGTTCCTCAGGGCTCGGGTTCTTCTTATCCAGTTTTGGCGGGTCGGTATCAAGCGCTTTCATTAGTGATTCGCGAAGACTGGTATTTACTTCAGGAACCAGACTTAGCAAAAAGTTGCGGTAAGATTCAATTTCTTTTCTTAGTTTAACTGCTTCACTCTTTTCGTTAAGTTCATTACCTATCATTATTCTGTGAGGTGTGTCGTAATCTGTGGTAGCTTCAATTTTGTCACGATTGATGCTATCGCCTGATACTGCTGCTGATTTACCTCTTTCAGCCTCCTGAATTACAGTGATTTTAAGATTCTGAATATAGTTATAAAGGCTGTCTGCTCTTCTTCTGACCTGATTGGCCAGATCGAGCCACTTGGCCGTTTTACTCGGATTGATAGCATATGCCTTTTCAAATTCACCGTAAACAAGGCCGTTTTTATCGTGAATTGTTTTTAAGGTTTTTCCAAGGCCTTCGTCAATAATTTTAAAGGCATCAAGAACGCTGGTAGATACGTTAAGTGCTAACAATGCTGTAAGCACAAGGTACATCATACCAATCATTTTCTGTCTCGGAGTCTCTTTGCCGTGGGCCATATAGCTTTAGCTGTTGGGTATTTATTTATTAATTAAAACATTTATTGAAGAAAGCATATTGCCGTAAATATTGTTAAGTGATGACAGGTTGTCTCTTAATTTAACAATTTCATCCTTATAGCGGTTTGTTTCTTCAACTGACAATTTCAGTTTATTAATCATATCTTCAACACCTGAATATACCTGCTGTGCACCTTTAAGGTGTTCGTTTCCGCTTTTGATTTGCAGTTCATATACAGAATTGAGCGCTGAAAGGTTTTTATTAAGCACTTCGAGATGTTCTTCATGTGTTTGTCCGCTTTTAGCCAATATCTGGTTTTCATTTTTGAGTGTTTCGGCAATTTGCAGGTAAGTATTTGTTACGGCGCTTCCTGATTCGGCAACCTGTTTTGCCGATTGAATATAAGCATTGGCAAGGTTTGAAGCTGATTCTTTAATGCCTTCTGCTGAAGCGTTATAGGTTTCTTTAATGGAACTGATTGTAGCTGCAGCGGCCTGCAGGTTATTCAGAAATTCTTTAGTGGCAACCGAAGCTGCAGAAATATCAGCTATGTTTGCTGCTGCTTTATGTAATTTTTGTAAACCGTCGCCAATGTTTTTTAATGTATCTTCATTAATGCTGGCTTCGCCAAGGATATTTTCTATACGTTCCAATGGTCTGCCACCGAAACCGGGGCCGAATTCCTGCATTTGTTCCATTTCATCCTGCTCGGTCATACCTGCGAGTTCGGGATAAACCAGTGTCCAGTCGAGTTCTTCTTTTAACGGTTCAAAGGCAGAGAAAAAGAAGATAGTTGCCTCTGTACACAGACCTAATGTGAGGAATAAGCCTGCGCCTTTCCAGTGCTGTATTTTAAACAAGGCACCAATGATAACTACAGATGCTCCCCATCCGTATAGTTTAGCCATGAATTTTCTCCAGCCTGAGCTTTCAACAATATCTGATATACTTGCCATATAATTGAATATTGATTTATTTATAAAAGATTTAGTTAGTTCCCATATATGATCTTACACACCTGAATCCGATATATGATTTTGCCGTGTCCTGATATTCGTAGGTACGTGTACCGCATTGCAGGAAATAAGCAATATCTTTCCATGAGCCTCCTCTGATAACCTTTCGTTTCATAACGGGCGGATCATCAGGACGGGCGTTATATCTGTAATCAGGATTCAGGTCATGTGAAAATATGTAAGATGATTCGTCAAATGCGCTTGATGTCCATTCAGCAACATTACCTGCCATGTCGTACAGATTAAATTCGTTGGGCTGATAAGTCCCTACAGGCAGGGTTACAACGCCACCATCATCGGAGTAGTTTCCGCGTAAGGGTTTAAAGTTAGCGAGGAAACAGCCTTCCTTATTGCGGGTATAATAACCTCCCCATGGATACATTGAATGTTCGAGGCCTCCGCGGGCAGCATATTCCCATTCTGCTTCAATGGGCAACCGGTAATCATGAACACCGGGTTGTCCGTCCTGAGCAAGGGCTGAATTCAACAATTGTGTCCTCCAGATACAGAATGCGGTTGCCTGTTTCCATGTAACACCTACAACCGGATAGTTATCATATGAAGGATGCCAGAAATACAATGTAGTGTATGGCTCATTGAATGAATAGGTAAAATCGGCTATCCAGCAAAGTGTATCAGGATAAACGTTAACAACATCGCGGATAACAAATGTTGACCTATCTTTAATTTCAATTTTATCGCCGTCATTATTGATGACGTATCCTTCATATTTCTTGGTTTCGAAATTATACCGGTTGGTTTTTTTTGCAGCCTGTTTCAGGTCAATCCAGAAATACTCGTACATGAGTTTACGGGTATCTATTTCTTTTTTGTTATAGAACCTTTCCTGTTGTGAAAGATATAAATCACTAAGAATTTCATTAACTTCTTCATCCCTGAAATCAATTTTTGTTTCCCAGTTGATTGCAGGTGGTTCGATTGGATTTCCCAGAGCATCTTCGGTAATTACAAAATCATCGAGCTGCTCGCCAAGCATTCTGCGCATAATAGAATCTCTGACCCAGTAAACGAACTGACGGTATTCGTTGTTGGTTATTTCAGTTTCATCCATCCAGAAAGGGTCGAGGGTTACAGTCTTGGATAAGGAAGACTGAGCCCAGGCGACATCCTGATCGTTAGGGCCCATTGTAAAAGTTCCTTGCGGAATAAAAACCATCCCATAGGGTTCGGGTTCAAAAAACTTAGGCCTGTTTTTAACTCCTGTAAGCTCACCTGATTTGTAGTTGGAACAACTACCAATGATGAAAGCTGCCAAAACGATACAGAAAGAAACGAACTTTTTCATATTCAGAAGTTTTTATCTAAAATAACTGATGACTTCAATATTAGTTAAAATTAAGTATTTTTTTATAAAAACCTAATGCTCTTATATTTTTGTGTTGCTTTTTCAATTCCAAGCATAAAGGCATAACTAATCAATATTTCATGTGACCCCTTTGAATGATTACTTAACGCAGTGGTTTCAAAGTCATATGAATAACCGATTTTAACGCCGTTTAGTATTTCTAACCCAATCATACCGATTACTGCAGATCCGATCCTGTAAGAAACGCCTCCCCATATCTTTTTATTGTATCGCAGTGTTGAATTTAAATCACAACGGAACAGTGCGCCTTCCGGTTGAATTTGTGACTCAACAAGCATGGCAGGCAGGAACTCAAAGGCGGGGTTTGATAATTGAAAACGATAACCGGCAGTAAGATAATAATGACGGAACAGCCGCTCATCGGTTTCTGTGTTAATTGCTGCTCCTTCAGATTGAAATACAAAAGCATCCTGAAATAAATGTGTGGATGAAACTCCTACATACAATTCTTCAGTTTTGTAAAACAAGCCTACCCCCATATCGTATATCCATGCATTGTTTTTGCCCTGGGGGATAGCATTATCATTGGGATTGCCTTCAGCTGTGAAGTACCACTCAGGGTCAAGGTTGCGGTTATAAAATCCTGCGCTTAAGCCAATTCCGATTTTACCGTTACCTACATTTATCTGATAAGCGTATGATAATGAAAGGTTAATATCCTTATTAAATCCAATATTATCTGTATAAATAGATAATCCTATGCCGTGGGTTCTTTTAAAAAGCTTAAACGGAGCGTCAAGATTTAATATGATATTCTGCGGGGCACCATCGCCAAAACCAAGCCATTGGTTACGGTATAACGCGCTTGCCAGAATCATATCGTAGCTTCCGGCATAGCCCGGGTTTATGGATATGTTATCGTACATAAACTGGCTTACCTGTCGCTCCTGTTGTGCATTTATATTGTTTATAAGCATCATCAAACAAAAAATCTGTATACGCTTTTTTATTTTCATT
>FWPV01004874.1_pt1 | contig 27548 bp, 21 predicted proteins | sample 2228371 | NCBI WGS metagenome assembly FWPV01 (sample SAMEA103939776, study PRJEB20133) | metagenome
AATGCTTTCAGAACTTTTACACGCTTCTAAAGACCTTTTACCGCAATTCAAATAATTTTATTCTCGATTGTGGGGTGGTTTTTCTGCAAATGAAGAATAAAATAATAATATTAATTTTTCTGATTCTATTTATAGCTTTTTCGGGGTTCTTTATATGCAGGTATAGCTTTTCCTCTGAAAAGGAAATAACAAAAATCTCTGAGCTAATATCTACTGGCAAATATACACAAGCAATTACCATTTTAGAGAAAAAATTAAAAGATACAAAATCAGATGAAACAAAGGCAAAATATAATTATCTTATAGCGACATGTTACAGAAAGCAGGGAAACTCAGGAAAAGCTATATACTATTACAAAGAAGCAATAAATGATAAAAAATCTGACTTTGCAGTCCTCGCAAGGTTCCAGATAGCAAAATATTATCAGAATCTAAAGAATTATGAATTAGCAGAAAAAGAATATAAAACAATAATATCTGATTATCCGGAGTTTTTTTCAATAGGTGAGGCTAAATATCAATTAGCAGAATGTAATTTTAAGCAGAAAAAATACAATTCTGCTATTGAAAATTATAATAGTTTTTTGAAAAGTTTTTCCGAAGGTCCTCGTTCAAGGATGTCTGCATTTCGTATCGGCAATGCTTATCAGGAGTCTAGAGATTCACAAAAAGCTTATGATCAATATCAGAAAATAATAAGACAGTATCCTGAAACTTATTCTGCAAGGATTTCTCTTGATAAAATTAACGAATTGCTGGTATCTTTTCCAGATTTAAATACTACAAGAGAAGATCATTTTTACAATGGTATGGTCTTGTATAAGGCACAAAGATATGAGGATGCGAGAAAAGAGTTTAAAAAAGCTACTGGTGGAACTGATGATCTAAATACGAAAGTAATATATTTTACTGCCCAATCCTATTACGATGAAGGGAAGTATTTATCAGCAAAAGAAGAATATGAATCCTTAATTAAACGTTATCCAGGTAATCAATACAAAATAAATGCAAAGTTCAGAATTGCTATGTGCCAATTGAAACTGAATCAATCGGTTAATCTATTGACTGAATTTGTAGAAAATTTTCCTGATAGTGAATTTGCGGATTCTGCTATTCTGGAATTAGCAAATAATTTTAAAGAAAAAGGAAACTATAAAAAGGCAATAGAGCTTTATAATAAGATAATCGAAAAATATCCATCAGGTAATAAAGCAGATTCTGCCCTATGGAATAAAGGCTGGTGTTATATTTATTTAAAAGAATATGAAAATGCAGGAAAGGCATTTAAAAAACTTGCAATAGAATATAAAGATAGCGACTTTGTTGGTTCATCAAGATTTTTGGCTGGAGTCTGTTATGAAAAATCAGGATATATACAGGAAGCGTTTGATTCTTATTTAGAATCTGTTCAAAATAAGGATTGGTATTATGCGGATAGGTCTAAAAGGCGAATTGATCTTTTGGTTAAAAATGGAAAAATTGATGAAAAAGATGTTAAAATCCAATATAAAAAGGCAGAAATTAACGACTCCTTACAATCATGGAAAAAAATAATCCAGCAAACACCATCATGGATTGTAGAACTTACTAATTTTGGCATATATGATGATGTTATTGACCATTTAAAACCATTGGAGGAAATAGGTATTTTTCCTGAAATTACGTATTATTATCTTTCTTTATGTTATGAAAAGCTTGGAGAATATCATCGTTCATGGTCTTATGCATGGAGACTTGGGCAGATGCCAGATATCAAAGGTGAAAAAGGTGAGTTGCCATCTCAAATAATTTATAGAATGTATCCTGATGCATATAAAGAACATGTGTTTTTCTACTCAAAAGCAAATAATGTAGACCCTTATCTTGTTTCTGCCGTTATATTAGAAGAAAGCAAATATAATCGCAATGCTATATCCAGTTCAGGAGCATTGGGGCTTATGCAGATAATCCCTTCTACTGGAAAAGATATTGCTAACAGGTTAAACATTAAAAATTTCAAGGTCGAAATGTTACATGATCCAGAAACAAATATTAAGATGGGAATATGGTATGTAAAATGGCTTATGGATATGTTTGATGACCATCTTAATAAAAAAGTTTCTAAAACGGACTCAGAAATTTCAGACCCCCTTAAAATTTTAATTCTCGGTGCCTATAACGGAGGACCAACTAGAATACGCAATTGGATAGATGAATATGGAATTGACGATATAGATTTATTTGTTGAATTTATACCACTTTCAGAACCGAAGCGTTATATTAAAAAAGTTCTTGATTCTTATGAAACATATAAATCATTATATGAGAGTTAAAAATATTACTGGAATAATTTTGAAATATCAAATGTTTCAATGATTAAATGAAAAGGATTATAAGCAAAATAAATGATAATAATGATTTTGTAGAAACATGGTATAAAACATTAAAATGGTTGGCTATAGTTTCAGGAATACTAACCTTTATTATTTTTTCACTCCTTATACTCAACTATATACAATTTAAACTATCCGATCCATTAAATTCAAAGGAATTATTAGAATTAAAAGCTAAACTTACGAAACAACCAGGTGATATTTCCATTAAAGAAAATATCCGCGAGCTTGATCTACAACTTAGAAAAGAATATTTCAAAAGGCGAGAGTTCTCAAGGTTTGGTAGTTACTTTTTGATAGTTTCAGTAATAATATTTCTGATTAGCTCTAAATCCTACTATGACCATTATAAAAAGATTCCGATGCCTGGCTCAACAACTGATCAATATTCTGATTTTGTTATAAGCACGAAAGCTCGTTGGTCTATTGTAGTAGCATCCTTAATTCTAGGAAGCAGTGCTATTGCATTGATAGTAAGCTCAAACACTGGTAATTTTTTGAAGAATATCGAACAAATTGTCATAACAAAAGAACTTTCCACAAAACTTGAGGAAGAAGAAAAATCTCAAGAAACAGAGGCTGTGGCACAGGAGTCAAGCCTGGCAACTACTCAACCAGAGACTACAATCCCTGAGACAGGAATTTCAACTTCAATTTCATATCCATCGGAAGAAGAAATCAGGAAGAACTGGAATCGTTTTCGTGGTCCAGGTGGGCTTGGCATATCTACATATACAAATATTCCATCTTCATGGGATGGCAAAACAGGGAAAGGTATCCTCTGGAAATCCAAAATACCATTACCAGGGAATAATTCTCCGATAGTATGGGGAAAGCGGGTGTTTTTAACAGGAGCAACAGAAAGCAAACGTGAAATTTATTGCTTTGATGCTGATTCAGGAAAATTATTATGGCAAAGGGCAGTAGAGAATATACCTGGTAGTAGTCTAATTCCTCCAAAAGTAACAGATGATACAGGTTATTCAGCTCCAACAGCAGTTACAGACGGTCAAAGAGTTTGTGCTATCTTTGCAAATGGCGATCTTGCATGTTTTGATTTCGAAGGTAATCGTATATGGGCTAGAAACCTGGGTAATCCAAATAATGTATATGGACATGCTTCATCGCTTGATATATACAAAAATCTTCTTATAGTTTTATACGACCAGGGTGGAGCAGAAGATAACCTTTCAAAACTTATAGCTATTGACATTGCTTCAGGAAATAATGTATGGGAGGCACCAAGACCTGTTCCAAATTCATGGGCAACTCCTATAATAATAAATACGGGAAATCGTGAGGAAATAATAACAAGTGGTAATCCTTGGGTAATATCTTATGAACCATCAACAGGTAAAGAATTTTGGAGAGCAAAATGCCTATCCGGAGATGTGGCACCATCACCTGTATATGGAGATGGACTGGTCTTTGCTACCAATGCTTATGCGAGATTAGCGGCAATACGTCCAGATGGTCAGGGTGATGTCTCTCAGACTAATATCGTATGGACAGCCAGAGACGGTCTACCTGATATTTGTAGCCCGTTATTTGCCGAAGGAATGGTTTTTTTACTTCAAACTTATGGTCTATTGACTTGCTATGATTCAAAAGATGGTAAAGTAATCTGGGATAATGATCTTGCAGAGACATTTTTTGCATCACCCAGCCTTGTAGGTGATAAGATATATCTTATAAATGAAGACGGAGTAACAATTATACTTCAATTAGGAAAAGAATTCAAAGAAATTGCAAGATGCGAACTTGGCGAAAAGGTATCAGCATCACCAGCATTTATGGATGGTCGTATTTATATACGTGGTAAGGAGAATCTTTATTGCATAGCAAATCGTTAGTTGATGAAATTGCTCTTGAAGAAGAGGAACTATCTTTTGTTGATAAGATAGTGGAAGAACTCGGTCGTGGAAGTGAATCCGTAATTCCGATACTTCAAGCTATTCAAAATCATTATCGCTATCTACCAAAATCCGCTTTGGAAAGAGTCTGCGAAATAACAGAAATAACCCCAGCACAGATTGTTGGTGTTTCAACGTTTTATTCACAGTTTCGTCATCGTCCTGTCGGTAAACATATTATTAGTGTATGTCATGGGACCGCATGCCATGTAAAGGGGTCAGAACTTGTTCAAGATGCAATAACCCGTTACCTTAAAATTCCAGAAAATGATGATACAGATACAGAAAAACTCTTCACTATTCAAAAGGTTGCATGTCTGGGTTGTTGCACTCTGGCTCCAGTAATACAAATTGATGGAATCACTTATGGGCATCTAACACCTGATATTGTCCCAAATGTTTTGCAGGATTTTATTAATATACAATCATCTTCAGGAACAGAAAAACAATATCTATCTGAACGGATAAGCGATACAGGTTCAGAATATGGAGAGATAAGATTAGGTCTTGGTTCTTGCTGTATTGCTAGAGGCAGTGCAAATGTGCGAACAGCATTGATGAAGACGATCGCTGAATTGAATTTAAAAGTTCAGGTTAAGCGTGTTGGATGTGTCGGTATGTGTCATCAAACTCCACTGATGGAAATAGTTTTACCAGATGGTAGATCATATCTTTATGCCAGGGTTCAACCTGAAGATGTAAAAGCAATAATACTTAAGCACTTTAAACCAAAAGGAATATTGAAAAAGATACATAATATAGCAGATAAAATTTTAGAAACCGTATTAACAGATAGGGGATGGGAACCAATTGAGCGTTATTCTATAAAAATTCGTGATCCACAGGTAAATGCATTTCTTCATAAACAAAAACATATAGCAACAGAGTATTCTGGAATTATTAATCCTACAGCCCTGGATGAATATATTGAACATGATGGTTTTAAAGCCTTAAATCGTGTAATAAAGGAACTAAGCCCTGAAAAAGTAATAGAAGAAATAAGAAAAAGTGGATTACGTGGTCGTGGTGGTGCAGGATTTCCGACAGGTGTAAAATGGTCAATAGTTAGACAAGCAAAAAGCGATGTAAAATATATAATATGTAATGGTGATGAAGGCGACCCAGGTGCATTTATGGACCGCATGCTATTGGAATCATATCCATATCGAATTCTGGAAGGAATGATCATTGCCGCTTACGCTGTTGGTATAAATGAAGGTTATTTATATATACGAGCTGAATATCCCCTAGCTTTACAGCGTGTTAGAGAAGCAATCCACACATGTGAAGAATGTGGTTATCTGGGAGATAATATTTTGGGCAATGGTTTCAGCCTTCATCTTAAAATCATGGAAGGTGCTGGCGCATTTGTATGTGGTGAGGAGACTGCTCTTATAGAATCGATAGAGGGAAGACGTGGAATGCCTAGATTACGTCCACCATATCCTGCTATTGAAGGACTCTGGGGCAAACCTACACTGATAAACAATGTTGAAACTTATGCCCTTGTTCCATGGATAATTAGAAATGGTTCTGATTCATTCGCATCATTAGGCACAGAGGATAGCAAAGGCACAAAAGTATTTGCTCTTGCAGGGAAAATTGTTCGCGGTGGGCTAATTGAGGTGCCTATGGGAATTACCATAAGGGAGATTGTTGAGGAAATTGGAGGTGGAGTTGGTAATGGAAGGCGTTTTAAGGCTGTTCAGATAGGAGGACCTTCAGGTGGATGTATTCCCGCAGAATTATCTCATACCCCTGTTGATTATCATGCTTTAACTTCTTTAGGCGCAATAATGGGATCAGGTGGTTTAGTGGTTTTAGATGATACCGATTGTATGGTTGAAATAGCCAGATATTTCCTGGAGTTTACTCAAGATCAATCTTGCGGTAAATGCACATATTGTCGTATAGGCACACGCAGAATGTTAGATATTCTCAATAAACTTTGCATAGGACAGGGAGAAAAGAGCGATTTAGAAGAGCTTGAAAATTTAGCAAAAATAGTTAGCAAAGCTAGCTTATGTGGGTTAGGGAAAACCGCTCCAAATCCAGTGCTTACTACTCTAAAGTATTTCAAAAGTGAATATGAAGAACATTTAAAAGGACGATGCCCCGCGGGGAAATGTAAACAGCTAATCAAATATGTAATTACAGATGATTGCATCGGTTGCACGATTTGCGCTCAGCATTGTCCAGTTGACGCAATAAAAATGACACCCTATGAAAAGCATATAATAGATGATGAAAAATGCACTCGATGCGATACATGCAAATTAGTTTGCCCGGAAAATGCAATAGTAATAAAGCCTCGTAATGATTAATTTTTACAAAATACATAAAGCAAACAAAATTCTTGTGATGCATACAGGCGGATGGATAGGAGACATGATACTTCTCACTCCAGCACTACATGCTTTAAGAGATCAATTTCCATGCGCTGATATATCAATGCTCATCCTTCCACGTGTTCAAGAGCTGATGGAGCGAAATCCCTACATAAATAAAGTTATTATTTATGATAAGCATATTACCCATAAAGGCATCCGTCAGATGATGAAGATCGGAAAACAACTCAGGTCAGAAAAATTTGATATAGCAGTCATTTTACATCCTAACTCTGTCAGTAGTATATTTTTATCTTATTTAGCGAATATACCAAAATGTATATATGGCAGGCTAAGTGAAAATTTTTTAATGAGAAAATCAAAAAAAGGTAAAAAGATTCATGAAGTAAAAAGGTATCTTAATATTATCAGTTCTATTGCAAATATTGAACATTACGACAATCTGGAGTTCTGGGGAATTACAGATAATGATATAAATTTTGCCAGAAATATTATTGGTATAACAAACAATCCAACTATAGGCATAAATATATCTACAACCTGGCATTCCAAACAATGGGAAATCGATAATTTTGCCCAATTAGCTCATCTATTGATGAAACAATTTTCTGCTAAAGTTTTATTAACTGGTAGTAAAGATGATATTGAATTAGGAAATATGGTTACGGACAAAGTAAGTGATAAGTCAATAATAAATCTTGTCGGTATTACAACTATAACCCAACTTGGTGCTATTATACAATGTTGTAACCTATATATTACTTCTGATAGCGGTCCAATGCATATTTCTGCTGCTCTGGGAGTGCCGACAATAGCTCTATTTGGACCAACAGACCCGACTCGTCATGGTCCCTATGGAAAAGGCAACACAGTATTAAAAAAAGACATAGAGTGTAGCCCATGTTATAAACGCGAATGCAAAATGAAAAATAATGCCTGCATGAAAGCAATTCATCCAGAAGATGTCGTTGAAGCAGTAAAGAAATACGTAAAATTCAGTTCGACATAATACCAATTTAAAAAATTATACATCACCCAATTTAGAAGCATCTCCGCATATTCTTTTGGAAAAAACCTATACCTGCGAACTCTGAAAAGGAAGACTTCGGTAAAAACACGTTGATCTTTGATATTATATTTGTTATCTTAATCAATAAAGATTTATATTTTGATAAGTTTATAAGAGTTATTAAAAATGATACATATAATTTTAATAACATGTCATTCCAGTGAAAGCAAGAATCCAATATTATAAGATTTTTCTAGTTTTCAGACCTAATCTTAGCTATTATATAATGAAAATCGTAATACATAATTATTTAAAATGGTAAGGTGATAGCAATGGCAAGAAGTTTTTCAGGAAGGGTGCTTTTTGCAAATGGAAGTCCTGCACAAGGCGTGCAGGTGCGAGTCTTTGACAAAGACGATCCCGATAAAGTTGACGATGATCTAACAATCGAACCAGGAATATCTGATAATAAGGGATATTTTAATGTCCACTATGAACCTCAGCGTTATCTTGATTTTAAAGAAATAGAAATAAAAGTGCCACGCATAATGCCAGGTGATTGGTTCCTGACAAGGAGATTACGTGTCCCTGATATTACTGATATTTACCTTCCATATTTGCAATTTAAATACGAACTCAATGGCAGAACACATATTCATAACGATTCGTTAAATCCTTATATAAAAGAATTCAGATTGCCTGAAAATATGCCTGTTGATTTTGTTCCATCAATACATGGATTTAAATTTGATAACAGTTTCCCTGGATATCCATTACCGTTCTCTATACCAAAATTACCAAATATACTAAACCTTCCTGATAGCTATGGACTTTGTGGAGGTATGTCTGCTTCTGCTTATGATTTCATACTTGCAGGTCGTAACATTCCATCAAATACAGAAGTCCCTCCACAAGGTTCTCCATTACATAAATATTTATATCGAAGGCAAATCGATACCTTTGGAGCTTATGGCAAATATATAATAAAATTTATGGAATGGATGAGACTTCCAGATGATACACTACATGGCACTCAAAAGCTAACATACGATGAATTTGAAAAGATACAATTGAAACTTGATGATAAAAATCCAGTTTTACTTGGACTTATATATGTGAAATGGAATAAATCAAAAGAAATCTGGAATAACCATCAGGTGCTTGCTTATAAATATTCAGAATCAAACTCTAATAAAATCATAGTAAATATATACGACCCAAATTTTCAGGAAAGGGATGATATTATAGTTCTTGCGGAAAGAATTTCTATAGGCAGTATTATTGAGTTTAACTCTCGCAAAATTACAGTATTTGGGTTAAAATGTATGCAAAAAATAGGTGATATGGACTATAAGGAAGTGCATGGCTTCTTTGAGATACCTTATGTATTTATTGGACCTCCATCGGATCTATGATTTTTGAAAGGAGATATTAGTGGCAATGACATCCAGAGAAAGATTTTTGGCATATATATCGGGCGAAAAGATAGATAGAGTTCCTTTTGTGATACAATGGGGACCCTGGGGAGATACACTACAGCGCTGGAAAGCTGAAGGAATGAAAAATGATAGTGATTGGTATTCCTTATTTGGATTTGATCCTTTCCAGATCGGAACCGGAGTCAACTGTGGTATATATCCACCTTTCAAAGAAGAAGTCTTAGCGGACGAAGGCGAAATGATTGTATTTAGAGACGCTCATGGAGTTATTAAACGTGATAGAAAAGGCTCAACTACTATGCCACAATTTTTGGAATATCCAGTTAAGGATTGGAAAACTTGGGAGGAACATAAGTGGAGATTTGATCCAGATTCACCTGAAAGATTCCCGAGTGATTGGGAAAGGAGAGCAAAAGAACTCAGGAATTCTGATGCGCTTGTAACAGTTGGTGTCTATCCTTATGGCTTCCTGGGTGGTGCTAGAACCATGATGGGAGCGGAGGCATATCTTATTGCTTGTGCGCTTGAACCAGAACTTATTGATGATATTAATCAGACACTTTGCAACCTATGGTATAAATTATGGAGTCGTGTCTTTGAAGAAACAAGAATCGATCATATCGCCTTCTGGGAAGATATGGCTGGGAAACAAGGCTCTTTGATCTCCCCAAACATGTTTAGAAAATTCATGACTCCTTATTATAAAAAACTAACTGATCTAGCAAAGAAGCATGGGATAAAAATGATCTCAGTTGACAGTGATGGATATATGCATGAGCTTACTGAACTATTTCTTGAATCTGGTTTAAATATTATCTTTCCTTATGAAGTTCAAGCTGGTAATGATATACCTTATTTATTAAACAAGTATAGTGATCTGGTTGCTTTTGGTGGAATGGATAAACGAGCTATGGCAAAAGACAAATCCGCAATTGATGCTGAAATAGAAAGAGTGCGCGAGATAATGAAGATCGGGCGATATGTGCCGTTTCCTGATCATTTAATACCGGCTGATGTGTCATGGGAAAATTACCAGTATTTTGTCTGGCAATGGAAGGACATGGTAGGGAAAAAAGATTAATATATGCACCTTATGGTGCATTTCAGCATAGTTCTTGTAACTTTTTGGTGCAATTTCATTTTTAATGTTTTTTCGTTCTATGCTTAAAAATCAGGTAATTATTAGGTTTATAAGTTTCATATCATCAGGCATATAAATTGCTTATATATAATTGCATAGCCTTGGGTATTGATTTGTTTGTTAAGCTGTATTTTTAACAACTTTAAATTCTACAGACCGCAACCCGCAAAAGAGCAGCTTTTTATATCAATGCCCTTTATTATTTGAAGGCTGTTTTTGATTTATGGATTCAAATAACTATGACATCTCATTCGTAGTAGCTCAATTTTAGGTAGGGGCAGGTTTCGTTATGAATTGTAGTCATATTTTTCAAGATAAATCTCTTATATAAATAATTCGCAAATCTATAAAATAAACAAAACCTGCCCCTACAGATGATCATTAATTAACGCCCGATAAATCGGGCTACTACAAGCCTGGTGCGATATTAAGATTAATCTATAAATCAAAGCAGCCTTTTTAATTAAAACTCTTTCCAGAGGACGTATTGGTCATATAATTCCTTATAACGCCTGAGCTTTATGTTCTCTGCCTCAAGAATGGCATTTTCTTTTACCAAATATTCAATTTCTTTCCTAAGTATTTCATTTTCTTTGTTTACTATATCGTTTTCTTTTATTACACTTAGCAAAGAAAGCCCTATTGCCATGTTTCTCCCATCCTATCATAAAATCTCCCCCACCAAGACTCCGATTTATTTATCTGCACATTAATGTATTAGCATAAGGCATGCCATTCTTATGAGATATTATCAGGTAAAAGCAAATCCTTATTATTAAACGATCTTTTGGTTGTAATACTCTTTCATCTTTTTAAAGGCAAGTTTATAATGTATTATAATGCAACAAAATAATGAATAAAGCTAATAATATGTATAAAAATTATACAATCAGAAAATCAAATCTTGCTGAGTGCTTGAGATATATCATCTATAAGAAGATCTACGTCTTCTATTCCTACTGATATTCTTACCAGGCTATCTGTGATACCTGTCTTTTTTCTTTCTTCTTCGGATAGACCAACATGTGTATTAGTAACTGGCTGAGTAATAAGAGTGCTAACTCCACCAAGACTTGTAGCTATCTTTATTATTTTGAGGTTATCTACAAATTGTTTAGTTTTATCGAAATCAGCTTTAAGTTCAAAGCTTAACATTCCACCAAAACCTTTCATCTGTCTTTTTGCTATTTCATGGTCAGGATGTGATGGCAAACCCGGATAATATACTTTATTTACTTTTTCATGCGAGGCAAGATATTCTGCAACCTTCATAGCTGACTCATTCTGTTTTCTAACGCGAAGTTCAAGAGTTTTCATACCTCTGGCTACAAGAAAAGCTGTCATAGGATCCAGTACGCCACCCAAAATTCTTCTATGATCCCATATTACATCAAAGTATTCCTTATTACAGCAGACAAAACCAGCTGTTATATCATGGTGCCCACCAAGATACTTTGTTGCACTATGGATAACAATATCGACTCCAAGTTCTTTTGGTCTTTGATTCACTGGAGAAGCAAATGTTGAATCGAGCATAACGATCGCACCATGTTTATGTGCAGATTCAGCAATAGGTTTAACATCAACTACACGCAACAATGGATTAGTCGGTGTCTCAAGATACACAATATTTGCGCCTTTTTCGATCTCCGAATAAAAACGCTCAATTTCATTGCAACCGATATCAGATACATTGATGCCAAGTCTTGGTAGTATCTTATTAATAAAAGCAAAGGTTCCGCCATAAGTTTCTCGCATGGTTACAACATGGCTGTTTTTATCAAGAAATGATATTATTGTAGTTGTAATCGCAGACATACCTGATCCAAATCCAAGAGCATTGTCATAACCTTCTATATCGGCTAGAATTTTTTCAGTTTCGCAGACTGTTGGGTTATCCCAGCGAGAATATATAAAACCACTACGGTTTTGCACCACATCTATTAGTTCGTCAGTGCATTCAAATTGATACGTTGCCGAAAAACATACAGAAGGAAGTAATGGTTTTCCCTTCATAAAATGTAACCTCCAATTTTATAGGTTTTGGTTATAGTATTCTATTTTTTAGCATTTAAAGTCCATTATTTATATTTTATTTAGTTTTTTTTGAAGCTATTACTTTCTATAATTTTATATGCACGATATGTTAACCGCTTTACTTTTCTTCCAAAAGGACTTATTTGTAATATAATTGCAAATTTTTGGCAAAATAATCGTAAAATTATTAATATTACTATAAATACGGAAATTGTATAACCCAGTACTCTATATTTCAAGCTTAACACCTTTAATTCTTCAGTCATTATACACCACCTTTTCATATACTTTTATTAAATCAGTAAACGCGCTATCCCATGAATATTTTTCAGAAAAAATCCTTGCATTTTTACCCATTCTTATTCTTAATTCATGATTTTCAATAAGTAAACTTATCTTTTTTATAAAATCATCCATAACATTAGCTTTGCAAAGGAATCCTGTGTTATTATTCTCCATAACTTCCTTAGGACCTCCCTGGTCCATAACTACAACTGGCAAACCTGAAGCTTGTGCTTCCAAGACAACAAGTCCAAGAGTGTCTGTAATTGAAGGAAAAACGAATATATCAGACGAAGCAAATGCTTTGTATAAGTCTTCTCCGAACAAAAAGCCTGGAGCCGTAACATCATTTCCGAGCTTCTGTTTTATAGTTTCTCTCAACTCCCCGTCACCTGCAATGAAAAGATGTATATTTTCATGCTTCTGACGAAGCTCCAGAAATGCATCTATTAAGAATTGTATATTCTTTTCTGGTGTCAGCCTTCCTGCAAATAATAATATTATCTTTTCATTTATTCTTTTTCTAAAATCATTATCTCTCTTGCCTGGATTAAAAGCATTTATATCAACTCCAGAACGAAATATACCATAAGACTTTCCATCTATGTATTGAGTTATTTCATTCATGGTTGTATATGAAGTTGCTAAAATAATATCACAGTTTTTATAAAAATGATTAACCATCTCTTCTCCGCGATTCCTGAAAAACTTATAACCTGTTCGAGAGTGCATAAACGCTGGAATATCTGTGTGAAATGAACCAACCAAAGGTATTTCATAGTCTCTTTTTGTTCTTAAAATGGGAAGATCAATACTGGCAGCAAGACATGGCACTGTTAATGGAAATTTTAATAATGGTCTACCGGATACATAAAGGGCGTTAGCTCCCATAATAGAAGGTTGAGTGAAGTGAATGACATCAAATTGATCTTTATCAAATATTTCTATTAGTTTAGGGTTTGGAACAACAAAATCCATTAGCACTTCGTTGTATTTTGGAAGATACCATGGCATATTTGGCTTGAAATGATAGACTTTGACTGTTTCGCTTATTTCTTCTGTTCTATCTTCAATATCATTGGTAAAGATTCTAAGAAAAAGCTTCTTTTTGACAGCATAATGTGCAAATTTTTGTGAGATAACAGCTACGCCGTCATTATAATTTTTTCTTGTGTTATAACTATCAGTGAAAAAAGCAATTTTCACATTAGAATCTCCTAAAAGTTTACTTGTATTTTAACATATCAACATCAATTATTAAATGTTATTTTTCTGAGCTTCGGACATGGGTTCAGACAAATCATATAACGAATATTATGTAAGGTTCGTAGTAGCCCGATTTATCGGGCGTTATTAAGACGCTCAATAAATTGAGCGGATACAAACAAAGCCATCTCTGTTTTTCGTATGATTTGTGATTAAAAATATAATTGAATATCTCCGTGACTCTGTGTTTCATCTTTTTTATTATAAACGATTTGGCTTAAATACAGATGACACAATTAGTAACATTGGATAAACAGTAAAATTCTTGGAAATAGTCAATAAATTCAATACATTGACACGTTTAGTTTTATTAGATATAATAATGACCGTAAAAAGGGAGGAGATATGAGTAAATATAAAGGTTAATATTAATGCTTATTCATTTTAGGAGGCTAGTTAATGAAAAAATCCCTTTTGTGCTTATTTAGCTTTGTGCTTATTTTAGTTTGCTGTAATATTTCATTTTCAGCAAAAGATGCAACAATATTATGGTATAAGTTTGACACCGAATTCAAACAAGAGATTCCAGATGTATCACCCTTTGGAAATAATGGAATTGTTAAAGGAAATTTAAGAGCTGAAAAGCAAGGAAAAGTAGGATCATCTGCAAGATTTACTGGAGAAACATCAATTACTGTTCCTATGACAGATTCATTAGACATTGAAGAAAACTTCACTATAGAATTTTGGGTCAAGCCAGATAAAGTTCCAGCATCTACTTATTGGAGATTGATCCATAAAGGATGGGTAGATAACGGCAGTTATATATGTGGAATAGACAATAACTGGATGACACTTGGATATACATGGGATATAAAGAACATGCAAGGAGTCCGCTTTGACGCGAACATGGCAAATGTTGTTGAAGCTGAAAAGTGGCAATATTATAGTGCCACTTATGATGGACAAAAAATTATACTATACTTGGATGGAAAGCCATTGGTGCAGACTCCAGCTAATGGTAAAATTAATGGTAAATTTGATATTATTATAGCTGAGAGCTTTTCTGGATTGCTTGATGAAATTCGTTTTTCCAATGTAGCCCTTGATGAAGCAACAATTACAAAACACATGGAAGGCGAAGAAATTAAATCGGTAGATCCTCAATCAAAGCTTTCAACAACTTGGGCAAAGGTAAAATCTGACATTTAAAAGCAATATTAGAAAAGGAGTATATTTCAATATGTTGGAATCTTTGGTATCTCTTCGTGAAATAGTCAGACTTATGCAAGAAAAAGATATAAAAGCCACATTGCTAGGTATCGGTCCTATGTCTGAGTTAGTAATTCGAGCAACCTTTGAGCTTGGACGCGATATGGACTTTCCAGTGATGCTTATTGCTAGTAGAAACCAGGTTGACTGTTCTGAATTTGGCGGTGGATATGTAAAGGGATGGGATCAGATGGCTTTCTCTGAAGCCATAAAAAATATCGCTGATTCGGTTAAATTTAATGGATTGCTTTATATAAGTAGAGATCATGGGGGACCATGGCAACGCGATGAGGAACGATTCGGAAAAATTCCTGAAAGTGAAGCTATGAGAAGAGCCAAAGATTCATATCTAGCTGACCTGAAGGCTGGATTTAATGTCCTTCACATTGATCCTACAAGGGATCCACATTACCCATCCGCAGTTCCGATGCAAATTGTTATATCCAGAACAATAGAGCTTATGGAGTATGTAGAAGAACAGATACAAAAATTGAACCTAAAACCTGTATCCTATGAAGTCGGAACGGAAGAAACTTCAGGTGGTCTTATATCAGGTGATGATTTTGAAAGGTTTATTTCAACCTTGCTGGATGAGTTAGATAAAAGGAAGCTCCCACATCCTGCACTTATTGTTGGTCAGACAGGAACACTGGTTAAAATGAGTATGAACGTTGGTAATTTTGATCCGAAAACAGCAGAAAAACTTTGTCAAATATCAAAAAAATATGGTATAGGTTTCAAAGAACACAATGCAGATTATCTTTCAGAAGATATATTAAAAATGCATCCAGAACTTGGAATAACCTCAGCAAATATTGCACCTGAATTTGGATTGGTAGAAACAGTGTCGTTGATTAATCTTGCTGGTAAAGAGATGGAAGAAATAAAAAGTAATCCGGATATTGAACCATCAAATTTCATCAATGTGATCCAGCATTCTGCACTTGATAGTGGGCGCTGGAAAAAATGGTTAGTAAAGGATGATGCTCATTTAACAGAGAAAGATATTGCAAATAATACTTCAAAGCTAAAAGAAATAACTGAAGTTTGTGGACATTATGTTTTTGATAAAGAAGAGGTTAAATCTGCAAGGCAAAGATTATATGATAACCTCGTTAAATTAAAGATAGCTGAGTCTCCAGAAAGGATAGTGATCGATTCAATTAAGAATGCCATAATGAAATATGTCGATGCATTCAGATTGAGAGAGTTTAATAAGAACATATTGAAATAGAATCAGGATAAAATAATGATTGATAAGGTTAAAAGCCCTTTTACTCTAAGAGCTTTTATTGCAGGATCTCTCGGTGCTATTGCTATAGCTGTAGGTGATCAATATGGGCTTATGGTTATACACGGCTCATATATGTCAATTGATTTTAGTACGGCAGGGGCAATTTTTTTATTCTTTGTTATAGTTGCAATAATTAATACTGCTCTTGGCAAAATTAATAAAAGACTTGCCTTAACATCACCTGAACTCAAGACAGTTTACATAATGATGACAGTAGCCTGTGCCATATCGACAATGGGATTAACCGCACAGATACTTCCTATATTAACAGCGCCATTTTACTATGCACTTCCTGAAAATAATTGGGCACAGATACTTCATCCACACATAAAACCATGGTTAGTTCCTCAGGGACAGTCCCATATCAAGAATTTTTATGAAGGTGCACCTGCCTGGGAAAAAGGCGTCCCATGGAACGTCTGGATTAAACCGTTGATGATATGGAGTATACTTCTTATAACACTTTACTTTGTGATGATATGTGTAGTTGTAATACTCAGAAAGCAATGGATTGAAAGAGAAAGATTGGCTTTTCCGTTAGCTCAGCTTCCACTTGAAATGGTAAAAGAGGATGGTAATTCAATAATAAAGCCTTTTTTTAGAAATACCATTATGTGGGTAGGGTTTACAATACCATTTGTTTTTGGTAGTTTGAAAGGATTACGTCATTATTTCCCATCGGTTCCAAGCCTTGAGCTTGCTCAGGGAATACCTATATTTCGTAATTCCTTGGGTTTGTTTTTCAGGCTTAGTTTTCCAATGATAGGTTTCTTTTATCTTGTTCACCTTGACGCATTATTTAGCTTATGGTTCTTTAATTTGTTAAGCCTAATTGTTAGAGGCTTTATGAATATTTTTGGCATAACAATGCGTGAAAGTTTAGGAATATATGGTTCTCCATCGCCAATTTTTGCCCATTTGGGTATGGGTGCAATGATAACCCTTGTAATGGCGGGATTGTGGGTAGGCAGAAGCCATCTCAAGGATGTAATAAGAAAAGCATTTAAGGGTGATGCGAATATAGATGATTCAGGAGAAGTTTTATCATATAGGACTGCGGTATGGGGATTTATTATCGGGTTAATGATAATGACAATATGGTTAAATTTATCTGGTATACCGCTTATTGTTGTTCCAATGTTTCTTTTTGGCGCACTATTGCTTTTCGTTGGGCTCACAAGGGTGGTTGTTGAAAGTGGAATGGCTGAAGCAGTTGCATCTACAATTTCATCATCCTTTGTGGTTTCAGGTATAGGCACCGGACCACTAGGACCTGAAGGGCTTACTGCCATGAGCTTGACTTATATCTGGTCAGCAGACCTCCGAACATTTGTTATGGCATCTGCTGCAAATAGTCTCAGAATAATCGAAGGAGAAGCCAAGCGCAAAAGAATGCTTTTTTGGGCAATGATGCTTTCTATAATAGTAACGATGGTTTCATCTATATGGATATTGCTTGAGTTAGCTTACAGTCGCGGTGGGATCAATTGTAATGACTGGTTCTTCGTAGGTGGAGCAAGGGCTCCTTATGATTTTTTTGTTAGTAAAATACTTAATCCATCGGGTCCAAATATGGCAGGATGGTATATAACATTTGGTGGAGCTATCGGAATGTTATTTCTCATGTTAATGAGGGCAAGGTTCCTATGGTGGCCATTTCATCCTATTGGCTTTGCTATTGGACCTATATGGATAATGGACCAAATATGGTTCACTGTATTTCTTGCATGGCTAATTAAACTAGCCATTGTCAGGTATGGAGGATTAAAACTATTTCAAAAATTTAGACCACTGTTCCTTGGGCTTATATTGGGTCAATTTACCTGCAATGGAACCTGGATCATCATCGATGCCATTGCTGGAGGCAGAGGAAACCAGATATTCTGGATATAAATCATAGGAGAAAAAATCATGAAACTTGGTCTTGTAACTTATAACATGGCAAAGGATTGGGACATCGATACTATAATTAAGATGTGCGAGTCGACAGGATTTCAAGGCGTAGAACTTCGCACAACACATGCACATGGGGTCGAAGTAAACCTGACGAAAGATCAACGCGAATCCGTTAAACAAAAATTTGCTGGTTCTAGCATAGAGCTTGTCGGATTAGGAAGTGCCTTTGAATATCACTCTACAAATGCTGATGAAGTTAGAAAGAATATCGAAGGGACTAAAGAATATATTGTTTTAGCAAAAGATGTCGGCGCACCGGGTGTAAAAGTTAGACCTAATGGTCTTCCTGCTGAAGTGCCTGTGGATAAAACTCTGGAACAAATAGGATTAGCCCTTAAAGAGTGCGGTCAATTCGCAAAAGATTATAATATACAAATCAGGCTGGAAGTTCATGGGCATGGAACAAGCCACGTTCCTTATATCAGAAAGATATTAGATATAGCGGATTGTGATAATGTTGTCGCTTGCTGGAATTCCAATATGGGTGAAGTTGAGAATGGCTCTATTAAAAACAATTTTGAATATCTGAAAGGAAGGATAGGGCTGGTTCATATAAATGAGCTATATAATTCTTATCCCTGGCGAGAGCTTTTCCAATTGCTTCATTCTTCAGGATATAATGGCTATTGTCTGGCAGAAATACCTGGTAGTTCAGACCCCGAGCGCGTTATGAGATATTATAAGCTAGCCTGGGATCTATTAACAGCAAATTTATAAATTTCAGGGAAATTTTTATGAAAGCTGCAGTACTTCATGCTATTGGAGATTTAAGATACGAAGATATACCTATTCCCGAAACATCTCCAGGTTTTGCACTTATTAAAGTCAAAGCTTCAGGAGTTTGTGGTTCGGACATACCCAGAGTGATGAAAAAAGGAACATATTCCTTCCCGCTTATACCCGGACATGAGTTTGCTGGTGAGATTGTGGAATTAAACGATGAAAAATCATCTAAATTTAAGATCGGCGATAGAGTTGCGGTATTTCCTTTGATCCCCTGCGGAAAATGTCCATACTGTCAGATAGGAGAGTATGCTTGTTGTGATGATTATGATTATCTTGGCTCACGTCGGGATGGAGGCTTTGCTGAATATGTTAATGCACCGATTGATAATTTAGTGCTAATTCCTGAAAATGTTGACTTTGAATCCGCCGCTATGACAGAACCGGCTTCAGTGGCGTTGCATGCTCTTAGAAGGTCTGGTGTTGATCCAGGAGATGATGTCGTTATATTAGGTGCAGGAACTATAGGGCTAATACTTGCTCAATGGGCAAAGATTTCTGGTGCTGGAAGAGTTTTTATCACTGATATATCTGAAGAAAAACTTATGTCTGCTATGGAATATGGCTTTATCGAATGTATAAACGCTCAAAAACAAGATCCTGTAAGCGTGGTCAAGGAAAAGACTAATGGTAAAGGTGCTGATATTTGTATAGAAGCGGCGGGAACACCGATAACATTTGAACAATCAATAAGGATGGTAAGGAAACTTGGCAAGGTAATACTTATGGGAAACGTAAGTGGCGATGTCATTATACCAGAAAAAACTGCTTCAACCATATTACGTGGACAATTAACTATTTTTGGCACATGGAATTCGTCTATAACGTCAGTTCCAAAGAATGAATGGAATACATCATTAAAGTTCATGGCAAAATCCGATTTAAAGTTGAAATCATTAATCACACATAGATATACTCTAGATCGTGTAAACGAAGCCTTTGACATGATGTATAATAGACGTGAATTTTTCAATAAAGTAATGTTTATCTTTTAGCAAAGGAGCTAATAATAGATGAAAGCTGCTGTTCTTGAGGGCATTGATAAATTAACGGTTAAGGAAGTTGAAACACCTAAGGTCACTGAAGATTCACTGCTTTTGAAAGTAAGAGCTTGTGCTGTTTGTGGATCGGATATAAGGATATACCATTATGGTAATCCAAGAGTAAAATATCCACAAATAATCGGGCATGAGATCGCAGGTGATGTTGTAGAAGTTGGATCAAGGGTTAAAAGGTTCAAACCAGGTGATAGGGTTGCCATCGGTGCTGATGTTCCCTGCGGAGAGTGTTCATTTTGTCGAGATGGAATAGGAAATAATTGCCCAATTAATTATGCTATGGGTTATCAATTTCCGGGCGGATTTGCTGAATATATACTTGTTGATCCTCTGGTCATTAATTATGGTCCCATACATAAAATTCCAGATAATCTTAGTTATGATGAAGCGACACTAGCTGAACCACTCGCATGCTGTATTAACGGATTAGAGTTATCCTGGGTATCATTAGGTGATGTTGTTGTTGTAATAGGTGCTGGACCTGTTGGGTGTATGCTTGCTGAGTTAGCAAAAGTCATGGGAGCTAGAAAAACAATAATTTCGCAGAGATCGAAAGTTCGCCTTGAGATGGCAAAGGCTTATGATATAGATGTTGTTATTTCTGCAAGTGAAGAGGATTTTACGCAACGTGTGCTTGAGGAGACTGACGGTATGGGTGCGGATGTTATATTAACTGCTGCATCAACATTGGAAGCGCAAGCTCAGGCTATTCCAGTGGTGAAAAAGCGCGGTAGGATTAACTTATTTGCCGGTCTTCCAAAGGGAACTCCCCCGTTAGCTTTAGATAGTAATTTATTACATTATAAAGAAGCATATTTATTTGGCTCACATGGAAGCACTCCAAGACATCATAGAATGGCTCTTGAATTATTATCTAGTGGTAGAATACAAGCGAAAAAATATATTTCCCACAATTTCAGCCTTGATCAAATTATGGAAGCTTTCACTACCGTTGAAAGCAGAAAGGGCATGAAGGTTATAGTTAATCCCAGTTAGGTGCTTTTCAACATGAAAGAATTTATTAAAGGTTGGTAAATTCATGTTAAGCGAAATTGAAAAATTGGATGAAATGATAAACAAAGTAATTTGCGGAGATGCAATAGAGATATTGAAAATTATACCGAATAACTCTATTGATCTGGTTATTACGAGCCCACCATATTACAAACAGCGAGAATACGGAGGGATAGGTATAGGAAATGAATCAAATGTTGATGAATATATTGAAAATTTGATGAAAGTATTTAAGGAATGTTTAAGGATAACAAAAGATACAGGAAGCATTGTTTTCAATATCGGAGACAAATATGAAAACAGCAGTCTACTTTTGGTTCCTTATAGATTTGCACTGGAAGTATTAAAAAGGGAGAAAGTAACACTTGTAAATGAAGTAACATGGGTTAAGATTAATCCCACACCAAGACAGGATCGAACAAAATTAGTCTCATCGAAAGAACCATTCTTTATATTTGTTAAATCAAACAATTATTACTTCAATAAAAACGCATTTATGGACTTTTTCGATAATGTAAGAGATAAAAATAGAAAGGTAAGCAATGATATAGGAAAAAGATATTTTGAATTAATAGAAAAATCTGATTTATCAGAAGAAGAAAAAACAAAAGCTAAATTAGAATTAGTAAAAGTAATCAATGAAGTAAAAACTGGAAAAATTGAAAGTTTTAGAATGAAAATTAGAGGAATACACTCAATGCCCTACGGTGGTCAGGATGGAGGAAGAAAAATACACATAGAGAGAGATGGATTTACCATAATCAAAATACATGGTAACTCGATAAAAAGGGACATAATAGAATCTCCAGTAGAAACAATTAAAGGTAATATTCATCCAGCGGTATATCCTGAGTTTATTATCCAGGAGTTTTTCAAATTGTTGACCAAAGAAGGTGATATTGTTTTGGATCCATTTATTGGCTCTGGAACAACTGGAGTTGTAGCAAAGAAAATGAATCGAAAATTTATAGGTATAGAAATTAATCCAGAATACTGTAAATATGCAGAAGAAAGAATATCAAAAACAGTCCAAAATTTGACATTGGAATTATTTATATGATTTCATCAAATTCTGGATAATATATGTCATTTGTTTTATTCGTGCAATTCGTGATTAGGTCGAACTGATATTAAGCTAGATTTTCAAAAGGAGTTAGAAAATGGAATATGCATTGCTATTGACTTTTCTTTTACTTGCAGAAACGAATAATGAAACCACCCTTGCAGAAAGAATGGGTTTTAGTCCAGATGATGTAATTCTTATAATTCATGCGGATGATGTTGGTATGTGCCGTTCAGTAAATATGGCTACATTTAGTGCTTTTGAGGTCGGGATGATCAAGTGTGGAAGTATTATGGTTCCTTGTCCATGGTTTCAGGAAGTAGCTGCATATTGCCGGGAAAATCCAGATGCTGATCTAGGTATACATCTTACTTTAACAAGTGAATGGAAATACTACCGCTGGGGACCTGTTGCATCAAAGGATAAAGTTCCCAGCCTTATTGATGAAGAGGGCTTTTTGTGGCGTTCATCACAGCAGGTTCAGGAAAATGCAAAGGCAGAGGAAGTTGAAATTGAGCTTCGTGCGCAGATTGAACGAGCTCTCAAGTTTGGTGTAAAACCAACTCATCTGGATACCCACATGGGCACTGTGTTTGTGCGTCCTGATCTACTGCAAATATATATCAAACTTGGAAAAGAATATAATCTCCCAATATTATTACCAAAACCTACACCAGAAATTATGGAAAGAATAAAGAATGAATACCCAATGCTTTCAGAAACAACATTTGATAATATTAAACAATTGGGTTTTCCACTTATTGATAGATTGGTAACAGAAGGTGGTCCTTGTCAGACGCTGGAAGAAAGCAAAGCTTCATATTACAATGCTCTAAAAAATCTTAAACCAGGTGTTAACCAGATAATTGTTCATTTAGGGATGGATGATCAAGAATTGAAAGGCATAACAAATAGTTATATGAATCGTTATTATGATTATAAAGTCTTTATTGATCCAGAAACAAGGAAACTTATAGATGAACTTAATATTAAACTCATTGGTTGGAAAGATATTAAGAAATTAGTATCTAATACCATTTCAAAAAAATAATTATTCATTATGATTATCAATTATTATAAAATCCCTCTAAATCTCCCTTTGGAAAAGGGAGACTTTTGTGATTTCACCTTTTTCAAAGGGGGTTAGAGGCATAGGCATCAAGCTAAGAGATTTTAACAATTAACAATTAGCAAAAATTAATAAGAGAGCATGATAGACATAGCTCTTAACCCCGTTAGGGGTGATATGTTTGTAGAAATTTAGTCATATTAACAACCTAGCGGAGTTAGGAGCTAAATGTTGATAGATTTTTACATAACATTCCTAACTCCGCTTGATATTGTTCTTTCATATTTTTTAAAAATTAAAGTTCTAATTATATTTTGCATGAAGGATGTGATGAGATCATGAGATTCTTTTTGTGTAGTATATTATTTATTATTTTCACAATGTTTATTCAACAGGGATATTCTGCTGGTATAGACCCAGCGACCATTGTCGGGATATGGCTACTTGATGAAGAGAAAGGAGAGCTTGCTAAAGATTATTCAGCTAATGGTTTCGATGGTCAGATCAAAGGAACAAAGAAAGAAAATGGTATATTTGGAAAAGCTCTAAACTTTGCAAAAAGTGATACAGTTACCATCAACCTTGGAAAGGGAACAATAACTAATAAGGTCACTGTAGTTATGTGGATTAAGTTTACCGACCTGACGGGACAGCAAAATTATTATTCAATATGGGATCAGAGCGATCATCGCTATGTTCCTTATAAAACTTCTGCCAATGAATTTCATTTCTGGAGCAATAGCTGGGATGTTGGCAGTGGTTTCTTTGCTATTAAAGATAAATGGAATCATGTAGCAAATATATATGATGGAAATAAAGTATCTATAATAATAGATGGTGAAACTAAAGTATCACAACCTGTAGCAGGATTTACATTAGCTGACCAACAACAAACATCCTGGCTGGCAACAGATAAAGGTGGATGGATATCTGCTTGTGTTATTGATGATGTCGGATTGTTCAATGCACCTTTAACCGAGGAAAATGTTAAAAACATAATGCGCAATGGAATTGCCAGAGCAACGGGCATAGTCTCAATTAATAGATCAGGAAACCTTGTGACATCATGGGGAAAAATAAAAAATTAAGATGAATGTCATTGGGTCTAACAAAAAATAAAAGTCCATTTAGACATTATCTTCAATGAAGGGATAAATAATCATGGTAAAAAAGCATTCTGATAAGGTAAATATGGGAGTCATTGGTCTTGGTGTTGGAAGATGGCATGCGGATAGCTATATTCAGGAACCGAATACAAATCTTGTTGCAGTATGCGATCCTGATGAGAATCGCCTGAAACAAGCAAAGGAACATTACGGCATCAAAGCTTATTCTGCATATCAGGAAATCTGTAATGATGATGAAGTCGACGCAGTGAGTGTATGTGTCCCAAATTATCTGCATGCTCCGATAAGCATCTATGCACTTGAACATGGCAAGCATGTATTGTGTGAAAAACCACTGGCTAATAATGTTGGCAATGGTTTGGCAATGGTGGAAACTGCAAAAGCATCTGGTTTGGTTGCAATGGTCGCTATGAAATTTAGGTATACAAATGAAGCAGTATACATTCATCGTTTACTTGAGGATGATGAGTTAGGTGAGATATATTATGGTTGGACGACATATCTCAGACAGCTTGGTGGAATACCGGGAATGGGCGGATGGTTCACACGCAAACCTTTATCAGGTGGAGGACCGATGATCGATAATGGCGTCCATTTTCTTGATGTGCTTTGGTGGCTTATGGGTTGTCCAAAACCAACAAGGGTAAGTGGGGCTACTTACGCAAAGTTTGGTCCTCTTGGCAAAGGTGCTGCTGGTTGGGACCGAATTCCTACACCTGAAGAGTTTAGTGTTGAAGACCTTGCGGATGCTATTATACACTTTGAGAATGGAGCAAGTGTACTTATTGATAATGGTTGGGCTGGCTTCACACCTCAGGAAACCATAGGGCTTAGAATAATGGGAACAAAAGGTGGTGCAACTATGTGGCCTTTTAGCGTTTGCAAAGAGTCAAATGGTAAAGTAATAACAACTACACCTGATCTGTCAACAGTTAATGCTAATTCACAGTTCTTTCATTTTGCAGATTGCATACTAAACGGCAAACAACCTATATCATCTTTTGAAAACTGCTTCACTGTTCTAAAGATGCTTGATGCCGTTTATCGTTCTGCCGATGCTAAAGCAGAAGTTACTGTATAGTATTAGTTTCAGCTGGAAATGAGACTCATATTTTTTCATAACATTCAATAATATGTCATTCCGGCAGAAGCTGAAGTTTATTCTGGTGAAATCTATGACCGATGTAAACTTCAGCTAGAATTCAATTCTCTGCGACTTGTCAAATGGAAAGTCTATAAATCCTCCAAATCTCCCTTTTCCAAGGCTTATAATTACCCATAAGTTTTTAAAAGGAATAATAGTAATACCGCTTTAAAAATTGTTTTTACAATCCCCTAAACCATTTGAAAAAGGCAAAATCAGGAAAGTCTCCCTTTTCCAAAGGGAGATTTAGAGGGATTTTATAATAAATTAATGAGTAATTATTCTTTTAAATGGTATAAGATAGGCAATGCTGATTATTACTTACTAAAGATAATAAAGGTTGTTTAGAGCTGTTTGTAGTAGCTCGATTTATTGAGCGTTATTATTTATAACGCCCGATGAATCAGGCTACTACGAACCTGATATAATGCTTGTTTTATATGCTATATTTTGTTTGGCAAACAGTAAAAGTATCATTCCTAACTAAACAAATAGTGTTAGAAATAAAGACTTTATTCCAATCTTTATTTGTTATTCATTTTTTTCTCTAGTTACCAATTTGATACTATAATTCTTTCTTAGCCCTCGTAAATTTATATACAGACATTGCTAATAATAGAGCTACTGCTAAAAATATAGAAACTCTTGGGTCTAACATCGCCGTAAAAATAACAAGAATTGCTGATAACATTGAAAAAATACCTTCTATTTTATTATTCATTACCCTTTCCTCTGATCAAAAAATTTTTGCATTTCTAGTATTTCACTTATTATCGGAGTATTACAGGAGCTTTGGTCTCGGAAGATTTAAGACAAGCAAGGCATAACTCAATCACATTTCTAGCATCTTCAATTTTTAATTCAGGATCTGTTTTATCAATGCAACATTGCACCCAATGCTTCATCTCATCCAGCAAATTATTATTCTGGATGCGATAGAAACTTGATATACTATCCTTTGTAAATACCATGCCTTCATAAACATTTTGTTGTGTCCTTATAGCACCTTTTGTTCCCATAAGCTCAACTTCATAAGAAGGAAAACGCCATCCCATTACGGAGAAATATATATCAATTGAACCGATCACTTTGTTTTCAAACCTCAGTATAATCTTTCCATTATCCATGAAAGGAGAACCTTTAGAAAGATAATTATCATATTCAGCATATACCCTTGTAACTTCAGCACCAGCAAACCATCTTACTATATCACCTGCATACCAAACAAGAGATAACTCAGGACCGCCTTGTTCCTTATTCCAATACCAATCGCCCTCAGGGAAGCCAATAATACTGCCATGTTGATGAAGGGCTCGGATTGATATGAGGTCGCCTATGACTCCGCTTTTAAACCTTTGATATGCTTCTCTTATACTTCCATCAAACCTTTCTGTCGTTCCAGATGTGGCAATTAAACCGTTATTGCGAACAGCTTTCACTATCCTATCTGCTGATTCTATATTAGTTGCCATAGGTTTGGCAATATAAATCCCTACTCCTGTTGATGAAACAAGCTCAACCAAATCAACAATCTCTGTATGTTTGGCACATATACAAACTGCATCAAGATGCTCTGAATTTATCATTTCCAATGGATCATTATATAATTTCAAATTATGATGAGTTGCATATTCTGCAGGGGATCTACCTAACGATATCTTTATAGTATCATGATCATAACCGAGATCAGAACATGCTATCAATTCAGCATTTGGTATCTGCTCTATACAATTTGCAAATGCCTCTGGCCAATAAACACTCTGAAGTCCAACAATGCCGATTCTTATACTCATAATATTACTCCTTTACATTGTGTCGTAAAAAAGACACATTTTGTATCTTTTTAGCAACAAAATGAGTTTCTTATATTTGGATAAAATAACAAGCTGGACAGCATGTTTTCTTATGTATATGCTCCGCATATAAAATTAAATTATCTTGTATTTGAATAAAAGGGAACAAGCTAGACAGCATGTTTTACTCAAAAATAGCATTTAGCTTATGTATCAAGTAACACAAGC
>FWPV01004877.1_pt1 | contig 27535 bp, 19 predicted proteins | sample 2228371 | NCBI WGS metagenome assembly FWPV01 (sample SAMEA103939776, study PRJEB20133) | metagenome
ATACCAATCCCATGTCGCGCGGGCGCATTGCCCGCTGGATGATCGAGGAGACCGGCCAGCCGTATGATACCGTGATCCTGCCCTTCGGCGAGGCGATGAAGTCGGCGCAATACCGGGCCGTCAATCCCATGGGCAAGGTTCCCGCCGTGCGTCACGGCGATGTCGTCGTCACCGAATGTGCCGCCATCTGCGCCTATCTCGCCGATACCTTTCCCGAGGCGCGGCTTGCCCCGCCCGGGCCGCAGCGCGGCAGCTATTACCGCTGGCTGTTCTTTGCGGCTGGCCCGCTGGAAGCCGCCGTCAGTAACCGCAGCCTCGGCTTCGAAGTTTCCGAGGAACGGCGGCGCATGATCGGCTATGGCCGCTTCGAGGATGTGATGGACACACTCGAAATCGCGGTGTCGACCAATCCCTTCATCGCCGGCCAGGCCTTCACCGCCGCCGACGTCTATGTCGGCTCGCATATCGGCTGGGGCCTGCAATTCGGCTCCATCGAGCGGCGGCCGGCCTTCGAAACCTATTTTGCGCGGGTGAGCGACCGGCCGGCCTATCGCCGCGCCCAGGAAAAGGACGACGCCGCCATGGCCGAGGTGGGAGCGGCCGGCTAGGAACCTCTGAAAATTTGTCGGGCAAGGCGGCCTGGACCCTAGCGATCAACGGGGTGACTCTGATTAGATGGAAGAACATGGGGGATGCGCGCCATCGGGGGGATTGAATGACCGACGCCTTCGTACCGAAGTCCATTGCCGTCTTCCGTGAGGGCTATTCGCTTGAGCGACTGCGCGCCGACGCGGTCGCCGGCCTGACGGTCGCGATCGTCGCGCTGCCGCTGTCGATGGCGATTGCGATCGCCTCGGGTGTGACCCCCGACCGTGGGCTCTATACCGCGATCGTCGGCGGCTTTCTCGTCTCGCTGCTGGGCGGCAGCCGCCACCAGATCGGCGGCCCGGCCGGCGCCTTCATCGTGCTGGTGTCGACCACGGTGGCGACCCACGGGATCGAGGGACTGATCCTAGCGACAATGATGTCCGGCGTGTTTCTGATGCTGGCCGGCGCATTGAAGCTCGGCGACTATGTGAAGTTCATCCCCTATCCGGTCACGGTCGGCTTTACCGCCGGCATCGCCGTCATCATCTTCGCAAGCCAGATCAGCGAATTGCTGGGCCTCGCCCTGCCCGGACGCGAACCCGGTCCGCTGGTCGAGAAGCTGCCGGTACTGGTCGCCGCGCTGCCGACGCTCGACCCGTCATCCGCAGGGATCGCCGCGCTGACAATCGCGATCATTCTTGGCCTCAGAAAACTACGCCCGACCTGGCCCGGCATGCTAATCGCGGTCGCCGTCGCCTCGACCGTAACCGCCGTGCTGCATCTCGACATCGCAACGATCGGCAGCCGTTTCGGCGGCATTCCCCGCAGCCTGCCGCTGCCGCACCTGCCGGAATTCTCGCTTTCGCTGATGCAGGCGGTGCTGCCGGATGCGATCGCCTTTGCCCTCTTGGGCGCAATCGAATCGCTGCTGTCGGCAGTGGTCGCCGACGGCATGACCGGCCGGCGTCACCGCTCGAATGTCGAGCTGATCGGCCAGGGGATCGCCAATATCGGCTCCGGCCTGTTCGGTGGCTTCTGCGTCACCGGCACGATCGCCCGCACCGCCACCAATGTCCGCGCCGGCGGCACCAGCCCCGTCGCCGGCATGCTGCATGCCATCTTCCTTTTGCTGTTCATGGCGATCGCGGCACCCCTTGCCAGCTATATCCCACTCTCGGCGCTCGCCGGCGTCCTGGCGATCGTCGCCTGGAACATGATCGAGCGGCCGGCCTTCGCCGCGCTCATCCGGACCTCGCGCGGCGACACCGTCGTTCTCCTCGTCACCCTGCTGCTCGTCGTCTTTCGCGATCTCACCGAAGGCATCATCGTCGGCTTCACGCTCGGCGCCCTGCTGTTCATCGACCGCATGGGCAAGAGCGTGACCGTCGCCCCGCATGACGAGACGCGGGAACGCCCGCTCGACAATATCGACGGCAATACCGTCGTCTACCGCCTCGGCGGGGCCTTCTTCTTCGGGGCGGCGGCCACCGTCGGCTCGGTGCTCGACCGCATCGCCGACCAGTACCACAATTTCGTCCTCGACTGCTCGGGCCTCAATCTCATCGATTCGACGGCTGCCAATGTCATTGCCGGAACCGTGCGGAAGGCGGGCCGCGCCGGCGTCACCGTCTATATCACCGGGGCGGCGCCCGACGTGCGCCGCATGCTCGAAACCCACGAAGTGCACGGCGACACTGTCGTCTATCTGCCGTCGGTGGCCGAGGCGAGGACACAGATCGCGGCCCGCACCGCCTGAGCGCTCCTGCAGCCGACGGGCGAGCCACGAACCGACCAGACCCAAGGCTTGACCGGACCGCTTGCCCGCCCCTTCACCGCGCCCAAAAGCGTTCGGGCGCGATCGATGACCGCGCCCGAACCTCTATTCCAGTTCTGTATCGGCGCTCGGGCCCGAAAATCGAAACCCGAGCCGCACCGTTCGACGCCGCTTAACCGGCAAGCGCCGCGGCGACCGCTTCGATCGCCTCTTCGGCCTTGGCGCCGTCCGGGCCGCCGGCCTGCGCCATGTCCGGACGACCGCCGCCGCCCTTGCCGCCGAGTGCGGCAGAGGCGATGCGCACGAGATCGACCGCGCTCTTCTTCTCGGTGAGATCGGCGGTGACGGCGACGACGGCGCTGGCCTTGCCATCTTCGGAGACGCCGATCAGCACGACGACGCCCGAGCCGAGCGAGACCTTGCCGTCGTCGGCGAGGCCCTTCAAATCCTTCGGATCGACGCCGTTCAGCACCTTGCCGATGAAGCGGATGCCGTTGATGTCGCGAACGGACTCTTCCGCTGCCGCCTGGCCGCCGCCCATGGCGAGCTTGCGCTTGGCGTCGGCCAGTTCACGCTCGAGCTTGCGGCGCTCGTCGATCAGGCCCTCGACGCGCGACACCAGATCGGCGGCCTGCACCTTGAGCATGGAGGAAAGCTGTTTGACGCGTTCGTCCTGGTCGGCGAGATAGGCGCGGGCCGCTTCGCCGGTCAGCGCCTCGATGCGACGCACACCGGCACCGACGGCGCTTTCGCCGACGATGCGCACCAGACCGATGTCACCGGTCGCGCCGACATGGGTGCCGCCGCAGAGCTCGACCGAATACGGCTTGCCCGCCTTCGGCCCCTCGATGGCCGTGCCCATGGAGACGACGCGCACTTCGTCACCGTATTTCTCGCCGAACAGCGCCATCGCGCCTTCGGCGATCGCGTCATCGACGCTCATCAGGCGTGTCGTGACCGGCGAATTTTGGACGACGATCGCATTGGCCATCTCTTCGACGACCTTGAGTTCGTCCGCCGACATCGGCTTGGGGTGCGAAACGTCAAAGCGCAGGCGCTCCGGGGCCACCAGCGAGCCCTTCTGCGCGACGTGGGTGCCGAGCACCTCGCGCAGCGCCTCATGGATCAGGTGGGTGGCCGAATGGTTGGCACGCAGCCGCGAACGGCGGTCGTGATCGACGGTCAGAACGACGGCGTCGCCGACGCGGATCGTGCCCTCGGCGACGGTCGCGACATGCACGAACAGCCCCTCGCCCTTCTTCTGCGTATCGCTGACGTCAATCTTGGCATTGTCGGACGCAATCACGCCGGCATCGCCCATCTGGCCACCCGACTCGCCGTAGAACGGCGTCTGGTTGACGACGATCTGCACCGACTGGCCCTTCTCCGCGCTGTCGACCGCGACGCCATCGCGCACGATGGCCTGCACCTGGCCTTCGGCCGTCTCGGCGCTGTAGCCGAGGAACTCGGTCGCGCCGTGCTTTTCCTTGAGCTCGAACCAGACGGTTTCGGTCGCCTTGTCGCCCGAGCCGGCCCAGTGGGCGCGCGCTTCGGCCTTCTGGCGCTGCATGGCATCGTTGAAACCGGTGATGTCGACGCCGATGCCGCGGGCGCGCAACGCGTCCTGGGTGAGATCGAGCGGGAAGCCATAGGTGTCATAAAGCTTGAACACGGTCTCGCCGTCGAGCGTATCGCCCTTGCCGAGATTGCTGGTCGCATCCGACAGAAGCGACAGGCCGCGCTCGAGTGTCTTGCGGAAACGGGTTTCCTCAAGCTTCAGCGTCTCGGAAATCAGCGCCTCGGCACGCACCAGTTCCGGATAGGCACGGCCCATCTGCTGCACCAGCGCCGGCAGGAGCTTGTAGATGATCGGCTCGCGCGCGCCGAGCAGTTCGGCATGGCGCATGGCGCGGCGCATGATGCGGCGCAGGACGTAACCGCGGCCCTCGTTCGACGGCAGCACGCCGTCTGCGATCAGGAAGGCGGAGGAGCGCAGATGGTCGGCGATGACCCGGTGGCTGGCGCGGCGCTCGCCCTCGGCCGGAACCCCGGTCAGGTCGACGGAGGCCTCGATCAGGGCGCGGAACAGGTCGATGTCATAATTGTCGTGGCGGCCCTGGAGAACGGCGGCGACGCGCTCAAGACCCATGCCGGTGTCGATCGACGGACGCGGCAGGTTGACGCGCTCTTCCTTCGTCACCTGCTCATACTGCATGAAGACGAGGTTCCAGATCTCGATGAAGCGATCGCCGTCCTCTTCCGGCGAGCCGGGCGGGCCGCCCCAGATATGATCGCCATGGTCATAGAAGATTTCCGAGCACGGGCCGCACGGGCCGGTATCGCCCATGGCCCAGAAATTGTCGCTGGTCGGAATGCGGATGATGCGGTCGTCGGTGAGCCCGGCGATCTTCTTCCACAGATCGAAGGCCTCGTCGTCGGTGTGATAGACCGTCACCAGCAGACGCTTGCGGTCGAGGCCGAATTCCTTGGTGATCAGGTTCCAGGCGAGCTCGATGGCGCGTTCCTTGAAATAGTCGCCAAAGGAAAAATTGCCGAGCATTTCGAAGAAGGTATGGTGGCGCGCGGTATAGCCGACATTGTCGAGGTCGTTGTGCTTGCCGCCGGCGCGTACGCATTTCTGGGCGGTTGCCGCCGTCGAATAGGGCCGCTGCTCGAGACCGGTGAAGACGTTCTTGAACTGCACCATGCCGGCATTGGTGAACATCAAGGTCGGGTCGTTGCGCGGCACCAGCGGGCTCGACGACACGACCTCGTGGCCCTCGGACTTGTAGTAATCAAGAAAAGTCGACCGGATGTCGTTCACGCCGCTCATGTCACGCCCTTCATTCAGGCCGGAAACCGGCCAGTCCGCGAAAATCAATGGCTTTTATCGCCCGCCATTCCCCCTGTCCAGCCGCCCGACGCAAAACCGGCCACACCTCTTTCGATATGTGGCCGGTCATGACGTTTGAAGGAAGGATCCGTTGGATCAGGGCTCGACGACATCGGCGTCGTCGCCGTCCGGTCCGCCATTCTGCAGGAAGCGCTCGGCGATCAGGCCGGCATTCTGGCGCAGCGCCATTTCGATCTCCTGGGCCAGCGCCGGATTGTCGCGCAGGAACATCTTGGCGTTCTCGCGACCCTGGCCGAGCCGCTGGCTGTTGTAGGAGAACCAGGCGCCCGACTTCTCGACGATGCCGGCCTTGACGCCGAGATCGACCAGCTCACCGGTCTTCGACACGCCTTCGCCATACATGATGTCGAATTCGACCTGCTTGAAGGGCGGCGCCATCTTGTTCTTGACGACCTTGACCCGGGTCTGGTTGCCCACGACCTCTTCGCGGTCCTTGACCTGGCCGATGCGGCGGATGTCGAGGCGCACCGAGGCATAGAATTTCAGCGCATTGCCGCCGGTCGTCGTTTCGGGAGAGCCGAACATGACGCCGATCTTCATGCGGATCTGGTTGATGAAGATCACCATGCAGTTCGACTTGGAGATCGAGGCCGTCAGCTTGCGCAGCGCCTGGCTCATCAGGCGGGCCTGAAGACCCGGCAGGCTGTCGCCCATCTCGCCTTCGATTTCCGCCCGCGGCGTCAGCGCCGCAACCGAATCGACGACCAGCACGTCGATCGCGCCGGAGCGAACCAGCGTGTCGGTGATTTCGAGCGCCTGTTCGCCGGTGTCCGGCTGCGAGATCAGAAGGTTCTGCAGGTCGACCCCGAGCTTGCGGGCATAGACCGGATCGAGCGCATGCTCGGCGTCGACGAAGGCGCAGATGCCGCCCTTCTTCTGCGCCTCTGCAATCGTCTGCAGAGCGAGCGTCGTCTTGCCCGAGCTTTCCGGGCCATAAATCTCGATGATGCGGCCCTTGGGCAGGCCGCCAATGCCGAGCGCGATATCGAGGCTGAGCGAACCCGTCGAGACCGTCTCGATTTCGACCACGCTCTCGTTTGCCCCGAGCTTCATGATCGAGCCCTTGCCGAACGACCGTTCGATCTGCGAGAGCGCCGCTTCCAATGCCTTGCTTTTATCCACCGATTTGTCCTCTACGAGCCGCAAAGAATTTTGTGCCATCTGGTCCACCTTTAGGTTATTGAAGCCGCATAGGCAATGAAGCAGCCGATGGCGGATATGTACATGTTTTGTTCTCATTTGGCAAGAGCCAGACAACCCGTTGGCGCAAAAAGCCTTTCGGCCATCCGTTCGCGTTATGTCCGCACGGCGCGCGACGATGGCTTTGAGCCGTCGTCCGCGGCGCGCCGGGCCGTCGGACGGGGCGCCGATTCGCCGCGTTCGGCCGATTGCGAGGTGCACCCGTGAGCCCCGATATCCTCGTCGTCGGCGGCGCCCATATCGACCGCCGCGGCCGCCTGTTCGGCCCGACCCGCATGGGCGCGAGCAATCCCGGCGACTGGCTGGAAGAGCCGGGTGGCGGTGCCTTCAACGCCGCCTCGAACCTTGCGCGACTTGAACGCCGCGTGCGCCTGATCGCCCCGCGCGGGGGCGATCCGAACGGCGAGCGCGTGGCGGCTGCGGCCGAACGGGCGGGCATCGAGGACTGCCCGATCGTCTTTCTCGACCGCACCACGCCGAGCTATACCGCCATCCTGGAGACCGACGGCAATCTGGTGATCGCGCTGGCCGACATGGCGCTCTACGACCTGTTTTCGCCGCGCCGGATCAGGGCGCGGTCGATGCGTGAGAGCCTGGCCGCGGCCGGCCGCGTGCTGTGCGACGCCAACCTTCCGGCCGAGACCATCGCCGCACTGGCCACCGCGACGCGCGCGCTCGGCAAGCCCTTGGCGGCGATCGCCATCTCGCCGGCCAAGGCCGTGCGGCTGAAACCCAGCCTTTCGCTGCTCGACCATGTGTTCATGAACGTCGCGGAGGCCGAGGTGGTGGCCGGCGCGCCCGCGAGAGAAGCCGCAGAGTGGCCGGATCTCCTGCGCCGGGCGGGCCTTCGCGCCGGAACGGTCACCATGGGCGGCAGCCTGACCGTCGCCTTCGATGAAACGGGCGCCGCCTGCCTCGCCCCGCCGCCCGTCGCCTCGATCGCCGATGTCACCGGTGCCGGTGATGCCTTTGCGGCCGGCTACCTGTCTGCCCGCATGGCCGGCGAAGCGATGGCCGAGGCGCTGCGCCACGGCACCGCCTGCGCCGCCATCACCCTCAGATCGCCCCATGCCACGGCGGAAAACCTGAAACCCGATCTCCTAAAGTCGGGGCTGGCCCTTGTGCCGGCTGCGACTATCCTGTCATGACAGCTTTGACGAGAATCCCGGACACGACCATGAGCAAATCCATTTCGCCCCTTCTGCCGATCGTCTATTCCAGCGAGGTCGTGGCCGCCAAGGCGCGCGGCGCCCCGATCGTGGCGCTCGAATCGACGATCATCACCCATGGCATGCCCTATCCAGGCAATCTGGACATGGCCCGCAGCGTCGAGCAGATCGTGCGCGACAATGGCGCGGTTCCCGCAACCATCGCGGTGATCGAGGGCGTGCTGCATATCGGCCTCGATGCCGACCAGATCGCCGCGCTCGCCCAGACGAGCGGCGTCATGAAGCTGTCGCGCGCCGATCTCGCCTTCGCACTGGCCGAGCGCCGCACCGGCGCCACCACGGTTGCTGCGACCATGATCGCCGCCGCCCGTGCCGGCATCACCGTCTTTGCCACCGGCGGCATCGGCGGCGTGCATCGCGGCGTTGAGGAGAGCTTCGACATTTCCGCCGACCTCGAGGAACTGGCCCGCACCCGGGTGATTGTCGTCTGCGCCGGCCCGAAGGCCATCCTCGACATCCCCAAGACGCTGGAAGTGCTCGAAACCCGCGGCGTTCCGGTTGTCACCTATGACAGCGAGGAATTCCCGGCCTTCTGGTCGCGCAGTTCGGGCCTGAAGAGCCCGCTCACCCTGCCGAGCCCCGCCGCGATCGCCAACTTCCAGCGCATGCGCGATCAACTCGGCATCGATGGCGGCATGCTGGTCGCCAATCCGGTGCCGGTCGAGGACGAAATCGCCCGCGAGGAGATGGAGATCTATATCGGCCGGGCGCTGGCGAGCGCCGAACGCGAAGAAGTCACCGGCAAGCAGGTGACCCCTTTCCTACTCGACACGATCTTCCACATGACCGAGGGCCGCAGCCTGAAGACCAATATCGCGCTGGTCGAAAACAATGCCCGCCTCGCCACCGAGGTCGCCGTGGCGATGAACGCCTGACGAGAGGCCCCGTCAGGAAAGATAGCCGAGCCGGACCGCCTCCCCGAGCGCATGCTCCAGGCGGTCCGTGCCGAGTTTGCGGCAGAGCGACGCGATCAGATAATTGACGGTTCGCGTCGACAGCGACAGCCGCTGGGCCATGGCCATCGTGTCGAGTCCGGCCGCGGCCATTTCCAGACACTCCACCTCAAGCCCGGATATGCCGGTGCGATGCCCCAGGCGGCGTTTCTCCAGCGTTTCCAGCCGATCGAGCAGGTGGATGGCGAGAAAGCTGAAATCATCCAGCTCGGCGGTCGAAAGCGCGTCACGCTCGCCATAAGCGCCGAAAATATGCTTGCGGCCGTCGATCGTCGGCAGCGCGGCATAGGCGCCGCGGCTCATCCCATGGCTACGCAGCAGGACCATCAGTTCCGCGACCTGCGGCGATGCTTGCGCTCTTTGCGCCAGATCGTCGACATGCCACTGAAACGTCTGCCGCTCGGACGACATGAGGATGCGAACGGGAGCGGCCGGAAGCCCGCCCACGGCATCAAAACTGGCGACGAAGGCGGCCGGCACGTTGCTGAGCAGCAGCTGGCTGCGCAGCGTCGCGGTCGAGACGATCCGCGAATCGAAAAGCTTGAAAAACTCGAAGCGGAAACGGCGCAGCAGGAGCTCGATGACCGCGCGCATGTCGCTCAGGCTTTCCGCTGCCTGCATGTGGACCAGAAGATCCCGGCCGCCGCCCTCTGACACCACGCTTTCGCTCATCGGACCCCGTCAATGTGCCGCATGTTTCCCCAATACCCTACGGCCGGCTCACCCCGCCGGCCGTCCCCCTGCAGACGCGCAGCGTCGCGTGCTCCGATCGCCAGTAGGCCCGCCTTCCTGACAAAAGTCAATTTGCTCCGTCGAGCATTTCGCGCACGGTGACCGCGAGCTGCTTCAGCGAGAAGGGTTTGGGCAGGAAGCCGAACTTCGCGTCGGCCGGCAGGTTGCGCGCAAAGGCGTCCTCGGCATAGCCGGAGACGAAGATAAACTTCATGTCCGGATATTTCTTGCGCAGTTCGGTGAGCAGGGTCGGCCCATCCATCTCCGGCATGACCACGTCGGACACGACGATATCGACTGCGCCGCCCAGTTCTTCCAGGATATCGAGCGCCTCAAGGCCGGAGCCCGCCTCATGCACGGTATAACCGCGGGTTTCCAGCATGCGCTTGCCGCCGCGCCGCACCGCCTCCTCGTCCTCGACGAGCAGCACCACCGCCGACTTGCCGGTCAGATCCGCCGGCTCGTCCTTGGCACCGCTGACCGCGGCTGTCTGCGGCCTGTCGGCCCCGTGGCCCTCGTCACCGCTTCCGGCATGCACCGGCGCCGTCTGAATGGCTTCCGGGACATGGCGCGGCAGGAAGATGCGGAACGTCGTGCCGCGGCCGACCTCGGATTCAGGATAGATGTAGCCGCCCGACTGCTTGACGATGCCATAGACCATGGCCAGCCCGAGACCAGTCCCCTTGCCCACTTCCTTGGTGGTGAAGAAGGGCTCGAAGATCTTGTCCATGATTTCCGGCGCAATGCCGGTCCCGGTGTCCGACACCTCGACCAGCACCAGCTCTTCCTCCGGCAGGCCGCGATAATGGAAGGCAGCCGCTTCCTCCGGCGCGATGTTGCGGGTCGTCACCGTGATCGTCCCGCCGTCGGGCATGGCATCGCGGGCGTTGACGCAGAGATTGATCAGCACCTGTTCGAACTGCGAAAGATCCGTCTTCACCGCCCAGAGGTCGCGGCCATACTCGACCTTGAGCTTGACATTGCTGCCCGAAATCAGCCGGTCGACGAGCATGCGCAGATCGCCGATCACGTCGGTGAGGTTCAGAACCGTCGGGCGCATGGTCTGCTTGCGCGAGAAGGCGAGCAGCTGGCGCACGAGCACCGCCGCGCGGTTGGCGTTGCGCTTGATCTCCATCAGATCGGCGAAGCTCGAATCCGACGGCCGCGCCTGCAGCAGCAGATGGTCGGACGACAGCAGGATGGCGGTCAGCACATTGTTGAAGTCGTGCGCGATACCACCGGCGAGCGTGCCGACCGCGTTCATCTTCTGCGTCTGCGCCATCTGCGTCTCAAGCGCCTTCTGGTCGGTCACGTCGACCGCGTAGACAATCGCCGCCTCTTCCGGCGCCTCATCGCTCTGGTCGATCACCGCGTTGACGTAGAAACGGAAATGCCGCGCATCATTGACCGGGTGGCGGCTGTCGATCGGCGCGATGTCGACCTGACGGTCCTTGGCAGCGGCCAGCGCTTCGTGGAACCGCTCGCGCTCGCTCTCGTGAATCACCACCTCGAGCTTGCCGCCGCGATCAACGTCGTCGCGGCTGACGATGTCGGAGAACAGCTTGAGGAAGGGCGCATTGGTGCGCAGGATCCGTCCCTCGCCGTCCACCGAAGCGATCGCCATCGGCGTGTTGTTGAAGAAGCGGGTAAAGCGCATCGAGGCGATCGAGGCCGACTGGTCGCTGCCACCCTCCTGGCGGGCGAGCACGATCGAGCGGCTCTCGCCGGGTGCTCCGTCCCGCGCCGAGCGCACGCGATGCACGAGGCGCACCGGCAGGCTCTGGCCGTTGACGCGGCGAAGGTCGAGATCGAGCGTTTCGGTCTTCGACTGGCCGGGCTCCGCCTGCACGGAATCAATCAGCGCCATGCCTTCGCCGGCCACCAGGTCGGCGATCGTCATCGAGCCGGGGCTGAACTGCGTGAGGTCGACGCCGAGCCATTCGGCGAGCGTCGCATTGATGTAGTAGATCTCGCCCTTGCGCCCGGCGGAGAAAAAGCCGGCCGGCGCATGGTCGAGATAGTCGATGGCGTGCTGCAGCTCCTTGAAGAAGCGCTCCTGGTCGTCGCGCTCGGAGGTGATATCGCTGATCTGCCAGACATGCAGCTTCTTGCCGGAGCTGCGCTCCCCCGACAGCAGGCGGGCCTTGAGGCGATACCAGTGGGCGCCCGAACCGCTGCTGGTGTGGGTCCCCAGCGGCTTCAGCAAGCGGAATTCCTCGTAGCCCTCCCGCCCCTCGCGCAGGCCATTGGTCAGGCGGTAGAGCGCTTCGCTCGATTCGCGGTAGCGCGACAGCAGCGCCTCCAGCGTCTGCACCTCGGTTGCCTTCTTGGCGCCGGTCATGCGCCCGTAGGCGGCATTGGCATAGACGACGCGACCGTCCTCGTCGGTGATCAGAATGCCTTCCGGCTGGCTTGCAAGGAAATTTCGCGCCAGCGTGTCGGAATGGGACTGCGGCATGACCTCGACGAAGCCGATCACGGCGGCGACGATGAAGAATATGCCCATCATCGCCAGAATGCCGAGAATGCCGAGCACGAATTCGTTGTCGAGCTGGCTCTTGAACAGCACGAAGGCGACGGCGGCCACGAGCAGGACCGCGGCGAGCAGGATGACACGCAGAGCCGTACCCGAACGCGTTGCCCGATCCACCAGCGGAGCCTCGTCGTCTGCGCCCATGGGCTGTCTTGTCATATATGCCTCGTGCTCGAACCCGGATGCCGCGTCGCCGGCTGCGTTGATGAAAGGAATCGGGCCTGTTGCACCTGTTTAGCAAGTTGCAGCAGCAGCAAAAAGCTCCGCGCGGGCATATTGCGCGCGCCCATACACAGCAATCCCCATAGGAATGCCGCATTTTCCACTAGGCTTGCATCTTTTACGCGAAGCGCCAAGCGCCCGCCAAGCCCGTCCTTGCCCGGATTGCGAAAGAGACCATCTTCTGCCAGAAAGCGGAAAAAGGAGAGCCCGACATGTTTGACGAACTGGTGACCGCCTATGGGAACCGTTTTCTGGTCGCTGCACTCGGCGTCAGCCTTGCGCTTCTGTGCCTGTTCATCGTGCTTTGGCTGCTGCGCAATCGCGCGCCCTCGCCCTTCGTCCGCGGCGGCCGCAACCGCCAGCCGCGGCTGCAGGTCCTGGATGCTGCCGCCGTCGACGCCCGTCGTCGCCTGGTCCTCGTGCGCCGCGACAATGTCGAACATCTGGTGATGATCGGCGGCCCGACCGACATCGTCATCGAAAGCGGCATCGGCGACGAGCGCGGCTATCTCGCCGCAACCGCCGTGAGCGACAGCGCCATGCAGGTGACCGCCGACCTTGCCGATCAGCGACTGCCACAAACGGCCGCAGCACCGCGCGCGCTGGAGCGGACGGAAACGCCGCCTGCCGCAGCGGCCCTGTCAGTCGACAGTCTGCTCGCCGGTCGACCAGAGGCGCCGCCGGCCGTGCACCGCCCGCATGCGACCGTCTCACCCGCCCCGGCCCCGGCCCCTGCCCAGGCCGCCATGCCGCAGCCAGCTCCGGCAACGGCACCAGTCAAAACGGCAGCACCCGTGATCCCTGCCCCGTCGTCCGCGCCGGCAGCAGCACAGACACAGGCCGCGCCAACGATCCCGACCTCTCCGGCGGCACCGGCAGCCACGCCGCCCGCTCCGGCTGCGGATCTGCGCAAAGTCGAGGCACCGCGCATCGAACAGGCGGCACCGATCGCTCCCAAGGTGGAGGCAGCCGCAGCAGTGCGCGAAGCAGCACCGGCCGTGAGATCCGAAAGCCCGAAGGTGGAAGTGTTCGCCGAAAAGCCGCAGCAAGCGGCCCCGGCCGCGTCTGCCGCCACCCCGACCCCGCCGGTCGCAGCGCCGGCCCGTCCGGCCGCACCGGCCGTTCAGGTGCCGACAGCGGCAGCCGAACCGGCGACCACGACTGCACCGGTCGTGCCGGCACCGGTTCGGGATACCCGCGCCTCCGAAATCCCCTTTGCCTCGGCCGCCTTGGCAACAGCTGCTCCCTTCGGCGCCCCGGCGGTACGGCCCGCCGCCCAGCAGCGCCCGGCCAATCCCGAGGGTGATGCCGCCGATATTCTGGAGGCCGCGCGTCAGCGCGTCCTGACGCCCGCTGCGTCACAGCGCGACGAACCGCGGTTTGAACCTGCCGGGCCCGAATTCCAGCGCCGCTCAACCGAGCAGAGCGAGTTCGAAAAGGTGCTGGAACAGGAAATGGCCCTGCATCTGGCCGCCGCCAACGATCAGCAGCCGAAGGTGGCGACACCCTTTGCGACGATCCTGCCGGACACGCGCCCGGACCGGCCCGTCGTTCCGCCGATCGCAACCCCGGTGCGCGCCGACACGGCCCGTCCAGCCACGCCTGCCCCCGAGGAACCGGATTTGCAGAACGAGATCGCCCGTATCTTCGGAGAAATGTCCGCCGACCGCAATTGAGGCGTCAGGCACAAACGAAAAATGCCGGCGCAAGCCGGCATTTTTGCGTTAGGTCCCAGGTTGGTCCCGCATTCCCTTGGCAGATGCCGCCCGGCCCGCCTTATTCGTCGCGGTAGACTTTTTCGCGGCGCTCGTGCCGCTCCTGCGCCTCGATCGACAGCGTCGCGATCGGACGGGCGTCCAGACGCTTCAGGCCGATCGGTTCGCCGGTCTCCTCGCAATAGCCGTAGGTGCCGTCATCGATCCGCTGCAGCGCCGCGTCGATCTTGGAAATCAACTTGCGCTGGCGATCGCGGGCACGAAGCTCGATGGCGCGGTCTGTCTCAGAAGAAGCCCGATCGGCGAGGTCGGGATGATTGGCACTCTCTTCGGCGAGGTGCCCCAGGGTTTCACGAGCTTCCCGGAGGATGTCGTTCTTCCATGCGATGAGCTTGGCGCGAAAATATGCCCGCTGGCTCGCGTTCATGAACTCATCGTCTTCCGAGAGAACATAATTGCTAAGATTGATCTTCTCACTCAACGCGATTCTCCTGAAGAACATCTCAATGGCGGGGTGTATATCCTTTCGCTACCCAGCGTTCAAGCCTGACGGATGAGTATTAAGGCATTTTTAAATCTGTCACATTTTTAGGCTAAGGGCATAATTTTTAACCGTTAATTGCTCCGACTGCTATCGTTCTGGTTGCAGCGCAGCAAAAGCCAGGACCCCGACTGTGGTCTAATCGGTTTGAACGGCTGTTGACGGACATCCCCGACAAAAGCTAGTTCAGGGACAGAAAGCCCAGTCGCGGAATTTCCTCAGATGTCCCTCCTCGCCTCGCCTCCCCAGCGCATCTACCTCCTGCGGCACGCGAAGTCCGGCTGGGCACAGCCGGGTGAACGCGATTTCGACCGCAGCCTCGATGAGACCGGCCTTGGTGAGGCCGACCAGGTGGCCGCGACCGCCGCCGAGCGCGGTTATCGCCCGGCACTCGTGCTGTCGTCCTCGGCGGTCCGCTGCCGCCAGACCGCCGAAGCGATGCGCCGGCAGATGGATGACACGACCGAATTCCGCTATCTCGACGCGCTCTACAATGCACCCGCCGACACCTATGTGGATCAGCTGGATCAACTGGAGCTTCGCAACTCCGTCATGCTGGTCGGCCACAATCCGGCGATCGAGGAACTGTTTGCCACGCTGGTGGGCATGGAAGCGGTCAACCGCACCATACCCGAAGGCTATCCGACGGCCGGGCTCGCCGTTCTCGACCGCAACAGCGACGGCGACGGCGACTGGATCCTGACCGACTTCGTCGTCGGATAGGACAAAGGCGCGGCGCCTGGCGATGCGCCGAAGGTTCGAGCCGCCTGCCGTCTTTTTCCGATGCCCCGCGCTTCCCATATGTGCAACATGCTTCCTATATGCGGAACGTGAGATCATGCAGGGACGAATGAATTGCCGCCATCCTTGACCAGCTTCACCGACGAAGCCGCAATCGCCTTCGACAATCTTGCCGACCGCGCCGCCAATCTCGTCAACCCGACCATCCGGCTCGGCGTCACCGGCCTGTCGCGCGCGGGCAAGACGGTCTTCATCTCGTCGCTGGTGCACAATCTCCTGCATGGCGGACGGCTGCCATTGTTCGAGCCGATCCGGTCGGGCCGGGTGAGCGCGACGCGTCTTGAGGAACAGCCGGACGACGCCGTGCCGCGATTCCAGTACGAGGATCATATCCGCGCCCTGGTGCGCGACCGGGTGTGGCCGGAATCGACACGGGCAATCTCGGAGCTGCGCCTGACCATCGAATATAAGAGCGCCAGCGGCTGGAACCGCATGTTCTCGCCCGGACGGCTGTCGATCGACATCGTCGATTATCCCGGAGAATGGCTGCTCGACCTGCCGCTGCTCGGACAGGATTATGGCCAGTTCAGCGAGACGACCGCAGCGCTGGCCCAAACCGGGATCCGCGCCGAGCTCGCCCGCGACTGGCTGGATCTCTGCGCGGCCATCGACATGGACGCGCCCGCCGACGAAATGGTCGCCCGGCAGCTGGCCACCACCTTCACCGCCTATCTGCGCGCCTGCAAGGCCGACGAGCGCTCGCTATCGACGCTGCCACCCGGCCGCTTCCTGATGCCCGGCGACCTCGACGGTTCACCGGCTCTGACCTTTGCGCCGCTTGTCGGCCTGCCGCAGACCCGCGCCCCGAAAGGCTCGCTGCGGGCGATGATGGAGCGTCGTTTCGAGGCCTACAAGACGGTGGTGGTCAAGCCGTTCTTCCGCGAGCATTTTGCGCGGCTCGACCGGCAGATCGTGCTGGTGGATGCGCTGCAGGCGATCAATCGGGGACCGGAGGCCGTTCAGGACCTGGAGCGGGCACTCGCCGACGTGCTGGCCTGCTTCCGTGCCGGCACGAACAGCATGCTGTCCTCGCTCATTCGCCGCCGCATCGACCGGGTGCTGGTCTGCGCCACCAAGGCAGACCACCTGCATCACGAAAGCCACGACCGGCTTCAGGCGATCACGCGACGGCTGGTCGATCGCGCCGTGCAGACGATCGGCATGTCCGGGGCCGGCATCGACGTCATGGCGATCGCATCGGTGCGCGCCACCCGTGAGGCGACTGTCAAGCGCGACGGTCACGAGCTGCCGGTCATCGTCGGCACGCCGATGGCCGGCGAAAAGGTCGGCTCGGAACGTTTCGACGGCAACCGCAAGACGGCGGTCTTCCCCGGCGACCTGCCGGAAAATGCCGAAGCCTTCTTCCGGTCGCTCGATGCCGGCAAGGACGAGCTCGACCTGCCCGATCTCGATATCGTGCGCTTCCGCCCGCCGCTCATCGAAGAGACCGGCGGCGGCATCACCCTGTCGATCCCGCATATCCGGCTCGACCGGGCCATGCAGTTCCTGTTTGGAGATCGCCTCGCATGAAAAGGCCAACCTCGTCGCCGCACGTGCCCCGCCGTCCTGCTTCCTTTTCCGTGGAACCGGACGAGCCGATCGCCGCAAGGACCACCGCGCCGCGAAAACCCCAGAGCTTCGACGCGGGCGTCGAGATCACGCCGGACGAGGCGGACCCCTTCCTCGGCAGCGCACCGGATACGCTGGAGCCGATCGCGATCGCGCGCCCCAGGCGCAGGGCGCTTTCGCTCGGCAAGATTGCCGCCGGCGCCTTCGGCCTCATCCTGTCGCTCGCCTTCGGCCTCTGGCTCGACGGACTGATCCGCGACCTCTTCGCCCGCGCCGACTGGCTCGGCTATTCGGCCATCGCCGTGGTCGCCATCGGCCTTGCCGCGCTTGTCCTGCTGCTCGCCCGCGAAATGATCGGCCTTTACCGTCTCGAAGCGGTTCAGAGCCTGAAGGCGGATGCGGAAAAAGCGGCCGCGGAAGGCCGCAAGCCGGTGGCGCGCACGGTCGTCCGCCAGCTGATGCGGCTCGTCTCCGCACGGCCCGAGACCGCGCGCGGCCGCGCCACGCTCGAAGCCTCCGAAGAGGACATCATCGACGCGCCGCAACTGATCGAGCTTGCCGAGCGCGAGCTTCTTTCGCCCCTCGACATCCGCGCCCGCGCCCTGATCCTCGGCGCCTCGAAACGCGTGTCGGTCGTCACCGCCGTAAGCCCGCGGGCCGTCGTCGATCTCGCCTATGTGCTTTACGAAGCCTTCCGGCTGGTGCGCGCCATGGCCGAACTTTACGGCGGTCGGCCCGGCACCGTTGGCATGCTGCGGCTGATGCGCGACGTGATCGCCCATCTCGCCGTCACCGGCTCGATCGCCGTCGGGGACGGGCTGGCCCAGCAGATCCTCGGCCATGGCCTTGCCTCGAGGCTCTCGGCCCGGCTCGGCGAAGGGGTGATCAACGGCCTGATGACGGCGCGAATCGGGATCGCCGCCATGGACCTCTGCCGCCCCCTGCCTTTCCGGGCGGTGAAGCGCCCCGGCATCGGCGATTTCATCTCCGACTTCACGCCCAGCATGACAGGCCGGGCGGATCAGACTATGAAGTGAGGGGTCCGGCAGAAGCGTCCGCTTTTTGCCGTTGCCCGCAAGGCCTTTTGCCGCTAGGGCAAGGATGCATTAACCATCTCACGCTAGTTTGACGACAGGTTATTGGTTGCTCGTACCAAGGTTCAGTCGATGTCGCTCCGTTTCTCTTCGCCAGTTGGCCGCATTGCCGTCATGTCCATCGTTGCATTGACCATGTCGGCCCCGATTGCCGATGCTGCGTCGCGCGACAAGCGCTTCTTCCAGTCCGTCGCCGGCGTCTGGAAGGGTCCGGGCGAAATCGTCGCTGGCAAATACAAGGGCACCAAATTTACCTGCAGCCTGACCGGCCTGCCGGCCGACGGCAACCTGGTCGGCCTGACGCTCGACGGCACCTGCCGCGTCGGCGTGTTCTCCCAGCCGATGAAGGCGACGATCGCCGAAGTGGGCGGCAAGTATCAGGGCCAGTTCCTTGACGGCGCCGAGGGCAAGGGCCTCGACATCGTTTCCGGCGCAGTGACCGGCGACCGCGTGGTCATGGGCATCAACCGCAACAAGCTGAACGGCGCCATGGTCGCACGCCTGCACAATGACAGCGCCATGAACATCACGATCTCGGTCAAGGTCGAGGATCGCATGGTGCCGGTGATCGGCCTCAAGCTCAACCGGCAGGCGGATGCCATGGCCGGCGCCGTCAAGAACTGACGGCGGCCATTCGGTCACCAGATCTGCCAATCGTCCAAGGATCAGCCGCGCCACCAGGCGCGGTTTTCGTTTGCAACGACGATGCCTTCAGCCGGCGTCAGGGCCAGCCAGTCGATGATCGCCCTGCCCTTCACCTTGAGATCGGCGGCAATGTCGGCAAGCGGCATCAGCACGAAGGCCCGCTCCGTCATGCGCGCATGCGGCACCGTCAGATCCTGTTCGTCTATCTCGAGCGCATCATAGGTCAGGACATCGATGTCGATGGTGCGCGGTCCCCAGCGTTCGCTGCGCACCCGCTTCATGTCGCGCTCGATCTCCAAACAGACGTCAAGCAGCCGATGCGGCGCAAGGGTCGTCTCGATGGCAGCGCAGGCATTGTAGAAATCCGCCTGGTCGGTCTTGCCCCAGGGCGGCGTCCGATAGAGCCGCGAAACGGCGCGCACGCGGCAGTCTTGCCGCGCGTCGAGCCGACGCAGGGCAAGCGCCATCGCCGCCACCGGATCGCCGATATTGCCGCCGAGCCCGAGCGTGGCGAAACGCCAGCCACCGTCACTGAAAGTGTTCAACGCTCACCTGTACGTAATCGAGGATGCCCTGCACCGGCGCACTGGGTTTGCGCACCGAGATCCGCGCCCGGCTGATCGGCGGAAAGGCGGCACAGAGATCCTTGGCAATCGTCAGCGCCAGCGCTTCGATCAGCAGATGCCGCTTCGTCGTGACCGTCTTTTCGATCACCTTGAAGGCGACGCCGTAGTCGACCGTGCCTTCCAGCTTGTCCTGCGCCATCGCCTGCCCCGCCCTGACATCGAATTCGGCGTCGACGAAGAAGCGCTGCCCCAGGACCTCTTCTTCGGCATAGACGCCGTGGCGGGCAAAGAACGCGCAGTTCTTCAGGGTGATCGTGTAGACCTCGGTCATCGCGCCTGTCCTTTCGGGGCTTGCCGTTGAGCCTCGAGCATAGCATCGGCAATGGCCAGCGCGTCCCGGTTGATCGCGACATTGTGCACCCGGAAAACCGAAGCGCCCTTGAGCCTGAGCAGAACCGTGGTCGCCGCCGTCGCGGCATCACGGTCGCCGGCATCCCGCCCCGTCAGCGTGCCGAGGAACCGCTTGCGCGAGGTCCCCACCAGAAGCGGGTAGCCGAGCGCCAGCAGCTCCTCTGCTCGCGCCATCAGCGCCATGTTCTCCTCGACCGTCTCCTTGGCAAAGCCGAAGCCGGGATCGAGTGTGATCGTTTCCGGCCGGACATGGGCGGCCGCGGCAATGGCAAGTGAACGCTTCAGATAGTCGAACTGGTCGGCGACGACGTCGTCCAGCCGGTCGCGACCGCGGCCCGTGTGCATGATGCAGAGGCCGGCCCCGGTCTCAGCCGCGATCGCGGCGATCTCCGGTTCCTTCTGCAAGCCGTAGACATCGTTGATGATATGGGCACCTGCCGCTACCGCCAGGCGGGCCGTCGCGGCCCGATAGGTATCGATCGAGATCAAAGCATCGGTCTGGTGGCGCAGCCGCTCGATCACCGGCAGCACGCGGTCCTGTTCTTCCTGCGGACTGACGGGAGAGGCTCCGGGCCGGGTCGACTCCCCGCCGATATCGAGAATGTCGGCACCGTTGGCGACGCAGCCGAGCGCGTGGGCGACCGCCTTCTCGACGCTGAAATGCCGTCCGCCGTCGGAAAACGAATCCGGCGTGACGTTGACGATCGCCATCAGCCGGCCCTTGTCGCCGAGCTCGAGGCGCCGACCGTGGGCGGCCTGCCAGAATGTGCTCTTTGGGTTGTTCACAGCGCTGTCTCCTCCGACGAAAAATCGCGCGCGCCGATATTGCACTCTGCGTGCCTATGCCCCAAGGTCGCGCTGAATACAACACGACGGACATCAAGAATGAAGACTGCACGCCGTTCGAGCGTCCTTGTCGCCGCCACGGCTCTCCTCCTGTGCATGTCCGGCGCCGCCGGTGCCGAGACCATCGTCCGCAAGTCCATCTCGTACTTCCAGATCGGCGGCACGACGGCCGAAGACCTCGACCGGGAGCTGGCGCGCCGGGGTCCGGAGACCCGCACCACGGGTTCGCGCCACCCCGGCGCCACGCAGATCCGGTTCGGCGGCGAGATCACCTATCTGCAGCAGGGCAATCGATGCCGCGTCGGCGAAACCAATGTCACGCTCAACACGCGCATCATTCTCCCGAGCTGGAAGAACCGCAAGAAGGCAAAGGGTGACCTCGCCCTGATCTGGGACGCGCTGTCGAGCGACATCAAGCGCCACGAGGAGCGCCATGCCGAGATTGCGCGCCAGTATGCGCGCCAACTCGAGAAGGCGTTGAAGAAGCTGAGGCCCGAGCGCGATTGCGACCGCATGCAGCAGAAGGTTGCTGAAACGACGGACAAGATCATTTCCGCACACGATAGCGCGCAGGTGGAGTTCGATCGGGTCGAGGCGGTGAATTTCGAGAATCGGCTGATTCGCATCCTCGACTATCGGGCACGGCGCAATTCCCCGAAAAACTGAGCGAAAACCCGCGTCAGCCGCACCAAAAGCCGCGCAGCTTGCGCCAAACTTGCGCACCGGCCTGTGAATAACTGGCTATTTCTCGGCGTGGTACTTGATCACATTCTGAAATATAACAGAGATCAAGTTCTGTTGATCAAGCGTGATGGTTCCCGAGTTCTCCCTGGCGCATCCAGGTGCCACAGGTGTTCCCTCCCTCGCCTGATTATGGCGATGCGCCCTCCTGCCTCGCTCCTCGCTAGCCGACGAGCGAGGCTTTTTTATCGGGGCTTCAGCCCTGGCGTTCGGGCACGCGCACGACCAGACCGTCGAGCGCCGGCGTCACCTTGATCTGGCACGACAGGCGGGAGTTCGGCTGCACGTCGACGGCAAAGTCCAGCATGTCCTCTTCCATCGGGGACGGCGCCCCGACCTTTTCGGTCCAGGCCTCATCGACATAGACATGACAGGTGGCGCAGGCGCAGGCGCCACCGCATTCGGCTTCGATGCCGGGAACGGAATTGCGCACGGCATTCTCCATGACCGTGGATCCTTCGTCCGCCGCGATCTCGAAACGCGTGCCGTCGAAAGCGATGATGGTGAGTTGTGCCATGATGAGGTGTCCAGACTTCGCCGATTGAAAAACGGCGAAGTCATCACTCAAAACTTGAGGCCAGTCAACATTTCCCGGGTCAAATTTCCGGCAGATTGCCGCGATGCGTCAACGTGCCAGGGTGCGATGCACCCGGATCAGCGGCAGAGCTTGAGGATGAAGTTTTCCGCTTCAAGCACGCGCGCAGCAACCACGGCGACGTGGCCGGCATCGTCGCCGTCGCGCTCGACAGCCTCGGCGGCGTCGAGAACGGCATGGGCGCCGACGGCATCGGCGGCATTCTTCAGGCGCTGGACGATCACGATGCGCGCCTTGCCTTCGGTTTCGTTTGCGAGCGCCTGGAGGCAGCCGCGGGCCTGGCGGGCAAACATCTGGAGGATTTCGACTTCGACCGCCTTGTCGCCCTTGGTCTTGGTGGCAAGCTGGACAAGATCGATCGGCCGCTCTTTCGACGGGCGACGTTCGCTGAGGGTTTCGGGAGCTTCGAATGCGATGTTGAGAGCAGCCATGGGACGATTTCCTTCTTATAGGTTTTGTTGGTGCCCCCATCGTTTAGGCGACGCGGCATCCATTTCCCGTTAAATCCGCGCCCGTCTGGCGACAAAACCTTACGATATGGTTAACGACACCTAAACCACGGAAGCCACGGGTTTTTCAGGTGTTAATTTAGTTTAAATGCTGTTAACAATCGCTCCATCGCGTTAGGAATGCCGACCCCCATTAATTGTCTCGCCATGCCGAATGTGTCACTACGGTACGGATAAGTAGGGCAAAGGATGGAAAACTTTGCCCGAAAGCCGGATGATGATACGTATGGATCGTCATGCTCTTGGAAAAGGGGCAGTTCCGGCTACGAAATTCGATGGGGATTTCATCTGGCGTGGCGGCAGGATGGTATCCCTTGAAAAGCTGGCTGAACGGGCATGGCGTCGTCATCGACGCGGCGTGACCGCAAGGACGGCGCAATAGGCTTGGTAACGAGGCGTAATCCTATGGCGAACAACAAGACGGTCGAGTCGATTGACGACAGCGCGTTCCAGGCGCTCGAAGCGGCTCTGAGGATCGATTTCGACGAACAGGAGACGCCCGCCGGCAAGAGCAGGCAGGCATCAGACGCAGCGGAGGCTAAAGTGTCCGAGTCCAGCAACCAGCGTCCGGCCGCCCCGAAGAAGTCGCCCGAGCGCCGTTCGGCCCGCGGAGCCGAGCTTGCGCCCGAGATGGCACCGAAGGCTCCCGCCTTCGAGCCCGCCAACGACGCCTCGCGCCGCAGCCCCGCCGCCATCATGCGCACCCTCGAAGGGGCCTCGATGCGCAGCGCCATCCGCAATGCGTCCATCATCTCCGTACTCTGGGTCCTCGGCGCCATCGGGCTGAGCCAGGTCCTCTACGGCGCCGCCATCTGGCAGGCCGCCAGTGTCGCAGACGTCGTGGCCATGCCCGGCTTCGTTGCCATCTTCGTCGGCACGATCATCCCGGTCATGCTGTTCTTCGCCTTCGCCATCATGATGGCGCGCGCCCATGACCTGCGCAACGCCGCCCGCTCCATGGCCGAGGTGGCACTGCGCCTTGCCGAGCCCGAAACGATCGCTTCCGAGCGCATCATGACCGTCGGTCAGGCGGTTCGCCGTGAAGTCTCCGCCATGAACGAGGGCATCGAGCGCACGATCGCCCGCGCCACCGAGCTGGAGACGCTCGTCCATTCCGAGGTGACCGCACTTGAGCGCAGCTACACCGACAACGAACTGCGCGTCCGCGGCCTCGTCCACGAACTGGGCTCGGAGCGCGACGCGATCGTTAATCACGCCGAACGCATCCGCTCCTCGATCGTCGGCGCCCACGAGCAGCTGAAGGAAGAACTGTCGCTGGCGACCGAAGAGATCGCGGTTCGCCTCGCGACTTCCGGCGAAGCCTTCGCCTCGCTGATCGATACCCGCGCGGCGGCCCTCATGGAGAAGTCGGATGCGGCGGCGACGTCGATCGGCAGCCTGCTCTCCAGCAAGACCGAAAACCTCGTCCAGACGCTGAGCGCCTCCGGCATTTCGCTGGCCAGCGAGTTCGACACGCGCCTGCAGCAGCTGACCGGCACGCTGCAGCAGCGTGGCCGCGAACTGCTCGGCGAATTCGAGACCCGCGCCTCGACGCTCGACGCCAACACCGAGAAGCTCAATGCCGCACTCAGCGAGCGGGCCCGCCAGCTGAACGAAACCCTGGCCGAGCGCACCCGCGAAATCGCCGACCGCCTGACCACCGGCGAACAGGGCATCACCAACTCGCTCGACGCCGTCCTTGCCAAGCTCAACGCCACCCTGGACGACAAGGGTGCGGCCTTCCGCCAGAGCCTGCAGTCGAGCGCCGACGATGCGATCGTCGATCTCGATCTGCGTTCGGGCCTCTTCGAGGACCGCCTGCAGGCGACCATCGGTCAGGTCAATGCCGCCTTCGACGAGCGCGTCGCCGAATTTGCCAGCGCCTTCGACCAGCGCGCCGGCTCGCTCGACAGCAAGCTCATGGAAAGCCTGGCGCGCATCAACGAAACCGTCAGTGGCGGTTCGGAGGCGATCGACGGCATCCTCAACTCCAGCATCGAGCGCCTTGGCTCGACGCTGACCGACCAGTCCTTCGCGCTGGCGACCGCCATCGGCACGGGCCAGGAGCTCATCGACGACGCGCTGTCGAACCGCGCCCAGGAAATCGCCGATGCCATGGCGGCGCGCGCCCTCTCGCTCAGCGAGAGCCTGGAGAACGCCCACAAGCGCATCGACGCCGTCATGGAAGAGCGCGGCGGCGCGCTCTATTCGGCCCTTTCCGACAACCAGACGCGCTTCGAGGAGACGCTCACCACCCGCGCCGAGACGATCGTCAACGCGCTGGCCGGCAACCAGGACCGCTTTGCCGAAACGCTCGACAGCAAGACGCGCGAAATCTCCGAAACGCTCGCCGAAAGCCAGCGCCGTCTCGACGAGACGCTGGACGGCCGCGCCGCCGCGATCATCGAGGCGGTTTCGGGCACCGAGAACCGCGTTGCCGAAACGCTCGACGCCCGCAATCAGGCAATCGCCCAGACGCTCGCCGATGGCCAGCGCCAGCTGGACGCCACGCTCGAGACCCGCACCGCAACGCTCCTCGACGCCGTCTCCGGCACCGAGAACCGGCTCGCCGACGCGCTCGACCGCCGCACCGCCGCGATCATCGATACCGTCGCCGATGCCGACCAGCGCATCGAAGCCGCCTTCGCCGACAAGGCCGAGGCCATCCGCAGCGCCTACAGCGAAAACCAGGACCGCCTGGATCTGTCCCTGGCAGGCCACGCTGCCTATCTTGCCTCCACCCTGGAGCAGGCCGGCGAGCAGCTGGAAAAGACCATCGGCGAAGGCACCGGCCGCATCGGCGAAACCATGTCCTCCGGTCTGTCCGGCCTTGGCGAGACCATGGCTTCGGGGCTTGCCGGTCTTGGCGACACGATGACATCGGGTCTGGCCGGCATCGACAGCAAGCTTTCTGACACGCATGAGCGGATCCGCGCCACGCTGGAAGACCGCGGCAACGCCATCAGCCTTACGCTGCGCACGGCGCAGGAACAGCTGGACGGCACGCTTGCCGAACAGGGCGCTGCAATTGGCGCCTCGCTCGCCGCCTCCACCGGCATGCTCGAGATGACGCTGGAGGAGCGCGAGGAAGCGCTGCGCCGCGCCATCGACGAGAGCGGCAAGGCGCTGGACGAGCGTCTGCGTGGCACGGCCGGCGCGCTGACCAGCCAGATCGGCGAGGCTGCCGGCGAGATCACCCGCACGGCCGAGGATTTCTCCAGCCGCGTCGAACAATCGGTCGGCGGCATGGCAAGCCGCATCGACGACACCAGCACCCGCATCGAAGTCAGCCTGGAAACGCTCGAAGAACGCATCCGCAACGGCCTCGACGGCGTGGACACCCGTATCGGCGATGCCGGCGAGAAGTTTGCAAGCCGCCTCACCGAAAAGGTATCCGACCTGGAACGCATCGGCACCGACGCCGTCGACCGTGTGTCGCGCGTCCTCGACGACGGCGCTTCCAAAGTCGCGGAAACCTTTGACAGCCGGACGGCACAGATCGACGAGCGCCTGTCGACCATGGATCGCGCGCTCAATGTCGGCCTCGAAAACGTCAACCGCACGATCGAAGGCAAGGCCGCCGGTCTTGCCGCCGCCCTGCGCGGCGCCGTGGCCGATGCCGCCCGCGATCTCGACGGCGAGGCCCAGCGCTCCGTCGAGTTGCTGAACCAGACCGGTGCCCAGTTTGCCGAGCGCATCGGCGAACGCAGCGCCGAGCTCAGCCGCACGGTCGAGGAGAAGTCGGAAGACCTCGCCAACCGGATTTCCGAAACCCAGACGCGCCTGGCAGGCCAGGCCGCAGCCGTGGCCCAGACCTTCGCCGAGGCCGGCGACGTGATCGCCAGCAAGGTCGCCGAAGCCGAAGCCCTGGTCGGCAGCCAGATCTCGGCGCTCTCGGGCACCCTCAACGAGGCAGGTTCGGCGCTGGAAGCCCGCGCCGCCGCCATCCGCGAACAGCTGTCGGGCAACACCCAGGAAATCAGCTCGACCATGGACGCGGTCGAAAAGGCGCTGGAGGCCCGCGGCAACACCATCCGCACCGTTCTCGACGAGCGCACCCGCGAGCTGAACTCCATGCTCGCCTCGCGGTCTTCGGAACTGTCTCGCCTCATCGACGAGAAGGCCGCACCGCTGATCGCCGACTATGCCGAGACCGGCCGCACGGCAGCCGAACGGATCGCCGAGGCGGCAGCCCTCAGCGCCGAGCGCCTGCGCGCCGAGAACAACGCCATCGTCGAGACGATCGGCCAGCGCGCCGACAAGGCGGCAGAAACGCTCGGTGCAGCCGAACTCAGCCTGACGCAGAGCGCCAGCCGTCTGATCGAACGCTTGAGCGAAAGCAATGCCGGCCTTGCCACGATGATCGAGCAGGTTGCCGCCAACATTGCTGCTGCCGATGGCCAGCTCGGCCAGACCACCGAACGCTTCGCCGAGACGACCTCCAAGGCTGCCGACCTGCTGCAGACCTCTGGTCGCCTGCTCGACGGCAAGCTTGAGCGCCTGAACGCCGTCTCCGGCGAGACTTTGTCGCAGGTCACGTCGATCGTCGGCCGCTTCGGCGACCATTCGAAGGTGCTCAGCCAGGCCTCCGAACTTCTGTCGGCCGCACAGTCGAACCTCGTCGGCACCCTCGAGGAACGACAGCAGGCCCTGCGCGATCTCGCCGTCGGCCTCGTCAAGCGGTCCGAGGAGATCGAAACGACGATGCAGAACCTCGGCAACATGGTCGACAGCGCCTTCGAGCGTGCCGAACAGCGCTCGGGTCAGGTTGCCGGCAATCTGCGCCAGAGCATCCAGACCTCCTTCGCCGACATCGGCAAGATCCTGTCGGAGACCGAAAAGCAGGCGCTTGCGACCGCAGGCAACATGCGCGGCGCGCTAACGTCGGCCGGCGAAGATGCCACCCGCACCATCGAGAAGACGCTCTCCGAAGCCGAGAAGCGTTCGGCCGATCTGGCCGATCGCCTGCGCGGCGGCCTGACCGCATCGCTCGCCGACGTCGACAAGCTGCTGGGCGAAGCCGGCCGCAAGTCGGACGGGGCCGCAAACAACCTGCGCGAAGCCATGCGCCAGGCGGTCGAGGAAGCCGTCGGCCGCTTTGCCGGCGCCACCGACGAGATCCGTCGCTCGGCCCACGAGATCCGCAAGGAGCTCGACCTGACGCGCAGCGAACTGAAGCGCGGTGCCTTCGACCTGCCGGAAGAGGCCAAGGAAAGCGCAGCCGCCATGCGGCGCGCCGTCGCCGAGCAGATCAAAGCCCTGCAGGACATCTCGCAGCTGGTCGGACGCTCGAGCCAGACGCTGGAAATCTCCGAGCCGGTCGCCCGCCGTCTGGCCGAGGCAAGCCCGGCACCGGC
>FWPV01003047.1_pt1 | contig 27531 bp, 30 predicted proteins | sample 2228371 | NCBI WGS metagenome assembly FWPV01 (sample SAMEA103939776, study PRJEB20133) | metagenome
CAACCTCCTGCCCCCCAGCCCGCCCCTGAACCGGCCCCACAGCCCCAGCCCGGCCAGCCTGCCGACACCGACTACGACCCCACCCATCCCCTGATCCTGGTGGTGCTTAAATACCTGGGGCTGCCCTACGTGTTTGGGGCCAACTCCGACCGCGCGGTGGATTGCTCGGCGTTTGTCCAGCAGGTCTATGCCGAGGTGGGTATCAAGGTGCCCCGTACCAGCCGCGAACAATGGGGCACCTTTACCACCGTGCAAGGGGCCATGCGCCAGGGCGATCTGGTGTTTTTCAGCTTTGGGGGCCGCCAGATTGACCACGTGGGCATCTACCTGGGCCGGGGGGTGTTTGCCCATGCCAACAGCTATGGCAGCCGCGTGGTGATCGAAAGCCTGGACAGCCCCTACTACAAGCGCGTATACCGGGGGGCCAAGCGCGTGGAGGCGTTGCAGGTGGTGCGCCCGTAGAGAACAGCTCGAGGAGTCCATCCACAAAGCCGAACGCCAGCGACAGGCTCCCATCTTGCGGTATGGTAGAGCCCGGTATGTTTCGCTCCCGCCGCACTCCCCAGGGTGGAGGGGTTTTCCTGGAGATGGACGCCGCCAAGGCCGAGGCCCGCGCCCGGGGCCTGGAGGTAGTAGACCTCTCCATTGGGGCCTCCGACCTGCCGCCACCGCCCGAAGCCCTGCAAGCCCTCAAACAGGCGATAGACGACCCCGCCACCTACGGCTACTGCCTCAAGTCCGGCACCCTGCCCTTCCTCGAGGCCGCTACCGAGTGGTACCGCCGGCGCTATGGCGTGCAGCTCGAGCCCAGGCGGGAGGCCCTGAGCCTGATTGGCTCACAGGAGGGGCTGGCCCACCTGCTCATGGCCATTGCCGACCCCGGCGACGTTTTGCTGATGTGCGATGTGGCCTACCCCTCCTATTTCGGGGCAGCCAGAGTCGCGGGCCTCGAGGCCCACCTGATGCCCCTGGGCCCCGACCTGCTGCCCGACCTGTGGGCGGTGCCGGAGGCGGTGGCCCGGCGGGCCAGGGCCGTGCTGCTCAACTACCCCAACAACCCCACCGCCGCCCTGGCCTCCGAGGATTTTTTTGCGGAGGCGCTAAAGTTCTGCCAGCACTACGACCTGCTGCTCATCCACGACAACCCCTACCTCGACCAGGCCCTGGCACCCACCCCTTCACCCCTGGCCTTGCCGGGGGGCCGGGAGCGGGTGGTGGAGCTTTTTAGCTTTTCCAAGAGCTACCACCTGGCCGGGTTCCGGCTGGGCTTTGCCCTGGGCAACGCCGAGGCCATCGGGAGCCTGGAAGCCCTCAAGGCCCCCATTGACTTCAACCAGTACCTGGGCATTCAGCGCATGGGCATGGCCGCGTTGAGCATCCCCCAGGCGCGCTTGCAGGCCGATGCCCAGACCTGGGCCCGTCGGCGCAGCGCGATGGCAGCGGCGCTGGCCGAGCAGGGCTGGCCGGTTGCGCTGCCCGAGGCCGGCATGTACCTCTGGGCGCGGCTGCCTGACGGCCTGGCCCTGGACGATCTGCAATTTGCCAAGCAGCTCGTCGCCCAGACCGGCGTGGCGCTCTCGCCGGGGCGGGCCTTTGGGCCGGGTGGGGTAGGCTATGTGCGTTTTGCGCTGGTACAGCCCGAGGCGGTGCTGCGCCAGAGCGCCGAGAAGATTGGGGCCTTTGTTCGCCAACAAACAGCGGACTGAAACTACCCAGCCCGCAGGCCCTCGTGCACCCCCAGCAGTTGCAGGGCGGCTTCCTCGGGGGTGAGGTCGCCGTGGGCTACCCTAGCAATCAGGTCGTGGCCTTCGCGGGTCTTGCGGCGGCCCCACTCCTGGATCACACTCTCGATTTCGAAGCGGGCCCGCTCGAGCCGGTCGGCCTCGAGCAGGCGGTGCTCGCTTAAGTGCTGGTAATGCTTCTCCAGCACCTCAAAAACCTCGGGAACGCCCTCGGCTTTAGGGGCTACGGCGGTCAGGACGGGTGGCTTCCAGCCAGCGGGGCGCGGGGCGGCCAGCTCGAGGGTGGTTTTGAGCTCCTGCACAATGCGCTCCCCCCCCGGCAGGTCGAACTTGTTGACCACGAACACATCGGCAATCTCCATCACCCCGGCCTTAAAGGCCTGCACGGCGTCGCCCGCAGCAGGGGTCAGAATGAGCACGGTAGTATCGGCCACACGGGCAATGTCCACCTCGCTCTGCCCCACCCCCACCGTCTCCACGAAGATGCGGTCAAAGCCGAAGGCTTCCAGCAAAGCCAGGGTGGCCACCGTAGCGCCGGCCAGCCCCCCCAAAGCCCCCCGGCTGGCCAGGGAACGAATGTAGACTTTTTTGTCCTGATGGTGGCGCATCATGCGGATGCGGTCGCCCAGAATGGCCCCCCCGGTAAAGGGGCTGCTGGGGTCTACGGCCAGCACCGCCACACGCTCGTCCCGCTTGCGGGCCTCCTCAATCAGCCGGTCGGTAAGGGTGCTTTTGCCTGCCCCAGGGCTGCCGGTGAGGCCCACCACCTTGGCATGGCCGCGCCCGCGCAACTGCCGCAGCAGGGCCTGCCCTTCGGGATAGCCCGACTCCACCAGGGTAATGGCCCGCGCCAAAGCCCGCATGTCCTGGGCCAGAAAACGCTCGTAGAGGTTCATGGAGTCAGTGTATCGCGGTTCGGCGGGTTTTTTGCCATGCGCTGGCGAATCGGGACTGTAAAGCCCTCGGCTCAAACTGGGTGGCTCTTCTTGCCAAGGCGCTTCCACTAAAGGCAAGCAGGCCCTGGCCTGACCTGCGCTCAGGGCTGCACAAAGACCGGAACCTGGGCATGGTTCAGAATCCAGCGGGTGACTGAACCAAAGAAGCCCCCGGCCCGGCTGCGCCCCACAAACAGGGCATCGGCCTGATGCTCGTGGGCGAAGCCCAGCAAGGCCGCCGCCGGTAACTGGTCGGTGGAAAGCACCTTGGCCTCGAGGCGGCCTTCCAGGGCCAGCGGCCAGGTGCGGATGGCCTGGTTGAGCGGCTCGAGTTCGTGGGCATCCCCCACGTGTACCACGGTAATTTTGCCGCCGCTGGCCTCGGCGATCTGGTGAGCCAGCCGCAGCACCCGCTCGGCGCCGGGGGTGGGGCCATACCCCACCAGCAGGTGGGCGAGTCCCCGTATTTCAGCCTCACCAGGTACGGCTGCCACCGGACGGGGGCTCTGGGTCACCACCCGCTCGGTGGTGGTGCCCAGCAGCCGGTCGGCCAGGCTGTCCTCGCCGTGGGTGCCCATCACCACCAGGTCGTGGTCGGCGGCGTGGCGGAGGATTACCGGAATGGGTTTGCGCGGCTCGAGGATGGTCTGGGCTCTGGCGTCCAGGGCCTCCAACTGCCGGGCCATGAGTACCGACCAGGCTTGCTCGGCCTCGTCAAAGATTTTTTCGGTCTGGGTGTCGAAAAAGTGGGCGGCGCTGGCGTAGCGAGGTTCGGCCGCATGCAGGATGGTGAGCGAGCCCCCGGTCAGGTCGCGCAGCATCTGCGCCAGCTTCAGGGCTTTCTGCGAAGCCGGGGAAAAATCGGTGGGGTGGAGGATTTTCATACCGGACGCTACAGCAGGGCGATGCAGGCCACCTCTACCTTCACATCGCGGGGCAGGCGGGCTACCTGGACGGTGGCGCGGGCCGGGAAGGGTTCGCGCACGTACTCGGCATAAACCTTGTTGAACACTGGGAAATCGTTCATGTCGGCCAGGTAGCAGGTGGTCTGTACCACTTTGTCATAGGAGCTACCGGCGGCCTCGAGCACCGCCCCCAGGTTCTTCATCACCTGATGGGTCTGGGCCTCCACATCGCCCGCAACCAGCTCGCCTGCCGGGGTCAGGGGAATCTGGCCCGAGCAAAACACCATGCCGCCTGCCACGATGGCTTGGCTGTAAGGGCCGATGGCTTTGGGAGCGTGTTCGGTCTGGACTGGTTTCTGGCTCATATCCACAGCTTATACCAAGCCCGCTCAATGGCTGATACCTGGGGAACCAGGTACCCATTTTGGCAGGAACTCTGCCTTCAGCTTTGGGCCCTTCATGGGCTGCTTGATAAGCGCAAGCTGTACAAACCAGCACCCGTTCAAAAACCCTGGGTGGCCTGGCGGGCCGGGACGGGCTCCTGGACGAGGGTGGTTTTGGGCGGCCTGACCTCCAGGCCCAGGTAGGCCAGAGGGGTGTTGGACTCGAGGTCGGCGGCCATGATCAGATAATCCACTTCCTCCAGCGTCCACAGGTGAACCCCCTGGGCTCTGGCAAGCTCCCGAAACCACGGGCTGTATTGTCCGTTGAGGGCAATGAGGATAACCCCCCCGGCGTGATGGGTTTGCTGGGCAGTCAGTACAGTTTGCAGGGCGTCTGGGTGGGCAGGGGCCTGGGCTTCTGCGTGGAACAGGTAACGCACCCCGGTGGGCGACTGGGCCAGGGCATAGCTCTGGTCGGGGGTTAGCGAGGCAACCCAGTGAGGGCACCGGTTCAGCAAACCGGCCACGTAGCGCAATAAACCCCTGAGATTAACGCTGGGCACTGCATCCGAAGTCTGCATAGGCGTCCTTTGGCCTATCATGCTAAAACTCAGCCGGGGTAGCAAGTGAAGCTTGTACTCATATACGGCTTATAAACCTTTTAGGACTGTTTTCATGGTTTTCTCAAAAAGGCCGGGGTGCGGCCTGTGGATAACTCTGTGGATAACCCATTGTTTTCTGTGGATAACTTTGTGGGTATCCGGGCGTTTCTCATCAAGGGAGGCCGGATTTTTTCGATTGCAACGCAGTTTTCCTCGCCGACCAAATTGTGAAACGATTGTCAGTTTATGCACTTTGTATTAGAGCGCCTTGACCCAGAACACCATCGGTTTGGCGGACGCCTGCGGTTGGCCCAGGTCCTGCCAGGAAAACTGACTAACCAGGTCTGGACGCCTGGAAAACCCCCGCCGCTGCCAGAAAGCATCCAGCGGTTCGTAGTTGGCAGGCTTGAGGGGGTGGTTGGCCGGGCGTTCAACGGCACAGAACGTGACCTGCCGGTAGCCGAACTGTAGGGCCCTGGCCTCCCGGTGACGGAAGAAGGCCCCCCCCAGCCCCTGCCCCCGGTAGGCCGCTTCCAGCACCGACTCCCCAAAGTAGTACCACTCGGCGGGGTTGAGCCCGGCCTGCACGAAGGGCTCCTGAAACTCGGCCTCGGCTTGGGCCAGGGGCAAAGCGGTGGAAGCCCCCACCACCCGTTCGCCATCGCGCACCACCACCAGGGTGCTCTCGGGCCACTCCAGAAACTTGGCCAGGTAGTGCTCCTCGTACTCGAGGCTCCCCTCGTACAGATAAGGCCACTCCCGAAAAACCGCCATCCGCAAACGGGCTAGCTCCGGGATGAAAGGTGCCACCTCGGCACCGGAGAAAACGTCCAGGCGCAGGCTCATGGTCCCCAGGATACCTGACCTGTTGAGAAGGCAACCCCTGCCTTTACAATCGAAAAGATGATCCTGAGCGCCGACCCACCCTCTCATGCCTTGCTGATTGACAGCCGCTCCCCCGCCGAGTATGCCCAGGGGCATCTGGAAGGTGCGCTCAACGTAGATCTGTCGGGTTTTCGGGGGCGTTTGCGGACCGAGGAGGAGTTCCGGCAGCTCGAGCAAGCCCTGGCCGACCTCAACGGGCGCCTTGGGGTGGGCCCCCAGAGGCCGGTGGTGGTCTACGACACGGGCCTCAATACCCGCCTGACCAAGACCGCCTTCATGCTGGCCCTGGGCGGCCTGGAGGTGTACTTGTGGCCGCAGGGTTGGGAAGGCCAGGCCACCAGCCAGGCCTCGGTTCAGCCCCGTGAGGGCGAACCCTGGGCCAGGCTCAACCGCCAGATTCTTCTGACCGCCGATGAAATTCTGGCCCAGTCCCAGCAGCTCTTGCTCGATGTGCGCGAACCCCACGAGTTCGCCGCTGCCCGCATTCCCGGTGCGAAAAACATTCCCCTGGGGGCTTTCGGGCCGGATAATGCCGAGGCCCTGGGTCTGCAACCTGGCCAGGTGATAGGGCTTCACTGCCGCAGCGGCGCCCGCAGCGCTACGGCTTTTTGGCTGCTGCGGCAGCAGGGGGTGCTGGCCCGCAACTACCTGGGCAGCATGCTCGAGTGGGAAGCCGAGGCCGACCTGCCGGTGGAGCGATAGCAGTTAAGCGTGCAGCCTCGAGCGAAGACGAGGCGAATGAAAAGGCCGCGATTGATACCCTTTGCAAAGCCCCTTCAGCGGATGTGCAGCCTCGAGCGCACCGTATCGCCATTGATGCGCTCGACCTTGCGCCAGGAGCTTTCGTCGTTGAGGTTCTGCCAGCGGCGCTCCTCGCGGATGTAGTTCCAGTCTTTGTCGTTTTGGAAATAGATCTGGATGCCCTCGGCTTCGTGGATGTTGAGCACTTCGTTGTCGTGGTAGTTGTACTCGTCAAAGTCGGTGATGGCTTGCTGGGCCATCTCTGAATAAAGGGCGTTCAACTCCAGCAGCAGGTCGTTAATTTTGCGATCCAGGGGGGCTACCTTCAGGCCGATGCGCTCGGCCTCGCGGATGGTGATGGGGTAGCCGTGCGAGGGGTAGTTGGAGTTGAGGTGGGTGCTGATGCGCTCGGCTTCGGCGGCGTCGCTGATGTGATAGGAGAGGATTTCCTGGCAAATTTTGATAGAAAGGCTGCTCGAGCGGTCTATGGCCCCTACCACCAGGGGGTGGATGTACTTGAATACATCGGTGTAAGGGTTGTCGTGGTGGGGCTGGGCATTGCTGTTCCACAGCTTGACGATGCGCGAGAGTTCGTCCTGGCTCACGCTAACCCGGCGGTTTTCCCGCTCGTCTATAGGCGAGAGCTGATGGGTCAGCGAGGAGTCAATGGCGGTCAGGTAGGCCAGCGGCCCCATGCGAATCTCATCAGCCCCGAGCGCAATCATGGTGGCTGCCGAAGCGCATTCCAGCGGCACAAAGGCCACCACGTGTTTGTAGTAGCCGCGAATCAGGTTGACCATGCGCAAGGTGGCCTCCACGTCCCCACCCTGCGACTTGATGAACAAACCCACCGTGTCGCCGCTCTCCAGCCGTCTGAAAATCTCGTACAGCACCAGCACATCGTTCTGGCAGACGCCCCCCCGGTGCGAAGTCCAATAGGCCAGGAAGCGGAAGCCGGTAAGGTCTTCGAGCTGGCTCAGAATGGCCTGGGTCTCATCAAAAATCAACGGCGGCTGCTTGATCTTACGCTCGACGGTCTCCATCCCCTCCATGCTAGCGGTTCTTGCAGGTTGCGTTGGGTCAAGTGGTTGTCTTGAAAGGCTGAACGGGTTTTGCCTGTAGGCTATGGGGTATGAAGGTACATGGTCTCAGCGTGGGCCCCTTACAAGAAAATACCTACTTGCTGGTGGGCGAGAGTGGACGGGGGGCCATAGTGGACCCTGGCGACGAGCCGGAGCGCATCGTGGCCGAGGTGCGCCGGGTGGGCCTGCGCCCGGAGGCCATCCTGCTGACCCACGCCCACTTCGACCACGTGGGGGCAGTGGCGCCCCTGGTGGAGGCCCTGAAGCTGCCAGTTTACCTGCATCCAGGCGACCTGGCTCTCTATCAGAACGCCGCTCAGAATGCGGCCCGATGGGGCCTGTCCATTCCCCAGCCGCCCGAGCCTGTGGAGCCCCTGGCCGAGGGGCAGCAACTGGATTTGGGTCTGGGCCTTTTGGTGCTGTTCCTGCCCGGCCATGCGCCGGGGCATGTGGGCTTTTACGCCCCCGGCCACCTGGTGAGCGGGGATGTGCTCTTTCGGGGTGGTATTGGCCGCTACGACCTGCCGGGCAGCGACCCCCAGGCCCTGTTTGCCTCGCTGCAAAAACTGACGAAGCTGCCCCCCCAGACGGTGGTCTACCCCGGTCATGGCCCCCTCACGACCCTTGCCGAGGAAATGGCCCATAATCCCTATCTTGCGGGCTAGTTTCTGCCTCGATTCCAGCACCCCTGACCCCAGGCCAGGCTTTTATCGTTTTCCCCTTTCCCTCTCCCCCAGTGGGAGAGGGTGGCGACACCGTCGGTTGGCTTGGCGCTCATTTTGCCGAACAGGACACTTCTGATAGCAACCCGGTGTCGCCGGGTGAGGGGGCTGCAATCAATGCTTCCAAGCAAATGATAAGAGCCTGACCCCAGGCTCTGCGGAGGGTGTTAGACTATACACGTGAGTGACCCGCTGGCCGAGTTGAACCGCCTACAGGAACGCGACCTCGAGCTTGACCAGATTCGCGAAGACCAGTCCCGCATTCCCGAGGAGCTCGCACAGGCCCGTGCACACTTCAAGGCGCTGGAAAACCAACTTGCTGGCCTGCAAGACCAGTTGCGCGAGGTGCGCCTGGCCTACCACAAGGCCGACCTCGAGCTACAAGACCTCAAGAGCAAGCGCGAAAAGGCCAAGGCGGCCCAGGCCCAGGCCACCGGGGTCAAGGAGCAGACCCAGTACGGCGAACAAATTCGCCAGCTCTCGGGCCTGATCGAAGACCTCGAGGGCAGCAAAGAGGTGGACGGCCAGATGATGCCGCTGATCAAGCAGATGGACGAGCTGGAAGCAGAACTGGCCCAGGTAAAAGCCCAGGTAGACGAGGCCAGGCCCAGGCTCGAGGCGCTGGAGACCGCCAACCAGCAGCGTGTAAGCGACCTCGAGGCCACCTATCAGTCCAAAAAAGCCGACCGAGATCAGTTGGCTGCTACCATTCCCGCGCCCATCGTCAAGGAGTATGAGTCCATCCGCAAGGCCCGCAAGGGCACCGGCCTGGCCAGAATGACCAAAACCAGCAACGGTTACCGCTGTACGGCCTGCAACGTCCAGCTTCCCATGCACGTGGCCCAGCAAATCCACCAGGCCCAGAAGGTGGTGCGCTGCCCCTCCTGTGGGCGCATCCTCTGGAAAGGGGAGTAGGCCCTGCCCGCGATGCATAGGTTTGTGTTCAGCCTGTGGACGCTCTCCCTCTCATCGCCCGCCTGGGCGGTGTGTAGCTGTACAGCGCAGCAAAGGGTGCTAACCCTGGCAGGCGTGGGCGTCCTGCTGGCGCTGGTGGGTCTGACCATATTCTGGATGGTTCGCAGGCAGTTGCGCGAGGCAGGCCAGGCGCAGGAACCGGCACAAGTGCCGGGCTCGTTTTACCGTGTGACCGCCAGCTTTCAGGTCTACGACCTGCGCAGCCGTGAGGTCGTCTACCGGGCCAGAAGCCGTGCGGAAGCGCTGGGCTGGGTGGAGCGAACCCTCCAGTTGAACCCCCCCTTCCCAAACCGGTAGTTTAGAGCTGTGCCCTATACCCCCATCCTGGCTACCCTTGGCTATGTGCTTTCGCCCGACGGCCAACAGGTTTTGCTGATTCACCGCAACGCCCGCCCCGACGACCCGGCTTTTGGCAAGTACAACGGGCTGGGGGGCAAACTCGAGCCTACCGAAGATGTGGCCGCCGGTATGCGGCGGGAAATCCGGGAAGAGGCGGGCCTCGAGGCGCTCCAGCTCACCCTGCGGGGAACCCTGTCCTGGCCGGGTTTTGGCAAAAACGGCGAGGACTGGTTTGGCTTTATTTTTGTAATTCCTCTGTGGTCGGGCACCCCGCTCCAGGCCAACCATGAGGGGCACCTGGAATGGGTTCCCCTGGAAAAAGTAATCCGGCTCGAGCTGCCCATGTGGCCCGGCGACAAACACTTTTTGCCCCTGGTGTTCGATGCCGACCCGCGCCCCTTCCACGGGGTAATGCCTTATTCGGACGGCCAGCCGGTAGCATGGTCGTTCAGCCGCTGATACCGGGCAGCCACCCAATTAACATGGTCTCATCCCGATTCCCTGGAGCTGTGCTAAGTTAACGTTACGTCGTCGCATCGCTTTACGGTTATTTCTCACATTTGGGGAGAGCCAGGGTTCCTATGATTACACTTCATCGTTCGGGTCAGTATCGTTTTTACGTCAACTCGGGCTACAACCTCGAGCAGCCCTATATTTGCGTCAAGCACGAGGGGCACTTTGCCAAGTTCACGTTGCAACCACTGGCCTTGCAGTCCAACAACGGCTTTTCCCGCAGCGAACTAAGCCGCATCCAGCAGGCCATCGTGGATGCCCGCGACCAGCTCCTCAAACACTGGGCCAATGCCAAGAGCAGCGAAGGTGAAAAACCCACCGGTGAACTGCTGCTGCACCAAGAATAGCTAAAAAGCCGCCAAGCCGCCCCTACGGGGGTGGTTTTCTATTTCAAACCGGCCTTCCGGCCATCATGAAGCTGGCCGTCATACCGCCATCCACCGGCAGAATGGCCCCGGTGATGAAGCTGGCTCGCTCGGAAGCCAGAAACACCACCGCCTGGGCCACTTCCTCGGGCTTTCCCAGGCGGCGCAGGGCGTGCAGGTCTTCCCAGTCCTGGCGGGTGAGCTCGGGGTGATCCGACATCTGAATGGCTTCCAGTACGCCCTCGGTGGCAATAGCGCCTGGGGCTACGGCGTTGACCCGGATGTTCATGGGCGCCAAGTCGAGCGCCAGCGAGCGGGTCAGGTTGACCAGTCCGCCCTTGGATGCGTTGTAGGCGGCATTGTTCTGCTCGGCAAAAAGCCCCTGTACGCTGGCCACATTTACAATCGCGCCCCCGCCAGACCGCACCATTTCCCGGGCGGCCAGGGCGGAAAGGTGCATGGGTGCGGTCAGGTTCCCTTCCAGGGTCTGCTGCCACTCGGCCAGCCCTACCTTGAGCGCCGAGCCGGGAGCTGCGATGGCAGCGTTGTTGACCAGCACATGAACACCGCCCCACTGCTTGGTGGCCTGCTCGACAAAGCGTTCGCGGTGGAGAGCCTGGGCAATATCGGCATACACGAACAGAGCACCAAGACGTTTGGCTACCTCGAGGCCCTCCGGCCTCACATCACACAGCACCAGCAGAGCCCGCTCCTCTGCAAAGGCCTCGGCAATGGCCCGCCCAATACCGCGGGCTGCTCCGGTAATCAGTACCACCTTGCCCTGGAACATACTCAAAGTTTATCCAATCCACCCAAAACTCGACCATGATTCCCCATTCAGAAAGCACAGCTCCAGAGACCGGGCCTGATTGCTCAGCTTGAATACTCCTGGAGTACTCCTCATGGCGGGAAAGCCATTCCGGTGTTTGGAATCCCTATTCTGAACACAACAGTTGCGACCTGGATGGGCGACCACTTTTGGGAAGGGTGCGATAGCTGTTGAACCCATTGACTCGAGCTTTTGGGCGCTTTATGTCCGGCGGGTCTTGCCATCCAGGGTCAGGAGGGGGCCGTAGAGGTCGGGCCGGCGGTCGCGGAAAAAGCCAAAACTGGCCCGGAAGGTGCGGGCCTCTTCCAGGTTCAAATCGGCCAGCAAAACGGTTTCTTCGCTGCGGCCTGCCTCAGCGATTTTGTTGCCCATGTAGTCGGCGATGAAGGAGGAGCCATAAAAGGTCTGCTCGAGGCCCTCCACCACCTCGGTGCCCACCCGGTTGGCAGCGGCCAGGTAGCAGATGTTGGCCACCGCATGGCCGATCATGGCGCGCTGCCACATATCCCTGGTATCGATGCCGCCCGCCTCGGCAGGCTCGGAGCCAATGGCGGTGGGGTAGAGCAGAATTTCCGCACCCAGCAAGGCCATGCTGCGGGCACACTCGGGGAACCACTGATCCCAGCAGATGCCGGCCCCCACCGTGCCAAAGCGGGTCGGGAAGGCCCGGAAGCCAGTATCGCCGGGGTTGAAGTAATACTTTTCTTCGTAACCAGGCCCATCGGGGATGTGCGACTTGCGGTAGATGCCCAGAATTTCGCCCGTGGCGTCAATCAGGGCCAGGCTGTTGTAGTGGGCCTGCCCGGCTTTCTCGAAAAAGGAGAGCGGGAGCACCACCCCCAGCTCCTGGGCCAGCCGCTGAAAGTGGGGGATGAAGGGGTGTTGCTCGACCGGATTGGCCAGGGCGAAGTATTTGTCCCGCTCGGCCTGGCAAAAGTAGAGGTTTTCGAATAGCTCCGGCAGCAGCACAATCTGCGCCCCCTGCGCGGCGGCTTCGCGCACCATCTGGGTGGCCTTGGCCACGTTGTGGTCGCGGTCGCTTGTCATGGACATCTGCACAACTGCAAGTTTGGGCATGGCGGCTCCTTGGGGTCTATGGTTTATAGTCTATGGTCAATAGCCAGGAGATGCTCAGAGGGCCTGGTTTTCATCCAATCCTTTGCGGGTGAGCAAAGGGGAGTTAATCGAGCAGGACAAAGTCTCGGCCCGGGTTACCCATTCCACATCTCGCCCACCGGCTGCTGCTGGGTGACGCAGTGGAAGCTGCCCCCGCCGGTAATGAGATAGCGGCTCTTGAGGCCGATGACCTCGCGTTCAGGAAACAAAGGGCGCAGGATTTGCAGGGCCTGCTCGTCGTGGGGGTCGCCGTAGATGGGCACCAGCACGGCCCCGTTGGCAATGTAGAAGTTGGCGTAGGTGAGGGGCAGGCGGGTTTGATCGTCCAGCCAGAGGGGGTTTTTGGGCAGGGGGAGTTCTACGATTTGAAAGCCCCCCAGGCTTTGCAGGATTTCCAGGTTTTCCTGCAAAGAGCGGTGGTTGGGGTCGTCGGGGTCGGAAGCAACCGAGGTGACGATGGTACGGGGTGCGGTAAAACGGGTGAGGGTGTCTATGTGGCCGTCGGTGTGGTCGCCCTCGAGCCCGTTGCCCAGCCAGATCAGGTGTTCGATGCCCAGGTACTCGAGCAGGTAGCCCTCGAGGGCCTCCTCGTCGAGGCCGGGGTTGCGCTCCGGCGAGAGCAGGCACTGCCGGGTGGTGAGGCCCACCCCCTGTCCGTTGACCTCGAGGCTCCCCCCCTCCATCACGATACCCGCTTCAAAGAGCCTGGCCCCCAGGATGCGGGCCATGTGCCGGGGCATCTGGTTATCGAGCTCGGCAGGGTACTTGTTCCCCCAGCCGTTGAACTCCCAGTTCACGCCCGCCACCCAGGCGGGAGCCTCGGCCACCGCTTGCGCTGCATGGGGAGGCAAAGGGCCAGGGCGCGTGACAAAGATGGCCCCCGAATCGCGCAACCAGCTATCGTTGTGGGGGATGCGGTGGAACTGAATAGGGCCCGAGAGCCTGCTTTTAGCGTCCCGCTCGGATTCCTCGTCGTTCACTACCAGGTGCACCGGCTCGAAGCGGGCCAGGGTGTTCACAAAGGCAGCAAACTCCTGCCGCACGGGTTCCAGGTAGCCCAGCCATTTTTCCTCGTCGTAGGGCCAGGCCGTCCAGGTAGCGGCGTGGGGAGCCCATTCGGCGGGCATGCGAAAGCCCAGGGCGCGGGGGGTAAGGGTCTTGTCCACAAAGGGCATAGTATAGCAGTTACCGGACGGGGTCACCGGATGCAGAACGGGGTCATCTGATTCTTGCTAGACTGAAGGCATGCCGCAACTGTATAACGCCGATACCGGGGCCTTCCTTGGCGAGATTAGCGAGGCCCAGCTGGAATTCCTGGTTGCCCAGATGGAGGAAGAATACGCCGAAGACCAGGACTACTACCTGAACCTTGACCTGCTCGAGACCTGGCGCGAACAGGGCGCCGACCCCGCCCTGCTGGATTTGCTCCACAAAGCCATGGCAAACCAGGAAGACCTGAGCATCCGCTGGTCCAGGTAAATCGAATAGACGGCGGCTTGCGGGTTTTTTTAGTGCCCGGAACCCTGTACCCTGCGGCTACGACAGGGTGGCCTCGTCGGCCAGCCCCTCGGCCCAGGCTTCCAGATGGCCCACATCCCCCACCGAAAGCGCGGTGCCTTCGGGGTAGAGAAGCCGGGTAATGGAGGTGTTTTGAATCTGGAATTTGCGCCAGGTGCCGTTTTCCAGCTTGAGCACCGTTTTGAGCGCGGCCCGGATCACCCCGCCGTGCGTCACCACGATAAAGCGCCCCTCAGGCAGCTCGTCCAGGAAGCCCTGGACACGCGCGGCCAGGTCGGCCATGCTCTCGCCGCCGGGGCGCTTGGTGTTCCAGGGGTCGCGCTGGATGGCTTCGTGGAAGGCGGGGTAGAGGGTTTCCATCTCGCTTCGCAAGAGGCCCTGTAGCTCGCCCGCATAAATTTCGCGGAGGCGGGGGTCGTAGATGGGGGTCAGGTGTAATGCCTCGGCGATGGGTTTGGCGGTGAGCACCGCCCGCTGGAGGTCGGAGCTGTAGAGGCCATCGAAGCCGTGTCGGCAGGCGGCCAGCCGCTCGGCCACCCGGTAGGCCTGGTGCAGGCCCTGGGGCGATAGGTTGATGTCGTAATGGCCCTGAAAGCGCCCCTCGGCGTTCCAGGGCGTTTCACCATGGCGCAGCAGCCAGAGTTCTTTCATACGGTAGGGGGGCAGGGTTTCAGACGACCTTAATCCCTGACCCCTCCATGATATAGCCTACCGGGTAGCTTTGGGGTAAAAGTGTTCCGGCCCGAGATGCCATGTCTGAACTCAGGACCAAAATGTAACCAAGCCCCATGTTGAACACCCGGAACATCTCCTGTTCGGCTACATTTCCCACCCGTTGAATTAGCTCAAAAATGGGGGGGACTGGAAAGGTTCCACGCCGGATTTCGGCCCCCAACCCCTCCGGCAGAACCCTGGGGAGGTTTTCGTACACCCCACCCCCGGTGATGTGGGCCATGGCGCGAATTTCGATGCCCTCGCGCTGAAGCAGCGCAACCTCCGCCAGGTAGCAGCGGTGGGGCTCGAGCAATGCCTCGGCCAGCGACAGGCCGCCGAGCTCGAGCCGGGGTTCCTCCAGGTTCCACCCCGCAAACACCTTGCGGGCCAGGCTGTAGCCGTTGGTGTGCAGCCCGGAAGAAGGCAGGGCCAGCAGCACATCGCCCGGCTGTACCTGGGAGCCGTCCACAATTTTGCCCTTATCCACCACCCCCACAATGGTGCCCACCAGGTCGAGGCCCCCTTCGTGGTAGACCCCCGGCATCTCGGCGGTCTCGCCGCCCAGCAGGGGAATGCCTACGGCTTTGCAAGCCTCGGCCAGCGAGTCCAGCACGGCGGCGAGCACATCGGCCTCGAGGCGGGCGCTGGCGATGTAGTCCATGAAAAACAAAGGCCGGGCCCCCTGTACCAGCAGGTCGTTGACCGAGTGGTTCACCAGGTCGAAGCCCAGTCCCCCGTAGCGCCCGGTCTGGGCGGCCAGCAGGGTCTTGGTGCCCACCCCGTCGGTGGAGGCCACCAGCACCGGCTCGGCCATCGCCTTCAGCCCGGCCACCTCGAGCATCCCCCCAAAGGCCCCGATGCCCCGCAGTACCTGGGGGGTATAGGTCTCCTTGATTTTCTGGGCCGCCCTTTTCAAGGCCCCGGCCTTGCGGTCAATGTCCACGCCCGCGTCCTGGTAGTTCATAGCTCTACCCCCAGCATCTCGCCCAGCATCTTCTTGACCACGTCGGCCTTGGCGGTGCCCCTGGTCTCCTTCATGATGGGCCCCAGGAGGGCGTTGGCGGCCTTGAGGTTGCCGCCCCTGACCTGCTCGACCACCCTGGGGTTGGCGGCCACCACCCGCTCCACGATGGGCCGGAGCGAGCCTTCGTCCGAAACCGAGCGCAGGCCGCGTTCCTCCACCAGCCGCAGGGGGTCGGCCCCTTCCATCACCTCGGGCAAAAGCTGCGCGAGCACCCGGTTGGTAATCTCGCGGCGCTCAAACAACCCGGCTAGCTGGGCCAGGTTTGCGGGAGTGAGGGCGGTCTCTTGCACCTCGAGGCCCCGCTCGTTCAGGTAGCCGGCCACGTCGGCGTTGAGCAGGTTGGCGATGGTTTGGGGGTTGCCCTGGTACGAGGCCAGCGCCTCGTCGAAGAAGCGGGCTAGCGAAGCGTTGTAGGCCAGAATTTCGGCGTCGTAGGGGCGTAACCCTTGCTCCACATAGCGGGCGTACTTCTGGGCGGGCAGCTCGGGCATGGCGGCCCGGAGGCGCGCCAGCCAGGCCTCATCGACCACGATGGGCGGCAGGTCGGGGTCGGGGAAGTAGCGGTAGTCGGCCTCGCCTTCCTTGAGGCGCATCAGGTAGGTCTTGCCGGCGGCCTCGTCCCAGCCCAGGGTGGCTTGCTCCACCCTGCGCCCGCTGCGCAATAGCTCCTGCTGGCGCTTGATCTCGAACTCGAGGGCCCGCGCCACGCTCTTGAAGGAGTTGAGATTCTTGATCTCCACCTTGGTGCCTAAAGGCCCTCCCACGGGCCGTACCGAGACGTTCACGTCGGCGCGCATCTTGCCCTCTTCGGGGTTGGCCTCCGAGACCCCCAGGGTCTGGGCAATCGAGCGGATGTGGGCGAGAAAAATACGGGCCTGCTCGGGGGTGCGAATATCCGGCTCGGTGACCATCTCGATGAGGGGTGAACCGGCCCGGTTGAGGTCAATCAGCGAGTAAGCGGCGCCGTCCGGGTGGGTGGATTTGGCGGCGTCCTCCTCCAGGTGTACCCGCTTGATGCGCACTTTTTGCCCTTCCACTTCCAGATACCCGTGCTCGGCGATGGGCAGGTCGTACTGGGAAATCTGGTAGTTCTTGGGCATGTCGGGGTAGTAGTAGCTCTTGCGGTGAAACTGCGTCCAGGGGGCAATGGTGCAGTTCAGGGCCAGCCCAAACAGGATGCCAAAGTCCACCGCCTGGGCGTTGACCGAGGGCAGTACCCCCGGCAGCCCCAGACAGACCGGGCAGGTATGGGTGTTGGGCGGGTCGCCAAAATAGTTGGCGTCGCAGCCGCAGAACATTTTGCTCTTGGTTTTCAGGTGCAGGTGGACTTCCAGCCCCACCACTGCTTCGAACTCCGGCATACCCTGACCATTATAGGTGGAGGAAGCCAAAAGCCATTCTCGGCAAAAAAGGGCCACAGACTGTCGAGGGTCTTGGGCTAGAAAGTTCTAGCTAGCCGTACCACCGGCCCTCGAGCACGGTAGAAGCCTGCGGGGCTAAGTGCCTCCCGCCTATGTTTTGGATGATGTCATGATCGAAAATCATTCGGGTATTGCGCCCGAGCATGATTTTCTAGCGCAGCCTGGATTCATCTCTAGACCTTATGCGGACGCAACTTAGATGCTACAATCTGGCTTGCTTGCAGTAGCAAGCCCTTTGCGCTCGTAGCTCAGTTTGGATAGAGCGAAGGTTTCCTAAACCTTAGGTCGCAGGTTCGAGTCCTGCCGGGCGCACCAGTCCAGAACGCAAAACTACAGAGCTATATAGCTAGCCCGGTAGTCCGTTTTACGGCAGTTTTACGGTTTATGGGTTCACGCTTTGGCCCGGGGTTGGGTTAGTAGGGTCTCGAGGTCCACCACCCACCCTTTGCGCTCGTGCTCGAGCACATGACGGTAGATAGATAAGGTGATGGTCGCGTTAGCGTGCCCCATACGCTCAGCTACAAGCTCCAGCGGCGCACCGTGGGACAGCATGTGGCTACCGTAAGAGTGTCGTAAGTCGTGGACTCTGAGGGGTGGGATGCCCAGCCGCCCCACGATCCGGCGCAGGGCATGACCTGGAGCGTTATAGTCTAAAGGTTTTGACGGGTCGTTGCCCGGAAACACCCACGTATCGGGTGCCGGGGGTTCTTTCAACCGTTCCTGCCACCAGTCGCGGTACTGTTTCAGCCGCTCGAGGGTGGTTCTGGGTATAGGTATGGTTCGAGCGCTACCGGCGGTTTTGGGTCCAGTTATGCGATAAGCGCTATACGACCTGCGAACGGTTAGGGTCTCATCTGCGAAGTCTATATCAGCCCACTGCAAGCCCAAACACTCCCCCAAGCGCAGCCCACAGGATAGCATCAGCCGTAGAGCAACGGCGGTTCTCAAGTCCTTGTGGCTGTCGAGGGCGGCAAGCAGGGCGGCGGCTTCGTGTACCTCGAGGGATCGGGCCGCCTTGACCTGCCCCTGGCCTCGAGGGGCTTTTAGCTTCACCGGAGTAACCGGGTTGCGGTGAACGACCTCGAGGTTCAATGCCTCCTCAAACAAGGCGTGCAGCTTTTGCCGTACCCAACGAACCGTGCGGTAGCTGTAGCGCTTGGCTAAATCGTCCAGCAAAGCCCGCACGTGGCTAGGGGTCACCTTTTGCAAGGGTAGGTGGCCCAACGCAGGTAGCGCGTAGCCCAACTCGCGTCGGTACGCGTCCAAGGTGTTGGGTCGAACCTCCCGCGACTTGCGCTCTAGCCACCGCTCGACCCATTCCCCCACGGTCAGCTTGCTAGGATCGGCAAGTAACCCCTTGTGGTACAGCGCGGCCTGTTCAGCCAGCCACGCTTCGGCTTCCCGACGGGTTTTGTGGTAGGACCGCACCCTTAGCGGCTTGCCGTGCTGGTCGAATCCTACGCTAAGCTCGGCACACCAACGCTTAGAGCCCTTATGGAAGTAGGTCGTACCCGCACCCTTGCCGCGTCTCCTGCTCATCCTGCACCCCCTCCAACAGCCCTAAAACCTCGAGCCCCTTGAGCAGCGCTTCCCCGCGTTGTTTGGGGGTTAGCCTCTCGAGCACGGCGGTTACTTTCTTGTCTAACCGCGTCCTGAACCGGGCGCTTACCTCGTTAGGCCCCAACGCCTCAAGCCCCAATGCGGCTAGGCGGTGCTCTTTTGGCGGTCGTACCCTGGCTACATGGTGTTCTTTCTTGTTCAGCATGGGGACATTATAGCATCGTGGGACTCAATAAGGATATTTCCCCTAAGTGTAGTTAGGGGAAATATGCTCTCCCCGAAGGCCCCACCCAGGAAACACGTCCGGAGCAGCGTTCCTCGCCCGACCGCGTAAAACGAACGATAAGCCCCCTCGAGGGAGGGGGCCGGTGGTGGACACTGGGGCAATTTGGGGTGCCGGCATCTGTGAAGCGTTCACAGTCAACGGGTCACGGCTCCCAGGCCTCTAACCCATTCTGACTTTTCGGAGGATCCTCTTTCCGCCCTCCTTTTGTTGCCGCTTTGACGCCGCTTTGACGCCTAGCCGCCCCTTCCCAAGGGCCACACGGCGGAGGTATCCACCGCGCCCGGGTAAACCCGCACCTCGCGGGCGTGAGGAAACTGTGCCGCCCAGCGCTCCGCCACCTGGAACAACCACCCTGCGGGGATGGTCTGGGCTGTCCGGCTCGAGCCCAGGTCGAAGGCTAACGTAACCTCCTCGAGGTGTTTCTGCTCGGGGGGTAGGGCCTCGAGCAGGGCGGCCCAGGTGGGGAAGCTCCAAAATGCGCCGGTATGCGTCGATTGGGGTTCCCCTACCAACCCGTTAGACTCCCGTTCCAGACGCAATACCCGGCGCTCCCCGGTGTGGCGGGCTTCCACGTTGATGCTGTGCTCCCTCGCGTGGTGCTTCAACCACAGCGACAGGCTCACCGGGCTGGTGGGCCAGGGCTCCACCCGGTGGGGCTCGAGGGTGGCGTATAGCTCGGTAGGGGTTCCCTCCCAGGGGCCAGCCTCGAGCAGGGTGTGCAGGGCGGGGGGTAGGTGGGGGTAACGGTTCATGTCACAAGCCATCCTCGAGAGCGCCCAGGTAGCGAGAGAGGGCCTCGAGGGAGGGGAAGACGAAGGGCTGACCCTTTGAGTCCCGGATGCTAAGGGTTCCATCGAAGGGCGGGAGAAACTTGAGCAGGTACCACACCCCAGCGTGCTTGAACCGATAGAGGCAACCGTACCCGTCCCGGTCTGTCATCCGCACCCGCGTGCCCCTGGGGGGTAGCTCAGGCACGTGGTGCCAGTGGGTGGGGCATCCCGAGGGGTCGGGGTCTCGAGTGGGCTGCACCGCACACATACCGCTACCTACCCGCAAACCCGCAAGGTCGGGGTTTTCCTCGTCCTGGACGTTGCTCCCGCTTGCGGGTAGGTTACCCGCATCAACCCGCATAACCCGCAAGTCCACCCGCGAGGGGGTAGGGGGGGCAGAGGCTTGCGGGTAGGTTGCGGGTGCTTGCGGGTAGGTTGCGGGTTGGGTACCCGCATACTCTGATGCCGTGCTGGACGGCGTTTCTCGGGGGCTTGCGGGTTTGCGGGTGGGGTGGGCTATGTGTACTAGCAGCGAGTCAAGGTCAAACATTGTCCACCTCCCGCACGCGGGGATTGGCCCGGTAGCCGTCCCCCTCGCGGATCACCCACCCAGCCTCGAGCAGCCGGGCCACCACCCGCCGGGCCTCGCCAATAGTGGAAATCCCCGCCACGTTGCGGTGGGCCAGGTGGCGCTCGGTAAAGCCCTGCAACTCCCCGGCCTGGAGCTTGCGAGCGAGCTTGAGCACCGGCTCGTCGTTGCCCGAGAGGGCGCGGTGCCAGATGCGCCGGGCGTGCGGCTCGAGCCAGAGCACCAGGGCGATAGCGCGCCTCAAGGTGGTGGCGCTTATCTCGCCGCCGTGCTCATCCCAGAGCAGGGAGAGCGCCCCGGTGAGCCGGGCGGTGAGCCCCAGGCGCTTGCCCAGCAGGGCTCTCCAGGCATCCGGGTGGTCGGGGTGGCGTATCTCGCGCTCGGTCTGGGACTCCCACTGGTACCACAAGGATTGGGCCTCGGGGGTAAGGTGCAGCACCCGCTCATCCCCGTGGCGCAGAGTGTCGTACACGCGGGCGATGAGGGCGTGATAGCGCTCCTTGGCCTCGATGGGGATAGCCGGGCGCTCGTCCACCCACTCGCGCTCTCTCGCCGTGACGACGACAAAGCGCTGCAAGAGCCCGTCTGCACCGGCTCCGTCGCTGCTTTGCGCCTCAAGGACGCGTTCGCGGAAGGGGCCGGGCTGGACGAAGCCGATGAGCGAGAGCACCGGGCGGGGGATGTGGGTGCTACCCCGCAGGATGCGGTCAACGGCGACGGGGGCGGCGCTGTAGGCACTGAGGTAGAAGGCCCGGTCCGCGCCCCGGTCCTCGCGGCTCCACACCTTGAAAAGGCCCGAAAGCTCGTCGTGATAGCTAAAAATGCCGGGATTATGGGCCAGCAGATCGGCCAGGGCCTCGCGGGTGGCGTCCTGGGCCAACAGGCGCTCAGGGATGGGCGGCTTGGGCTTGGGGCCGCGCTCTCCTCGCTTGGCGGCCTCCCAGCGGGCTAGCTCGGCCTCGTACTCGGCCATAGCCCGCTCGTGGGCCTCGCGTAGCTCCCCCTCGAGGTGCCACAGGGGGGCGAGGGCGGCCTTGAGCAGGGGCGTCTTTTTGGTCGAAACGCCCATCACCACGGCGAGCCACAGGGCGGTGGGCTCCACCCACGTGGGGTTATCCCGGTCGGGGGCGACCCACACCCGGCCATTGGTCACGGCGGTGGCGGTGGCGAGCATGGTGAGCATCACCGGGCCGGGGTCCAAGCAGAGCCGGTCCGAGAAGGCCAGCCCATAATCCTCCAGCTCGGGCGGCAGGATAGCGCCCTCGGGCCAGGGCTTGAGCCGGGCGGCTGTGTCCAGCGGCTCGGGCTCCGGCCATACCTGTTCGGGCTCCACCTCGGCGGCACGAACGAGCAAGTCGCGGGCGCTCATCGGGCCACCTCCCCAGCGGCCACCACATCCAGCCAGTCTTGCCCCTGCACCGGCGGCGTCGCCATCCGCACCCGGCGGCCCTCGCCCAGCAACCGCCTAGCCAGCTTGCGGCCGGCCTCGAGCCCTGCCTTATCGTGGTCGGCGGCTATCACCACCTCACGGGCCTCGGCGGGTAGCTCGACGCGCTCGAGGCCGCCAGCTGATACGCAGGCCCAGCACGGCCAGCCGGTGGACTGGTGCACAGCTAGGGCGGTCTCGACGCCCTCGGCCAGGGCTAGAGGCTCGCCGGGCCGGTGCTCGAACAGCCGGATGGCTGCGCCAGCGGTAGCCCCCTCGAGCACCGGCGGGGTGAGCTTTTTTGGGCTTTGCACCGCAGCCTTCCCGCCCCCATCAGGCGCAAGGTAGGTTCGGTGCAGGGCCACCAGCCCGTGGAGGAGGCGCTCCACCCGGCCCAGCAGGGCGGGGTAGGCGTCCAGCACCTCGCCGCCCTCTCGGTAGGGTAAAGCCGGGTGCACGCGCAGGTGTAGGCCCTCGAGGACGCGCTCGAGGATGAGGCCGCGGGCCTCGAGGTAGCGCCGGCCCACCAACGAATCCTGAATAGGCTGTGCTTCAGCCCAAAGCCGCTCGAGGTAGCGGCGGCGCTCGGCGTTGGAGGTAGCAGGTGCCGGCCCCGGGCGGTAGTAGCCGGGGGCCTCCCAGGGCCGGGCGTGGCCCCGGTGCAAATCGGCCCAGGTCAGGTTCACAGCCGTGAGCACCGCTTCAGCCGGGCAGCCCGCGAAGCAATGAATCAGGATTTTATCCCCCTCGAGCCGGATGCTCAGGCTTGGGGTTCGGTCGGGGTGGGCCGGGCAAAGGGCTACCCACCGGCCCGGGCCGGCGGGGTGTACGCGGCGCAGCCGCTCGAGCAGCAGGTTAGCGGCCACGGCCTACCTCCTCGCGCCAAAGATGCATGGGCCAGGGTAGCCGCGATATGGAAAGCGCGATAAAATTCTTGTAGCGCATAGCCCGCGCCCCCTACTTGTCCCCGCCCTGCCCGGCGGGGTTTTTGTCGAGTTCATCCAAGCGGCCTTCGAGCAGGGCTTCAACCACCCGGCGGGGAAACAAGTACCTTTTGCCCAACTTCACGCCATACCGACGCGCAACGGCATACAAAGCGTCGCGCCCCACCCGGGTGTGGCCAACAAGCCGGTGTACCTCGCCTAAAGTCATCAGAAACGGTAGTTGTTCCATACAGCCGCATGATGCGGCGGGCAAACCGTTGCTGGATAGAACATTTGCCCTGCGTGTAAATGTTCACCCTCGTTTCCATACCCCTGTCACCACAACTTTTGCTCCACCACGACAGTAAAAACGCCCTACCTGAGTCGCAGCAGGGTGCGATGTTTGCTGAGTCGGTTTTTTGTGGTGTAGAGAAAAATCCCCGACTAATCAGCCAATAGCCGTTCTAGACGCCGTACCGCTAGCCGTATCGCGGTGTAGTCCTGCTTTAGCTCCAGCCGCTCAGCTATTTGCGCGCAGCTAAACCCTTCGATCCACAGCGCAAACCAAGTGAAGTGCCGAGCACCGTGTTTGAGCCGGGTCTTTTGCCACCCAGCCTTTATGTAGGCTTCCTCAACACTTTGTATGTAGCTATTTAGCTGGTCTAACACGTACTCCCGCCACCTTCCGGCGGTCATTCGTGTTGGGTCATACTCGCTGAGGTGCTTGATAAACTGCTCAAGCCGGGGGGTTTCGGGTGGGCTATCTCCCCAGTCCCAGCCCATCAAAACATACCCTTCAGGGTCAGCGCGGTATTCCTCTACCCAATCGCGCAACCCGTCAGGCAGCCCGTAGCGCTCGAGCCAGGCACTTACCCCGTGCTCGCGCAGGTAGGCCATCACGCTTGGGGCGTGCTCGAGGAGGGCCTTCCATAGCTCCCACAGGTAGCGGCGCTTGAGAAACGCCCCGTGCTGTTCAGGGTGGGTAAATAGTTCGGCCACGGTGTCCTCCCCCCGTGGCCGGTGTAGAATAGGGAAGCCGCGTCAAGGCCCCCTGGTTCCGGCCAGGGGTTTTGTTCATCCTACCACTTCGCGCGTACCCCGATGTGACCGCATAAAAACAACCCAAGTTTTACGGTTTATCTACGGTTTATGGGTTCGGAAAGTGCCGAAAGTAGCCGCACACACACTCGCGGTTTTGCCGATAAATACGGGCAAAGCCGTAGGTGTCCGTACCCGCCCGTACAGCCTGTGGCCTCTTCCTAAACCTTAGGTCGCAGGTTCGAGTCCTGCCGGGCGCACCAGCCATAAAATAGTTGGGGGCAGATATTGCAGCTCCGGCCCCCGACCTGACACTTCCCTGAAGATAGCAATTAAGCCTATTACGTAATGGCAACGCTGGCCCCGTTTTGTGGATAGGAAGTTGGGCATCGTATGCAGGGCGCAGATGAACAAACGGGCCTCGAGGCTCTCTACCAGCAGATATCGGCGCTGCGGGCGCAGGTAGAGCAGGAGGGCCTGGCACAATACCGGCGCTGGCAGCCCTACCTAAAGCGCCCCCCGTTCGACCAGGCAGCCCGCAACCTGGCCGACTACCTGGCCTTGCGAAAGCACGATCTGCGCCCCCTTCAGCGCGAACTGGCCTGGCTGGGGCTATCCTCGCTGGGGCGGGCCGAGTCCAGGGTGCGCGAGAACCTCGATGCGGTGCTGGCCACCCTGAGCCGGATGCTGGGGCGAGGCAGGCCGCCCTACCCACGGCCCGAAGACTTTTTTGCCCGCGAGGCGCAGCTCGAGGCCGCCACTCAGGAGCTCTTTGGCCCTGGTGCGGGCCCCCGCATCCTGGTTACGCTGCCCGAGGAAGTGGCCACCAGCCCCGCCCTGGCTTCGGGGCTAGTAAAGGCTGGAATGGACGCAGCCCGAATCAACTGCGGGCACGGCGACCCTGCCGTCTGGAGCCCGATGATAGCCCAGGTGCGCCGGGCTTCCGAGGGCCGTTTTATTCCCATCCTGATGGATCTGAGCGGCCCCCGTCTGCGTACGCTCGAGGTGCGGGCCGAGCGGCGGCTGTTCAGCGGAGACCTGCTGGCGCTCACCGCCCAGCCAAACCTGGGAGATCGTTACCCCTTCTGGACAACCATTGGGCTACCGGAGGCGCTCCGGGGTTTGCAGGTGGGCCACCGGGTGTTTGTGGACGAGGGCAAGCTCGAGGCCCGCGTCGAGCAAATCGAGCCCGAGGCAGTGCTGCTGCGGGTGGTCAGCACGCCTCCCAAGGGCTTCAAGCTACAACCCGAGAAGGGCTTGAACCTGCCCGATACCCCGCTGGCTATCGAGCCGCTCAGCCCCAAAGACCTGGAAGACCTCGAGTTCGCCCTTCACAACGCCGACCTGCTGGGCTACTCCTTCGTGCAGCGGCCCGAGGATGTGGAACACCTGCTTTCGGAACTGGAGGCCCGCAAGCCCCATCGTTTGCGCGGGCTGGTGCTCAAGGTCGAGACGGCCCTGGCGGTCAGCAACCTGCCCGAACTGATGGTGCGAGCCGCCGGGCGCTGGCCCACCGCCATCATGATTGCCCGGGGCGACCTGGCGGTAGAACTTGGCTACGAACGGCTGGCCGAGATGCAGGAGGAAATCCTCTGGCTGGCCGAAGCGGCCTCGGTGCCGGTCATCTGGGCCACCCAGGTGCTGGATCGGCTGGTCAAGAAAGGCACCCCTTCCCGTGCCGAGGTGTCGGACGCGGTGCTGGCCGCCCGGGCCGAGTGCGTCATGCTCAACAAGGGGCCCTACCTCCATCAGGGCATCCGGGTGCTTTCGGAGGTGCTGCGGCGGATGCAAGACCACCAGTACAAAAAAACCCCCAAGATGCGCCCCCTCAAGGCCTGGTCACGGGCGGCCCGATAGCCCTGGGTGTGTCCTTTCGAATACCTCCAACATCTATAGAGCGGGCTCCCGGAGCCCACCTTAATACAACCCCCACCTGAGCGTAACAGACATAACGCCCACCAGCGAAAGCGAGTCCAGAAGGCACTCCCTGAAACGGGCGTTACGTGCGGGGGCAAGTAACGGTTTTTTTCGCACTTAACAGGGGAGGTTTTCCCTAGGCTAGGGTCAGCAAGAACTCTACGGAGTGAACCCTATGCCTTACAAACGCCATTTCATCCATATCTGGCTCTACCGAGCCATTGCACTGGCGCTGATGGCGCTGCTGGCAGCCTGCGGCAGCCCACCCAGACCTACCGCTCTACCCGCTGGCGACCAGGGTTATTTGTTGACGGTGCCGATCACCGCCAGCGACACCCCAGAACACCTGGCCCAGCGCTATGGGGGTGAGGTGGTAGCCTGGTTGAATAGCCAGGCAATCCTCAAGCTAAGTGAACAGGCCCTCGCGGCGCTTCCCTCCAAGGGGGTTTCGCTGCAAAACACCACCACCGAACCCAACGTTCTGACTCAGACCCCGGCGGTTATTTCCGGGTTTAACTCCTGGGCCGGGGGTTTCAATAGTTGGGCCGGGGGCTTTAATTCCTGGGCGGGTGGCTGGAATAGCTGGGCGGGGGGTACCAGCACCGTTCCTACCCTTCCCAGCGAAAACCGTTTGGCCCTGATGCAAATCAAGCTACCCCAGGCCCAGGCTGTGGCCCGCAACTTCGGGCAGGGCATCAAGGTAGCCGTGATTGATACCGGCGTAGATACCGCTCATCCCATGCTGGCGGGTCGGCTGGCCCCTAGCGCCGAGTGGAAAGATTATGTGGATGGCGACAGCAACCCGCAGGAAGTATCGGGCGGCAACGGCTTTGGGCACGGTACCGCAGTAGCTGGGCTCATCCTGCAAGTGGCCCCCCGGGCTACCATTCTGCCCATCCGGGTACTGGGGCCCGACGGCTCCGGCCCGGTGAGCAATGTGATTGCCGCAATCGATTGGGCTGTTCAGATGGGGGCTCACGTTATCAACCTGTCGCTGGGCACCGATGTGGATGTAGCCGCCCTCCGAACCCAGGTTAGCTACGCCAACAGTCTGGGGGTGTATGTGGTGACCTCGGCGGGCAACAGCGGCAGCAGCATGACCTTTCCGGCAGCCAATGCGCAGAGCGCACCCTATTCCGACAGACTTTTTAGTGTGGGCAGTGTGAACTCGAGCGGCTCGCGTTCGTCGTTCTCGAGCTTTGGCTCCGCCCTCAAGTTTTCTGCTCCTGGGGAGGGCATTGTAAGTGCCTACCCCGACAATCGGGTGGCCTCGGTCAGGGGCACCTCTTTTGCCGCACCGCTGGTGAGCGGTGCCTTGGCCCTGGCAATGGGCGAGACCCCCAGCAGCAACTGGGGTTCGCTCCAGTTCTGGCTGGCCAACTCTACTTTCGGCAGTGGCAGCACCGGCAGTCTGTTTGGGGTGATCAACCTGGCGAGCTACCTGCAAAAGCTGCCGGGGTTCCAGTTCAGAAGAGCCCTGCTGGTGGTGGCGGATGCCACCAAGCCAACCGCCGATGAATCGCTGCTGAGCAACCGGCTGGCCAGCCTGGGCTACACCGTGACCCTTCAGACCGACGACACCTCGGCTGCCAGCAACGCCACCGGCATGAACCTTGTGGTGATATCCGCCAACACCGACGAAAAGAAGATCCTCAACAAGTATGCCAATGTTGCAGTGCCGGTGGTTGTGATCAACCGCTTCCTCTACGACGACATGGGCATGGTCGCCAGTGGGGCTTTCCAGTCGGCAGCCAGCCAGACCCAGGTGGCCATCAATGCCAGCACCCATCCGCTGGCGGCGGGCTACACCGGTACGGTGCCAGTTTACAGCAGCTCCACTTCCTTGCAGTGGGGTACGGCGGGCAGTGGCGCAATCAAAGTGGCCACGGTGGTGGGGAACTCGAGCCGTTCAGTTGTCTTTGCCTATGACACCGGCGGCTCCATGGTGGGCATGACCGCCCCGGCCCGGCGGGTGGGTTTCTTCCTCTGGTCGGATGGCGCAAGCAAATGGTCGGCTGCTGGCGGCAACCTCTTCGAGGCCGCCGTCACCTGGGCCGTATCGGGGAACTAAGGAGCTGCCATGATGACCGAAACCAAGAAACCCCAACTGCAGGCCATCCTGGTGATGGACTCCCGTAAGACCTCGCTGGCGGTGCGCCATCAGAACTTCACCGGGGCCTGGTCGCAACTGTACAAGGCGGGCGACTTCTA
>FWPV01004878.1_pt1 | contig 27531 bp, 23 predicted proteins | sample 2228371 | NCBI WGS metagenome assembly FWPV01 (sample SAMEA103939776, study PRJEB20133) | metagenome
GAGATTAATGCTTAAAAAACCGAGCTTGGGAGCGTCTCGGAATAGTGAGCCGACCCGAGCGTTTGATGCCACCCATCTTTTTGATTGAAAGTAAATAAGATAGACCGCTCGGGGCGCCGGGGGTGAACCAAGACAGGACCCGTCGGGTGATTCTAACGGCAAATTTCGGTTTGGCATAAAACTTGCTGTTTATTTTTGGTGATGATATATTAAAATAAAATCTCTTTTTTAGGCCGAGGAGGTCGGTCATGAAAAAAGCGTGGGCAGTGGGTTTTGTTCTCTTTATCTTAGAAACCTGGACCGGCCTGCCTCAACAATCCTTTACCGAGCAAGCTCTGGTGATCAATGTCGAGGTGCCTGTCCGCGTTTTCCAGGGAGCGAGGTTTATCGATGACCTGACGATTGACGATTTTGAGCTTCTCGAAGACGGAATCCCGCAGAGAATCGAAGCCTGCTATCTCGTCAGGAAAAGAATCATCGAACGAAGGGAGGAAAAGAAAAAGTATATCCCCGAGACTTCCCGCCATTTCTATCTCTTTTTCGAGGTCACCGATTACATCCCCAAGCTTGAAGAGGCGGTGGAATACTTCTGCCAGAACGTTCTCATTCCTGGCGACCACGTGGTTGTCATTACGCCCGTAAAAACCTACCGAATGAAAGACCAGGCTCTCCAGGTAAAACCTCGTCTTGCCATTGCCAGCGAGCTCAAGGGCCTGATCAGAAAAGACTGCCAGGAAGGGAATGCCGAATTTCGGAGCGTGGTCAGCAGCTTGACCTCGATTGCCAAGTCCCTTTCCGCGGCCATCAAAGGCGGAAGTCTGGGCACGGGTGTTGAAGTCAAGGAGCAGGATGGCGCCTCGGCCTCAACCCTTCAGGGAATGCAACTCGAGGAGATGCTCCTTTTCTACGGGGCATTGCTCGAAAAGCTGGACACCTTGAGGTCCATCAATCAAATGAAGATGCTGGATTTCGCCAACCACCTTGCTCGCGAAGACGGCCAGAAGTACGTTTTTCTGTTTTACCAGAGAGAGTACATCCCCCAGGTTGACCCGAAGATCATCCTTGAGTACGCCTCCCTCTACCAGGATAACCCGTATGTCTATCAGGCTCTTACCAACGCCTACAGGTTCCGCGAACGGGAGATAAGCCTGGACACGGAGCGGATCAAGCAAGCCTATGCCGACGCCTCCACCGCCATCCATTTTCTCTTCATCACCACTCCCCGACCTGAGGTGGCAGGCGTCTACTTCGAGGAACGCTCCGAGGATGTTTTTAACGCTTTCCGGGAAATGACCGCGGCCACTGGCGGCTACTTTGAAACCGCTTCCAACCCGGCCTCGATGTTCCGCAGCGCCCTGGATGCGGCGGAGAACTATTATCTTCTTTATTACACTCCCTCCAATATGGGCGACGCCAGTAAGAATTTCCGCCGCATCGTCGTCCGGGTTAAAAAAGGGAATTACCGAGTTCTTTATCGCAGCGGCTATTTTATCCGCTAAGAGCAACGTTAGCCGCCTTTTGGTCGTAATAAAGATAGACATCGAGGAAAGCCATGATGGACAGGAAAGAAAAAAAGAGAGGGGGATGGAGATGAAAAAAATATTTTTTCTTGCTTTGATCGCCTGTTCATTATTCTGGAGCACGCAGGCTGCATCAGGCCAAGAACAAGCAGAGGTGACAGTAACCAATATAGTTGTCCCCGTTCGAGTATTGGAGGGAGGAAATTTCGTCGACAACCTGACCGTCTCTGACTTCGAGCTTTTTGAGGAAGGAATTCCTCAGGATATCCAGGCTCTCTACCTTGTTCAAAACGCAGACATCCAAAGAAAGGAAGGGACAGGGGACTTCACCCCTCGAACATCGCGGAATTTCTACCTCCTTTTCCAGATGACCGACTACAACCCGAAACTCGCAGAAATGGTCGATTATCTCTTCGAGCACATTCTCCTCCCCAGCGATGCGCTGGTGCTTCAAACGCCCATGAAAAATTATCATCTCTCTCCCCAGGCTCTGGCTACCAAGCCCAAGAAAGCTCTGGCTGAAGAGATGAATAGCCTCCTCAAAAAGGACATCAAGACAGGGAGCACCGAATACAACAGCCTGCTCAAGGATTTAAGAAGAATCGTCAGCAATATTTCAGGATCAAGCCCGATGGCCAACCTGGAGGCCGACTCTTCCATGGCTTCGCTGAGCGGTCTCGAGTTTTTGCTCAATCGGTACAAAGAGACGGTGGCAAAAATGGAGGATCAACGTCTCCTCGACGAGAAAAAAATCATCCGCTTCGCCTATGCGCTTAAAAGAGTCGAGGGCCAGAAACAGGTTTTCCTAATTTACCAGAGAGAATTCAGGCCGGAAATTTCTCCCGCCGTGCTCACCACCCTTCAGAGCACATACCAGGATGCCCCTAACATCCTCAGTGACCTCCAGGACCTTTTCCAGTTCTATACGCGCGACATCTCCCTTAACACCGACCTGCTCAAGAAAGCCTTTGCTGACTCGTCCATCAATTTCAATTTCATTTTTATGAACAAGGACCCAGACTACGTATCGGGCGTCGTCATGCGCGAGCAGTCCGAGGATATCTTCAAGGCATTTTCTCAAGTGGCCCAGGCTACTGGAGGTTATGTCGACAATTCCCAGAACCCGGCTGTGGGGTTTAAAAGCGCTGTCGAAAACGCCTCCTCCTACTATCTCCTCTATTACTCGCCCAAGAATTACCAGAAAGACAACAAATTCAAGAACATCAAAGTTATGGTGAAAAACCCCTCTTACACAGTCCAGCATCGTCTGGGCTATTTTGCAAATTGATTCTTTTCTTCAATTCCTTCAGGAAATCCGGATGAAGACTCAACCCGAGGGCTTCTGCCCTCTGGGCATGTTCCCAGGAGCGCTGATAATCCCCGGTTCTGAAGTAAATGACAGCCATATTATTGTGGACGGCGGCATTGGAGGGGTCAAGGCTCAACGCTTCCCCATAAAAAGCGCGCGCCTTATCCATGTCCCCGAGGCCGAGGTAAATATTCCCTAAGTTGACCAGAGCTTCCTTGTTTTTAGGGTCAAGCCCCAGTGCTTTCTCAAACTCGGCTAACGCTTCCTTGAGCTTCCCTTTTTGAAGATAGGCAATCCCGAGGTTATTCCGGGCTAAAGAAGAATCAGGGTCGAGAGCCAGGGCCCTTTCGGCCATGGCCATCGCTTCTTCAAATTCACCCTTCCTAATGTAGGCCGAGCTTAAATTCAGTCGAACGTTCGAACTTTCGTAACCGCAGTCAACCGCCCGCTTGAGCTCGCGGATCGCCTCTTCGACCTCATTGCTGAGGAGAAAGCAAAAGCCAAGGCTCGCCCGTGCTTCGCCGAAGCCGGGGTTGAGGGAGATGGCGCGGACAAACATCGCCCTTGCTTCCTCAACCCGTCCTTCATCGAGGGCACAATTTCCGAGGTTAAAATAAGCCCTTTCGTCATTCGGGTTAAGGGCAATGACTTTCTCGAATTCTTGGCGGGCTTTCTTGAGATCGCCTTTTTTATGGTAAATCTTACCCCTCATATTGTAAGCTCCAGCAAGCTTGGGCTCGAGCCTAAGCCCTTCTTCAGTCAGCTCCAGAGCTTTCTCATAATCTTTTTTCCTGAAAGCGATTTCGGCCAGGTTTACATAACCAGGAGCAAAAAACGGGTCGACTGCAAGTCCCTTTTTCAAAGCCGGCTCGGCCTCCTCAAGCCTGTTCAGGCGAATGTACACTTCTCCTAAATTAGAAAAGGCTTCGGCGAAATTGGGTTTGACCTCCAGCGCTTTCAGGTAGAACGCACAGGCTTCCTCAAGAGCGCCCTTTTTGGCATGGGCAATTCCCATATTGTAAAGGACTCGGGCGTGAGCCGGCTTGCGGGCAAGAACCATGCGGTATTTTTCAATTGCCTCGTCAATACGGCCGCTCCGCCGGAGCGCCACCCCATAGAGATTAAGTCCCTCCAGATTGTTCGGGTCGAGACGAAGGACCTTCTGACATTCAGCCATTACCTGATCGTATTTTTCTTGCTCAAGATAGATTTGGGCAAGAAGCAGATGAACATCTTCGGCATGATGGCCTCGGCCGAGATTCTCTTTTTGCCAGTGGGCCCTCTGGATTTGGGCGGCAATTTGACGGCACACGGCTGCCGTTTCCTCCAGAGTCTCTCTTGGCAAGGGGAAGCCAGCGCCCTGGAAAGACCGGTTCCTGTTCAGACGAATGATTCGGCGATTGGGGTCATCGAAACTTTCTCCCCGGCTGAAAATATCCATCAAAGAATCCGCATCCGCCACATGAACAGCACCGAAAAGATGCGCCAGCTCATGCGCGAGAGCCTTGATAATGGTCCTTCTCTCCCCGGTCGCTTTCACCAGGACTATCCCCTCCTTGAAAAGAGAGTAGCCAAAATATTTATCGTCCAGGTTTTTCTGGGCAGTCAAAGCAATGACGATGTCGTGGGGCCCTTTGGCCAATCTCGTCTCTAGAACCTCAGCCATCTCATCCATGGAGGTTATTGAATCCGGGCTGCTCCATTCGCCAAATTCTTGACCAACAATCTTAAGGCCAAACTCTTTCTCGTAGATTCCCCACACGGTAGCCAGGATAGATTTGGCGTTATCCCTCCAGCCCGGGTCCCGGCAAAACTCCTCATCAGCGAGCACAAGAGCCCGCAAGTTCCTTGTTTCTTCGGCAGAGAAAAAAGTTGTCGGGAGGAAGAAAAAGACTAAGAGGAAAATGGTTCTGGCCCCTATTTTTTCTCTCTTCATTGGATGCTCGACTCGGTTGTTTCTCGAACCCGGCTCTTTCTCTCTATTTCATTTTAGGGCTCTTACCAACCGTGAGTCAATCCCGAAATTTGCCGTTAGAATCACCCGACGGGTCCTGTCGCGGTTCACCCCCGAACCACGCCACCCATCGGGTGCGCCTCTTTATCATGCTAATTTCTTGGAATATCATGCATCTTCGGATCAGGGAAATTTCCTATCGGCAAATTTGGGCAATCGGCCGAGGAATTTGACCCGAAAGTTGCCCCTGTGCTATAAGCAGAAAAAGAAAAAAGAGGAGGCAGGATGAAACGCCGGTTGGGTTTAAGCGTCTTTATATTCTTCATCTTCAGTCACGTCCAAGCAATCCCTGTCCAGAGTTTAACTCATCAGGAGGATCTGTCTCGATTTGCGGCGGCGATCCAGGCTTTCGAAAACTTCGTCCAGGAACAGATGTCATTTGACCGCATCCCCGGGCTCTCGGTGGGGTTCATCAAAGATGATTTTTCCTGGTCCCGCGGCTTTGGCTATGCAGACCTCGAGAACAAAGTTCCGGCTGTTGCCGAGAGCTCCTACCGTCTGGCCTCTTTGACCAAGACCATAACCGCTATGGCCATTCTCCAGCTTGTGGAAGCGGGGAAAATGGACCTCGACGCCGAAATTCAGGCCTACGTTCCTTACTTCCCGAAGAAAAAATGGCCCGTAACAGTCCGCCAGCTCCTCGGTCACCTCGGGGGGATCAGCCACTATCGGAACTACGCCGTCGAAGGTCACATCAAAGAGCCAAAAGACACCCGGCAAGCCGTGGCCATTTTTCAGGACTTCGACCTCGTCGCTGAACCGGGCACCCGCTATAACTATTCCAGCTACGGATACAATCTTCTCGGGGCGGCCATTGAGGGCGCCTCAGGCTTGAGTTACGGCGAATACATCCAAAAGTATATTTTCGAACCCCTGGGAATGACCAATTCCCGTCTGGATAATCCCCTTGACCTTATCCCCAACCGTGTCCGTGGCTACCAGATAGTCAAGGGTGAGCTCAAGAATTCTGAATACGTGGATATCTCCAGCCGGTTTGCTGCCGGCGGCGTTCGCTCGACGGTTGTCGACCTCCTAAAATACAGCCGGGCCATCATCGAAGGTCGCCTCCTCAAAGAGTCTACCTGGAGAAAAATGTTTTCCTCGATGGCCCTGCGCAACGGTGGGTTCACCTGGTACGGAATGGGCTGGGGTGTGCAGCCCTGGGACGGGCACTTTGCCGCCAGCCACGGTGGTTCGCAACCCGAAACCCGCACCCACCTCCACATCTTTCCCGTTGACCGGTTTGCGGTGGCCATTGCCGCGAACCTTGAGGGCGCTAACCTGATTCCCTATGTCCGGCGCTTGGCTGAGCTTGTTTTAGATGAAGACCTTGACTCGCGCGCCTACACGGTAGACAGAGTCTGGCAGGCCATGATTTCGGCCGTTGACCTTGTTTTTTCTCATGGGATGAGTCACTACCAGTGGAACCGTCTTCCTCTGTCCAAGAGCCAAAATGACCTCCGCCGGGCTTTCGATTATTTCAATGAACACGTCAACGAAAGGAATCTCCGCCAGAATTATGAAGAACAAAGGAAAAGGATTCTGGCGGGAATCCATCCGGCTTCTAATCAAGTCTTCACCCAGGTCGGAAGCTATATGGCCATGGCCCTGGAAGAGGAATGGGGAAAAGAGAAGCTGGCCACCTATTTCAAGAAGGGTCCTCTCGCCTTTTTCAACGATTACATTAAACTCAGCGCTTCCCCGTCATCGCCAAAGCGCCATCCCCGTTTCCACAAAGATTTTGCCAGTCTTATCTCTCTCTGGGAAAAAGACTGGAGCCGGACTTACACGGAGGACGTGCAGCATTTTTATTTCACGCCCGCGAGCGATTTCGAAAAAACCATGGCCAGTTTGAAAGAGAAGTTTGAGGGGGCCTCCGTGTTCCCCGACTTCACTCTCGAAGTGGCTGAAACAGCAGAATATTTTTTAAGAAAGAACAATCCCGAAAAGGCGATCGCCATTCTGATGACCGCCCAGCCTCTCTATCCCATTTCACCATCCCTTAACGTCTCTTTGGGGATAGCGCACCTTTGGCGAGGCGAGACGGAAAAGGCCCGTCATTTCTATCGCCAGGCCTATGATTTTGACCCCAGCCATTCGGCGGTCAGCCTCAACCAGTTCCTTGCTTCAGCCAATTTCCTCCTTCGGGCGGACAAGACTCGGGAGGCTTTTGCTCTCGGAAATCTTGCTCTCGAATTCTATCCTAAGGAAGTGCGGCTTTACCTTGAGCTCAGCGATGTGAGTGTTGCTCTCGGTCAAAAAGACAAGGCGATTGATTACCTGAAAAGAGCCATCGCCCTCGACCCGAAGCATGAGGACGCGAGAAAAAAGCTGGCCGCCTTAGAAAAACAAGGAGAAGGTCGATGAAGACCGGCTGTGGTGACCGTTTCCAGGAAGAAACAAAATACCTCAGGGGAAGGTTGGGCGGCGGCTACCTCGACTGGAAAGCAAAACCTGAACCCTACAAGACTTATCCTGGCGCACCTCGAATCCAGCTCCCTTCGCCTGTGTTCCAAGGGGGAATGTCGTTGTGGGAGGCGATGAAGCTCAGGCGAAGCGTTCGCCACTACCGGAAATCCGAGCTGGGCCAGGCTGAGCTTTCTCAGCTCCTCTGGGCGGCGCAGGGAGTGACAGCGAAAACGAGCGGTTTTGCTCTCCGCACCGCTCCTTCCGCCGGCGCTCTCTATCCTATCGAGACTTATGTTTCCGTGCAGAATGTCAAAGACATCGAGGGGGGAATCTACCACTACGCTGTCCGGGAGCACGAGCTTGAGCTTGTCCAGAAAGGCGATTTCCGGGAGGCGCTGGCCGAGGCGGCGCTGAACCAGGATTTCTTGGCTGAGGCCGCCGTGGTTTTTGCCTGGACGGCTGTCTTTGCTCGGTCTAAATGGAAATACGGAGAAAGGGCTTTCCGCTATGTTTATTTGGATGCGGGCCACATCGCCCAGAATGTCGCTCTGGCCGCAGTGGCTCTGGGCTTAGGGTCGTGCCAGGTAGCGGCCCTCTACGACGATGAAGTCAATGCTGTGCTCGGGGTTGACGGAAAGAAGGAAAGCATCCTCTATCTGACGAGCGTCGGCCGTCCTTGAGTATCACTCTGGGACTCACTGGGGAGAGATGTTCAGGGTGAAGCCAAAAATAATCGCAAAATTACGAGCTTTGGCGCTCACTTCCAAAATAATCAAGGCGGATCATAAAACCCAAATAAAAGAAGAATTTTTTGGTTTGAAATGAGGAGGTGGAATGAAAAAATATTTTGCCTTAATAACCTTCTTTGTTTTCTTGACACTGAATTTTGCCTTTAGTCAGGACAAACCAGTCTAGAAACCCTGGCTTCTCAGCCTTGACGAGATTCACAAAGTGGTCAATAAGGTGAGAGCGGGGAAAGACCTCACTCCGCCGGCCTGGCCGGATGGCGCCAAAGTGGCCGTTGCCCTTTCGTTCGACTTTGACGCCGAGACGAATGCTCTCCGGGATAGCGACTATTCTCCGGGAATTTTGTCCCAGGGAGAGTATGCCGCGCGAGTGGCTGTGCCGCGGATTCTTGCTCTTCTAGACAAGTACCGGATTCCTGCCTCCTTCTTTGTACCGGCTGTGACCGCCCTCCTCCATCCCGAAGAAATCACGGCCATTACAGCCAAGGGCCGGCATGAAATCGGAATGCACGGCTGGATCCACGAGCGCAACTCCTTGCTTTCCGAAGAAGAGGAGCGAGACCTGATGCGCCGGTCCTTTGACGTTTTGAAAAAAATGGCGGGCAAGGCACCTGTCGGCATCCGGACACCTTCCTGGGATTTCAGTCCATCGACTCTCAAAATTATCCGTGAGCTCGGTCTTCTCTATGATAGCAGCTTGATGGCCGACGACCGCCCTTACGAACTCCTCGAAGATGGAAGGCCAACCGGTGTGGTCGAGCTTCCGGTCGAATGGCTCCTCGACGATTATCCCTATTTTGGTTTCGAGCGCTACAGCTCTGTCCGCCCGCACATTGCGCCCGCCGATGTCATGGCCATCTGGGCGGCAGAATTCGACAAGGCCTACGAAGAAGGAACCGTCTTTGTCCTAACCATGCACCCGAAGTTCATCGGGCACCGCAGCCGGATGGTCATGCTCGAAAAGCTCATCGAGCACATGCTCACCCGAAAGAGCGTCTGGTTCGCCACTCACGAAGCCATCGCCCGCTACGTTAAGGAGCAAATGCTAAAATAAGGCCGGAGTATGTCGATGAACATTAAGCCAAAAGCGATGGGTAACTTGAGGCATGCCCCTCAGTGTGATCGAGGCCGATCTCCCCTCCCTCCTCTGGCGATAATCCTTCTTCTTCTGGCCTTGATTCTTTCAGCCTGTGGAAACAGAAACGAGACTTTCAACAGTCTCACTCAGCTTGCCGGCGCCAAAACAGACAAGGGAATCGCCGGCCATTACTACACCGAAATCTATGACCTCTTCTTTCTGCCCCTAAAACATTCGGCCATAAAGGTCCTCGAAATTGGGGTCGGCCGGGGTGGCTCTCTCGAGATGTGGAGAGACTATTTTAAGCAAGCGACCATCTACGGCATCGATATCGTTCCCACGCCGTGGATCGATTCAAAACGGGTCAAAACATTCGTCGCCGACCAGGCGGATCGTACCCAGTTGAGGTCTTTTATCGCTGCCCATGGCGGCCATTTTGACCTGATTGTCGACGACGGGGGTCACTCCATGAGCCAGCAGCAGATTAGCCTCGGCTTTTTCTTTAAATATCTCAAGCCAGGCGGTTATTATGTGATTGAAGACCTCCACACTTCACTGCGCCTGTTCTGGGGAGGCTATGAAGTCAACGAGGATGGCTCCAACTCAACTCTGACCATCCTTTCCCGGTTCATCCAGGGAAACCCGATTCAAAGCCCTTACCTTTCTCCGGCCGAAAATAGGTATCTTTCTCGCCACATCGAATTCTGCCTTCTTTTCATGAGAAGCTGGCCGTCCGGTGGTTCGCCCAGTATAATGGGCATTTTAAAGAAAAGAACTCATCGAGCCGTATAATTCTCGAGCGCAAGATGGAACAAAATCCTGTTTCGGTGGTAATATAGATTTGGTCGAGATTCTTAACTTAACCCGGAGCGGAGAATCCTCGACAAAAGGAGGGAAAAATGAAAAGGTTGGCCGGAATATTGCTTTTCTTCTTTTGTTTTCTTTTCTGGGTCGCCGCCTGCCGGAAAGAGAAAGGCGAAGTTAAGGTCGAGACAATCGATGGCGTGACCTACATCCATAACCAGGCAAAGCCGCTTCATCCTGATAAGACCGTCGCCTTTGAGGAAGAACTTACCTTCCGGGAAAAAGATGAAACGGGCGAAATCCGGCTTTTCAAGCCCGGTTGGTTCACTGTCGATGCAACCGGATATGCCTATATCGCTGACGATTCAGACATGGCCATCAAGGTCTTTGACCCACAGGGAAAATACGTGAGGAGCATCGGCCGGAAAGGAAGTGGACCGGGAGAATTCGAAGCCATCGCGAACATGACATTCCTCCCAGACGGACGCCTTTTGGTGACTGATTATCAACAGCGACGCACATCGTTTTTTAGCCCGGAAGGTCAATTTCTATCGAGTTTCCAGTGGAAGAAATTCTATGGTCTGGTCTATCTGGTCACCAATTCTTCGTGCATCGTCACCGAAAGCATTTACAGTGGTGAGGCAAGGGAACTCTGGGTGAAGGCCATAGATTTCACGGGCGAAGAGCTTTTCTCCTACGGAAAGTTCACTCCGTCCGAATTCAAAACCCTCCGCGTGGGAGAAATGATGATTGGCATGTCCATTCCGTGGACGCCTGCTTCCGTATTCGCCGGTGATTCCAAAAGGCAATGGCTCTATCACTGCTTGAACGATAAGTATGTCATCGAAGTCTATGATGAGCAAGGGAAGCTTTTCCGGAAAATCGACCGTCCCTACGAACCTTTGCCCGTGACTGCCGAGGACATTAAGGAGTTCAAATCCCGCTACGCTGAGAGGCCCGACAGCCCTTACGCCAAAGCAGTCGACCAGATGGAATTTCCTAAAGTCAAGCCCGTCACGGATCGATTAGTTGTCGATAGCGACGGCAACCTTTGGGTGCGGACGAACGAGGAAAAAAAGGAAGGCGGAAAAACTTTCCGGGCTTACGACATCTTCGATAGCGAAGGGTTCTACGACGCCAGAGTCTGGCTGGATACGCTTCCGGCTCAATTTGCCAACGGAAAAATGTACAGAATGGCCGAGGATGAGGAAAAAGGCCTCCGCCTCCTCAAACGTTACCGCATCATCTGGAAGGAAGGCTAAATTCGCCGGGAATTTATAGCCGACGCTTCGAGACAGACATCCCCGCGCTTTCCCTCTTTTTCAAAAACGGCAAAGCCCACGCCGCGAGGAATGTTAAAAACTTCAATTTCGTCCAACGGTATGACTATAATATTGTCGATGGAGATGACTTCGAGAGAGCGTGTCCAGCGGGCCATTCACCATCAGGTCCCTGACCGGGTGCCGATCGACCTGGGAGGATTCCAGACGGGAATTCACCGGGCTGCCTACAGTGAATTGATCGGAATACTCGGATATGAGGAAGACATTGTCCTCCTCGACCCGGTCCAACAGATCGTCCGGCCGAGTGAGCGAGTCCTGGAGCGCTTCCGGGTGGATACGCGCTATGTCTGCGCCCACGGCCCGGAGAGCTTCAAGGGCGAAATTGAGACCCATGAGCGCAACGGCCGCCTGTGGCACGACTTTCGAGACGAATTCGGCGTCGTCTGGTCAATGCCTGATGACGAGCCGAATTATATGGATATTTCCCACCATCCTCTCGCCCAAGCGACAATCAGAGACCTGGAGGATTATCCGTTTCCCCGCGGCGACGACCAGACGCGCTTCACGGGAGTCCGGGAAGAGGCTCTGCGCCTCCGTCGCGAAACCCCCTACGCCCTCTGCACGGGAATCTCTGGTGTCGTCTACGAAGTCTGCTGGAACATGCGCGGCCTGGAAAGATGGTTCGAGGACTTGCTGGTCAACCAGCCCTTTTGCGAAGCCCTCCTCGACCGAATCCTCAAGTACTGGATCGATTTTGAAACTGCCTTCATGCGAGTTATCGGCGACATCGTCGATGTGGTCATGATTGGTGACGACTTGGCCGGCCAGTCCGGCCCTTTGTTCTCGCCCGCCCTCTACCGGAAGATTGTCAAGCCCCGCCAGAAAGCCCTTGTCCAGCACCTTAAATCGCTCACCCGGGCCAAAATTTGGTATCACACCTGCGGCGACTGCTGGACCTACATCCCCGACCTTCTCGACAACGGGATCGACATCCTCAACCCCGTTCAGATCGGCCTCAAGAACATGGAGCCGAACTCCCTCAAGCGCCGCTTCGGGAAAGACCTTGTCTTCTGGGGCGGTGGGATCGACGTCCAGCACATCCTGCCCTTTGCCTCACCCGAGGACGTCAGGTCCGAAGTTCGTAAGAATTTAGCCGCATTCATGCCTGACGGAGGCTATGTCTTCAGCAACGTCCACAACATCCAGAAGGGCGTTCCCCCGGAAAACATCATCGCCCTTTTCGACGCCGCCTGCGAGTTCGGAGCCTATTCCCTGCCTTAAAGCCGGTTGGCCGCCAGATACTGTCTTTAACCTGAATACCGTGTCCTAAGCTGAAAGAGAAAGAGGAATTACTTTGACATCCCGGGGGCCACATTTTATACTTTCCAAAAATTCTCCCGGGGCAGAAATTGTAGTCGAGAGATTCGCTCCGCCGGCTTATGGCTAACGAAGCATGGACGTTCTCCTTCCCCTGGCCGGGCCGAGAGAGGGCATCTTTCGAATTCTCTGGAATTCTGTATGTGTCCCCATTTTTTGTTTCCCTTCCGTCTTATCCGTCAAAATTTGGTCTTAAGTATCAGTCACTGTCTATATAGCTGCTTGGGGCGCGATGCAAAATGTCTTTGTCTCACCGTTCGCCCAGAATATCCTGGACGCCGGCGACACGGATTAAAAGACCTCCGACGTGCCGATCAAACGCAGTTTTTACCCCCGGACAGACGAGAAAATTGCGGCCGTGCGGATACAATTTTCGGAATACAGACAGGGACTCATGGTCAAAACGGTCGGGATTTATCTTGCATTCGAAGGCGTCGACCTTTTGTCCGCGGCAGACAACAAAGTCCACTTCACGTCCCGACTTGTCACGCCAGTAGCCCGGCTCTTTTCCATCGGCCTTTGCCCGGAGAACGTCCAGCACCAGATGCTCCCAGAGAAAGCCGCGATCCTCGTCCCTAATCTCTCTCCATCCCCGCGCGTAGGTCACAAAACCGGTATCAAAGGCATAGATTTTTGGCCTCTTTATCAGTTCTCTACGTCCTCCCCCATGAAAAGGACGCACCAGGTAGACAGCACACGCGATGCTGAGGGCCTCCAGGTATGCTTTGACAGTCAGACGGCTGATGTCGCATTCCCTGGACAGAGCTGAATAATCTGCCAGCCCTCCACTCTGCCTGAGAATGAGGCGAAAAAGATTGATGAAGCCAGTGCGTTCGCGGACGGCGAAAAGTTCCTGGATGTCCCGCGCGTAGAAGCTATCCATCCATTCCGAAAACAGAGATTCGTCTTTCGTCGCACTCAGGAGAAATTCAGGAAGTCCGCCATGAAAGAGCCTCCGGTCCAGGTCAAGGATTCCGAAATTGGTTTCGCATTCACTCCAGAGAACGGGCGTCAAATGAATCATAAATTTGCGTCCGGTCAACGCATCGCGAAATTTGCGTGTCGCCGCCAGGGTGGATGATCCGGTTGCCAAAATGCGAAGTCCGGGGAATTCGTCAGCGGCAATCTTCAGAACTCGGCTTGGATCAGGGAGCCGATGGATCTCATCGAGGACAATGACAGCGTTTTTTGCCTGAGCCCGGAAGAAGAGCTCGGGATCTTCGAGGCGCCGCGCATCAGAGGGCAAATCGCAGTTGATAAAAACGGTGTCTGGAAGCATTCGGGCAAGAGTAGTCTTGCCAACTCGCCGGACTCCCGCCAACCAGACAATTGGGCGTTTCTTCCAGGCAGAAAAGATAAGATCAATCCAGTATGGCCGTTCAATCATGGAATTATATTTATCAAAAAGACGACTATTTGTCAATTATAATTTCAAAATCTTTGCCGACCGAGCCCATGCCCACCCTTATGTTCATTTTTTGGTGGCTGAGGGAGACATGGACAAGCCCGCCCTCTTCCAAAAAGCCTTCCCCTTGGTAGGCTTATGGCTAAAGAAGCATGGATGTTCTCCTTCCCCCGGCCGGGCCAGGCTGGATTTTTATGGCTCTGGGCCGATAGAGAAGGCGGTGGATGTAACCATTTGCCGGAGGTTTAAGAGAAGGGGAATGAGTTGGTACGTTCGTAAGGCTTATCCGCTTTTGGGGTTGAGGCTTTTGAAGATAAACGAGGAATGGGAAAAATACTGGAGAAAGAAGGGCTCGGTTACGGTATGCCCCCCCTAAAAAGTTTCTGCTTCCATTAATGCTTGACAATTGGAGTTATCAACCTATATTGTCAACGATGACAAAATCCATGAAAAATAATTATTTCGTTACTACTCAAATGAATTGACGGGCTGAGAATTGTGGTTCTAAGAGACATGCGTAAGGAAGGGAAAGAGATGGGATGAGAAGCAGATCTTAGAGGACATCTTTAAATGTTTTTTAGGAAGTTTGAATTTGCTCGGCTAAACCTGGCCAAGGAGTTATGATTCAAGAAATCAGGAAAAGGAGGCCGTCATGAAAGGCAGGCAAATAACCTTGAATCTATGCATGATTCTTGTTCCTCTTCTTTTTTCCATCGCCGTGGCTCCAGCCTTCCCCTGCACTGTGGCCGTAATCTCCGGGAAAGCAACCCCTGACGGCCGGCCTCTCCTCTGGAAAAACAGGGATGCCTCGGCTGCGGACAACAAAATCGTCTATCTTCAGGGACCTAAATACACTTTTCTCGGCCTGGTCAATGCTGCAGAGCCAGAAGATCCTCAGCGCCTGAGCGTTTGGGCAGGGGTTAATACGGAAGGATTGGCCATCATGAACGCGGCCTCGATGGACCTGGCCGAGGAAGAAAAAGGCGGCGCAGAGAATGGCCGGTTTATGCGCCTGGCCCTGGGCGAGTGCGCCACTGCCTCCGACTTCGAGGCTCTGCTCCTCAGGACTAACGGCCAGCGTGAGGTGGCCGCCAACTTCGGTCTCATCGACGCTGAAGGAAACGCCTGCTTTTACGAAACAGGGAAGCAAAGCTTTGTCAAGTTCGATACCAAAGACCTCAGGGTCGCTCCTTTTGGCTACATTGTCCGCACCAATTATGCCTTTACATCGCCCGATAAACTCAAGGGCGGCGGCTTCATTCGCTTCGAACGAATCTCCCATCTCTTCGAAAAGGCCCTGGCCGAGAACCATCTCGACTTAAGATTTATCCTCCAGGAAGCTGCCCGCGACCTCGTGAATGAAAAACTCCACTCTTATCCGCTTCTCCAGCCACTTCCCGAAGACCCGGCCAAGCCCCTCTACATCAACACCAACGACACCATCAACCGCAACTCGACTGTCTCGGTGGCCATTTTCAGAGGTGCGCCGAACCGAAATAAAGCTTACCTGACGACCATGTGGGTTGTGCTCGGCCAGCCTGTCTGCTCTGTAGCGCTGCCGTTATGGGCTGGTTCATCAGTGGTCCCAGCGCCTCTCACCGGCCCTCAGACCGCCCCTCTCAATGATGCGGCTAAAGCCATCGCCGCCTATCTTTACCCTGACCGTCGGGGCCACATGAGCCAGTATCTCCATGTCAACCGGCTCCGGACTTACGGTGGAGAAGGGGTCCTCCAGAAATTGCTCCGCATCGAGAACGAGATCATGGTCAGGGCGGAAAACAAGCTCAGGGAATGGGAGATAAAAAGACCGAGCGACAAACAGGTCGCGGGCTTTGAGGCTGAGCTCGCTTCCTGGGCTCTTGAATCTTTGAAAGGAGCTTTCCCTGACCTTTTAGCGCCGAAATAGTCTTCAGATTTTTTCCCGGACCGACCATCCCGCCAAAAAGGAGCATTACTTTAATATCTTTTCGGACCGTGATTTATGCCTTATTCCGAAAGTTAGATGGGTAAACTGATGCTCAACAAGCTCACTTAGCCACCACAGCCGATTTTAAATTTTATCCTGATGGGCGTGGACAAACCGCTATCTTACAAACCCCCCATTCTTAATCGGCTCCATCTGGAGGTTGGCACGGAGGCGGTTAAAGAAGCGCCTGGCCTCTTCATAATCCCGGCTGCGGATGATATGTTTTAAGAACTCCAGGCGCTGCGTAATTTTTTCTAACTGTGGTAATGAGTGCGTGTTAAAAAGAATCTCCGCCAGGAGATAGTCATCCTCGCTCAGGAGGGAGCGAGCAATCTGGAGATGCTTTCTAAAGGTCGTTCCTGGTACGCTCAAGGCGTTTAGATGGGCGGCAAAGACCATCGTCGAAGCAAAAGGCACGGTGAGCGAATAGGCAATTATCTGGTCATGTTCGTCAAAAGAGTATTCAAATTGACTTAACTCGAATCGGCCATAGAATTCCCGGAAAAACGCTTTCCCTTCCTCATCCGATTCCTTGATGATGATGACATTTTCCTCCGATAACGCGTTGAAGTCAGCAAAGGTTGGTCCAAACATTGGATGGGTGGAAACAAAGCGGTGGCCACAATTCTGATAATAGCGGGAAAGCCCTGCTTTGACCGAAGCAATGTCAGCCAGCAAGCAGTCAGCTCGAAGAAACGGCTTGGTTGCCTCGAAGGCAGAAGTTGTGTTCTCGAGGCTAACGGCGTTCACCAGAAGGTCGGGTGAGAAAGACTCGAGTTCATGAAGCGCCTTCAAAACCCTTACTCCCTTGAGAGATTTTGCCTTTTTCATTTCCAGGTCAAAAACAGCTACTTCGGATAACGGCTGAAGTTCAGCGGCCAGCCACGCCCCCATCTTTCCGATACCCACTACCGCGACTCTTTTAATGGAACCAGAAAATTGAAGTCTCGCGCTCTCGGTCATCTTTTTCCTCCTCCGTTTTTTTATCTACTTGACTTTCATGTCCCTGGCCAGTTCTTGTGCCCGGACCTTCTCCAGAGCAAGGCTTTGCCATAGAATCAAGCGATAAATCTTTCTGGCGAAAGCTAAATCTAAATACTCGCAACTCGCGACTTTCCCCTCCACCCGGGCAAAAACTTCCTTTTCTCTCGCCTTGTCCCGTAACCGGCTTTTATATTTAACTGTCTCTACAATCAGAGAAAATCGGCGATCGAGAAGCTCCAGGATTTTTTCATCAACTCGGTCAACCTGTTTCCTGATCCTATGTAAGCCTGATGACAACATTTCCTCCTGTCCCTCATCGCTCTGGTTTTTAAGCTGATATGCTTTTTTGCCAGGTTTATCTCGATGAATCATGACTCCTCCTCGTTCTTGATCCATAGGACAGGCGGTGATGATGAAAATTTCTTACCGTTCTATCGAGACCTCTTCGGTTTTGTCGCCGTGACCAGTTTCCAGGCTTTTCCCCCCAGACGAGCGGAATTAGCTGCGCCCGGAGCAACAAATCAGCCAGGCCGATAGCCACGGCGGCTTCTATCACCACGGGCAAGCGCAAAGCAAAACAAACATCATGCCTGCCTTTAATCTCGATTGTTTTCGCTTCACCTGTTCTGAGGTCGACCGTTCGTTGTGGTCGGCCAATGCTGGGCGTTGGTTTTGCCGCCACCCGCAAAACGAGTTCGTTCCCGTTGGTCAGACCGCCGATGATGCCGCCGTTGTGATTGCTTTGCGTCTTCCCTGTCGAGTCCAAAATTGGGTCATTGGCCTCGCTTCCTCTCATTCGGCTGAGCGAAAAACCACTCCCAAACTCGACCCCCTTAATTCCGGGAATAGAAAAAATGATGTGAGATAAAACCGACTCGACAGAATCAAAAAATGGTTCACCAAGGCCGATTGGCATCGGCCTCGCCCGGCACGAAATCATTCCGCCAAGGGAGTCTTTTTTCTTCATCGCGGCCATAACGACGGATTGGATATCTTTTGACCCGCCAATCTCTTCCAGGCAAGCATCGACTTGAATGGGAGAAATAACCTTTTTAGCCACGACACCTGCCGCTACCAGACTGGCGGTTATCCGTCCTGAAAAATGACCGCCACCCCGCCAGTCGTTATAACCGCTGAAGCGCCACCAGGCGCTAAAATCAACATGGCCAGGACGGGGCAAATGCCTCAATTCCTCATAGGCGGCTGAGTCAACCCTCTTATTGGCCAGAATTATCATCAACGGCGCCCCGGTTGTTTTACCTCCGAATAAACCGCTCCTAATCTCTGGAATGTCTGGCTCTCGTCGCGAGCTTATCCCTTTCAGTTTTGGCCAGCGTCGGCTTAAGTCCTCCAGGAAATCTTCCCCAGTCAACCGAAGCCCGGCCGGCACGCCGTCCAGGACCACACCAACTACCGGACCATGAGATTCGCCAAAAATGGATATCCGGAAAGACTGGCCAAAAGCGTTCATTGGACTTTCCCTCCACAATTTTTCAATTTCTCAAAAAAATCAGGGAAGGATTTGTTCACGGCCTTGCTTCCGCTGACCACTATCCCTTCCCTGGAAATTAAGCCAGCAATCGCGCCAGCCATGGCCAATCGGTGGTCACCCCTCGAGTCCATCACGCCGCCACCTATTCTCCTGCCTTCGAGGATAAGCGAATCCTCCTCTTGAGTTATTCTCGCTCCCACCCGGCTTAGCTCTTCGACTAAGGCTGCGGCTCGATTGCTTTCTTTGATTGTCAGGCGATGGGCGCCTTTTATTCTTGACCGTCCCTCAGCGCCAATAGCCAGGACGCAAAGCGGCGGGAAGAGGTCGGGACAATCGGAAGCATCGAATTCAAAACCACGGAGCGAGGCTCGATCAACAATCAGCCTGCTCCCCTCCCAATAAAATTTACCGCCTGCAGCCTTAAGCGCTACGAGGATTTGCTTATCAGCTTGCCTGGAATTAGGGTTGAGGCCGGTCAATTCAACCCGACCGGTTAAAGCGGCCGCGACGACGAAGAAAGAAGCCCCCGACCAGTCTCCCTCCACCTCTAAGAAGGTTGGCTGATAGCTCTGTCTTCCCCGAATGATAAAACGCCAATTTTCCGTCTCGGAAACAACACCTACACTTATTCCAAAAAATTGGATTAAACCTAACGTCAGCTCGACATAAGGCCTGCTTTTAAGGTTTAAAGCAAGGATTTCCGAATCCTTGGCCAGAAGCGGCAAAACCATCAGCATGCCCGTCAAAGCCTGGGAAGAGCGAGAACCATCAAGGCGCACGGACCCGGGCTTTATCGGACCTTGAATCAAGAGCGGCGGGAAACCTCCCTGGCTGCGGCAAATCACATTGAGTTGTCGGAGCGGTTCCTCTACCATGTCCATCGGTCGTCGCCTTAAACTTCCCTTGGCCTCGAGTGTTATAGGATGAGATTGAAGACCAACGACCGCGGCGAATAGGCGCATCGTCAGCGCTGACTCACCACACGAAAGGACCATCCCGGGAAGGGGGGTACCCTTCTTGTCCGGAAAACCTCCCTTGATCTGCCAGCTCCGGTTTAAGCTGCGGGAATGAGTTTCTACCTCAGCCCCGAGCTGCTCGATAAGCCGGAGGCAAGATAAAGCATCATCGCAGAAAGAAGGGTTGACGAGGCGACTTTCTCCCTTAGCCAACAAAGCCGCCGCCAGAGCCCTTATTGTCTGGCTTTTTGACGCTGGCGCGGCTACGCAGCCTTCTAATTCAGATGGAAGAATTAATTTCTTCATCGATTAAACTCACCGTTTTCTCCAAACTGCCCTCGAGGTTGGCCACCAACAAGTCGCTCGAGGAGGCGTAAAAGCGAACTCTTTCTTGGAGCAATTTTCTCCTGGCTGCGATAGAGGTTCTTAAGTTAAGGAGTGGCCGACTTTTCCCACTCCTCCTGGTTCTCATCAAACACTCCTCCAGTGGTGTCCACAGCCAAATGACATGGCAAGAAGAGGTGAGAGCCTGTCTTATCCGTCTGGACATAACGGCTCCTCCGCCCAGAGCAATTACAGTTTGCCTGGCTTTAAGCAAAATATCAGGAATCAACTGCCTCTCCATTCTTCTGAATTTCGCCTCGCCGTGCCTAGCAAAAATGGCTTCGATTGTCTGGCCCGCTTGACTTTCGATTTGACCATCCGTGTCCAGAAATCTCCAGCCCAATTTTGCTGCCAGCAGCCTCGCGACCGCACTCTTGCCGCACCCCATAAAGCCAACCACGGCTATATTGTTTTTTTTAGGCCGCTCTCGAAAGACGCTGTCCCGCAAAGCCACGATTTCCTCAGGATTCAGCTCCTTCCCTGTGAAAAGGCGGAAGGCCGCAACTCCCTGACCCAAAAGCCACTCCAGACCGCTTTGTCTCGCTGCGGCTTGACCCGTTGTTCTCACTTTGACCATGCTATTCTCAGGCCGGAGTTCGAACCTTTTTTCATCTCCTTCCCCGTTCATGACTTCTTTGCCCGCCTGGCTGCCTCTTCCCATCTGGAGACAACCCGACGGAATGTTTTTTTGTCCAGCTCGCCCCGGTGGTTCTCTATTTCCCTCTATTTTATAAATCCTGGTTTGCCCGTTTTTGATTTCAGGAACAGTGGAAGTTTCCATCAAAGATAAATAGCCAGCTTCAATCAGTCGGCATCCTTGAGGAATCTCGGCCAGAGATAAGACATATTCCGTTCGGGGCAAACAAGAAACAATCAAAGAAAAATCATTTAGCCTGTTTTTTAACTCAAGCAAAGGAAGAAAAGAATAACCAAGTTCACTGGCCAATATTCTCCCCTTTCCCTCAGACCGGTTGCTGACCCAGACCGCCCTTGGACCAGCTTGCTTTAAAGCAAAGAGAGCTGCCCTGGCTGCGCCTCCGGATCCCAGGACCAAAACCTTGCCCAGGTTGAGCTCGATGCCTGCGTTCTCGACGGCCCACCTAAATCCTTCCGGGTCGGTGTTGAATCCCTTGAGTTTGCCGTCCATCCGAATGACTGTATTTACGGCCGCAATCGATCGAGCTCGCTCTTCAACCTCATCAAGGTAGGGAAGAATTTTTTCTTTATACGGTGCCGTGAGGTTAAACCCGGCCATATCCAGTTCTTTAACCGTGGTTAGAGCTTCCTCAAGGCTTGAGGAAGCAAGACGGATATAGCTGGCTTTTAATTTTTTTAGTTCGAAGGCCCGGTTATATAGCTCAGGGCTGCGACTATGAAAGACTGGTCGGCCGACAACGGCGAAAAGTGACCAGCAATTTTCTCTTTTCATCCTGAAATCCTTACGCTTGGTTCAAAAACTTCATTTTAGCCTCCTTCCTATTCTTCGGAGCCCAGTCCCATGGTTTTCCCTTTACCGAGCTTAAAAGTTGGTGGATTCTCTTGAGCTGTTGATAGCTGAGCTGGCCAGGGGCTGTGGGCTTCTTTCCCTGCCAGTAAGCATACGTGAAAGGGCTACCGCACAAGACTGAGGCCACACGAGTGATGGTCCCGCTTGGCCCCATGCCACAGACAACAACCGGACGGTTTTCGCTCAGAATGCCCAAAAGCCGGGCATTATCGCCCGGCTTACGACAGAAACAAGCGACCTTGGCGATGTCAGCGCCTCGAGAAAACGCTCGTTTGATGATATGACGAAGCTCTCGAGCTTCAGGAGTCTTTCGGAAATTATGATAAGAAACAATGAGCTGCCCCCCTTTTTCCTTCAACGCTTTTTTAACTTCGGAAACGAACCCGGCGTCAGTCTCGATATCGAGGTCAATGAAGCGGGCACCGGAATTTATCGCTTCTAGAAGGAAGACTTTCCCCTTTTGTTCTCCCGACTTTCGGGAACGAAAGGCGGCAATCAAGTTGGGATGGGAGGAAAAAATCTTCTTTAGCTGGTCTGAAGAAAAATTAAGCAAATCGAGTCGCAGTTCAGCCATTTCTACCAGCCCGAGAACTCGCCGGCACTCCTCAAAGGAGACTTTACCCAGGCTAACGCAGACCATGAAGAAGCTCCTTCAATTGGTCGAACGATAGACGATGGACGTCGGCCTTCCCTATATTCCGCAGAACAACAAAATTGATTACCTCCGCTTCTCTCTTTTTGTCTGCTTCGAGACACTCCAAAATTTTATTCACCCTAAAAGGGTTGATTTTTATCGCGGTTAAGAAAGGAAAACCCCTTTCGAGAAAATCAAGAATCCCTCTGCCTTCTTCTCTGGACAGAATTCCCAAACGAATCGAGATTTTGGTGGCCAAGGCCATTCCCCAAACCACTGCCTGGCCGTGACTCCAGCCCATTTCTTTTTCGACAGCGTGAGCCAGGGTATGGCCAAAATTAAGCAGCCGCCTTTGATTTGCCTCGCGGGCATCTGGTTTGACCAGAGAAATCTTGATCGCCACTGAGTCCATAATAACTTGTTCGATCAATTCAAGGTCAGGCTGGAGGAGACTGGCCCAATTCGTTTGTAAAAAAGAAAACAACCCGGGCGAAGCGATTAGAGCATGCTTGACCACTTCCGCCAGGCCGCTAAGGATTTCAGTCGGCGGCAAAGTCAATAAAAAGTTTGGGTCAATCAAAGTGGCCTGCGGCAGGGCGAATGTGCCAATAACATTTTTTATTCCTGCCCAATCAACCGCTGTTTTGCCCCCGATGGCCGCATCCACCTGAGCTAAAAGCGTCGTCGGGATAAGCAGGAAAGGAATCCCTCTCATGTAGGTGGAGGCGACAAAACCGACTAAATCACAAATTTCACCACCGCCCGCTGCGGCCACGAGAGACGAACGGTCGAGATGCCAAGAAAGAAATTGGCTGTAGAGCTCCCTGGCGCGGTCAAGGGATTTGATTTCAGTGTCGTCAGGAATAAGGTGATAAAGTCTCGATTCAAGGAGCCGGGGATAAAGCGCGCCGACGCGACGGGAGGCGATAATGGGAGCATGGCTGGCTCCGGGTATTTCGCCAAGAGAGGTCGCTAAATTTCCAATATATATATCCGTTGACCCCAAGACACAGGAAAAGGAAATCTTTTTCACCGCTTCGCCTCCTGATGGTTTTTCAGGAGTGAATGTTCTAAAAATTTCCTGAGCTTAAAAATCTGGCCCGCCAACTGGGTAAATTGCCGGGGCGTTAACGATTGCTCGCCATCACAAAGGGCCAGCTCTGGATGATAATGGACTTCGACCATTAGCCCATCAGCACCTCCGGCCACCGCGGCCAAGCTCAAGGCAGGTACCAGGCTGGCTTTTCCTGCCGCATGGGAAGGGTCGACGATGATGGGTAAATGCGAGAGCTCTTTGACGGCTGGGATAGAAGTGATGTCCAGAGTGTTACGAGAATAGCGCTCAAAAGTTCGGATACCTCGCTCGCAAAGAATAACATTAGGGTTGCCCTCGGCCAGGATGTATTCGGCACAGAGTAGCCATTCCTGCACCGTCGAGTTCATGCCTCGTTTCAAAATAACTGGAATTTTGGTCTGTCCAACCTCTTTTAGCAGAGAAAAGTTCTGCATGTTGCGGGCGCCAACTTGAAAAATGTCAACGTATTCGGCCATCCAACCCACATCCCTCGGGTCAAGGACTTCGGAAACCACCGGCAGACCGACTTCTTCTCTTACTTGCCGCAAAATTTTAACCCCCTTAAGCCCAAGCCCCTGGAAGGCATAAGGCGAGGAGCGAGGTTTAAAAGCGCCCCCGCGCAGGATGTTAGCGCCGGCCTTTTTCACTTCCCGGGCTGTCTCGAGCATTTGCTCTTCGGTTTCAACGCTACAGGGTCCAGCAATCAGGACAAAATCCCGACCTATTGCCAGAGAATCAACGAACACGGTTGTCGGCGGCGATGATTGACGCAAAGTCAGTTTTAAACCTTCCATCTTGCACTCCTTCATACAAAAATTAACTCTAAGGGTGGGGTTTTAAGAATAAAGTTCTACGGACGCTCAGAGGCGTCCGTAAAAATAATAGGAGAAAAGGGGAAGAAAAAGAGAAGGGCCGTCTTTTTTAGGCTGGAGAGAAGAAGTCGCGATGAGCCAAAAAATCAAGGGAAAAAAATAAAATAATAAACTCAAACCTCTTCTTCTCATCGGCGACTGCCCATAAATACATGAATCTCAGCCCTCTGTCAACTGTTTTTCTCACTGTCTCTCGTTCGAAATCTTTCCGAGTCGTGATTTATATGTTATCAGGTAGGTCGGATGGGCAAATCGACACAAAAAGCCAAATCGACAGGAACAGCCGAAAAAGAATTTCCTATTTTAAGTCTTCAGATTTTTTCTGGACCGACCATGCCACCGGAGATAATCGTGTTCATGGCCTCGGGCACTTTCCAGTCGAGGCTTCTCACCTGGGATTCTCTGACCATGACCATGAAGCCTGAAGTCGGGTTGGGCGCGGTGGGGATGAAGACTTTGAGAAGCTTCTCTTCTCCTTCACCGCCACTCAGGGTGCCGGTCACAAAGCCAATCGACCAAAGGCCCGGCCTGAAATGCTCGACCATGACCACTCTCTTAAACGCCTCCTTCTCTGGAAGGGAAATCGCTTCTGCCAGCTGTTTGCCAAGAGTATAAATCGTCTTGATAAGAGGGATGCGCGTGGTGACCACCTCAATCAGAGCCAGCGCCCTACGGCCCGCCCAGTTGCTCGCCACCAGGCCGAGAAGATAAAGAACCAGGAGCACGAGGAGGATGCCGAGCCCAGGAATTCTAAACCCTAGCACTTTATCGACCCCTTTGGCGACGCGCGTATCGATGGCCAGATAGAGAAAACGGATTACCAGGTAGGAAAGACCCAGGGGGATGATTGTCAAGAAGCCTCTGAAAATGTGTGTTTTCAAATGTTTAAAAAAACTTCTCATGGCCGATAGACTCCTTTGCCGCCTTGAAACCAGCTTGACCTTCTCGACCTATCCGCCTCCTGGTTGATATTCAGCTGAGCTTCTTCATCCCTCCCTTGGCGATGAAGTAGCCAAAAAGAAAGCCGATGACCACGGCCAGCGGCACCAGAATCACCCGCGACATGGCGATCTTCCAGAAAAAGATGCGGAATTCGACTTCTTGGGTGTTCTGGATAAGAATGATCGCCAGGAGAACAAGCAAAATAAGCACCAGGAGAATCTTTGGTTTCACGGCCAAACCTCCTTTAGAGCCATCTTTTTTTTCGGAAAAAGAGGACCATAAAGACACCAACAGCCACCATCAAGCCGAGAACAGCAAAGTACCCCCACCGCCACCTCAGCTCCGGCATGTACTCAAAATTCATCCCGTAGATACCGACGATGAACGTCAGGGGAATGAAGATGGTAGCGATGATCGTCAGGACTTTCATGATTTCGTTCATCCGGTTGCTGACGCTCGACAGGTAGATGTCCAGCATCCCGGAGAGCATATCCCGGTAAGTCTCGATTGTGTCGATGACCTGGATGGTGTGGTCGTAAACATCGCGGAGAAAAATATCGGTCGATTCCTTGATCAAGGATGAGCCAGAACGCTCCAATCCGCTGATGACTTCACGGAGCGGCCAGACGGATTTTCGCAAATAAATCATCTCTCTCTTCAGGGCATGGAGCGCCTGGATGGTTTTTCGGCCGGGGTTGCTGACAATTTCTTCTTCGAGGAATTCCACCTGCTCGCCAAGCTTCTCCAGGATAAGAAAATAGTTATCGACAATGGCGTCAATCAGGACATAAGCTAGATAATCTGGGCCCATCTTGCGCAGCCGGCCCTTCCCCGTTCTTATTCTCTCCCTCACCGGGTCGAAGACGTCCCCCTCCCTCTCCTGGAAAGAAATGACAAAGTTTGGCCCGACGATGAGGCTAATTTGCTCGGAGAGGACGGCTTTCTTTTTTCCTTCATAGTTGAGCATCCGCAAGACGATGAAGATGTAATCACACATATCCTCCAGCTTGGGCCGCTGGGCTGTGTTCATGATGTCCTCGAGGATAAGCGGATGGATACCAAAATGCCCGCCGATCTTGCTGATAACTTCACTATCGTGGACGCCGTCAACATTGATCCAGGTGACCGTCGCTTTGTCTTTGAACGAAAAACACTCTTCGACGGTTTTAACCTCTTTTTCTTCAAAATTCTTTTCATCGTAATCGAAGATGGTGATCTTCGTATGTTCCGTCTTCCTTTCGCCAATGTGGATCAGACTCCCGGGCGGAAGTCCTGTCTTCCTCGACCTCTTGTGGGCATTACGAGGCATTCTGATTCACCTCCCAATTAGAATATCCTAAGAATAAGGCGAGTCAACTTTTTTCCTAGTCAAGCACTTGGGAATAACTGCTCTGTCTTTCGGAGCGCTGGACGGCAAATTTTTTCGCATAGGCATTGGCATCAAATTTTCGGACTAAGCCGGAGGCCGCCATTGACCTAACCTTGCCGAACACCGAGCGCGAAGGCCAGGGCCGGTCGTGTTTGCCAAAGCACCAGGCAACCCCGGCAAAGCCGTTAGCATCACGACCATCGAGTTCGTACTTGTTGTTCAAATAGAGAGCCAGGCGGAACGCCTCCTTCGGCCTTTCTGTCCATTGGACGATCCTCTTACCCCAGTACATCCTCATATAGCCGTGCATTTTTCCGGTCATCATCATCTCGGTCTGAGCAGCGTTCCAGTAAGGGTCAGCTGTCCGCGCTTCCTCAAGCTCCCGTCTGGAGTAGATAGCTTCTCTCTTATCTCTGCGGTGCTCGTCCAGCGTTTCCCTTGCCCAGCGAGGGAGGCCTTCATATTTGTCGTAAAGAGAGTTGTAATAGACGAAATTCATGCTCAGCTCACGGCGGACGATGAGTTCTTCAAGATAGGCATCGGCGCCGGGGCCGCCTTTTTTCATCACTTCCAGGGCAATCTCGACAGGGGAAATCTGGCCAAAATGGAGATAGGGGCTCATGCCTGAGAGACAGTCCGCCATCGGGTCGTTCCTGAGCTCAGCATAAAACTTTAATTTTTTTTCGACAAACTCTTCGAGCCTCTTTATTGCCTGGCTTGTCCCACCTTTAAAGCCACTCACCCGGCCGACACTTCGGTCAATTGACAGGCTATCAAGAACAAGGTCGATATCGTCAAGGCTGAGCGCATCCATCCGAAGCCCGAGGGAATCTTTCTTGACCTGACGTTCCTTCACCGGCACCAAGAACCTCGGAAGCGCTCGCTTAATTTTAGGCCGGAACGTGCGGGCCGAAAATTCTTCCTTGGGCGAAGCCACTTCGACCGGCACGACAACGTTTGTCTCCACCTGAACGAAGGGGCAAACTATCGCCAGGGCTGCTGACTCCCTCCACTTCCGCTCAATCCTGGTGTAGCCCCGATCTACGATCACCAAAGAAGCTGGCTCTGCCATCTCGACAACGCCAACCTCAGGGGATTGGTGACGGACAACCAGCCTGATCCCTCGCTCAGCCAGGGACCTTTTGCACTCGGCCAGCCCCTCGAGCATAAAGGCATAATGCCGTAAGTTAGCTTCAGGATACTTGTCGGTGAGGCCAAAATAAACGATAAGCGGAAGACTGCGGCGATTGGCCTCTTCGATGGAATATTCGAGGGCGTGATTGGAACGGGTCCGCTGAGAAGCTTGCATCCAGTAGAGGACAAAATCTCCTTTCCGAGCCTCCCCTCGATTGAGCGGTTTGACCCGCTCGGGCTGGATCATGACAAATTCTTATTTGAGCCGCGC